>Ga0065711_1010678_pt1 | contig 10865 bp, 10 predicted proteins | sample Hoacrofraction12_FD_59098 | JGI IMG/M metagenome (GOLD analysis project Ga0065711, IMG submission 59098) | Hoatzin crop microbial communities from Cojedes, Venezuela - Epithelial fraction 12 v2 (version 2) | ecosystem: Host-associated > Birds > Digestive system > Esophagus > Crop | place... | reverse complement strand
GGTCACCCCGAGGTCTGCCCGTGGGGTGAGGGAGAGGAGGGTCCGGGGAGGAAGGGCGAGGGGCTGGGAGGAGCCTGGAGGGTTGTGCTCATCCCCGGGACTCGGCGTAGCCGTGGCTCCCCTCGGAGCAGCAGTCGGGTTTCCCAGCGCGTTCCACGCTCTCTGCAGTTCACACCTGCCTTCGAAGCGCGAGTGGAGACGATGTTCTCCTCCGCGGAGCTGCAGAGGTTGCCCCTGGAGAAGGCTGGACCGTGCACGCAGCAGGCTGAGCTGCCTCCTGCCAGGTTTCTTGCGGCTCTGTTAGCGGGGGGCACCCAGCTGTCCCCAGGCCACAGCTCAGAAATGGCTCTTCTCGCGAGATATTTTGCTGGTTTTCATTCAGATGCCGACTCCAGAACTCCCTGGGTACGAGGTGGGACCTGCTCCTGCTCCACATTTCCCTCACGTTACCAAAAGGGGTACAAGCTGCCCCTCAGCCGGGAGCTGGCAGAAAAGGGGAAAATAATGAGCACATCTGGAAGGGAGGGACGCTCACCGGGGAAGGAGGGGTTGAAAGCAGAGCAGCAGCAGCATCCCGCTGCCGGCTGGTTAAGGATGGGCAGGAGGAACATCATTGCTGGGGCTGACTGTCCCCTTGCTTTGGACATCATACGGGTGCACAAAACCCCCTGCCCCCAGGCAGCGAGCCCCGGGGTCTGGCATCCCCTGGGCTCCTGGCTACCTCCCCCAGCAAACCCCGTAGCCCACATGCAGACAGAAACGAGCAGAACCACCGGAGAACTGGGAGGAACAGGCGAGCCACGTCAAGCAGTGCCGTGTTTTAGGACGGGACCTCCTGCCTCAGCAGAGATCAAAAGCAGCGACAGGCGCAGCGGGATTGCTGTCAGACGAGCTCTCCTGAGAGGAGCCAGTCGGGCCAGGTACTACGTCCCGAGCTGCTCTGAAGAGCAGTGATGTGGAAAGATATGTTGGGTGGAGGCAGATCTCTTTTGACAGAGCTGATTTGAAGGAGCAGTAACAAGCAACCTTACCCACGGCATCACCTTGCGCTGCTTCCTCGCCCATCCGGGGTGGGAATGCTCATATTAGTGGCCTCAAGTTGCGTCAGGGGAGGTTCAGATTGGATATTAGGAAAAATGTCTTTATTGATAGAGTGGTCAGGCGTTGGACCAGGCTGCCCAGGGCAGTGGTGGAGTCCCCATCCCTGGAGGGGTTCAAAAAATGTGTAGATGAGGCACTTTGGGACATGGCTTAGCAGGCATGGTGGTGTTGGGGTAATGGTTGGACTTGGTGATCTTGGAGGTCTTTTCCAATCTTAATGATTCTGTGATTCTGTCTTGGTCATAGCAGAAGGTCCTTGGGTGTCCCAAGCAGACCCCAGCTTTTGGAGCAGGGACATCTGGGGACCCCACCTCCTTTAAACAAAAAAGCAAATGAATTCAGCAGGGGCAGCAGCGCTGGAGGCAACAAGGGCCATTTTTTTTTGCATTGCTTACCACCAGCTGGGAGCAGTAGGCAGCTGGCAGCGAGGAGGATGGCTCTGGCAGGGAAGCGGTGATGGCAGCACATGGAAAGGGCTGCTCCTGGGGGACCACCACCACCTCGCACCTTCTCCTCCTGCCAAAGGGGAGTTAACTTGCAGACAAGGTACAGAATTTGTTTTTCTGGGCTATGCTTGTTAAGGAAATTTCTCTTTCTGTAACGAGCACGTGCTGGCTGGTGAACCTCTTCCCCGTGCCCAGCCCAAGCGAGCAGCGCGGCGGGCACCGTGCAGCAGCGGGCATCGCGCCGGGGCTCCGAGCCCGTGCTTTACCGACGCGCAGGTGTCGAGGTTGCTACCAGCATCTCCCACAGCTTGTCTGCAGTCTGTGTCGTTAGGAATAAATTGTGACAACCCCTGCTTGCTCTGCAGTGCCCGTCGGAGTTAATGATTAAACTCCAGCTAGGGCAGCGTTGTTGGAACGTGTGTTATCGCTGCGCACAAACCCCTGTGCAAGGAGCAACAGTGACCCTTTCTGTCTCTTGCTGGGCTTCAGAGTTAAAGGAGCTTTGGAAACACAGAGCAGGGAGGCTCTCTGGGAGTCAGGAGCGCACTCGCAGCCCTGCCCTGCCACGGCTGAACCGGTGGCTGCTGTGGCAGAGCCAGAGCACGGGTTTTAAAAGCAGGAATGAGGAAAGTTGCATCTAGTTTGGTTTTAAGATACTGGGTAAATTTGCATTGCTGGCAAGTAGAGCAAAACAAACCCAACCCAGGGAAAACCCTGGGTTGAACAGAGCAGGAGTCTGCAGTGAAAGGCTCGAAGGAGCCTGGTGGAGCTCGTCTTTGCCGTCTGGCTTTTCTGTACCTGCAGGTCGTCAGTTCTCCAGCGCCAAGCACTGCACACACGGGAGCGGCGGGGACAGGGTTTGGGGTACATCTGTCTTTCTTCTTTCAAAATTCCAGTAGAGACAAAGAACAGGGAAAAAACATAATGGAGAGAGACATGGAGGATACTGTGCCAAACCCTGCACTAGGGTTGCTCTGAGCATGGACAGGCGTCACCCAGGCCACTCCTGGTGTTGATCCGGGCAGAACTCGGACTCACCCGAGGGCACCCACTGCGCGGTCACACTTTAATGTGATGGGACAGCTCTGTACGTCAGCTAAGGGTGTTCGGAGGACACCCATTTTCAGGGAATGTTGCTCCTATGCTTGAGAGTCTGCCACACTGTTTTTTCACTGTTAATAACTGTAAACGGCCAGGGCTTGCCTTGGCTGGTTGGTGTAATTGGAGAGATGCCCCCGTGATGCTCGGGGCTGGCGGGCAGCCTGGGCTCAGCTCTGTGCCTGGCCTCGGGGCGCGGGGACCTGGGGCGGAGTGACACGAGCTGAACCCCAGCAGCACTTCGACCTTGCCTAAACTCTACAAAGCCTTACTTTATCATAACCACCAAGGGGCTCGCGGGTTTTCGCCGTGCCTGTAGGGATTATGGCATCACCCAGAAGTTCAGCTGAAGCAGCAGCTCATTGTATTAAACATAGCACGCAGCTGGATGAGTCCCCACCCCGAGGTCCCACACAGACCCAGGGGCTGAGTCCCACTGCCTTCCCCCTTGTGTAGCCGTTTATGCTGGTTGGTGCAACTGGAATATGAAATGCCATTGCACCGGCACAGGAACACTCCCCACTCCTCCTCCGTTTGCCACGCTTTACTGTGAACGCCAACACAAAGCACCAAATGGAGGAGAAACAGGCCCTGGGTGGGTCAGGCGAAGCGTGGGGATCATCCTGGTGCCTTTTTGATGAAGCAGAGAGATGCAATACTCCTTGAAATAATTTATTCCCCCTTCATACTGGAGTAGCTGGAGTCAGAGGAGGTCCTTCTCTGAGCAGGGACAGGGCAGAGCCTCAGCTACCAGGTATTGCACAAACCCTGCTGGGATGTGGTTGAACCCCCTCGGACATCTACAGTCCTCTGCCACGGAGCTGGAGCGACCCCAGTGGGACCCTCTCACAGACCAGGTCTGATGTTCTCCAGGTGGAGACGTGTCGGGCCAGCAGTAACCAACCCACTTCCCCGACCTCCCGAGGACACCAGCCCCAGGGATCCCTGCTGACACCCACACCGAAGCTGCTGCACCGTGACAAAGTCTATTATTAAGACGACCGATTTCTCCTGGAGACTGTGGCCCAGTACAGCTGACGTTCTTTGATACCACCAGAATTTAACAAACCACTTCTCCTGAATTTGATCTTTGTAATGAAAGATGTACGCAAGAATGCTTTTAATTGGGATAGTAGGTCTTGACAGGCTCATGCAGACATGGAAATGATATGTCTGAGCTGGTATGGGACTGATAGTTAAGAAGGAGATGAATACTCCATGCAAAGCTGAGTGTTTTCTTTGGGTCTTTTCTAACATCGCTGCACTGCATAAACACAGTCTGTACAATCTGCATTAAGGCATTGAGGGCGCATTAACCAACTCTTCAGGTTACTTCTGAAATATTATCATCCCTCTTCACGGCTGTTTTCTTGGCTGGGGTCTGCTGTGATTTTACCTTCCAGGCACAAACCAAACAAATTATGCCCAGAATTAAGTAGTACAAAGTCTGCTTCCAGAGGTATCCAGACAAGAGGCTGCAAACTTAACTGGAGTTTGGCTGAACCTGGAGGTGGATTTTGCTTCTGTTCTTGTTCTCCCCTCTGTCTCCCAGGCACCCCCAAATGCCATCGATAGGCAGGAGCAGCCTTTCCCTTGCCTCTCGGTGAGAGGAGCAGCCATCACTTCAGCTCCTTGCATCAGCTGGGCTGGTGGGCTGGAGGAGCACAGCTGCTTGTCTGATGGCCCACCAGCTTTTCCCCTTATAAAAGAGAGGCTCATCACCTTGCTCTGGCTCCTGCCTGTCTGCAAACTGGGGATGTGTTTGTTGCTCCTACGTTGGGTGCTGGTGGGGATCCCACGGGCGCTTGGCTGAGGAGCGGCTCGTTGCTGGAGACTGCTGATGAGAGATGCGGGCTGGGCTGGAGCAAAGGTAAATCTCTTCCTTTGAGTCTGTGAATTTTGGGTTACATCAGAGCAGGAGAGGTTTGCTCCCTGTGGTCCTTGCTGCCTGGCACGGAGGGAGCAGGGCAGCGTTGGAGAGTGATTGTCTGGGTGGCTGCTGTGGCTGTTGCTGCTTCTCAGCTCCTCCTGAAGACAAAGTGGGGGAACATCTGGTGCTGCCCAAGCGAGCTGGCAGGCTTCAGCCGGCCTGATGAGCGGGCAGGCAGCAGGAGAGGCTCCCACCCGGCGTTGGGCTCCTCGGGCTGTAGGCTTTCCAGTGTAAATGACTGACTTTAGAGGCAGGGAGAGCACAGGATAAATGGAAGAGGAGAGGGAGATGCAAGATTAAGCTCCGAACGAAGGGGTCAGTCCTCTGAAGCCAGCTCTTGTAAGGGATCTGGTAACTCCATCTTTTGTGGCCCCCTTGCCTTTCTAGAACAAATCTCCTTGTTCCAAGCAGAAGCTGTTTCCTCCAGGGCTGCCAGCTCCTCCTGCGAGAGCAGAGCTCTACATCCCCTGTCCCACCCACTAGCACCACGTAGAAATACCACAGAGGCAGAAAACTTAGCTGGCACCCTTGGAGAAGTCTGTCAGGGCTGAGCTTTCTGTTCTCTTCCAAACCTGTGTGGACTTTGCAGTTTTAGCAGGAATACCAATATGTAGGCAGTTTATTTGCCTCTGCTTACTCATCCTTCCTTGTGTCATGAAAATGAATGTGGTTTTATGGTGCGTTTTCATCCACATGCTCCTCTCCTCTGACCACTCCTTTTTACCCGCCGCTGATCCCAGCGTTGTGCTGCTTTATGTTCTGTCTTACTGCACATCACTTGCATAATGTAGATACATCACTACTGCAGCCTCAAAGGCAGTCTCACCTTGTTTGCCTACTGAGAAAGGAGGAGAGCATTAAGGTCTCTCCCAAAGCTTTTTTTTTTTCCTGAAACAGAACCTTGACTTTTCTTAAAACCAGATTGTTTTGGAAGCAAAGGATTCTCTTCCAATCCTTGGCTTTAGTCAAAACCAGGGAGTGCTGCACTGTAACGTACAGGTCAGGCATGAAAGCTAAGGCTTGGTCAGACTTCCTAGCAGAATTCTCACTTCCAAAGGTTGCTTATTAAGCCATGGTGGGGTGGAGTGGTGTTGATTAACAGGAGCTGTGCGCATGGCCTGGTTGGTATGAAATGGAAACCAAAGAGAATAAATTAAAACCACAGCCACGGGCGATCAGGGCCATTCCTCTGGGAATGAACTCCAGATCTGCGCCTTTCCATGGGGTGAAGTGCCTCTGCTGGGTCCTCTGGGTTGAATCATTCACCAAAAAGTAGGCATTGCTGTTTAATCCTGCAAGCAAAATATGACATTTTATAGGCTAGATGTGTTTGCAGCCATTAGAAATGAAGGTGTTTATCCCCGTGGGGTGTGTGACTCCTGGACTGGGACCTTATGCAAGAGCAGACCCATGACTCTGCTTGGTGCCACCCAGAGTCAAGCCCTGCTGCTGATGGATGGGTCCTGCTCTCGCAGGGGAGCACGGCCACCTCTCAGCTCCATGGAGCTTTTGCAGCGTCTGGGAGAGCCCAAGCTGCCCTTTCTGCCTCTTGCTTCTGCCGGGGTGGCCCCTGCCCAGGCACGAGCAGGCAGCTGGGGCGGAGGGGAGTAGGGCGGCGTGGATGTGAGCACCCAGTTTGTCAGCTCAAGGCAGCCCCCTTGCTCTTTGGCCACGTCTGAGCCCAGAGGCATCGTCCAAGGGCCGCGGGGACCAGGTTGCACAGACGGAGCCTCAGCTCTGACTGTGTTTAACACGACCCACTCGTGCAGGGACAGGCTCTCACCCAGCGTACTGTGTGTAGGGCAGTGTCTGTGCCCCGCTCAGCTCTCTCGGTGCAAACAGCCTTAATCCTGCCTAACCCCCCCTGGCTTGGCAGTCCTGCCCGGCCACTGCTGACCCAGCTTCAGGCTTGGAACGTGGTGCTGGGCACAGGCTGGGGGGGGTTTAACCACCTCCCAGGCTCCTGCTCCCTTTTGGAGCCAAGGTACCGGCAACGTGGTGTTTGCTGAGCAACCTGCTGAGTTTTCAGTCAGACCTTACTTAGCCCATGTGGCTTCTCCTAGTTTCCACCCTGATGTACAGGTTTGCATTACTGCTGACCAGCCCAAAACTAATTTAGTTAATTGCTTAACTGGAAACCAGCACTTCCCTGCCTTCGTGAAGTGTTGCTAACCGGACACCATTTTCTGGCATTCCTTGGATTCTTTACGCAGGTCAGCACTATTCCCTCCGCTTGTGCACACCTTTGTGTCGTGGGGGGTTGTGCCATGATGCAGCTTTTGCAGAAGGACGCCCTTCCCTCATTGCCACACAAAACCAAGCTCCACTGATGCCTGTTTGGCTCTGGGTTTTCTCGGTGTGAGCCTGTTTAGTATTCACAAGGCTGTCTTTAAAAGCTGGTGGTGCTGCAAGGTCAGTGATGAAAATGATTCAGTGCAAGTTTATCTTAATGCTGCAAACAGTTAATTAACATCAGAAATTGTTTATTGCAATTGCCTCCTTGGGCCAGCCCCTCTCTCTAAAGGAAGCCAACGTTAGTTTTGGAATTAAATTGCCTGTTGGGAACAAAGGCACTTGCTTTACGAACAGAGGCTCTCTCTAGATGTCTAACACCAAAAGCCAGGATTGCATGAAAGATTTTTCTTTGTTGAAGAAAATGAAATGGTTCTTTCCAGCTCAGCTGTTCATGTGGCTTTTCAGCTACCACGGCTGCTGTGGGAGAGGTCCGGCAGGCTCTGGGGATGGTGCAGGTTGGAAGGGATCGGCTGGAGCAGCGGCAGGTCCCATGTCACCCGTCCCAGCCTGGCAGTGCCGTGGCAGGCTTTGCATCTCTGTATGGTACTGGAAGCCCTTACACAAAGTCCATCTCTTGTGGGTCCTGGGTTGCAGGAGGCCCAAGTCTCTGGTTCAGACCTCACCGTTTGCAATGCCCGGCTGCTGTCTGGGTCACTCACACTCCTCAAGTCAAGACATATTGAAGGTTAAAACTCATTATCTAGCTTTACCAGAGCTTTGCCTGCAACCTAAATCTGTATTATTCGGTAATTTCCTGATCATATACAAGTTTATTACAGAAATAAACTACCTGTTTTATAAAAGATGTGCAGCATAACTGCTGATAGCATCAGGTGGGACTGAAAGATGCGAGGAGAGTTCGAAAGGCAATGAAACGGTGTCATCCCAGACTTGCATCTCTCGTTTTGGGCAGCGTTTCTGGTTCTGCCACCAACACACAGCCTGTCGCTTCTTGTCACTTCACGATGAACACGGATGCACGTACGTCTCAGAAGCGCTGTGTGCAGGCTGTCAGGGCTGGACGTGAGCAGTCTGGCGGAGGTGGCAGTGGGAGGTCTGTGCAGCCATCAGGCCCCTCGCCTGCAGGTGCTGCACGAGGAGCACGCGTGCATGGGGGAGCGTTGCTGAGCCCCCCTGGTGCCCTTTGGTCCGGCACTTTTGTACGTGGCAGTGGTGGCTTTTGGGAGGCAGGCGAGTGCTCAGGCATCAGAGGCTTTGGATAAAGTTAACAAAAACCCATAAAATCCCAAAGGAGCAGCAGAGACCTGCAGTTCTTCCCAGAGAGTCTTTATCCATGGGCAAACCCTTCTAAAGTAAGCCAAAGCCCCAATTCTGTGGCTTCCCTGTTGCAATGAATCCCCAGGTGCATTAAAGACCTTGTAGGAGAATATGCCCCGTCCACAGGCTGAGTGATGCTTTATATAAATAGCTCATACACACTCACTGTACACAAAATATTATGTACATGTGGTGCTACTTCATTTGGTGTGAAGCTCCGAATACCTCTCGTGGAACCTCTCCTAATATTCCGGGGAAGGAGGTCACAGCAGAAGGTGCTCTTGGTTGTGCTGCCCAAGGACAGACAGTGAAGGTTCCTGGATCTGGGGTGAAAAGCCCTTTTCCAGCAGCCCCACCGCCCGCAGAGCTATTCCTTCAGCAGACCAAGCTTCTTCAGTGCCTCTCGCCGGTTCTCATCGGTTGCACCCTTGGGGGAGATCTTCACGCTGACACAGGAGCGGGGTGGCCTGGGGAAGCTCTGCAGCGGGTGGGATCGCCCCTTGCTGCTCTTCTCTGGCTCCACCTGTCCAGGTTCCTTCAGAGCAGCAAAGTCCTTCCCTGCCCCGAGGGATGCCGGCCGGGGGCGGCTGCTCCTGAGGAAGCTCGGAGCAAGCCGCTCGATGAAGGACATCTTGCCCAGGGAGCTGCTGGTCTTGACGTTCTGCTCCTTGGCGCTGGCCATGTAGCTGCTCAGCCCCACGCCAGAGCGCTCCAGGGTGTTGGATTTGAAGTTCATCTGCCGGATACCTGGCACCGACCTCTCCGCTGCCCCACAGCGTGCCTCGGGCTCCCCAGGGACAGGGAATGGCATCTCCTTTGCTTGGGGATGCGGGGCAGGTTGAAGCTGAGTGCTGGGCTCCCTCCTGTCCTGCGAAAGTCCAAGCTTCTCCAGTGCCTCCCGTCGGGCTTTCTCCCTCTCCTTCGGGTCGAGGTGACCCGAATTCGCCTTTTCAGCAGCGGCATCGCTGGCAGAGCTGGGCTGAGAGCCAGCCGAGGATGCAGGCGGTGCTTTCACCTTCTGGCCAGGCTCCGTGGCAAGCGGCATTGGGCTGTTTTTGCTGGTTTTCAGGATAATATTTGGTGGCAATTTCCGTGGCTTGGGGGCAGTTGGAGGCCCACGCTTGGCATCTGGGTCCTGAGGGGCCTCTTCCAATGTGGATTTCTCTGGCTGGCCCCAAGAAGCCCAAGTCTTGGTCTCCTTGGCTGTTCCCTTCTTGGCATCTGAGTGATTGCGACGTGACCACTCGTGGCTCACCAGGTCATCCTGGAAGGGATCTGGAGGTTGGATAATTAGAGATCCCAGGGAATTCATCTGGCTTCTTGCATTGGCTTGGTCAAACCTGTCCTCCTTGGCCATCTCCCGTGAAGATTTACCTACTGGCACTGGATCCTCTACCATGTGAACAGTCGCTTTGCTGTCAGAAGCTCCGTTTGCTCTTTGTGCGTTTGCTACAGTGATGCTCCTTGGAAGACTGTGATAGCCTGGGCTTGGAGCTGCTGCAGGAGCTGAGCTTGAGAAGGTGGAGATGCTCTTAGCACTCTTCTGTTCAGCTGCATGCTGCTGACCTACACCCGGAGGGGGAGCCCCGTTTTCCAAATCTACGTAAAGAGAGAGATGTGAAGTCATGCACCGCTGCGCAGACGGACACAGGACACCTTCCTGACTGCAACACTCACCGCTTCATGCCTGCTAAGCCAGCGCAGCCACGGCAGACTACTTGCACCCGGAGAGCTTACCCTGACCCCAGCTAATACGCTGTCACTGCTAAGAAAGTCAGACACTCTGGATTCGACAAAGCCCACGGTGAACGAGGAGCCTCGTTAATCTGTGTAAGGGTGCTCAGGGCACGAGCAAAGATTCAGCTCTGCTGACCTTGCTCGATAGCTGCCAGCAGCTCCTGCACGTAAGGACAGGGAAAATGCAGTTTGTGCCCTACCAATCTCCCTGCCCACAGCCACGGCTCCTTGCAGGGTGATGAAAATAAGCTGCCTTTAGCTCACCACGTGAGGAAAACCGGGGCAGTGCTCCTTCCCCGCCTGCCAAGGGAACGCACCCCAGCGAGAAAGTCCGTTCGCAAACAAGGGCTGGAGCACGAATTTCCAGCTTACCCTGGGGAACGGAGTCTCTCTTAGGCCACGTCCCGGGCAGCTTGGAGGGCTCCACGTAGTCGGTCTCGTCGGTAGAGACCCCGCTGTCTGCTTCTGCATCCAGTGAGCCAATAGTTTCTTCTAAGAACATCAAACACTCTTTCTCTTCCACAGATAAGTAGTCATAACTGTTATCACTCTGGAAAATTAAAAGAAAAAAGCAGTACAGGCAGGAGACACAGGTGTAGTATTATTCCCAGCCCTGGCAGTCAAGGGGAGACCTGTGACAGCTCCTGGCCAGGAGACTTGGCTGGTGACTACTCAAAAACTGGCACTTGCAGCTGCAGAAAACCAGACAACTTCCTAAAAATCCCCACATACTTACTTAGGGCTGTTTTTACATTACCCAGCTATGAGCATCAGAAGCTGGGTAATTCTTAACTTGGAAACTTGGCCTTTACCTTTTAGCTCTTTTGTTTTCTTTGAAATATGAGCAGATTGGTAACATGGATGGTCTGTAGCTACAGACATCTGTACTGGTGAGTGATGCTCAGTCTGAGAAGCTTGTCTAAACATCATAAACACTGCAGGCTTATCTGCAGGTGGTGGTCCCTCTCCTTGTTCTCCAA
>Ga0065711_1050384_pt1 | contig 10866 bp, 2 predicted proteins | sample Hoacrofraction12_FD_59098 | JGI IMG/M metagenome (GOLD analysis project Ga0065711, IMG submission 59098) | Hoatzin crop microbial communities from Cojedes, Venezuela - Epithelial fraction 12 v2 (version 2) | ecosystem: Host-associated > Birds > Digestive system > Esophagus > Crop | place... | reverse complement strand
CCCACCTGGACAAGGTCCTGTGCAGCCTGCTGTAGGTGACCCTGCTTCGGCAGGGGGGTTGGACTAGATGACCCACAGAGGTCCCTTCCAACCCCTACTATTCTGTGATTTTGTGAAAACAAAGTTTTCAGCTTGAGGGTAGTAACACCACAAAGTTGGCCCCAGACTCTCCGTTGTCTCATTAAAACAGTACCAATCTGCATTTCAGAAATGTGAGTGAATAACCATATTGAAGATGTGAACAGCTGCTCTCCTGAAATAACTCCAGGGACCGACACATTGCAGCAAGCAGGAAAAAACAAAGGTAGCACAGAGTAGTTTCCGTATTAGTAATTGCATCCCTTATACTACAGTTTTAATCACTAGATATTGTGCTACCTGTTCAGGTCTTCTTATGCTAAAAAAATAGGCTTGAGAATACTTCTTTTTTAACTATTAAAATTACAGAAGACTTGATGGCCCTGCTTATGTTGGGTTTTCCCTGATCTTTTCGGGATTATTAAAAGAAGCTGCCAGAAGGCCAAGGAGGATGTTATGTGTTGAAACAAGACACTTCCTCTGATTGTCTCTCTCTGGCATTGCTTTTCGTCATCCTGTTTGTCTGCCCTTCTGCAGCTGCATGTTTGGCTGCTTTTCACTACAGCGGCTCCTTTTAGGAAAAACAACACATTTTAATGTTAACGCCAAGTTATACCTGCCAGTGTAACTATTATTCCATTACATCTGGGGACATACCTATGAAGGAATAGTCCACTGCCAAAGGGACTAACTTTAACATGCAAGCACATTGATATGCAACTCATTTAACCATTCACGGATAACTGACAGCAAATACCAGATCTACACAAGAAGGGGTCTTCCTGCCCGGTGTACTAAAACCCTGTCTGATCTCCTTCATTTCAAGTCCACTAAATGTTAGAAAGCTTATTTCCCCTTGCTGAACCCTATCATTAAAAGATCATCTGTTTCATGTTTTGCTGAAATTAGCATTCTTCACTATTTACAGCTGGCATGACAAATTTGAAATCACACAGATACTGTTCTACTGCTTCCTATTTCATCCAGTGACTGAGGTGTACTCACTTAAGAGGAATGTAATGGAATACAATCTGTATTGCAAAGTTTGCAAAGAAACATCAGTTGAGCCCTTAGATGTGAAATCTATCCAGCTTGGAATGTGAACTCACAGTGGCAACCTTTTACTTAGCAAACTTACCTAAATAATTATATTAATTTTAGCAAGATTAGCAGCATTCATGGATTAGTCGTGTTATGTTCATGCTATGGTTGCACAGAACTTCCACAAAAATAGGTTTAGCCACATGTTTCCTTTTGATTAGCACGTTATCTCTCCACAGTAACTGCATGTAGAGTTAGCTAAAGAGTTAAATTGTTTTTTCATGGAGTCCTGTCATCTTTTCATCTGTCTGGTTAGAACCCAGATAACTTCACTTCCCCCAGGTCTTCAAAAAAAAAACCACCCCATCTTCATAGACTGGTTCACAAAGGAAAAACAGAAAACATGAAAAATATACTGCTATCCATCTGCACGGAAATGCTGTCGCCTGGTAGTCTGCAGGAAAATGCTGAGTCAAAACATCCAGCTGTTACACCACTTAAACAGCTCCTAAGCTATTTACCCAGCTCATTAAATAATAGCTACATTTACTTACAATTACCATATGTTAATAATACATGTTACTGAGCTTCTTATTCCTCAGCACAAGCTGTAACATGGAACACCTGACAGAGCTTCCTCCTAAGTTTAGCAGCTCCCGAGAGCCACTGTTACCCACTTGAGGATTTTTTTTGGCCACAGACCAAAAAGCCAACATGCTTCTCCCAAGGAAATGATCTGGGGTCATATCCAAATTCCAGCAGGCAAGAAGGCTGTGATTGGATTCCCTGTTCCATCTCAGCCATGACATAGACCATAGGCCTCCATGTATTAGAGAAAGAGAAATCTTCTAAAACAGTTTCATTAGCTTTGAATAAAAATTGATAATGAGCACTTACCACTTAGAAGATGAATCATTTTCTTTCTTTACTCTCTGGGTCACCAGGATTTATTTTCTGCCCCACAGAGATAACAACCTCCCCAGATTAGGCATAAACTTTTGAGTCACAAATGGCACAGAAAGCTTCTACTTCTCAATGACCTCAAATCAGAAGCATTTGGAGAGGCTGTATTCACAAGCCTCAGTACAGGGAATGAACTTTCTCTATTTTTATTTCATTTTGAAATGAAATTAAATGCCTTCTATCTCCTCTTATCTACTGGGATTAACAAACTACTTGGTAAAGAAGGCCTCTAAAACATCCAGTCGAGCCTTGAGAATACAAGTAACACATGCTGATATGGAAGCAATAATTCTGTTCTTCAACAAACCTCAGAATATTAAAAGGTGAAAAAAAATATCTACATGTATTTCAAGTTATACTTAAACTCCCATAGAACACTTACTTTTTTTAAAAAAATATTTTTTACCCTCCACAGGCTAAAAACCCACCTTTTACAGCATTGCAGGTGATTTAAAAGAAAACAGGTACTTCCTTTTATAATCAGGTGAATTGATTTTTCATTAACAGTTAACTTTTTCCAGCTGCTTGAAGTTAGCAGGTAGAAATAAGAGTCTATTTTTAACGAAAGATTTGTAGACTTGTTATCAATAGCCAGGAAAAGTTTACATGATGATATATTAAGTAGAGATTAATTTTTATGTTGTTCAAATGAATTTGATATCTCTTTTCCTTCAGAGAAATCTTTTCTGTGTTAGACATTCAGAAGAGGGCAGTAGTCAAGGTTTTTCCTTGAATGGGATTTCTCACTTAGGTTGTCACAGTTTTTCTGCTAGCTTTTAAAAGAGAGAAAACTGTGTCAGTGTATCTGAAAATGTTTATTGTGAGGAGTGGAGTAGAAAGCCATGGCTCCTTGATTTTAAAAAAAGAAGGGGGAGGAGCAGGGGCAAGGAATATTTAGCTCTGCTTCAATTCCTTCTCCCTTCTGAGGATTTGCATAAATGTATGCTATTTGAAATACATTTCTGTATCTCTATATACATATTCACACTCTTTTTTTTTTTCACTAAGGTGCTAAAGCACTTCTGGGATGGATAAAAAGACTTTCAACAGAGAAACAGTTACAATCCTTAGCTGTACACCAAAACACTTAATTTGCAGTACTGAAATTTTACCCATCTGCTTGGTGTTTCTGCTTAGTGCTAGAAAATGCAGGATGAGGGAACTTTATTTATGGGAGTTTGAATAAACATGGAATACAGAGCTAGTTTTGGTATTGAGGAAGTAAATTTTGGCTGACTTAGCCATCCAAAGAGGAGGAAAGAAATTTCATTATGGATTCAGTAGAAACGAAGGCTCACTTTTGCCTCTGCTGATGCTCTGTGGAAGAACATGACTGAAGGAGTGCCTGGAGGACCCAAAATGATAGATAGCCACCAGGCTAGAAATGATTGAGGAATTTCAATTTATCATCCTATGATCTCAGTGTCATTTATGAGGTGCAACGCAGTTTTGGTCTTCTGTGTAAAACAGAATGGATGTTGGTGGTAGGCATGCCATGTGAGGGTTTTTCCTTTGATCAAGATAGCCCAAAACACTATCTTCTTACAGTTTGGATTAACATCTCCAGCCACCAAAATGTCTACAGTACAGAAAATCCTGTATTGATAATTTTGACTTCAACAAGTAACTGTAAAAGTCTGCATCCGTGTAAAACCAGCAAAGTTATTGGGATTTTTCCAAATTACTGCTGCCCTCTAGTTGAGGCCTGAAGAAGGGCTCACATGTGCAAAACGGAGTCCATGTTTTAGCAGGTTTATCTGTAGAGGTAGGTTACAACTTCTACTAACATCTTTCCTCTTATACATATCTTTTTAGACCACTTGGCCACAGACACCACAACTAAGTATATAAAAAGACGGTAATAAACACAACAAGCACAACACTTTCTGTTTCTTTAAGTATCCAGCCTTGTCATGCTTGAGGTAGTATTTCTTAGAAGAAGAATAAAATCTTTAAAAGGTGTAGTGCAATCAACAGTCTTGAGAAATACAAGGAAAGATTTTCTATTTAATAGAGAAAATCTGAGACACGTTGGAGCTGTTGTCAATATGGATCTGAAAACCATAAAACTCTGTATGCTTCCAGTCAGAATTTAGGCCTTGGAACCATCTTACAATTCATGGACTGTTGATTAAATGAAATAGACTTTCACTTGCCATCACAGACAATAAGGGTGTTAAGGTGTGAATGCATGGGGTGTGCTATAAGAAGATTCTTAATACATTTGAGCGTATGTAGCTAAAACCAAAAATTGTAATAAGCACTAACACACTCTGGGCTCACTCCATTAAATGCACAGTATGTGTCATCCATTCATTATATTCAGTAATATTTTTTCCACTTCTTCCCATGTTTGGAAAAGAAAAAAAAAATGTTATGTTTCCATTCCTTCTTATTTTCTAGTTGACATCTGTGCATATGTTATCCACAATCCTCACCTAAAATCTCGAAGTTGTCTTTTAGGTCAGCTTGGCCCAGGTCATTACATCCAGACTGGGACCTGCACCGTGCATCCTGAAGCCTGGAAAGCAGCACTGATCATGCAAGGCAGCTCTGCCGCAGACAAGGACCCAGCAGAAGCATTCGGTCATAGCTGCATTTTTCTAGGGACTGACGTCTGCCAGCCCAGGTACGTTCCCTGGCAGAGCGTGCCGAAAGGTGATGGAAACCGTCGTGCATCTTACCAAGCAAAGCCTCACTTACAGACGGTGCTATGGGAGAATTTTATCACCCAGGAAGAGTTTAATTCTGCTAGCATGATGCTGGTTTGTTTTTGTTTTGTTTTTTTTACATGCGAGCAGCATTAGAGATGCAATGTAGGATAAGCAACAGGAAATCAGCATCCATCAGCCTGTACTGCAAAACAGAGTTAAATTGACTCAGGGCCAAGGGACTGTAATGTCATCTACTTCAAGTGAGAAGCTGTAGCTTCCCATAAGGAGTAGTTTTCCAAGGAGTCACGTTTGCAAGAGATCACAATATGCTTAATAAGCATTAACCTCTCTGCCACAGGCACAAAAGGGACAGTATTATACTTCTAGCTTGTTTGCTACAGAAGGAACAAAGTTGTTTACATGTTTACAGTCAGGAGTACTGATATCACTGGTTACACAGACTGTGTAATACTGCACTGAAATACTTGCAAGCTTCATCTGCCGTTCTCAAAATTAAATTTTTGCCAATGTTTTTGCAAATGTAGTGACATTTATATTATTCATGCTTTGTCTTGGCTCTTCCCCAAACCATCCTTTGCATTTGTATTTCTGCACGTTTCATTGCTGTAACCTGGGTGCTTGTCATCCACATGTATAAATTATATATCGATGCTAATCATTACCTGCTAGACTTCCTGTCACATGCAGCAGTCAGCGATATTAAAATTTATTGGTTCTGACCAACTTCCCAAAAGCTGACTGCTGACATGAGAGAACAGTCCTTGATTGTCTCGCTGTAACAAAGACTTCTTTCATCCTCTGCCATTGTTCCCTTTGATGTTATTTCATTCTTTCTGTTTCCAAAGTTTGCCTGGGAGTTTTATTTGACCTACTGATCATAATGCATTTAGGTTTGTAATGGATAATTGATATCTAAGTTGTAACTGCTGATACAATATTTATCTTCTGCCCATGGTGCGAGAGGCGCTTTGCATAGAAGTTGTTACAGGCATCTTGATATTGCAGTGCAGACAACTCAATCTAGTGCCGCGTTATTATTTCATTACAGCTGCTTCACGCTAATTCATTATTTATAAACATGTGTACTTCTGGCTCAGTGAATAGTTGGCAATTTATTTCCATACCCAGAATCTCGTTTTAAGATCCCAGACTGTTATTTTTCTGAAACTTCAGCTTAGACTCATATTTTGTTTACTATCAATACAACAAACACAGAAGGGTGGTAGAGAGATAACTACTATCATAGGCACAAACAGGTTACAAACACAAGCATGGCTTATTTTGGCAGCTGTCCCAGAACCAGTAATTCCCTGAAATAGTAGCTTTGATGCCAGGAAAGTCATAACTTAGATTTGAGATTCAACATAAATTTAGACTAGTTCAGGTCTATTTACAAGACTGTAACCCAGATGAAGTAGTCCAGCCCTGAATTCCCTTCCCGGGAGACATATGATATAAAAAAGAAAAAAAAATAGTAGAAATGTTTTTAATGTACAGATTTTTAGGCCCGTTTATTCACACAAAAGAGAATCAGTAAAAAATGAAAGAGGGGTCATGACAGCATGTCATTCCAGGTTCTTAGTCTTCTGTGATACAAAAGAATTACCATTTTTGAAGTAATAGGAAAATGACACATTTCTGGAAATTTATGGAACACATTTAAGGGATAATTTGTCATTTAAAACATAAGCACTTCAAAATAAATTACTATAAACTGTAAGATTACTTTTTGTCTTCCAGAAGATAGTAATCGTTGTCAGAAGACAGCACCTTGGATTGAATATGAGCCTAATAATTAGATTTCAGGTTGAAAATTGAAGAAATTTCTTAGGAACTTAAGCTCAGTTTTCAGGGCTACCTAATAGAGTTTAAAGGCATGAAATACAGATATGCACAAAAGAAAACATAATTTATATTGGGTTTTTCTGATTTTTTTTATGAGATATCTGTTTATGACATTTTTAGAAGGATTTGAACAACTAACAGTATAGTTGGCACAGACTGACTAATTGTTCTTTGAAGTTTCACTCCAAGTTGCTATTTGACCTCAGTATCTTGTGATACTATGTCAGTTTTGAACGTCAAGCCAAGGGCCAACTTCTTTTCCTTTATCAGGTTAAACAGGTACTTGAATTTGTGGTTTTCTACATTCTAGATTAGTAAGCAAATCCCTCCTGGCAACTGACTGGATTATGCTTTTTCACAGGTATTTTGTTGCTGAAGAGACAAAGGTTCTGCTTCATTTCCAGTGCAGAAGTTCTAGTTCCTCTCCCTCTTGCTGGACCCACTGTCATTGAGATACTTTTAGAAATATGACCCCCTTCATACTCAATTGGCAATGACCTAAAAAGCTTTGCAGACAATCAATCAAATAAAAGTAACAATTTTATTGTGCTGCAAGCCCATGGCCTCTCCATTGTTTAAAAGATCAGAAATATTAGAAAGAATACTTTTTGCTTACTTCATCTGGACTTTTTCAAGAAAAGCACTAAATAAAAATATTGTATGACAACTTTGCTGTGAAACTGAATTATAAAATACGAGTACTGTTAAATTAATATACCTCAACTGAATTATATGAATTTTAAAGGTAATACAAGAAAAAAAATGAAGAAAGATAAATACTTTTTAACGTGGTTAACATCACTTAAATACACAGGGAAAAAAACTCCAAACTTTCTGCATGCTTGAGCAACGCCAGCTTCTGCAGGAAATATGTATTTTGTCAGTCCATAAGTCTGCAGTATACTGAACATCTAGAAGCAGACTCTCTGGTGTAATTCTAACATCTAACATCTACTAATGAATATATGCTATATTGATTGTTCTGTTTTACATTTAAAATACTCACTCCTTTTACCTTTACATGAAGCCGTACATAATTCCAAGTTAATCATAGCAGGAAACCACAGGATTTAGGAGAACTTGCCTTAGAGTAAGAACCTGTCTATACCCATCTATATCCTGGATGTAGAGAAAAGAAAATGGGAAATATATTCTCTTACTTGTTGAGGATAACTGGGATGGTTAGCAATTCAACCGATAGCAAACATTTTTTTTTTTCCACAATAGAGCTAATGTAAGAGAGCGAGATGCATGAAGGTACTTAAGAAACACATAGAGTTTAAATACAGAGGGACAGTGAAATGCAATAGAAGTTCTTCCATAAGACTGTCCAAGTAACATTACTGAAGAAATGCTAGAAAATATTTGTATACTAAAGAGTAAACTTTTTTGCCTTGCATAGTCTTCTAAGCTCTTCCAAAATATAATGATGCTCTTAAAATAACTGAGGACGACACTGAGGATGCGGAGGAAGAAGCAGGATCATCAGGACGACCACGTGCCAACTCAGTTTCCAGTAACAACAGAAGTGGTGCAAAGCACGACAGTTTTGAGGTTGACTTTTCAGCCTTCTTTGCAGTGGCTGGACAAGCTGATTGCTTTTAAAAATGAAAATCAAGAGATGACTGCCTGCTAACCTGTGGTTTGGATTGGTAACGTGAGACCGAATCTTACAGTGTCCTGATGAGTGCATCTGCCAGTTCTCAGGGTGGATCATTGACCTGAAAGATCTCAGCTCTTTTGTCTGTGAGACTGGATGCTCAGCGTAAATCATTTAGTGTAAATCTTCTTGCCAGCCCTTTCTGGATGGTTTCATTTTGACTGTGAAGCCAACAACTCCACCACGCTTTCTCCATCGACGTCATCAAAGCCAGCTTCCTTAGTAAAGGAGTCAGTGCCTTTCTGGAGAGCAAGGATAAAATCAAATCCAGTGGAGTTCAGAATAAACTCTGGCAACTGTTTTTACCATAGATCATTTATACGGTGAATAGTGACCTCTTCCCAAGTAATGCTAATGTTATCTGTGCCATCCATGATATTAAATTACCTCCAAAATTCATTCAGGCAGGGCTTTTCTTTACCTGTTGTCACCTGGATAAGCTTGGAGAAGGTCTCTTCTAGGCAGTAGGCCTTGAAAGCGGTGATTACTCCCTGGTTCATTGGTTGGAGTAATGTGGTCTTACCAGTAGTGGAATATGACTTTTCCATTGGGTCACGGGGTCTCCTAATTAAGCTTCTGGCAGGTGGCCTTGTCCTAAACAAGGAAAATGTTGAAGTCCACCACCTGTTTCTTACAGTGTTCCCTAAAGTCTGGCACCATGTAGGCACATTGAGCATTTGTGTAGTAACCCGGGCCTTTCAGTTGTTCCCACGAGTGGTAGAAAGAACTTCCAAAATCCTCTTTCAGCCCTGGGGTTCTCGCTGCAATGGATAAGCAAAGGTTTTAGTGCGCAGTCTCCTTCTGCACTACTGCCCAGCAGAAGGGTCAAACTATCTTTTCGCAGCCTTAAAGCCCAAAGCAGTTTCCTCTTCAACACATCCAACACGGATTGCATGCCCACCACCGAGCATTTAAAGCAGCACTTCTGCATAGCCACAGGCTTACTAGCGTCGCTCAAAGATTGCCTTGAGCTCGTGACAGTTACTATATGCAAAGATAGTTCATGATTAAAAACACAAATTGCAATGATGCTGGAAGCCAAGTCTAATTGGCGTGAATGCAGAACGGGCAAGATGGATGCTGCCTCATAGCCACAACTGAGATGCTCTACACTTTTCTACTAGTGTGACAGGTAACTTACATGCACACATGGATATTCAGGCATCACCTGCGTCTTGATGAAGTTCTGCAAGGCCAACTGCAGCTCGGCTGGCAAGCTTCAGTACAGCTGGGCAGCTCAGGAGAGCTTTCAACAGCACAGGGGTGGTAGAAGATTGCAGGATGGAAAACAGGTGACAAAAGCACTTAGCAAAACATGGTGTTAAACAATCAGTGATGCAACTCCAAAGCAAATGACACAGAGCGACAGATAGCAGCGTGGTACTGAAACTACGCATCGACAGTCTTAAGGAATGACTGAGTAGAGTAGGAGTGAAGGGTGGAATTTGGTAGAGCAGTATAAATTAATGAGTGACACAGAGAAAGTGAATAGGGAATGATATGCTTGCGATCTCTTCTACTACAAGAATAAGCAGGCACCAAACACAGATAGCAAATAGCAAGGTCGGAACAGAAGCAGGTGGTTCTTCACACCACACGTGAAGCTGTAGTTGCTTGAAGCGTACGTGGGTTCAAACAACCAGACAAGATAATGGAAGAAAATCCGTAGAAGGCTCTTCAATAGGAAGAACACACACCTGGCTCGGGAAGTCCCCTCGGCAGGTACCCACTGCTGGTGGCTGTCAGAAACGGGGGGCTGGGTTGGATCATCCGATCCCGCACTGCTGCCCTGAGCACAGGTCCGCGTGCTCCCCAGCGGCAGCGACTGTCCCCGGGGGCTCTCGGTTCGCATCGGTGGCACGACGCCAGAGCCACGCTGCACTGCTGTGCTGACACAGAGCCCGGGATCACGATTCCCTGCTGAATCGCGATACGTCAGCGCTGCTGCAGAGCTCATCTCACTTCAGCTGCTGGCGCCGGATGGGCAAGTCATGTAGGAGTTCCTGGTTACAGCTATTAGTTAAGGTTTAGCTTTTAGATAACTGCCAGTGGAGAGGAGCAGAGTAAGCACGCTGACATAAACGCAGAGCAGGTCTTCAACCCCTCCCCCCCCCGTTTCCCCGTGCTGTTGCTGTAACTCCCAGCTGCCCTGAGCCCAGTCTGACCTGTGCAATGCAACGCGCCGGTGTACCTGCGGCTCGCTCCTCCTGGGTTTGTTAAAACAGGTGTTTGGGGTTGTTTTTATTTTGTAAAACGTTATTCTTCCCAGCGCTACAGCAGGTTTTCAGATTGATGAAATACGGGAAGAGCTGGCTTGACTAAAGGATTGCGTGTCCGTGCGCTCCCGAACATGAAGGGTCGGTGAGTTCACCCGCCCCAGAAAGCGCTGCCTTCCCGTCCCGCACAGCTGGACCCACCGCCAAACATCGGCGCGGCGCGGCCCGCGGCCGAGGGAGGACGCACCGCCCTCACCGCCATTCCCCGGGGACGAGCCGAGGCCCCGCACGGACGGGAGATGCCGAGGAAGCCCTCGCCCGCCGAGCAGCGCGGGGCGGGCGGGCCGGCAGGTGGGTGCGGGGGTGGCAGCGGGCTGCGGCCCTCGCC
>Ga0065711_1050383_pt1 | contig 10866 bp, 8 predicted proteins | sample Hoacrofraction12_FD_59098 | JGI IMG/M metagenome (GOLD analysis project Ga0065711, IMG submission 59098) | Hoatzin crop microbial communities from Cojedes, Venezuela - Epithelial fraction 12 v2 (version 2) | ecosystem: Host-associated > Birds > Digestive system > Esophagus > Crop | place... | reverse complement strand
GGGGGGGGGTGGTCCCAAAGTTTAGCCTTTTACCAGGAAAAAACTTTGCCCTTTGGAGAGCGGTTTCTCTTTCTGTGTGCGCTGGACACGCAGCAGAAAGCCGCCCGCCATTCCGTACGCTGAAAACGTACCGAACGCCCTGCTGACGGCGGCAAGCTTTCAGCACTGCCCCGGGCGACCGTGCCGACTCACATCACAGGGCACTGCGCTGTAGTCGTGCTGGAAGCTCGTCAGAGCTCAAATTGGTATTTTTAATGACAAGCGCTTCTGAAGGCGACTTGCGTTTTAAAAGATGCTTTTTAATGGATGTGATTTTGCCTTTGCTTGGCAGTCACGCCAAAGACTGTGTGTCTTGCCTGTTGTTAAAGTCTGCTAAAGGCCTTTTTTGAGATACTGGTGCTCCGGTGTGCTCAGCTTTGCACTGACTTGCGCTCTGCCCAACCCCACTGCGTTAGCGAGGACTTCTGCCTTTTCTTTTAGTTTTTCTTTTTTTTTTTATTTTTGGTTTTTCGCACTGAACTTTAGTGGTGCAGCTACATCCACGAGAAATACATTTCTTAAAAATTAATTGAACTCAAAAGCCGCATTGTTTAGACAGATGTTATTTAGAGCTGGGTATTCCTTTCCAGTAGAAAATGCTTGGGCTAAGGCTGAATGAGAGAGGTTGTAACCGGGTGCAGTTTTACCAGTCATTTTGTTTTTCCATCTTGCTTTGTACACGTTACTCTCAGACCTTCTCTCTGGTTGCCATTGTTCTACATCTTGTGATTTAGGATGCAGAAGGACAGGGGAGAGGGAAGTACGCTACGTCGAGTAGGCAAAACCGTCTGAAAAGAGGTTGCTTTCCCAAGAGAAAGTCTGATGGATTGTAAGATTATTTTTCTTCTCAATTGTGGGAAGGACTATCTCAGTTATTACCTAATTATTTTAATTGTACTGATAGGAAGGCCTGCTATCTGGGAGAAATTAAAAAAAAAGAAGCGTAAAAGGAGACATGTTACACTGTTTAAAATATAATGGATAAAAATCCTTTAATTGATTTGTGAAATAGTGAATTTAAAAATGGAATCGTATTTCATCTGTTGGTGTCTATGTGAAAAATTGACATTGTGTCCTCATAAAACTGGACAAATGAGTCATGTAATTTTGAGTTACATAATCAATAACTTAGACAAATTCTACTTCTTTGATGATTTATGTGTCTGTTTTGTGGTCAGCTTGAAGCGGACGCAGAGTTTCAAATCGCTGCCACACTCGTAGGCCTGTGACAAACACATGAATTTTGCATTTGGGATTGTGCAGAGAGCAAAGCGAATCGATCCGCAGAACGTCTCTGCTCGAAGCGAGCGGGCTGAGAAGACGAGCCCCAGGACCACCAGCCTGCCAAGCACTGCGGCAGCGCGCTCCTGCCCTGCCCTAGTCACCTCAGGCACAGTCCTTCTGCCCAAATTTGGGAACTGCTCGGGGGATTTGGGAACGTTTCTGAGCGGTGCTCTCCCCTGCGATGGGTTTTGGGCGTTGCGTTTTCCAACTTGGTGATTTTACGGGTTAATAGCGCAAGTGTTGTGCGTCAGCATGACCAGCGGTGGCCAGGGTGGACTTTAAACTTTGTTAATTTTTGCATTTTTCTTTGCCCTTCCCCCATTGTTTAGTTATTTATTTGCCTGTTTGTTTATGTTTATCCCGGTTCAGTTCACTCGGCGGGGAGGGCAGGGGAGCGACATGACAGGAGACCACTTACTCCCGGCGCCGCGTCTAGCGAGGAGGCAATTTTCTCTTTGGCCTGTGCTGACCTTTTTTTGACTACGTCCCTTACGCCAGAGACAGTGTCCTGAATGCCTCTATTTCACCCTGTTTAGCAGAGTGCAACCGTGCCCTTTAACTGGGTTTTCGGTGGGAGGAGAAACTGCGGCAGACGTTTGAGAAGGGCACAAGGACGAGGGGTAGGAACTCCCTTCAGATGCGATTTTGATAACTAGTCGAGTGTGTCCAACTGTAGAAAATCACCGAGTGACAATCTGTCTACCTGACAGTGGCCACAAAGCGCTACAAGGTTTGTGAATGGCTCTACAGATTAGAATAAAGCAAGCCCAAAGAAAGTGGCTTTTGTTGGTGTGGGCTTGGTTTGCTCTGGCCAGCTAGGTATGGGGACCTCTTTGATCCTCGTGCCTAGCCCAAGTGCGAAACGGAGCACCGAGCAAAAAAGCTGGGATAAAGCTGTTCAGCTAGGTAGTTAATATAGACGTTTCCAGAAAGTAAGTCTTTATTAAAATTCACTTTTAAAGGACAGCTTGATTTTGACTGGGAACCCATGGTAACTTTAAGGACTCATCTGTTAAATGCACGTGCTTCTCTTTTCTCCCCGCGCTTGCGATTATATCTTCCACGAATATTACAATTCTTGTGTGATTTGCCATCATTTAAAAATCATAATAAAATGATTGGCTGATTTATTCAAGATTTATTTCTCATTCATAAATTCATGTATTTTTCAACTGGCTCATTTTCTGAGGCACAAAAATGCAGCTGGTATGCTCAAAAGCATCCTGCAGGTCACGAATTTTCCCTGGGTTTTCTGAATACAGGACGTAATCCCGGTGAAGTTTTAGAGCAGATTTAAAGATGTGCTTAAAAGTCATCCCCACAGTAAAAGAGTTGACTTGTAAGCAATGCCACTGCATCAGTTTTGGTATTGATTCATTGTTACTGCCGCTATTGGCTTCTGCATGGTATGCTTGTTGTCAGCGAGACAAAAGCTTTTACTATTTTAAACTGCGGTGAATAATTTTCATATGCTTTCTTTTATATATGTAGGTATATATAGATAGATAGATAGATAGATGTGAAATCCCTTCATCCTTTTTATTTTAAAGGTTTTTATTGGCTGGGTATAAAGCTTTTTATTCATCATTATGTAGAGTTCTTAAAATAATATTTTGCTTTTAGTTCTCATACTGTTTTCTGAAAAAGCGGTATAAAGTGTTTATGAGTAAAACAACATAGTAAATTATTTTAAAGGTAAGCCAGGCAACTTTTCTGACTCTGAGAGATGTGTGTGAGCGTAAGTGCACACACAGGCATATATTCACACATCAATAACCCTTTAATGACAGAAATCAAATGAACGGAATATTCTTAAAATACCCTTCTATAAATTTTGGTGTGTGAACTTACTGAAATAAATATGAAAGTTTTTAAGAGCATTAAAGTAAATGCATAGCATTTGCAAGCATTAAATCTCCCTTTTCATATTTCTTCTTTTTTGTGTGTCTCTCTTCTAAAACAGGAAGGCTATGGAGTAATAGTACTGAATCCCAATGAGAACTATATTGAAGTGGAGAAGACAAAAGCCCAAGTACAGCTGTCTTCTGATAGCTCAGATGAACCTGCAGAAAAGAGGGAAAGAAAAGAAAAAATCCAGAAGGAAACAAAGAAGCGACGTGACTTCTACGAAAAGTATCGAAATCCGCAAAAAGAGAAAGAAACTATGCAGATTTATATTAGAGTAAGTTTCTTCTGGTTTTGTTTTCCCTTCTTTAGTGATGTATAGATATGTTTACTGGCCGTATTGGCTGATAAACAGCATGATTTTTTAGAAACAAACACATGACTGAGATGGCATTCGAGAGTTCATACAGAGTTCCTGGCTCTTTATTCTATTGATATTTTTTTGTCACATTGAATGTGAAGTTTTGGAAGAGTTACAAAACATTCCTTTCTGATTTCAAAGGGGAACTTCAAATAAACCCCAAAGGAACTCACTGGTGCTATCAAGAAAGAGAATGATTTAAGGGAAGCTTTGTAAAAATTATTTCATAAATGGAGGTGTACAAAAGGAGCACTTTCTAGTGCAGCTTAGGTGACATATTAGCTTCACGTGTCATGTGTGCATTTATTGTGTTGTACTGTCTGATATTGGGGAGGCAGTAGTTATAGCCTGATAGTTTTTTAACATATTACCTGCTGAATTAATAATGTATTGTGGAAAATACTGGTGTTCATCTTGTGTGGTAGCAGATTTGCCCTGTAATGTATTGTTTTCATATGAGCAGCCATCCATTGTGTTTCAGCTGAACTTCTGAAGGCAGATAAAGGAGGAGAGTTATTAATATCTTAATAAATATTTAAGCTAGAATAGTTCGAGAATGGTGTAATGAGGAAACTCTGTCCCTTGCTCTTTTCTTACTCAGTGAACCTTTGCACTTTGTAATGCTACCAGCATGGGATCGTTATAACAGTGCTACCCGAGGATTTCTGATTCTGCAGGGGGCACAAACAATATTATTTGCACTTTGACACATCCTGCTTCATATACATACTATGCATTATACATTCAAGACTGAGTCGTGCAATTTCCAAAGCCCTTATTACGAAAGTTAGTATTTTCGTTCAACGGTAAAACATGTCAGAAATGCCACGGCGTAGTTAAAACAGTGAAAATACATATGGCTTTCTGGTGCGAAAGAGAGAAGAATCCAGCAAAAGGGATGCTAGAACCGTCTTAAATTTTAACAAGTTCCTCTTAATTGTGGTTTAGCGTAGTAATATTTGTAGGAGAAATGCAGCCGTCCTGGCTAGTTAAAAGGTTTTGTAACCTGGGCGTGAGATGATCACTGATACCGTAAATACTACGGTGTCTTTTGAGACGTAGCTCGCTGCTGAGAATGGGAAACAAAAGGATGCATGTACATACTCAAAGTCACCAACAGGGCACGGTTTTTTTTCCATCCGCTGCTTTTTGTGAGAGAAGCCGTTCTGCCCACCAGCCTGCTTCTTCAGAGCGGCGACCAGGCTCGTCTCCAGGTCCATCAGAAGCCCGTGGACGATGTTGCTCTATTGTCCAGAAAGGCGTTTGGTCAGCGTGCTGGTCCAGTGTCCTCTTGTTGAAAGTGAACCTTGTTTTGATACCTTTTTAGCAGTTCCACCTTCTTGTGGCTCTTTTGGTTGGAGAGGCATGAAGTTTGTCTTCCGAATGTTTGACCCCCGAAACAGAAAACACACGAGTCTGTCCCATTTTCTTCTTTGCGCAGCTGTGTGCCCCAAATGTGACCGTAGACATTCCCTTTATTGGATTTTCTTCAAGGAAAGAGGTAGCCTGAGTTTTGGTAAAAGTGTGGGTGGTGGCCCCCTTTCCTGGGTGAATTAACTGAAATCAGGTTTCCTGATGCGGTTGGTGTTTTATTCTGAAACAATTATTTAAGTTTTTTTCTTTAACAGGCTCTAGTACAGAGAGTTTTTTGAAACAGAATGAAAAACACCCTTGCTTTAGTGTGTGGCAGGACAAATTACTGCAGTGTGCTTGCCTATGTGTTTCTGAAACAACCTTCCTGTCCACAGACGCGGTTGTCCATCCATGAGGGCATCACACGATGCAGATGAAATGGCGCAATGCCGTCCTGGCCGTGCAGTTCCTGCCTCGCATCCTCGGGTCCGTAGGGTTACGTGTGCTACGGGAATCACCCTTCCTTTGCACCCTGGAACTTGCCTCCAGGCTTACTGCGGCCGCGGGCTGCTGCGGGGTACGGTCTTGGAGCTGGTTTGGGGTAACCTCGAAGGGCAGCGTAGGTACCACCTTGACTTACTGTGTAGCGTAGCGTACATTTGACTCACTGAGCTCTTGAAATGAAACATATTGTCACTCCACAGAAGTATTTAAAGATGGTACATGCTTCGTAATGATCTCATCGAAGAGCTTTGGAAAACCTGGGCAAGCCTTACATCATCTCTGCCAAGCAGGGAAAACGGGTGCGAGATGAAAAATACCTTCGCAAGAAGGCATCAACCGCATCTTGCGTTGAAGGAAAATTTGTTTGTGTCAAACATGCTGGAGAAATTGTTTCAGACCGTTAAGTAGTAGGACCAAATATCCTCGGTTATGTGCTCGTAGGGTCGTTGAGATCTGTTGTGATCTGACGAGGAAGTGCCGTTTGAACAAATTAAAGCTGTCTGGATGATGCTCCCGCTTGTGCGGTTAGATTTTCCAAAAACTGGAAAAACTGAACTCTTCCATGGTTAAATTTCTTTAAGTATTTTTTTTATTTTCTTAGGAAAAAAAAACCGAATAGCTGGGGTACTCAACAATCTGTAGAAGCAGAGTCTTAAAATACAAAATATCAAATTGCACTGTATTTTTGTACAAAATGAGTAGAAATAAAAACGACTATGGGAGCGTGTAGTGCATTAAGCGTAGTGCTTGAAAGATCAAAGTACTTATTGTTTCATGCTGGAAGTTTCCTTAACTATGAAATAATGTACTTTCTGGCATACATTATGGCTTGTTAAAGGGACTGATTTGGTCTGGGCAATAAACATCATGTCAAACATTATGGCAGAGAAACCTGCTTAATACGTTTTGTAATAAGACAGGATTTTTTGTTCTTGAAAACATCTGCCAACGGAATTCACGAGTGAAGACAGAAAATGTCGTCAATTTGGTAACAATCTTATAAATTTGGTTTCTTTTTTGTCGATGCAAACCAAGGAAAAAAAACTTCTTGATAATCAGCATTGACTGTAATGCTTTATGGAACGATTAAACAAAAGCATTTTACTTTTATATAACATACTAATGAATGCATATGAATTTTAATACCCTTACTGTTCAGATTTTAACAAGCATATTGCCAGCAGATAATTTTAAAAGCATCTGTTTTTTAATGTGTTGAATGGAGGATTGAGTCAAATAGCTAAATATGTACGTACATGCTTTTAAAAAAACATATTTCTATCCTTACTTATAGATACTACCATTTTTCCTTAGACCACCAGAGGCTGCTGCTGTACATACTGGCTAGTGCTTCCCCCCAGAAACGTAATACCCTAACCAGCCTTCATTTATTACTGAACTAAACTGAGAATTTGTTGATCTCTAACCTTTTTCTATGGAAACAGATCATACAGGCTTAAATGTGACATGATTACTCCCGCCATCCTCCAAGCCATCTCCCACTCCCTACAGATTTTCACATTGACAGTGTCTTCTCTGTGTTAAAAGACACTTAGAAATGTAAATCAGTATTTATCCCCTTCTAAATAGCATTCGCCACTTAAACAAGTATACTGAATGGATTCTGAAATGTTATCAAAGGAAAAAGTATAAATCGCGTAATTTTATAATAATAGTAATTTGCAATAATGTTGTCGCCACAATAGTCAAAGGATATCAAAGAGGCAACGAAGGAAGAAGTAGGAAGAAGTACTTCTGTCAGGCCAGCTGATGGGGTCAGCTTTTCTGGGCAGAAGGAATCAGCCTTTCCTAGGCCCATACGCGAGGAATTTTGTCCTTTTTTTTCCGCTGAGCTCGGCTGCTTTAATAATTCTTACTGCAAATACTATTTTTGCCCCGGCGCATTCCGCAACAGCGCTGTTTATGCTAACAGCGCATCAACGAAAGTAAATTAATTGTGGGTGTAACGTAGTTTTGATAAATAATTCTTCCCACTTTTCTGCGTGAGATTAAATGGCGCGGGCGTCGCGCCGGGCACGGAGCCGCTTCGCCGCGTGGCCGTGGGGCCCTGCCCGTCCCCAGGCGGATGCCGGCTCCCGTCCGGAGCCTCTGCGGCCGTGTCACCTGCTGCTGAGACCAAGCGAAAAGGCCCCTTTATTGCACCAGAAGAGGGGAATGACAGGGGCTAGGCGGACGGCTCCCGAGGGGTGAGGGACGTGCTCAGGCACTGAGGAAGTCCGTGGCAGACCTGGGCGTCAGGGCTCAAACCTCCAAAGTCTCACTCCGGTGTTGATGTCAATATCACAATTTTTTTTTCCCTTTTTACAGCTATCAGCATTACTTTACCTCTGAAACAACACATGATTTTACTTTGTCAATATTTGCCTTTTTTAAAGCCCGTTATTTCCTTACGTGCTTGAGAGATCTCTTCTAAGTGACAGCAAAGCCATGCTGGCAATGGAAATCTCATGAGAACGGCGTAGAAACTGCCCTGGCTTTATTGCCTTTGCCCCACGCAGCACTGGCTATTCAGAATTAAAAAAGACTCCAGTTGGGGTGCTGGGACGTGAGCGTTTGGTGGCATTCTGGGTGCCACGAGGTGTTTGGGAATCCTGGAGAGGTCTGGCCGATGTCTTGCAGGACCCGCACCCAGCAGCTGGAAGCCGAGCAGAGGACTCTGAACCATCTGCAGTGGCACTGAGCGCCTACGGTTAGGCCACCGCGTCGTTCCTAAAGGGTTGGATAAGCTTCAAGTTCCTACAGTAGTTTCTGTATAACAGGAGATGTGTGTATGTCCTATTTCATTCTAGAGATACTACGGTGAGCATGCATCTTACATTAAATAGCTGAACTGTGTAGAGTTTAAACTGTGGTACTATTCAGTAATTTATGCATGGGCTATTTAGCTTGTGCAGTTAAATTAGGTATTTTAAAAAATCCTGAGATTGTAAAGACTTTTTATGGTGGGTTTTGCGTCTGCTAGTCCGGAAAAAGTTGTATTTGTCTTCTTTTCCTCGAGCAAGTGAGAAATCAGAGACACAGATAATCGCCGGAGGAAGGTTTTGCATCTCTTCAAGCACACCACTGGCTCTTCTTTCTGCCGTACCCTCTTTGTTCTGCGTTTCGCAAGTACGCTTTAATCAAAGAAAAGGACTAAATAGGGGCCATCCAGCTCTGGTGTCTTTCAAACATTCATTACATGATGCAGACAAAATGTGCATTGTTAGATCCAGCTCCTAAAACGTGAGGCAAGGCGTGCGAGCCTCGCAGAGAAAGGGCCGGCCGGCGTCTCTCCTCCCACCGCGAGCCGCGCGGTGCTCCCGTGGTGCTGAAAAAGGCCGTCTCTCGCGGGTCAGACGAGTCCTCCTTCCTCTCAGGTGGGATTCGGGCTTGGTAGTGAGCTGATGGTAAAAGGAAAACTAGCTCAGCAGAAAGCAAGCCCGCTTGTTGGAGGCAGAGGTGAATAAAACGATGCAAACTTCTCGTACTCGGGTGCTGCCTGTCTCTGGTTGCGGAGAGGCTGCAGGTAGGGACTGAAAAGACCTCGCAGGTCATCTGGTCCATCCTGCTGCCGGTACAGATTGCTCTCTGCAAGTAACCTGTATCATTTATCTTAGAGAATCAAAGGAGAGCATCCTTCTAGCGGGTGCCCAAAACAAGGGTAGTGTCTTCTAACTTGCTGCACGCAGTTGCGTGCTTTGATGCTACGTTTCAGTGTTTTGGGGAAAACTAGCAGAAAAAATTCAGCAGGGGCTCAAGTGGCAGCGTATGGGTTTTTGCAAAACTTGGAGATTCTTCACATCGTTTTTTCTTAGGGACCAGTCAAGAGCCTTGATATAGTGAGAGATTACAAAATTAATTTCTGAGATAAATACATAGAGTCATCTTAAGATGAATGGTGCTGTTGCTGGTAAGCCTTTTCAGTGCGGACCCCCGCCCCGCTCCTAGAAATATTTGTGAGGTTTGGGTCGAGGGATGTGAGGACAGCACTGTGATACACGGAGGTCAGGAAAACAGCATGTGTGGAGTCCTGGGAAGTGGAAGTCAGCAGTCAGGGGACTGGGGCACAGGATATGATACGTGCAAGGATGTTGTTTTCACCTTGTCTGCTGCAGAAACCGAAGTGAAAATTCAGGAAAAAATAAGAAAAGGAAAAAAAAAAATCTAGCTTTTGGGATAGAGGTAAATCTGGTAGTTCCTCTGATAGTTCCTCTGTAGTCTGCTTGGCTGCCTGCAGCAGTGACGGCTGCCAAAGGGGCAAGAAGTAGCGGAGGGAACGGTGGCACGGACGAGTGTGGAACAAGCTGCCCAGAAAAACTGCCAGCTCCCTCCCTGCAGTTCATAGGTGGCTGACAATTTGAAAAATTAGTTATTATAGCCCTCTCGTTTGTTACATTTTAAAATCCTGACAAGTGAAGGATTTTACTAACTCAAAAAACTTACTTTTTGGGGGATTTACTTCCCGTCTGATGTTATTTTGAATCATTTGCCTCTTCAGAGCAAGGTTTATCTTGTTAATCAGCTTGTTGTCATCCCCGTGCAGGCAGAGGAATGTGCCCGATGGTGAGCTCTGAGGAGAAGGGAGTCGTGACCTCCGTCCTTGCTGCACCTTAGTGAGCTCCACAGCTGACCAGTGCACCCTGAGAGCTGCCTTTTACCGGCGTCAGAGCTGCTAACTTTGTTTTCATAGTGCCCAGACAGAAGTCTTCCCCAAGGTGGTCCGTTTTATCCTATCTCCAGCCATGAACTCACCTAAGCTTTGAGAAATCTTCCCGTTCCTTTCTCGGCCGAGTCCTTGTTTTGTCCTTCTCTCTCTGGCTAAAATGGTGTGCTAAACTGATCGAAAATGCTTTTTGTCTTTTGTGGTGTCGGTGGCAGGTCTCGTCCCCTGAACGGGCTGCGTGCCGTTCAGCCGCACCGTTCTGCACGTCGTTATCGAACAGTTGATTCTCGTTCTCCGCATTTTTTTGATAAGTACGTGGCACGAGTGAATTTGTCAATACACAGTGAGATATATTTTCTGTGTTGTCACGTAATACTCTGAATTTTAGTTAGTTTTCCCAATAGATGGCACTGCTTGGAGAGAAACTTAAGACCGCATGGAGAGGGACCAAGAGTTGCGTGTGTTGGGGAGCCTTAAGTTTTTCTGGGCTCGTAAGCAATAGTTTGGGAGCTTCTAGTTCAGTGCTTCTGTCAAAAGCGTGGAGTGAGTGAAGTACCACAACTGTACTGAGCAGGTTCTTCAGAAAGGAGGGGACGCCCTGGGATTTTGACAAACCTGATCACACTTCTCCTGTCACTGGCAAGCAGGAACAGGCTGCCCAGGGAGGTTGTGGAGTCTCCTTCTCTGGAGATATTCAAGACCCGCCTGGACAAGGTCCTGTGCAGCCTACTGTAGGTGACCCTGCTTCGGCAGGGGG
>Ga0065711_1050364_pt1 | contig 10866 bp, 12 predicted proteins | sample Hoacrofraction12_FD_59098 | JGI IMG/M metagenome (GOLD analysis project Ga0065711, IMG submission 59098) | Hoatzin crop microbial communities from Cojedes, Venezuela - Epithelial fraction 12 v2 (version 2) | ecosystem: Host-associated > Birds > Digestive system > Esophagus > Crop | place... | reverse complement strand
CCCGGGCGCCCGCGCAGCGTTGCCTCTCCCCTTCCTGCGCTCGCCTCGCGCAGCCCTGCTGCTTCCTCTTGCAAAACTTCTCACCCCGCCGCACGCCGGGGCCGAGGTGCTGGGCACTGACCCCCCGGCACCTCCTTTGCTGCCCACGACACATCGCCATGGTAGGATGGCTTCTCGCTCCGTCCCTGCCGGCGCATCCCGGAGGGCTGCGTCGCATCCGCTGTCCGAGGGAAGCGTCCCCAGGCTGGATCGAGCCACCAAAAGGTGGTGGGGAAGGGGGGAGGCTGGCGAGGACGCGGGCTCGGACCCTCCTTCAGGCATCGGGAGCCCCCAGTCATAGAACCATAGACTGGAAAAGATCTCTAAGATCCAGTCCAACCGTCACCGGGCGGCAGCGGGCACCTTTCTGCTCCACAGCTGATTTTAGAGCCACTCGGCAGCTCCAACTGCACCCCGGGAAAACACCGCTCAGCCCCTCGGTGCCGTCTGCAAGGAGCACTCGCTCCAGACTGATCAAAACGCTGCGTTGGTCTGGAAAGAGCCTCGGAGCGACAGCATCTCATCCCTGCTCCCCGCTCCCAGCCCGGCACAGCCCCAACCCCAGCGCTGCCTCCTCCATCCCTCTCCCCCAGCATCCCACCGACACCCTGCCTGTTACCCAGCAGCTTTGGGAGCAGCTGTGACCTTCCTCCCTGGTGATGACCACAGAGTTTTCTGGAGAGCCAGGCAGGGGAAGGGCTCTGCTCCCCATCGGCGATCCTCCTCCCTCGGCAGGGGCTCTGGTGAGGGGCCACGCACCCACGGGGATGCAGCGCATCCCGGCACGGGCTCTTCCCACCCACGTGGAGACCGGTGTGTACTCACGAGCAGGTGAAGGGACTCAAGCAAAGCCTGACACACCACCTGAAAAAGGACTCTGCTTAAGCAACGCGATATTAACATACATGCTAATAATTCTCCACCAAATTTCAAGGCAGAACAGGGCCTGAGAGTACCACGCCACCGAACAAATCCATCCTGTGCCCACCCTGCAAATACTTCACGCAATACCCAGCCAGCCCGTCCAAGAAAGAATACAGAACTGCAAGCGGGACCACCAAGGGCAGGGCAGACCAGAGGTACAGGAAGGTCTCCACGCCCAAGGCCAGCCCAGATCTGGAACGGAAGGACTGGGGAGAACCTGGATGGGATAGAGAGCTACAGAATCGTGGGAGACGTTCACACGAAGAGAGCAGCGAGTTTGGGGCCAAAAGGAGGGGAGCGTTTCCAGGCCCGGCACGATGAGATCTGCAGAGCTCGGCACTACGTGCTCTGGCTGGCCACCCCCGCCCCGACGCTTCTGCTCGCTCCTTCAGCACCCACCAGCCGAGATGAGAGGTGGCCCTGACGGCTGCTCTGATGTTAATTCCGTCACGTCCCTTCCAAGGCACAACTCTCTCCATCGCCAAGCGCTATTTTTACGCCGGGCCAGCGAGCGTGGGGAGCCTTGGCTCTGCTCCGCAGCTCGACTGCCTGTGGTAGGACCATCAGCAAACCCCTTCTGCAGACCGGGGCTATCACTCACTCCTTCAGGTCGCAGGGCTCCTACAACGGGTCCAAAAGGGCTCCAGCATCTCTGCACAAGCTACCATCCACACGTGAAAACCTCTCCCCCTCCTGACAGGTTGCTGATGGTGTTTCACACCCTTCCATCCGTATCCGTTAGCTGAAGGACGTAAATTGCTGCAAGGCTTTGATAGCTCTGCACCCACGGCCAGCGGCATCCCGTGCATACAGACCGGGACGTCAGTGTGAAGACTGGCGGGAGGACGCAACATCTGCTCCTCAGAGAGGAAGGCGAGAATCCAAACGGCATATTTATAAAGCAGCTTGCAACGCTGCAAATAAATACGCTATCCTCTTAGCAGCACACGTACTTCTGCAGTGGCACCAGCTCCTCGGCTCCACAAGGCTATATTTAGAGGAGAAAGAGGCTTCCATCGCGCGTGTGCAACATGAGCAGAAAGCGAGCGCTGGGCTGATGGGCGGCACAGGTCTTGGACCTTCACCAAAGCCTCGGCCCCGAGCGTTTCCCAGCGGGAACGGGGTGCAGCCAGCTTGCAGTGCCCCGTGCGAAGCTGGATGCACTCCCCAAGGAGCCCTCACTTTTCTATCGCAGTCCACCTGCGTAGGAGAACAGCTCCATAAAAAATACAAGCAAGCAAAGCCACCCAAATAATTTTGACCCCTTGGTTCAGCAGCAGCTCCGGTTAAAGGCTACCTACACGACAGCCCCCAGAAAGCCCACCCACCGGTGACCTGCACCAGCTCGCAGGTGGGAAGCGCACGCCCAGCTCTGCCAAACCCAGGGGCCAAGCTCCCGGCGCTGCTGAGACCTGCGGAGACCTCTGTCAGCTCCAGCGGAGTCTGGACTGCACCCAGGGAGGCTCATCTGGACCCAAACGTAAAGCACTCTCAAGTACTTTACTGGATCAAAGCCCAAACCATTAATGCCCGGTATTACAAGGGAACAGTACTTCAGTACGTGACGTTCAAGTAGCAATTTCTGTGGTGCTTCTGCTTTGCTTATATTTGATGGTGCTATTTAACGACTTCCAACTATGCCAGCTATTAACTGAAGTTTCTTGTGTTTCCAGTGGCAATCCCTCTCACCCCCCACCCCCCAAGTGCATTCAGGCTCCCTACAAATCTCCTTCTGGAATACTGACACACTTTTCCCTTCATCCTCCTTCTTTCAAGCAGCAAAACCTGCTTGGTCACCAGAAACACACCAGGAACACGGCTGCGTGCTCCACTTTATGGGCTCACATCACTTAAACTTCAGGCTGATTTTTCCCTAATTATCCATTACCCACAAACAAGAACGGAGTTTATTGCAGTGATTTACCCTCCTTCACCCTCCAAGCAGCCCGCACACCTCCCGGTCCCCCCACACCCCCAGCCTTGCAGCCTTTCCCAGCACCAGCAGCCAGCAAGACCCCAGCAGCGCTTTGCTGCGCGAGGGGTTCAGAGGCGTCACCCCCGGCCAGGACCTCGCCATGGGTTTATGGATTTCTGTTTGCTGCTGTAACTGGAGAGACTTTTGTTTCCCTGGCACCGAACAGCTCCCCCTCCCCGGGATGACACCAGAGATGCATCAGAGTGATGAATTGCCGTGAAGCGCGGGCTCCGTGTGTGTTATTAGGACCATCAATAACCCCCGGCTGCTGTTATCACCCTGAAGAAGAAACAAGCCTTTCTAATTTTTCTAAAAATCAAGCTTTTCTCATGCTGCTGGGGGAAGCCTACTGACATCTGGAGATGTAAACACACACAAACCTGGCTTCACACCCTTATACAAACACCTCCAGGCTCAGTGGAGAATCCATTCAGAGCCCCTTTGTCATCCATAACCTCCAAGACCAATCCCACCTAACTTCAGGCTCCCTCCTGACCGTTTTCTCCCCAGCAGCAATCACCCAGCCACGTGCCGGCGAGGCCAAGCTCTGCAGACCTTGCCCAGCAAAGCGCAGACGACCACCAAACCCCACCACCAGCTCCTCACACGCCCCACAGAAACCCCACGTCCTCCTTAAAACAACTGCACGTTTCCATTTCCAACATCGCACAAGTCCATCAAGGTCCTCCACAAAGAGGAAGACACATGCACCGTTATAGGGAAGGAGAGAATATAGTTTTATAAGAGCACATAGGGATGGAAAAGGCTCTGCACAAGCCAAACCCACTCCAGGCAGGTTTAGGAGCAATGCTTTGAGCTTCCCACATTAAGGATCGTCCACCCCAACCTGCGTGGCACCGTCCCCGCGCTGTCATTGCAGCCTGTCCCAGCAGACCCACCAGACAGCACGGGACCCTCGGGGTGATTAAGCAAACAGCCCAGCCTCCCGAGCAGCCCTGGGGATCACCGCACATCCCTAACACAGATCCAAGGGTCTCAATCCCCCAGGACTATGGAAACTCGTAAAACAGAGCTATCAACCCAGAGCTCCTTGTAGAATCCACGGCCACGCGCTGCTGTGACGCAGGAGAAGCGCGCCTGTGCTGCTCCCTTTCGAGCACCTGGCACGCGGTGCTGGGACGCAATTCAGCGCTGGCATCGGTCGTCCCTCGCAGGCAGCGGCACGGGCGTGACATCCCCAGAGGACACGGCTCCTCGCCCGCTCCGCTCCAGCCAGCCCGGCCGACAGCGGCGTTTCGAACACGCTGGATGCCCACGCGCACACCCCCCACCACGCCGGATCAAACCCACCAGGCAGCGCACACGGGCACGATGCACGCAGGATACAGGGAACTCATCCACGGGACTGATGGGCCGACCTCTCTGACAAGACCCCCCCCTTGTAAAACCCTTCAGGAGCAAGAACTCGGCTCGGAAGGGGATGCACGCGGTCACGGTGAGGCTGCCGACCCCCCCATGGAGCCCCCTCCCCGGCGTACCTGGCTGCAGGGCGGCAGGAGGGTGCTCTCGGGTGAGAGCTGGCTCTGGCACTGGCCCGGCCGGCGGCAGTCCAGCTGGATGAGGCTGCGGCATTCCTGGTGGCACGTGTATCTGCAGTCTGCACGGGGGAGAAAGGAGAGAGTGAGGCACCCCAGAGCTGCAGCCTGCTGTCGGGGAGCAGGGGGGAACCCCGGGAAGGGACCAACTCCTCCGCAGGGCAGAGCGATGCTCGTGGGCACCGGCACGGCCAGAGCTGCCAGCCAGGCACACATGGAGAGGTACCAGAACTCCTCATCCACAGCACAAATTGCTCCCACGTCCTCTCCCCAGGTAAAGCCTTGTTTCTTGCTGCAATGCTACGCACGGGCAGCGCTCCTGCCTCGCATCCTGCTGCCTTTCCCCTGATCTGCTGGCGTGCTGACACACAAAACACAGGGTCTGCTCCAGTCCCACCAGACCACGGGGTACACCAGTCCCCAGCTGCGCCCCTTGGAGATGCCACCTGCACCGCGCCTGCGGCAAAAGCTCGGCCGCCGCACGAGGAGAGGATGCTTCATCTTCCAACATCAGGAGGGAAAACACATCTTTGTGTCAGACCAGAGTCAAACTATTTAAGGTCACTACATATGAACGCTTCCAGGGCCAGTTACAGTGGCTGAGGCATGGATCTACCATCAGGCTCTGCCAAAAAGCCACCCCTGGAGAGGACACGGACACGTCCCGGGCCCCAGCGACGGCAGTGACCTCCCATCCCCACCGCACTCGCTGCCCAGGTGCAGTGCAGCATTCACGTAGCGTGTTTTCCTTGGATGCTGCCCCGTCCTGTAAGACATTAACTAGTTCAAGGTAGGCATTGCACCGACGGCTCTGCAGAGCCCAGGTTTAACCTCTTTCGGCACAGGGTCCCGCTCGCCCACAGCCCCCGGCATTGGGCATGGCCAGCGCCGCCTGCCAGCCACAACGGTCACCACGTATTCGTGGCTATCGCTCCCCCGGCCCTTCCCCTAGAAGCCCTGAATTCTCCATACCCTCCTAACAATCCCCTTCCACTTTAATAGCCCCTTCTGATCCTTTTAATTTTTAACTGTCGTCTAAACAGCGTTAAATTTACTTTTTACACTACCCAAAATTCCAGAGCGGTCACCAACCTGTGAAAAAAGATATCTCAAAACGAAGGCAAGAGTGCCCACCCCTGCCACCCCGCTCCAAGCCAGCGGGCTTGTATTTTAAATACTCTTCTTATTTTTCTTTTCTTTTTTTCCCTTTTCTTTTTTCTTTAGCATTTGGGTCATTGGTTTTGAATATCTGGGGCTTGCAGGAAAGCCAAGGAATACCCCGCGTTCGCTCTGGAAACAGTGCTTTCTGCTCAGCTCTGCTGAACGCTCGCTGCCGGGAATGCCCGAGAATGAACGCGAGGAGCTGAACCGCTGCTGGGAGCTGGTGCCCGAGGGGGGAAACATCAGTCTCCAGGGGAAACAGGGGAATCATTTATCATTTCACATTCATCTGGCATGAGCTGTCTGTCATCCTCCCATTCCAAGTCAGCTGTCTCGAGAAAGCCTGGGGGAAAGCAGGGAGGCTTGTTTTGCCTTTGCTTTTTTTAAAATTTTTTTTTAATTAGAGATAAGCTGCACGGTTACATGGTAATTTGATGCATGACCTTTTGAGCGACTGGAACAGCCTTTTAACGGGGGACATTTGCCAAGTCTTTGCTGGAGCAGCCAATCTGAGGATGCTCCAGTTGCGGGTTCACCTGAGCAGCTGGAGCCAGCGGAGACCCCTCCTGCCTCCGTGGTCCAGGATTTTCAGCTTTGGGCAGCCGCCTCCTGCCCCCCAGACCGCAGCCTGCCAGGGTGGGATGGCTCGAGCATCTCGGGTGAAGGAGGCGCACGGCGAGAGGTCCGAAATACGTAACACAGACCCCAGGAATGACAGTTCCCAATCACACCTCCGGATCAGGCCCATTACGGCCAGCCATTTCTTTACGGGATTAACGTATGACACCTCCTTAGTCACCATCACCTATTAACAGACCTAATCACTCCGCATCCGGCAGAGAACGCTAATTTTAGCAACCCAGCACAGCTTTAGGAAGCCGCCACGTGACAGGTTGGCCAAGAGGAGCAGGATGCCTCCACTCACGCTTTAAGATAATTCCCATTCAAGCCAAACAAAGCAACACCCAGAAATGCAGTTTCTTTAACAAAAAAAAAAAAGAGGAGTCAGATCATGATACTGAGAAAAACTTTGGTGGCTGAAAGGAATTTCCCTTCCTCCACAGATAAAGTTTCTCTGGGAGATAAAGCTGGATAGAGTAAAAGAGTCCTACACGAACGCCCCTCCAGATGCCTAAATATAGGACTGCAGCCATCCTGCCCACCCCCAGCCTCCCACTCCCGCCTCCCAAACACCGCAGATGCTGCGGGGCATCTTTCAATCCGACCCACCGCAAGCCCCAGATCCATAGGCTGGGGAGACAAAAGGAGAAGGCGCAGGTCTGCGGCAGAGCGGCCAGATCCTGACCCCAGCCGTGAGAGAGGCTCCAAGAACCTGGCCCCAGCCAGGTGTTCGCCGAAAGAAAAACCTCCTGCAACACCGCACGGGAGACTGGATACGACTGCCCCCAGAATGAGGATGGAAAGGGTCTAAAGTGTCCCAACACCTCCCCCGTGATGCTCTTAAACTCTGATTTCTGGCCAAAACTCTGGTTTATGGTTCCTGCAGCAGCACTGGGTGCTGCTCTGCCCTGGTACCGGCTGTCCCCCCACCACAGCGCTGCCAGCCCCGGCACACACGGGACCGCCGAGGAGGGCTGTGGTGAGGGCAGGCTTCATATCAGCTACAAAAAAACCCCTTATGTGAAGTTAAAGTGAATCATGAAATTGCAGGAGTTATCTTAATGCTCCAGTTCCTGGTTTATTAAGGATCCTGCCACTCATTTAAAAAAAAAAAAAAAAGAAAAAAGGCAAATCAGAAATATTCCCAACATCAGCAAAGTTAAGGACAACCTTTGATGTGCATCCCTGCTGCCATGGGAAGGCTCAGAGCCAGCCAGGGAAGAAACATAAAACACCGCGCGTTCTGGAAGCGGTGTGAGGCTCCGCAGGTGTGCGAGCACTGGAAGCAGACAGTGTTGAGGAACAGAGATCTCTTCCAGGCACCCTCGAGCTCTGGCATCCCTCGGCCAGCTCACACGCACCTCTCAACGCCGGCTCCGGCAGGGTTGGATTCCGCAAGCCGTGCTGCCAAGACGGAGGGCTCGGTGCCCTCGCCTGACGTCACCCGCGGCAGCCCCAGGACGTGGCCCTGCGGCATCGCCACCAGCTCCAGCACGCCCAGAGCCCACGCGGGGAAGGGTCTTGGCTTCCCCAAATCCCTGTGAGCTCCCCCACGGCAGCGACCCTGCCCCAGCTCCGTCACTGGAGGCCTCGGCAGTTTTGGGTCTAAATCAGGTGGTTTGGGTTTAGTTTGTTTGCACGCACAGGCGAAACCCAAGGGTGGTTTTCTCTTTGTTCAGGGCAGGGCAGACCCCCCGGTGACAAGCACCCCTCCGAGAGGTCCCTGCACCACCGCAGAGCCTGCAGTGCAACCCCAGCTCCCAGGCAGATGCTCTCCAGCCGTTGTTTAGGGAAAGGCGAATTTTCCTCTCCAGCGGCAGGCGGGGCAGCACCCACGCCCCGAGCCGTGCTCTGCCGCGGGGCTCCCACGAGAGCGGGGCTGCGGAAGGAGCCGGAGCAGGAGTTTTAGCTGCCCGGTGGCAGGAGAGTGTGCCAGCCCCGTGCCAGCCCGTCCGTGCCTCGGCAGCACCGCAGGCATCCCCTTACGCCCAGCCAGCCGCAGAGAGCCCGCGCCCAGCCGCACCAGCACGCACGTCCAAGCCCACCCATCCCCACCACCACCTACCTCCAACCAGCCAAACCTCCCTGCTCGGCCTCCTCAGCAGCCGGACTCTCTCAGGCCAGGACTTTGGCTTGGGAAAATGCCTGAATATTTTGTGAATTCTCTTTGTGACAAGCCCAAAGCAAGCGGCTGCCCCTGCCTTCCCATCCATCATCCCCGCAAGAGGAGACCGACAGCTTCCCGGGCACGCGGAGCCGGGCGGGCAGCTCCTCACCGCCGAACGCTGCCGAGATGCAGCGCAGGTTACGTCTGCTTCCACGAGAGGCCTTTTCCCCGCACGGAGATAAACCAGTGACACTGTCCATGTGCAATCTGCTGCCCTTGGACGGATTTATTTATTTATTTTCCTGAGCAATGAGGCAACGCGCGCAGCTTAGAGCTTCTGCATCTCCGGGCTTGTCCTGTTAGCCATGGAAAACTTTCTATTTCTGGGGCTTTTTGTTTGATAAGATAAAACAACCCAACGGAAGAGATTAGGGAGAGAAAGCGCAGGACCCAGGCGTGCGCTGGGAGGGCTCTTTCCAATATCCTCTTTGCTGCTTTTCCCCTGCAGCCTTCTAAAGTTTAGGGAAAAAAAGTTCCCAATGTTTAATCAAAGGTTAAATTAAAGGAATACACTGAGATTAACTATTTTTATAACACTGATTTAAACTCTGCACATAGTTAGCTAGGTTTTTAGATCAGTACCACGGCCCTTTCACACCATCTACCAGTTACAACTATACCAGCTGTCAAATGATGCTTGAAATCCGCCACTTTGTACCCTCTCCATCACGAGCGGCCCCTCTCTGCTCAGCCACCCTCCTACAAACCAGCCAGGTTTCCAGCACCCTGCACAGCACATGTTTGCTTTTATACAGGGAATAACAAGCTGAAATTTAGCTAATCCTAAAAATCACACCAAGCAGCATAAGCAATGAGTTAAACAACACCAAGGACTTTCTTCTTTGCCCCTCGCTGTCCTGACACCTAGACAGCATCCCTGCAGCTACACAGGTTCCTGCTTCCCCTACCACAACCAGCAAACTCAGCCAAACCTACTGGACCAGGAATGAAGCGGGGAAAGAACAGGGACAGCCCAAAAACTAACCTGCAAAGTCCGACCCGGAGCCTCGGCTGGCACCTCTCTCCATAAATCCTTCCCAAGGCCCCGGACTGGGCTGCAGCAAGAAGCGCGTCCCTGCAGAGCTGGGCTGCCCCAGGAGCCCCGGCCGCCGTCCCCGCACCTCCATCTCCCCGGCCTCGGGGAGCCTCACGGCGGGATGCACCCCAGCACCCCACCCCGTCCTCGGCCGACCCCGGCAGCACCCGCCCGGCAAGCACCATCCCAACCTGCCCGAGTCACCCGGGAGCAGGGGAAGCCTCAGGAATCCGGACCAGGTAAATCAGACAGAAATGCAAAGCACTGCGGGTCCTACGAACCGCCAGCGATTATTATTTACAGCGGCAAGACCACAGACACGGCGGAGCGTGGGAGGACGTGCTGCGAGGCGAGAACAGGAAAAACCACCGCGTCCCGGAGGGTGCCAGCGGCGCGAGCAGAGCCCCATCCCGGCGAGGCCGGGATTTTTCAGCGCGTCCACACCCGCTAAAGAATTCATTATCTTAAGCAAACGTCTCCTCAAGAACCAGTAATGTTAGAGCTGTAGTTTGTTCTACAAACTAGAAACGGTGTGTGTTTAACCAGCTTCCTCCTTAAGGAAACAGGTCCTGATTCAGCACAGTACTTCAACACAGGATTAACTGCTCCGAGAGATAAGGGTGGCTTCAGACCAGAGGAACAAACCCAGACAGATGCTTTACTGAACCAGGTCCATGTCGCAAGATCTACAGATCAAAACCTGCCTTCAGGTACAGCCGCGTTTGCCACCCAGCTGATCCGGTGCTGGAGCTCCAAGGTTCTCCCCGAGGCAGAGCCTCACAGCCACCTTCCCGGCAGGAAAGCGTGGAGAGCTGCAGCGATTTGCTTGCGAAGAAGCACTCCAGCCAACAAAGTCCTGTTCTGGTAACCCCGTGGCCATCACAGCCAAGACCCCCCACGCCAAGCAGGGCTGGCGTCCAACTCCAGCTGCCAGCGGCTCTGCCGGGGAGACCGCGGCTCCCGCACGCCAACACGCACAGATTGTTCACGGTTGCTCCACGGGCAATAACGCATCTGGCTTCACCCGCCTGGGCCAAAGAAACCACTCCATAGGACTTCATCAACACAACCCAGGAAGTATGTGGGTGATAAATCCTGGCCCCAGCTGCCCGGACGGGAGGCCACGGCCATGGGTGAGCCCCACCAGCACGGCCATGGGGCCGGCGCATGCCAGGGGTGAGCACCGTGGCCAAACCAGAGGATGGAGCACAGGGAAGGAGCAGGCACGCTGCTGAGCCGTCGCTGGGACGGGTCTTACTGTGGGCTTCGCTAATGGTTGAACCCAAGGAAGAACTTCTTCCCTCTGAGGGTGACGGAGCCCTGGCCCAGGCTGCCCAGGGAGGCTGTGGAGTCTCCTTCTCTGGAGATATTCAAGACCCGCCTGGAC
>Ga0065711_1012441_pt1 | contig 10866 bp, 14 predicted proteins | sample Hoacrofraction12_FD_59098 | JGI IMG/M metagenome (GOLD analysis project Ga0065711, IMG submission 59098) | Hoatzin crop microbial communities from Cojedes, Venezuela - Epithelial fraction 12 v2 (version 2) | ecosystem: Host-associated > Birds > Digestive system > Esophagus > Crop | place... | reverse complement strand
TGGAGATCTTCCAGCCCCGCCTGGACGCGGTGCTGTGCAGCCTGCTCTGGGTGACCCTGCTTGGGCAGGGGGTTGGGCTGGGTGACCCACAGAGGTCCCTTCTGACCCCCACCACTCTGTGATTCTGTGATCCCAGGACTCCGTTCAACCAGCAGTGAGCTGGTTGAAAAAATCCCAGAGAACTGGGGTAAAATCTCCAACTATTTGGCTTCTTACCGTGACAGGTGTATTGTACTTTTGGGATGGGAATCAGCCACAAGCCATGGACTTTGGCAGGGGCCCCCGTGCCAGCATCAGGCAGGAGTTGTCCCCTCCATCTCCCCAGCGTTGGCACGGGCTCGTCTGGCCCTGCGAGCGCTGCAGGGACCGCGTCCCGCTGTGTGCGTGAGGCTCAGTGATCACAGCGGCAGCGCCGGCCTCGGAGGGCTGCAGCCGGCTCAGCGAGGTTTAATTAAATCTGAAATCCCGGCCGTTTTCTCTCCTGGGCTTTGGCTTGGGATGCCACGGGTAGGAAAGCAGTGGAAGGAAATAATGAGAATTAGAGCAACTTCAAGGGCTGTTGCGTTCCCGGCTAGCGGGGGGCTGGAGGCCAGGCGGGATAGAGCCGTGCTGCTCCTTTGGGATGGACGGGAGGACTCCCGGGGAAAGGCTGTGCCGTCGCTCCAGCTGAGCATCCTCCGAGTCTGGGGTTTGTTCAAACCCAGAGCTGGCAGTGCCATCTCCAAACCCTCCTTAATGAGTGAGCGGCTCCGAGCCTGGCAGCAAGCATCCCCTGCAGTAGGTGTCTTTTTTTTTTTTTCCCCTCTTTTCCTCTTTGCTTTAGAGGCGTGCTCATTAAGGCTGCGAAGAGCCTGACTATAAATTAGATACAAATGTACAGTTAACGCTGAGTCTCCCCAAGGCCAGTGTAGGTATTCTGGTATTTAAACTAGCAGAGCCAAGGGGAAGGATCTAGCAAAGGGGGGGAGAAGAGGAAGAAAAGGAAAAGTGGCTCTAATTGAGGTCGGTATTTGAACAGCGAGGACAAATTAATGCTCCTGAATCAATAGGTCTGTGTGACCGAACTAACACATCCCCGCCAAGGATCCGTGTGCACGCAGCGCCCGGGGTGCGTTTGCTGAGAGCCCGCCTGGGGTGAACCGAGGCGGTGGCAGAGGTGTGTGGCGGTGGCAGAGGTGTGTGGCGGTGGCAGAGGTGTGTGGCGGTGGCAGAGGTGTGTGGCGGTGGCAGCCCTGAGGGACGCTGCTGGGCTGAGGCTGGGGGTCAGTCGGCAAGGGCGCCGGCGGCAGCTCCTTCTGCCTCCAGCCTCGTAGGAACCTGTGGAAAACCACTTCTCCCCTCTCCCCGACTGCGGTCCCTCCCCACTACCCTTCCACTGCTCGATTTTTCAGGCCAGGGTGGATTAAACTGGGGCGGGTTTCCGGGCTGCTGGCGGTGCCAAGGTGGGGCATGGCCGAGGCGCTGGGCGGCTGCGCTCGCCCCGGGTCCCCATCGGGGGGTCCCCGTCGGGGGGTCCCCGAGCCGCGGGCATCCCTCCCCTCATCTTTTGGCCATCCCAGCCTTGCTGGGCGGTGACTTAGCAAACATCCAGCGTTCCCAGACTTGCATTTTTATTCTCTTTTATTGCTCTTCCAAGAAAATGCGTGCGTGGGGAGAGGAGATTATCACGTTAGCGTTAAATACCCCGGGGGGAGGCGGGGAGGGCCGGCCACGTTATTTTTGCCTGTGCTATCTTCCAAGGACGGCCGGCGCGAGCAGCGGCACGCGCTTGGGTAACGGGGCACCCATGGGTGCAGCGGCGCTGGGCACCGTGGTGTGCTCAGGCAGCTGATGCCGTCCCGGGGAGTCTGCGCTCCCGACAGACACGAGAGCGCGCGGCGGGGAGGAGGAAAAGAAGCTTTGTTGTTGTTATTCCACGAATTTTATACGCTGAACTGCTGCATATGGCGGATGAGATGATTTGCCTCCAGGCATACAGGAAAAGCGACGCCAGGCAGGATCTTTTTGATAATCTTGTGTCTTAACCATGAGATGAACCTGTCCTGGGGTGGGGAGGGGGTGGAGGGGCTGTGGTTCTGCACCCGTGGGTCGCACCATCCCTGCACCGTGGCCGGTGCTGCCCGTGGAGCCGGGTGAGGCTGCAGCTCGCCCCGACGCTGCTGCTTTTCGTCCCCATCTTTAGAAGAGGGGGGAAAGCCTCTGCTATTTCCACCGTCTGGCTCCGTTTCCAGGTTAGGAATCCAGGGCACTCCCAGGTTTGCCGGAGGAAGGTGGGGGAAAGGCTGTAAAACCTGGCTGCACTCAAGGGTTTATTTATGGTTGGGTTTGGTGCCACGTTCAATACCTTTCGCTGCCTTGTTCCCACCTCCCACGGCCCCGCGCTGCAGCTGGGCTGGGGGAGGGGGAAGGGGAAAATGCCGTTGGCAGCACCCACGGGGCCTGATCCGGCGCAGCTTGGGGGGCAGTGGGGGAGCTGGGTGCGTCGGGTCTCTGCAGGGGGTGACGCTGCCCGGCAGGGCAGGCGTCCTTCACGTCACATCCCACCTTGCCCAGCCAGAGCAGCGCAGGAGGTTGGTGGTAGTGTCCCTGTGCTGGTTCTCTGTGCGGTGACACAGATCCCAGGGGCACCCCCCCCCCGTCCCGCCACCGAGGGTGCATGGGCAGACGGGATGAATGAGCGGTGCTTTTGGAGATGCTCGCAGCAGGCGCTAACGAGCGTGCCTTGAAATACCTCATCACTGTTAAATATGTGGATTTTATTTTGTTTATTAAAAAAATGTAGGAAAAAAGCAAGCGTGCTGGCCAGCAGTGTCGGTAGGAGCTTCCCCCTCCTCCTCCTCCTCCTCCTCCTTTGCACCAGCAGTACCCCACAGCCAGAGCGTGGTGGTGAGGATGCTGCAGGTTGTGAGGCCATCAGGTACCACCGTGGTGGGTCCAGTGGGGATGTGTCCCCCTGTACGGCTCCGGGTGCGGCAGCACGGGCAGGCTGCTGGGGCGGGAGGGATGTCGAGGCTCGAGTGTCGTTTTAACTCTGCTCCAGCCGGCTCCCTGGGATTTAAGCACGGCTCTCGGAGTGCCCACGGTCTCGGCGTTTCAGCCCCTGTCTTTGGCTGTTGTTTCCCTTTGAGCTGATGGAGAACCTCGGTGAACCCAGCACCAACCCAGCAAGCTTAGAAGCAGCACAAACGGCGGCTTCCCCTCGCCTGCAGCCCCATCCCGAGCTGCGGATGGGGAGTGTGATTTATGTTTTCATGCTTTTCTAGCGATTTCTGGTGTGTTCCCACGACTCCAGCTGCCGGGACAGCCGGGGGAGCAGCTGGCTGGGCGAGCTGGCAGCGCCGGGCGCTCCTCGCTCCTCCCGGCTGGCCCACGCCTGCCCAAATAAAAGCTGGGGAGAACGCGGAGCTTTGTAGGCTGGCACCCGAGGTGTGGCGGTGGTTTAGCAAACTGGCATTTTTCTAAAATTACTGAGGCTTGGTTCCCCGCCTGGGAAATCGCTCGCGCGGTGCCACGGCAGAGCAGGGTGCTGGGCGTCCCGCTTCGCCGGCATCTCCCCGCTGCCAGAGGAGCTTGCGGCTCGGCATCCTCCGCGGGTGGAGGGGCACGGGCAGCGGGCTGGGGCGGGCTGCGGGGACCCGATGCAGGCGTTTTTGCGGCGAGTAAACACTGTCACTTCGCATTACGTCCCCTGCTTGCCATCCAACAGGCGCTGGCAGCCGCTGCCTGCACCCACCCTGCCTGCAGCCTGAGCCCGGGCAGCCGCGGCCAAGAGCGGGTGCCGGCCAAACCCCGAGCGGCTGCATCGGCCGCGCTCTGCGGAGCGGCCTCGGTTGATTAAGAAATTGTTGCGTAACCGCTAACGAGGCTCCTCTCCTTTCTGGTTTACAGCCGCTTGCCTCTCTCCCCTCTAATTAAGCTGATGCGTGGTTCCCCGTGGGTTTGCCTTCTGAAGAGGGCTGCTGTGTGCCACCTCGCCTGCCCCACTTCCGAGTGTTTTATTTAATGCCGGGTCAGTGGTGGGGTTGGGGACGGGGACAGGGCAGTGCCTGGTACACGTGCCATTGCGGATGCGCCAGGGGATCGCGAGCATCGCCGCTGCCCTCGGTGGGTGCGGGATGCGGCTGCTGCTGCCCCGGCGGCACCGGCTGCGGGTGCCCGTGCTGCTGCTTCCCCACTGAAAATACGCAGAGTCGCTGAGCGCTGCTGCCTGGAAGGAGGAAGGAGCCGAAATATTTATCTTGGAGAGAGGAGGGAGCCGGGAAGAGAGGGCAGGGCTGGATCACAGCGTGCCGGCGCTCGGTGGGTGCTGGAGGGGTTGGGTCTCTTCTGCAGTGACCCTGAAGGCTGGGCACGTTGCCTTTGGCCCAAGCCCTCACTTGCTAACACGCACCATTGGCACCGGCCGGCTGAGCTGGGGATGCTGCTGGGAAGCCCGAGAGGCTTTGGCTTTGCTAGAAATGAAATGAGGAGAGGGTGGGGGGTCCCGCTGGCAGAGGGAGTCCAGCCCCGCTTCCCCTCTCAGGGCTGGGGGAACAAAAGAAGAACCCGCGGTGACATTTTGAGCATTGCACAACTTTGCACAATTGGCAGCGGGTTGGCTTTCTCATGCTGTTCTCTCTACGCATGCCTTTCTTCTTCCCCGGCCCCAGCTCTCCTCTTCCTCCCTGGGAGAGCAGCCGGTGCTGGGAGCCGCTCCCGGAGGAGGACGTGCCCCTCGGGCCTGTTTCTCACTCGGGGAGCAGAAGATGTGTGATGGAAACCCCCCAACCCAGAGGCTGACACTCTCACTTTGCCTCCGTGAGGGTCCTGGGGGCGCGGAGGGGTGGTGCTGAGCCCCACGGGTGCTTGCTCCTGCCTCGGGGTGGTGGCAGGGAGGGGGGCACATCCCTGGGGTGTTGCTTTGGGGCTCAGCCAGCCCTGTGATCCCGTTCCCGTGGGGTGGGCGTTGAGCGGCTCCGTGTCCCCCATCCTGCTGCTGCAGCCCCCCCCGGGGTCCCTGCAGTTCAGCTGGGGGAGCCCCGTGGAAGCAGATTTGGGGGGGCGGGGGAGCTGGCTCTGCTGGCTTGTCCCTCTGTCTCACATCCCTCTGTCTGTCTCGCATCCCTTGGGCAGTCCCACCCGAATGCCTCCCTGCGTATGAGCAACATTCAGGGTGGGTATCTCAAGGGAACCATCTTTGTGCTGGCAGCTTCTGGGGGCTTGGGGTCACAGGGGGCTCAGGAAATCCCGAAGGCTGTCCTGCCTCAGTTTCTCCATCAGTAACGCAGGAATTGCAGGGGAAACAGCCATCCCTGCCCGATGGTGGGAAATGAATATTAGGAACTGGCAGGTCTTTGGCTTGTCTCCCACCGCTCATGACCTTCCTCTTGCTCACACAGACAATTTTTGTAGTTTGCTTCTTAAAATACGTATATAAATACTGCATCTTGGCAGCTGCTGTTCCGCAGTACCTGCCGTTCCCCCAGGCAGATGGGGATTTGGTGACGTAGCAGTCTCCCCATCCCTGGGGCACCGTATGCCCGGGTGTTGTTTGCGGCAGCAGCGTGCCCGCCTGTCCCCCCCGGCTCTCATCCTCCGAGCACGTCCGCAGCCGGACCCCGGTCCCCTCTGCGGGCAGAGCTGGTCCTGGCTCGGTCCCGGTGCCTCCCCTCGGCCGGGCGTCCCGGCACGTTGCTGAGCACGGAGCCGCCACTTTGGTTTCAGATTTTAACACCTCGCTGGCTTCAAGTAATGACTGTGGGGTGGGTTCGTGGTCTGCCCTGACGAGGGCACGGCTCTGGGTTCGTGGTCTGCCCTGACGAGGGCACGGCTCTGGCTTTCGGTAACAGCAGGGCGGAGGCGTCGCGTGGGCTTTGCACCCACGCTGGGGGCTTTGCGTCTCGTCCCCTGCGACGGTCGCCTTTCCCTTCGCGGCTGTGGTAGGGGCGCGGGGCGTCGCCGTCTCCCTCCTCTTCCTCCCCATCATCGCTGGGGTGAAAGGCTGGCGGGGTGCTGGGCCCTGGCGTGGGCAGCTCCTGCCCTTCGCCCCCCGCCGCCGCCGCGTTCCCAGCGTGGCCCCGCGGGGGGGAAAGCCCAGCCCGGGGATGGCTGCGGGGTTTTATAGCCCTGAGAACGAATCCCAGCGACGGCCCTGCCTCTCGGGGGAGCGGGGTCACTGCCTGGGAAACCGCTCCCTGGGAGCGACAGCTAGCGAAAACGGGAAAGAAACCCGACAGGGCTGGGAGCGGGGCCGCGGGAAGGCGTGCTGGCCGCGGGCACGCTCCCCGTATCGCTCGACGCGCTGGAGGCTTCCCTCGTGCAAGTCGGGCGTGGGGCCGCAGCGTTTTGGGGGGATTTCGGTCCAGGTGGAGCCCAGCGATCCCCCGGAGTCTCAGGCTTGGTCGACTGCTTCCACGTGGGGCAGGTCTGGTCTGAGGGAGCCCAGAAGGTGATGAGCTGGGTGCTCATCATCTTGCACGGGGTGCAACAACCCCCCGTTGCTGTTTGCATTTAACAGCGTTTGAGCTGTGTGCTATCACGTCCTGGTTGCATGGTGCCCATCATCTCCCATCTTGGGGCTCTGTTAATTAGGAGGTCGTCCTGGTTGCATGGTGCCCATCATCTTCCATCTTGGGGCTCTGTTAATTAGGAGGTCGTCCTGGTTGCATGGTGCCCATCATCTCCCATCTTGGGGCTCTGTTAATTTAGGTGGTCGTCCTGGTTGCATGGTGCCCATCATCTCCCATCTTGGGGCTCTGTTAATTAGGAGGTTGTCCTGGTTGCATGGTGCCCAACATCTCCCATCTTGGGGCTCTGTTAATTAGGAGGTAGTCCTGGTTGCATGGTGCCCATCATCTCCCATCTTGGGGCTCTGTTAATTAGGAGGTNGTCCTGGTTGCATGGTGCCCATCATCTCCCATCTTGGGGCTCTGTTAATTAGGAGGTCGTCCTGGTTGCATGGTGCCCATCATCTCNCATCTTGGGGCTCTGTTAATTAGGAGGTCCTGGTTGCATGGTGCCCATCATCTCCCATCTTGTGGCTCTGTTAATTAGGAGGTCGTCCTGTTTGCATGGTGCCCATCATCTCCCATCTTGTGGCTCTGTTAATTAGGAGGTCGTTAGGCTGAGGTGTGATGATGCCCCGTGAGGGCACTACTGGCTTGTTGGCGTAGGGCGGGAGAAGATGGACAGGCAGAAATCCTCGTGGTCCCAGGGGAGGTGTGGGGTGAGGGAGGGGTGGGTGGGAGAGGACAGCCTGTAGGGTGGGGGGCTACGTGAGACCCCGACTCCCCCTCTCCCCAGACAGCCAGGCAAGGCTGGGGCTTCAGGTCTGCAGGGTGCCTTGAGGGACACAGCAGTGCCTATGGCAGAGCCCGTGTGTGGCCCCGCTTTTGGGGGAGCAGAGCCAGGTTGTGGGACAGCAGGTATGGCCTCAGAGGGGGACCCCGGGGTGGCAGCATGGAGGCAGGGTGCTCTGCCCACCCCGGCCAGTCCCTGCTGTGACGCTGCACCGCCGGTGACCCAAACGAGCCCTGCCCTCGGCTGCCACCCATCATGGGAACACGTGTGTAGCCCCCGGCACTCAACACACCTCCCAGCACCACGTCCCCAGCCTCCAGCCCGGGCTGAGAACTGCCCAAACTCGTCACTGCTGCGCTGAGCCCTTCCTGGCAGCATCGGCAGCGAACGCCTCGCCGGGGCTTCTGGCTGCTGCCGGGGTCCCGGCCGCGTTCAGCTCCTCACGGGGGTGGAAAGCCAGCAAGCCAGGCGAATAATTCATCCTGAATAACTCATCTCACTAATTTATTAGCTGGATGGACGTCACCGCGTTCCTTCCTCGGACTGCCCACCAGCAGATCCCAACCTTCCTAAACCGGAGAGCATTCCTTCCGCCGCCGTTTCCGCTGGCTCGCTCTGGCTCGCGCTGTTTATTTGCAAAGAGCCCGTTTGCGTGTGTTATTTGGATCGCTCTGATTGCGCCTGCCTTTGATTTGGGCACGTAGCTCACTCCGGGGTTTGCTGACCCCCGACGGGGCGAGATGCAGCTCTGAGAATCAGGGCTTTGCCACGAGCAGCTGCGTGTTTTTTTTTTTTTTAATTCAGAATTCGTCTTCCGCAGCTGATCCCTGATTTTTCTCACCGCTGCCGTTCCCGCAGCCGAGAGGGTCCCGTGGGAAGCGGAGGGGAGGGATGGAGCGAGCCTGCTGGTGCACGCTGGGCCGTTCGGCTCTCCCTGGCTGGGTTTGGTAGTGGTTGCTGCTCTCCTGCTCCTGGCACCGTGGGATGGGGCAGGCGATGCCGGCGTGGGCAGAGCTGCTCCTCTGGAGCGAGCGCTCCCTAAACCCACCGGTCAGCCCGGCTCTGCTGCGTTGGGATGCAGACTGCCCCAGGCTCCCCATGCTCCATGTTTTTTCCAGTGCTTGGGTTTTGGCCATTGCTTTCCGGTGCTTGGGGAACTGATTTGCTCATGAGCCTTCCCGGAGCAAGACTAAGGCTGGCAGGGCCCCGTTCCGCTCGGTGCTGCTCAGGTACAAAGTCTGGGCAGCGCAGGGGGTCTGGACCCGTCCCCTAAGGTCTTTTGGGCTGTATTGCAGCAGAGTCCCTGTTGCAGATCTGGAGGTGACCGGGGCTGCAGACTGCTGGGAATCCAGCAGAAGCAATAAACCCAATAGGATGCCACGTCCCAAGCCTTGGGCTGGGGTCAATCCTTAAAAATACACGCTGAAAGCATGGGTTTCCGTAGGGAAGAGTGGCCTTCTCCATCCTGCGGGAAGCACAAGCTGTCCTGTCCCCTCCGGAGGCATTCCGGGGCTGTGGGGAGTGGAAGAGAAAGCTGCTGGAGGAGGGGAAAACCCCCCGCAAACTGGGAGTGAAGCAGCTGAGCCCTGGGCTGAGGGACTCTCCCCTTGCGTGCAGCCTAATCCCAGGACCGGCTAATTAACTATAAAGATTTGGCCTCCTCTTTCTTCCAGTCTGTTCCCACTTATCCTTTATAGCTGATTAATCAGGCAGGGTCAGACTGGTCCGAGCGCTGTGGGGGTCCGTGCTGGTGGGGATGGGATGGAGGGGATTGTTCAACAGCACCTTTTCTGGGCCAGATCTTCCCGCTGCAAGGACGGGTCTGGAGGGAATGGGGGTTGTTCCCCCTGCCAGGGTGGCTCTGGGAGACGTGTCTCTCCCGGCTCGGCGATGGGAGCCTGCCTCTCCCAAGGCTTTCCCAGGGAGCCCTCGGCCTTGGCCATCGCCTCTGTGCAAGGAAGGGGTGCAGGGCAGAGCCCTCTGTCGCTGCCTGGGTTTTTGGGCAGGTGGTTTTCCCGGGCAGCCCGTCCCGGTGCCGCTGCGCCGGGCTCCGAGTGAGCGGCAGCAGCTCTAATTGTGCCTGAATTCCGCTGAACCACAAGTGAAATCTGCAGAAATACAGAAAGTAAACAGCTCGGGGCTGAAATTCCCGGCACTTTGGGGAACCTTCCACTAGGAAAAGTTCCCGAGCTGCTAACGAAAAGTCCGCTTCTCCCGTGCGGGAACCCCCTGGACTGGGAGGGATGTGGCCACAGCGCCGAGGGGACCGTGCCGGGAGCCCCACGGAGCTGGGCTGGCTTCGCGCCGTGGAGCAGCTGGAATAAAAGCTCTTCTCAGGATTTTTTTTTTTTTATTCCTCTGCCACTCACAGCCACCAAGTGGGGAGGTTTTAATCTCTTTCTTGCAGACCGCAAGAACAATTGCCCAGGATGCTGGAGAGACCTTTGCTGCGTGGATAGGGGATAGGAAAATGGCGGTGGGAGCCACTCGCCCCCAGCTGTGGGTGCTGGGGTGCCACGCTGACCCCGAGGAGCTCTGCTCGGGGCTGTGATGGTGACGTGGAGCCCTGTAAGCATCTGCTGAGTGCTGGCTCCATCGCCGGGGGGCTGGACGGCTGGCTGGGTGCCAGCAGCCCAGGACCCGAAATGGTGGTAAATTTGGGTGAGGAAGACCACAAAGTGCACATGAGCACCCCGGGATGTTTTTGGGATGCTTTCCATGGGAGAAGCCCAGCTTTCCCGGGAAGCATCCCCCCACCGGACCTGCTCTTCCACCCACGTATGGCCGATTCCCAGCGACCCATTCCCCTCCGGCTGGGGACTGTCCCAGTGCCTCCCAGCCCCGCGGGGCAGCTCCGCTTCCCTTGGCCTCTCCCTGCGGGTCAGGCCTTTCTCTGGCTCCCCTCCAAGGTTTCGGATCGGCTCTTGGAAAATTAAAGCCATAAAGTTTGCCCCAGCTGGAGCAGGAACCTGCAGTGGCTGGCCTGGGAGGCGAGCGCTGGACCCGATGGATATTTATAAAGCAGCAGCGAGGTTAAAAATAACAAAAATGTAAGCTCAGGAAGTTGTTTTGGAGAATAAGAAACTCTGCTTTGGCATTTGGATGCCAGGGCTAGTGCTGGCCATCCTCTGTCTCCGTTGTCCCTGTGCCATGTCCCCTGGGGCTCTCTGGGTGCCTTCCCGGGGATGGGGTCCCGTTTTGTGGCTGCGGGGATCGTCCCTGTTCCGGAGGGCAGCCCTGAAAACCCTGCGGTGCCGAGCAGGCGCTGCAGGGCGAGCGGAGGGAGGCAGAGCACGGCTCTGCTCGGGGGTCCCGGCGGCTGCGGGGAGGGAGGGGTGCTCGGTGGTGGCTCCTTCAGTGGTGCCCAGTGACAGGACAAGGGGCAATGGGCACAAACTGAGGCACACGAAGTTCCGTCTGAACATGAGGAGGAACTTCTTCTCTCTGAGGGTGACGGAGCCCTGGCCCAGGCTGCCCAGGGAGGTTGTGGAGTCTCTCTGGAGATATTCAAGAGCCGCCTGGACAAGATCCTGTGCAGCCTGCTCTGGGTGACCCTGCTTCGGCAGGGGGGTTGGACTGGGTGACCCA
>Ga0065711_1050382_pt1 | contig 10867 bp, 4 predicted proteins | sample Hoacrofraction12_FD_59098 | JGI IMG/M metagenome (GOLD analysis project Ga0065711, IMG submission 59098) | Hoatzin crop microbial communities from Cojedes, Venezuela - Epithelial fraction 12 v2 (version 2) | ecosystem: Host-associated > Birds > Digestive system > Esophagus > Crop | place... | reverse complement strand
CAGCTTCAATTCCAGGTGAGCCTTGGCCTTCCTCGTCGCATCCCTGCATGCTCTCACCATGTTTCTGTACTCTTCCCAAGTGGCCTGTCCCTCTTTCCACATTCCATGGACCTTTCAAGAAAGGACACTGTGTACCAAAATATGCAATGCTTTCAGTTTGCACAAACTGTGATTATAAAAACCAAAACGGTCATTACTAAATGGAATTTTTAATACAGCTTTCTAGGGAATTGGGGCTGTTCACCCTATTTTTAAGTAACCCCTCAAAAAAAAGGCATGAGCTTGTGTCAAATTAGATGTTTTCTGAGAACAAAATTGCAACAAAAGAATCTATTTCATGAGTTTCACATTTCATAGCATATTTCATGGCTGTTGTACAAGTTGGGGTAATATCTGCTATGATTTATAGAGGAACAGTGCTGTAAGAAGCCTCCCTTCTAATTATAATTGGTTATGAGGTACATCACTCATATCAGACTGAAATTTACTTCCATCTCAAATATGATCTTTTTTTGCCTGTTTATCGTCATAAACTGGCCACGGAAATGCTGATAAAGAGATTACAGAAAATGTTATTAACTTAATCCCTTCCCAGTTAGAGTTGCTTCTTTTAATACAGACTTATTTTGAGTCTTTGTTTACATGTTGCAATGTGTCAGACAGTAAACGCTATCTCTCTTACGGAAAGCCGTGCAATGAAAGCCTTTCCTATTCTGTGTGCTACATTAGGCAGAAAGGCTGACTTTGACATAATGTGCAACGGAACCTATAAATCCAACGACTCCCTCCACTTTCACAGGCAGGGCTTCACACATATAGTAAGTGTCTCATTTGAATGCAAAACATGCTAAAATTTGTCCTGAAAAGCACTTAGGCTTTAAAAACATACCATAATTCCAAGAAGAAAAATGTCTGACACATATTTTGGCTGATTTCAAATTCATATATATTTTAAATGATCTATATACCCTAAGCTGTGCATTTTATACAACAGAATGATAACCATTACCATTCCACTCCATCTAATCCACTGATGGTCTTGATTTATTGGCTAGTCATCTATAGTGCACTGCCCCTCCTGAAATTCATGCTGTAATTTTAATTTCTGTTGTTGCTGCTGCTGCTGCTATCCGGATGTAGCGCTTGCCATAAAGATACCATGGTCTTACTCACCCTGTAAACATAATTGATGCTATTGAAGATAATGATTTAGAGTATCATCCATCTCCAGTACAGCTTGCCATTACGTGACTTGTTCTTGCAGGTATCTGATTTGTATCATAGACGAGTTGGCTTGATTGCTGTTTTGCCATAGAGTAATAGTTTCCTGGTTTCCACTGACATACTGAGTCTCCCTTGATCACTCAGGTGATCAGTCAACACACAAGTTAATTATGGGTGAAGGGGTGTCTGAAGCTCAAAGATCAAAAGATACGCACAAGGTCTTCTCCAAGTCATTATTCACCTTCTTAAGCATCAGGCAGTCAGTTCAGATTCCTGTCTCCCGCACTGTCCCTAAACAAAGTGATATAACAGTAGGAAACCTGAATTAGAGCAGCTAAAAGACACAAAATGAAACTTCCAATTTCTCCATAAGCAGGGAAGAAAAAAAAAAATCCACGTGGCCACGACTGCCTGCATGGGGTAAATCAGGCATACTCTCCTTTACTTATTGTTTTAAAAAAAATTTAAATAATCAATAGTAGCTGTTTAGAGGTGGACAACTTGACAGTTTGCAACAAGGCTCTTGCTTGCTTCCCTGGTAAAATTTCTTTGGATCTAACTGGCATTGCAAGGAAATGCTTTCAAATATTGCCATCATCTTTACTTGCATTCACTATGAATAGAATTTATTGCCAGGAACTAGGAGCTACTGGACAAACACATTAAAAGCCCCTCCAAAAATGTAAAGGAAAAGCAGTTCTCCCCAGAACTTTTTTTCCATATTTCAACCACCTTCAAAACTCAGATGCACTAACATTACCAGCAGCTAATTACAATTACTATCCTGAATCACCAGCGCGAGACTCACTCCTTTGGGCCAGGTCCCGCACTCCTCTTGGGAACAGGCATCACAGCACCACAGTCTTCCTCCTGCTCAAGATCCCGTGAGCTAAATACAGCTTGTTGGAGAAGTCCGTTGAACAGATGGGACCTACAACAGTAAAGAGATTGTGGTGTCGTGCTGCAGCCACAGGGTTATGCTTTTTGTGGGTAGAAAGAAAAATCTCCCTGATAACGAACGGGCTGTGCTCACCGGAGGCTTGGGTATCAGCTCCATACCTGCACCGCTGAGCTACAACCTGTATTCATCTGCCAAAACTGGTTTCTCCGTCTCTGTGGTTTTCATGTTTCTAGATTAAAGGAGCCTCAAAAGTTTATTTCCTAAAATAATATCATTATTACTCCACCCAAAGTCACCCTGCCTTTATTTATAAGGCAAAAAGAACCGAATTGCTGAGTTGCAGATTTGAAGAGATACTATGTAAGGTCCATCGTTCAAAGGACTTCGGTGCAAGCATAACTGAGCGCACGTAATTCCACATATGCTTTCTTCCATATGCAAATAAATGCTACGGATGCACAACCCACTTGCACATATCTGCACATGCCAAAGGGATTTACACATGTTAATACTTGGAAAGCAAAGTGAGAATGTATATAAAATGGCATGCACGAAGTACATTCATCCGTGTGCATATCCCTCTGGAGGCATCACTACTTGGATGTATTTCTAAGCGGAAAAGCAGTTAAAAAATTGATATGTCACCCTCTCTCCAGAACCTAATGATTACAGTCTGTTAATTACACCGCATCTATCTCTTTAGCAAATAAATTGTGGACTTGATCTATTATTTATAATACCAATAGAAATTACAAGTAATGTCTTACAGTCACACTTACGCAAAGTGGCGGCAGAAGAAAACCATGCCATGTTACCCCCACCCTGCAACTTCCCCATGCAAGTACTACATATCATGAGAAAGCACCTACAATAATGGTTTTTAAATTTTACTTTCTGCAGATGGAGAGAAAGCAGTGAGAGAATATAAAGACTCACACAGAGGAAGGAAAAGAACATTAAAAAAAAATGTTTAAAATGTCATTTACAATTAGTCCCAGAGTAGCTGTGAAATACTGTAGGCCGCGTGTTGCCATTGCTTTTAGCCAAGTTTCCCACTGCCTGGTATTCACTGATAGCTTTTAAATGCCCACCAAAAAGGTGTATGGCAGGGTCTGCTAGGGAGACGGTCAACTTAGCACAGCTATGCCTTGAATTTAGGCTCTAATTGTGGCATCTCTACCCCTGGTGTGGTATCCATACGGATTGGCCAAATGTGCATGCCTTTCAAGGCACTTTACTGCTAGTGCAAATTCACAGAGCTGCTAATCTGCTCGCGTGTTGGTAAGCAGCTCTCCGTCCTGTCTTGCACAGAGCTCTGAACCACAGCCTCGCTTTTTCCCCACCTCCCATACTCTACAAGCACTACCGAGAGCTATTCTTGCTATGGTTTCTCCAACATAATAATTCAGCTTTCAAGAAAAAACAGATTTTCTTTCTTTCCAACAGCTGGCCCAGCAAACAATGTAAAATTTGAAAGTTGAGATGAATACCTTCTTCCTTGGCCTTCTCAAACCAGTAACAACAGTTCCCCAGAGCAAATGGCAAATGCCTGGTGCAAACTGGAGCAGAATTGCCACCCTTTTCTGTGTAACAGAAATAAGAGCCTTTGCATCTCATTATTATTACTATGGGATCTGAGCACTAGTTAGCTGTTCTTTTTATGCTGCTTTAGCCATCCCACTTCTTCACCAGAAAGAAAATAATCACTCAGGCTGAAGTTTATGAAACTTCTGGGATTCACAAACGTGTTTCATGAATTTCTGGCAGTTGTCTGAATGTTCACAAATAATGTGATGCCAGTAATCAGAACAAGTCAAAACTTGACACTTCTATTCATAAATCAGCAGATGTTTTATTTTTACTGCTTGAACTGTTCTGTTCCCAAGCACGACTGGATTTGAACCACCAATCTGGAAGTGAAAGGACCTTTATTTAATGTATTTGTTTAGGTTTATACGAAATATAAAAAAGTGTCTATCCAGAACTCTAGCCACCCTTACCATATATTAAAAAAACAGGCCAACTCACACAGATAAAAATAAACTCAGCAACTTCCAAAAGCCAAAGAAGGCACAAAAGCTTCTCTGGCCAGAGACCTCAAATCTTTCTATAAAAACCGAAAACTTTTGCACACACTATTTCTCTCTTCTCCAGAGCCTGGGACATGAGGAGATGTGTCCCACAGGTCAGCAGAATTGGACTCTCCCCGTCTGGAGTGGAAAGACAGCATTCAGTCATGTTCCTGCTGAGAAGATCTATCCAGTATTCTCTTGTTTAAACTGAGAGGACTTCAGCCAAAACGCCTCTGTGGCTTGCAGCTGCAGTGGTATCACTAGGGAGACAGAGCAATCTATTAAGTAAAGAGGATCCAAGATCCAAGACTTTATGCCAGGAGTCTATTTTAGCCTCCCCCACAAGCCCGCAGATGCAGCGTAGGTCCTGGAGCACCAGTGGTAAGTGCCGATGGGGAAAACTCCCCCTCATCACTCCATGCCTATGGACAGCATTCTGCAGAACCACATCCCACTGCTGCCTGATGCCCCCCTCCACCCGCCACACGCGCACCCCGGCCGTCCCCCCGGGCCCAGAGAGGTGTCCCACTCTCGTACATTACAGAGTAGCTGCATTCAACCAGTTCCTCCTTCCATGGTCAGAAAACAGTAAATTCCTAACTCCAAAAATAGAAGGAAGAGAAAACAAACCTGTTGACTTCAAAGTATCAAACCAAACAAATCCATATTAGGATTTGCTTCTGTCAGGTAGAAGGGCCCTACAGACCAAGCTCTGTCCTTCCGCTGCCAACCCAGAGCACTGTTCCCTGTCCCCTCAGCCCTCCTCTTCCCTTCCAATCTCCTTTCGGAGTGGGGACAGGCAGATGTGGGAGGCAAGGGCAGAGAAGGGAGTCATATCTCTATAAAACTGGCTTTTCTCCTCATATAGTCAGAATAGATGATATTTTTAATTACAGCTTGGTCTTTTAGAGACAATCCCAGTTCTGCTACAGAAAAATCCTTTCCAAAGTAAACACGAAAGTAACAGAGGATCAGCTCTTTGCTCTTTTGAATACTCTAGAAAGGAAGTGCCCATAAAAAAGGTTGTAAGAGATTGTCATTCTCTGACACGCTGTCCGTTTTATTTTCCAAACCCTCTATGCAAACACAAAACACCACATTCATTCTTTTTTCACTAGAGGCTGACAGTGCTAGGCAAGGTTTCCACTTAAAACATTGAGCTGAGGTTTCTCTTAGGCAAGAAGTGCCAGCAGGAGACAGGTTGAGCAAAGACCAGCGATCCCTGTCCCATCCATCCGCCCTGGCTCTCAGCCAGGCATGCATCATACCAGCAGCTGCCAGTCGTTCGGGGAGGCTGCGCACAGGAAAATGAACCCTCTCCTTGAGTTTCTGCTCTAGCCAAAGTGGATCTGGATAAGGAGCAGGATCCAACGCAACCAGGCACATAGAGCACAGTCAAACTTCTTCCTCGTCAAGTGTCTCAAGCGCAACCTGACCAGATTTTCTCCTGGACAGCTCAGCATTTAAACAGGCTGATTAATCAAAAGCACCTCCTAATTGAAATTACATCCTGCTTGCCTTCTGACACTTACCACTTCAATACCATCATTTATAGCACCATTGCTGCAGTATGACGCCCTAAGGAGAACTGGCTCCTACAACATGTTGCCATCACATTTTAGCCAAGGCTGAATGTAGCTGCAAATCTCTCTGCAAAATACAGTGGAGATCTATTAAATGCATAACTTCCCTGGCACCAAAGCGGTATTCTTTAAGCAGGTCTGCTTCTTCCCTGGGATTCTGATGAAGCGTGCTCTGCTGTGTTATGAAATACAGCATGTTTGGGTGCGATACACAGAAAACGTCTTTGTTTAACACTGCTTATCTTTTATCATGTCACTTTTCTATCGGATTTCTTTTCTGTGCACTGGAAACTTATTATTGTGACAGATACACTGCTTTACCAGGGGCTTTCTTATGTGACCTGCAGGGTCAGAGTGAGGATCAGATCCTCCTCCAAACACAGGCTGGACAGCTTGATACAACAGAAAGGAATATGGAGCAAATAAAGAACCAGGAAAAGCAATTCAGCAACACTCCCACCCAAGTGGGCTGCAGAGGCATTTTCCAGCCTGAAACACAGGCCTTCTACAAAAAACTGAAAACTAAAACGTTACGTGATGTATGATGTTCATTCTTCCATTTAAACACACTTACCAGAGTTAACATGCGAGCTCAGGAAAGTCAGGGAATACCACCGGCACATCCATTTTGCTACAAAGAGGCAGCGTGGTAACAAAGCACAAACCAATCTCACCGACCTGGAGCACATCCCCTCTCATAACCGTCACACTCTTGTAATTTCTTCCAGAGCCTTCAGAAACTCTAAACAGGAACGCATGGTAAATAAAATTGCTTGGCAGAGAAGGTGCTAGCATAGTAGCCCCGGTGCAAGGATTCAATTTTCTGCTTCACTGTGAACTTCTGCGAACACCTGACAGGACGAAGTCCCACGAGATACTTGCTCTGATAGCTCACCACTGCTGCAGTGTGGGGAACTGGCTCAGCAAAGATCTAACAAGAGCTGGGTGGCAAAGAGAGACTTCCCTCTTTTGGCAGGAGTGAACTGTCAGAGCAGCTCAGCCACCTTGCGCAACTTGCCTCTTGGGCACCTTCATTGAGAGAGATGATGTGCCTAATCCCTCACGCTTTGTGCACCTTTGTTCCCAGCAGCAGCTCTCCCTGCCCAGCTCAGCATCTGCGCATGCCACCGCCGGAGCTGGGCTGTACACCAAGCCCTGCTTGGACTCCACAAAACAGGCTTTCACCTACCCAGATCGTTTGCAGAACCTGCGGGCGAGTGCCAGGCACTCCTAAGCAGGGTGTGCTCCTCCCAAAGCAGGCTGCTCAGCCTTCCTTCAGGCCAAACCATGCCATGTAGATGCCACTGCTGCTTCACTGAATTACTCAGCAGCTCCTGCGTAAGCTCCGCTTCTCAACTCGAGGGCTTCAAATAAACATCTCCCACATCCCAGAATGATGCTGTACTTCCCCGGCTACCCACTATTCTTGCAGGTGCTCTCCACTCCGCTCTTCAAAGCCTAGCTACTGCACAGAGTTCAAGTTTAAGTGAATGGGCAGAGGAAACACCCTGGTTTTATCTTTCATCTCATGACCACGATTGCTCACTCAGAGATTACTGCTGCTGCCCCATGAGTTGTCTTCTGTAAATAATACTTGAAAGATGGGAGCCATTCTTAAGAAAGATGTCACAACTTACTTACCTTCCTGCTTGAACAAAGGCAGCTTACCTTGGATTTCTTTGGCAACATCGCAAACCTCCAAAAGCAAGGATGGATCAAAGGCCTTTTAGGACAACCTAGAGAAGTCTGAACATTTTTTTTTTCGGGAAGAAACAAGATTTGACCTCTAAGTCCCTTGTGCTCAAATCAGGCAACCTGAGTAGCTGATTGAGGTCCCAAACCCTAGATGAAGTTAGGAGTTGCAGTGCCAAAGTGGTCGCTCACCCATGACACATTTGATATCTGCTCATGTTTTCTGAGCACTGTAGCTTGAACCAGTCATGTCTTTTGCCCATAAGGACACTCAGGTGGGAATCAGCATCTGACAAGCATGTTGACCCAGTCCAGAGGCCAAACCAACACTTAGACAGTAAGTAGGTCAGGTTTGAGTCCAAAATCAAGGTTCAAATTCACTCACCAGTGGGTGAATTTGTGACTTCCCCTCTACACCTCACTCCCTCCTCTGCAAAGCGCACAGTAGCACTTACTTCCAGGATTACTTTACAGAAAAGTTGTATTAAAGGTAATTCAGGTGCCTCTAGTAAAGAAGACTAGGCAGGGAGTCAGGTATGTCGCAAGCTTCCTTCTTGCACTCCTCAGCAGAAGGGACTTGCCATACCTGCTTTTCGTCTTCAGATTCATTACAGCCAGGCAGCAAAAGATGGCTCATATGCACACAGTGCTTATCCTGCTGATCAATAAGCTTCCTTCCTGCCTGAGAACCAAACCACTTATAATATTAACAGTGTTATTTAAGATCTGTGGAAATTTTGTCTGATCCAAGCAAACCAGAAATATCTTGACCTAGATACTGAGAACAAAACAATGTTCAGTAAACTTCAGGACTGCCAGTTCTTCTATTATTGCACTTGATGTTTTACTGAAGAATTGGAGCAAAATTATTTTACCCCAAAGGTTCTTACACCAGCATATTTCTTCAGTGGATGACAGAGAAAAATCCTCCTGACACTTTCCCCCTCTCATTTTAGATTCAAAAGGGGTGCATTTTTTAGTCTGTTAATAAGGTACATGAGTTGCTTATGGGTCCCTTTAAATGACTGCAGATAGCAAACACAATTATAACAGAAAGTATCAATGAATATAAGACTCATCTTTACTTCCTTCTGAAGAGAAAAGGAGTGCGATGAAAGAGCAAAAGAACACAATGAGTATTTCCACCTTGTTACAAACGTGCAAGCTTGAGACAGTGACCTGCACTGTAAAAGATGGTCACTGATGCAGAATGGTTCAATAAACGCTTTCAGAAGCACTGTCAAGCTGTTGCTCCTTCTGGCTTTAAGTAATGCTGGGTGTACACAGCACCTCTGAAAAGCAAGGCCTTGTTTTCTTCAAGGTCTGTACCAAAATTCATAACAGTTTCTACAAAAAGGTATGCCTACAGAACTTCTCTAACATATCCAATTGCAAAGCTAAGAGAAAATCCGAGTGTTTAATCTTCTGTTCGGGAGCTGTAGCCCCACCAAATCTCACAGTTTAATCTAGCAGATTTCTGCTTATTCCTCTTATCCATGCAAATTCTGACGCTTACCTGTACATATTGCAGTATTTACCTACCTGGAAGACAGACCACTTAACAAAAGGTAGAAAAGGAAAAGGACTTTCAGAAAAGATCAAATACATCATAAGCTTGGCAGACACTGTAGCCCTGAAACAGCAGTTTGAAACTTGCACCATAACAAATCTTCTCCTATACATTATCTCACAGGAAACAACACATGATAAATTCTTAGCACAATGTGATTCCCCTCCTTCCACCTCCTCCCCACTTCAGAAAGATTTAACATCTAATTCAGCTTTTGACGAGCTGCTTCATCACTGCGGGAACGCTGTTGATCTCTGTCGGAACCCTGCGGCCTTGGACAGAACAAACTGAAAGGGGAAAAAAAAAATTTTGGCCGTCTGTAATGATAAATAAATACATTACAGGATACAACTCTGGGGAATGGAGGCTGACACTGACTGAGCACCATGACCTCCACACAACTGCCAAGTCTCAGCTGCTTAACAAAAGTCAACTTTTGTTTGCCTTCTTCCCCCACAATGACAATTTCTTAAAGTGCAAACGCAGGATGGAAAAGGAAAAAAGAAATTAAAACAGTAAAAGATAGAGGAGAACTCCAAACCCCTTCTCACCTGCTGCCCAGAGGCACTTCGGTTTTGACAGAACAGGATTTTGTTTCTTTGGTCTCCTGGAAATCGGGGGAAACCAGTCCATGCTGCATCAGCAGCAGCGGGACAGGGAAGCTGTGCCACAGGGAATGCTCAGATCCCTTTTTAAAAAAACTTCTGCATTAGTATGTGCCTGCCTTCAGGCTAGTTCTTGACTCCAATTTGATTTTCTGTCTACTTAAGTCCCACTCACAAAATCAAATATGCATCGTAGATGTTGGGCCTTCACATTGACGGCAACAATAACAAAATAAGGGAGGGTGAAATTGGTTACCCCATCAGATAATCCACCTCCTTATCCCTGGAAGCCTTGCCCACTCGTGTCAACTTATCTCCTAGACTCTCCTTTTCAATATCCCATCCCCATTTCTCTCCAATCAGAGAACAGAAAGGTGATGCCTACTGCCACCTCTCCTCATTTTACAGAAGCACAAAACGATAAATAAAGTGTCATGACAAAGTCGATCAAGATGAAAGCCAAGTATGGACTGCAAGCATTAACTCTTCCATCGGCATTGTGCTTACCATAATGTATTATTCTATTAGCTCCATGTGTTTTATGGGAACCACAGAGGATTCAGCTTGATCAGATAAGTTAATGGTGAAGCCCTCAGGGCTCATCAACACTTTACAGCAAAGCGCGGAACAGAAAAACCTGCACTAACACTGACAAAGCTAATTCCAGTGCAGGAAGAGCAGAGTCTCACCAGCACCACTGGCTTGTCGAGCTGTTAATCTCGGGCACAAAGCCAGCTTAGCTGAACCACTCCTCAAGCCCACACCGGTATTCCCTTCCCAATGCTTCACTGTGGAGCACAGATGCTCCAGCTCACTCGGAGCTGTCTCAGGGATACACGACACAGCTTGTTCCAAGCGTTTCTTCTGCTCCCGTTGCTCCCCTAAGGAATGTCTCCTGCCTGCTCACCACCAGCCTCACTGCTGCTGACACCAGGCCCTATCTTCACAGCTCCTGACTTGCAGATCGTTTTAACTCGGCTCTTCACCAAAGCACCTATTTAATTCACTGTGCTCTGAATTACTACTACTAAAACACCTTCTATTTTCAAATGTCCTGTGACTACTTATATATTTATCAATGTTTAATGTATAAATATCAATATATTATCAATGACATGGACAGCGACATTGAGTGTACCCTCAGCAAGTTTGCAGATGACACCAAGCTGAGTGGTATGGTTGAGACACCAGAAGGACGGGATGCCATCCAGAGGGACCTG
>Ga0065711_1050380_pt1 | contig 10867 bp, 4 predicted proteins | sample Hoacrofraction12_FD_59098 | JGI IMG/M metagenome (GOLD analysis project Ga0065711, IMG submission 59098) | Hoatzin crop microbial communities from Cojedes, Venezuela - Epithelial fraction 12 v2 (version 2) | ecosystem: Host-associated > Birds > Digestive system > Esophagus > Crop | place... | reverse complement strand
CCCCCCCCCATCCATCAGGCATGACAATGTCTAGTTACTTATGAAAAGTGCAAGGCACTGTATTAGTATTTGATTCCAGTTATCCAACCATATTTTTACATTATAATCTCATAGCTAAGCATTCTCATCAGTGCCAGGGTATGGATTATTATGGAATTTCATGTATGGGTTGGGCTTTGCGCTGTGTTCTTTGTCAGAGTGACAATGTTCCTGATATTCCTAAATCTGCGTTTCAAAAATACTGGACCCATGGCACCGTCAGCATTTCTTTTTGTGTTTCTGTTGTTCAGTGTCCCTCTGAATAGGCCGTCTTTGGGCTCTCACAGTCCTGACTCGGTCTGTACATGGCTTTAAAAAGCAGGAAGTGATAAACACTGATTTTTAACAGTTAATGCATTCTGGAGAGTTCCTCTGCGTAGTAAGTTGTCTGATGTGAAATAATGCATTAGAGGGAAATTTTCCTAAGGGGAATTAAACTGAAAGATATAGGTGGACCATGTGTCTCTGTCTCCTTGAGAAGGTATGTCTTCTGAGGCATAATTAAAATTCTTTCCAATTATTCTCACAACACACAGCAAATGGAAAAGTGTGACAGTTGAATGACAAGCATACTGACAGACCGGGCGAATTTAGTTTTCTGACTGAAACGTTTTTTATGAGCTAATTCGTTGTTGTTATAATGTAGATGTGAAGTTGAATCTGCCATTCCAGATCCTAATTTATATTTTTACCTGCTTCCTGTTGTATATAGCAGCCTTTCACTAGCTCAGACTTTCCTCCCCAGTCACACCTCACAGTGTGGTTGCAGGACATTGTGTCTGTTGCCGCTGAAGCTAAAGTGATGCTCTGTGGCAAACCCTGCTTAGATTGGGGAGAAATTATATGGCTTCTGATGTGGCAAGACAACTACAGTTCAGTTAGTCTTCGCGCAGAGCCTTTGGCTGCGTGAGTCAGTCTCCTCTTTGCTTAGAGCATCTAAACCCTTGAGGCTTAAAAGACTGATGGCCTGTCAGGTACAACATTTATTTCTTAAATAGGTTAATAGATTTTCTAGTTTTAACCTTAATCTTATCCCGTTAATCATCTCAGCATTGACTGGTTAATGGTTTGGTTCCAATAAACAGCTAAAAGTAGGATTCACCCCATTATAGATGTTCACGTTGGCTACATTAACCTGTACCCTCTTTGTAGACTTCTGTTTCACTGCAGCATAAGTGACCTCAGATCTTGCAGGTATCTTCAGAGAAATTTTTAGCAAGATTATTTATGGTCTGCCTTTACGGTCCTGCTGGTGGTTGAGCTATCTACTTTTCTGAATAATCTGGGGCTTCCACAGTAAATCCTAGAAAACCTAGATACCCCCCACCCCCCCAGATAATTGATGCCATGTACACAGATGTACTAGTTCATCCCTTTGGAGCTAGAATATGTCTAGTGCCGTTTGTAACAAGTGTCAAAATGGTAATTATCTTAATGTCAAGCTGTATCCGAGGTCTGTCTGGGGCTTTGGTAATCAGCAAAGGTATACAAGGAGGTGTCCCTGCTCGCCCCTGTGTTTGCTGCTGTTTGACTCACTGTGTCCAGCACGTCCAGTTGAATCTATATGACAAATGCAGGTTCCAGTGGAACCCAAGCATTTCCTTGCAGGATATTTATTTTCATTGGACAATAATGTTATCATCTGAACAGCATTGAATCCTTTAAGGTTTCAGCCCAGACTTACCAGGCAATTTGGATGCATACAGCACTGAAGCTCTTGACTTGTGCAAAAGATCACTTAAAGCTGCATTAAAATCACTTGTCCCTGACTCACCTGAACCTGCTTAACGGGTTCTAATCCTAGGGTTTTTACACTGCAGCCTTGCACCTGGTTTTTCTCTGTTGTGTCTCCATCTGAAGGGAAAGGTCTGAGGTGCTGAGGTTTACAAACGGGCTTTGTTACGGACCAAGTTCCAGAACGGTTTTCATTTATTTTTATCTCAAGTCTCTGCTTTTAGAAACACAGAAGGGAGAGAGCTAGACTACTGCAGCTGGAGCATTTGGTGTGTAGTCTCCCAGTCCTCCCATGATCAGACCCATCCTTTCTTAGGCAGCAGTTTTGCTGCAGCCTTTGCTGCCATGGAGACGCATCAACAGTGGCCTTTAAACTGGTGCTGAGATGGCGGCTCCTGCTGCTGCGATTCCTGTCATGTGCTTCTGTCAGCATTCTTCTGGTTTGAATCCTGATCTGATGGATTCCATTTCCTCTGTGCTCATAGCACAGCGCCTTTTGCCCTTTGAGGGGTATAGCTGTCGGATGTAACGCTTTGTGGCCCAACAGAAGCTGACTACTGTCTCTTACTTAGATACCTTTTAATCACTGAAATGCAGCATTTTGAGCTGTTTCTGCCATCTGTTTTTTGCATAAGGCTTCTCCTGGGTTTTACTTGATATGTGAGAAGGGAGGAGATCTACCCAGAGGAGAAGTGGTGGTGTGCACATGGGATCCAGCTGTGAGAGGGTAACTGATCAGATTGGAGTATGTGTCATTCCAGTAGGATTAGGGACCTGGTGTAATCCCTGTGCATAAAATGGGAAGTTTTCTGCAACAGGTGAAGTTCCTGTGGATTCTGATGAAGGTACCTTCCCTTCTGCCCTTCAGGTGGTCTCTTTTTAGGGGTGCCCCTAATATACATGCTGGTTTCAACATAAGGTCTTTCCTTACCGTGAGATTCCGTATTAACTTCTGGTTAGTAGTCTTAGGTCTCTTGGGTGCTGGAACTAGTATAATCACGTGTTTGAAACAATCAGTGCTTATATCCTGCTGCTTTGTTCAGCTCTCAAGATGGGTTGTGCTGGAGCCAAAAGGAGCCATGGCTTCATCTGGTTCTGCTGTTTAATGCATTTCATTCCTTTTCCTCCACATCCCCCTCCACATCCCAAATTTGGCTGTGCAGCATGTTTCATGTTACTCCTCCACCTGCTTTGCACCCTGCTCACTAAAGCCAAGGGGTGACTGTCCCAAAACAAGAGTTGGCTGGGGCGGCTGGGGAGCTTGGGTCTCTGCTTTCGTCTGCCTCAGGTGGAGAGAAAAGGCAGGAGCTGGAGCTGTTGTGGCATTGCTGCAGTGTGGTTATAGTGAAAGTGGGTGCAAGTAGCATATGGAACATAAATTTGTGCTTAATTTATACAAGGAATTTGTCTCCAGATCCCTTTGTTTGTCTCATAGGTGGTAGAGGAGGAAGCTTTTAATAAAAGGAGGGAGAACTGCAAAAAATTCAAAGATTTTCTTACAACATGAAGATGTGCTACTGACTGCAGTCAGCCAAAGAACTACTAGTTAAAGCAATATTTTAACAATATTTAAAGTGTTTTTTTTTTTAAAAGATAGCTTTTAAAACACAAAAGTCAGAACTAGGCATCAGGAAGATAAATTTTGAAAATTACGTTGCTGTGGTTTTGGGGAAAGATTTTTTTTTTTTTTTCCGAACTTGAGGGCAGTTTCCAAACTGTAACAGATGAAGTTAGATCTTGTTACTTAAATGTCTTCTAGATTTTATTGAACTGACTTTACCAAGTTGTGTATATAGCATCTCTAGTTTTTTTTCTTCGTGGTTATGTTACACTTGCTACTTGTGCTGTGTGTTTGTGTTCTGTCTAGCTCAATATACAAGAGGTGTCTTGAGAAGGGAAGCAGGTAGGCATCCTGCTTTCTTGGCTATACCAGCTAGTGTATGCTAATACATTTTTTTTGTCAGCTACCCTATTGTAAATGTATATATATGTATTCTTTTTTAGTGTGGCTTTAACTCAGCAACAAATCTGTAAACTTTGAAACTCTTCAGCACTGGACTTGAAGTATGGCACTGATAGGCCATGCCTGGACTCTGGAGGTCCTTATGTTGTGATCTTTGGTGGAAGTGTTAATGGCATCTCCTCCTTTGGTGGGCTGCCAGGCAGTTTCTTGGTATGAGCAGGGTTTGTATCACCTGCCGCGGAAATGGAGCCACTGCGAGATGGCATGTGATAATTGTTAAACAGCTCTCGGGCACTGTGGGCAAAACCCCTGTGCTTGCTCTGTATGCCGTTTACCTGGTGTGTTTACCATGAAGCTGTTACGTGAACAACTGCAGTTTTGTAAGATCCTAGGACTGTCACCGTACCTTCTTCAAAGCTTCCAGCAGACAACTGTGCCTGTCTCCTAAATGTGGCTTTTACTCACTCAAAGTCCTGATGGCTGTATTAAGTGCCCAGTCAGTTCATTGTTTTAATTTTTGTTGTGTTTTCTTTCAGCTTCTGGCATCTCTAGTGTTCATGAGACAACTCCGTCTTTGTTTCAGTGTCACAGTGTAGTGCTTGGTGGCTGGTGACAGTACTGCGCATGGAGCTTGTGAAGTCTCTCTGAATTAGTTTGCTCGCATCTGTGTGAAGAACTGAAGCCAAAAGCCTCTCCTTTCAGAGCATTAGAGTCACATCACTCCTGGAGGGAGTTCAGAGAAGAGTGAAAAAAGTGATTAGGGGCCCGGAGGGACTGATGTATGAGGAAAGATCAAAGGGGCTAAATTTGTATCTTTTGGATAACTGACAATGAATGAGGAACATGAAAGTCTGTGATTATTGAATGTGTATAAATAGGGAAGGGTTGGGGAGAGATTATTCAGGGTGGGATGATGGGGGGAATGGGATTACATTAGCAAGGGGGAAACAGCTGTTAAATAGGGATATTTCCCAACAATAAGATAAGCTAGGGTATTTAGTTGTCTCTTGCTATAAATCCAATGCCTTAAGCTACTGCTTTTTAATTTAATGATGAACACATGTGAAGTGTTCCAGATAAAGATAGAAGTATGAAGCCAAGATTGGTGCAAAAATTACTCTATGGTTGTATGTATCTTTGGCATTGGTGGTGACGTCTACAACATCTGCCATCTGATTTAGGTGGAACTTGCTGAACAGAGCAGCAGGTCCGACATTGTGAGAAGCAGGCCTTTCCCAACTTTTTCATCAGGTTTAATGTAATCAAGCTGATGGAGGTCACCTGTCTGTGCTGTTCCTCCTTCTGCAGTCATCTGGGATTTCAAAAGACAAGTACTGTACAGGGTCAGTAGTTATGTTGCTTTGATTCAGAAGTTTGGACTACAGCCTAGTTATTAAAGTGGGATCTGGGACTTTACTTTCAGATTTAGTAATTGCAGGCACGAGTGATATTTTAGGTGATGTTTCCAGGACACTGCTTTAAAAGTATGCCTTCTGCTAGGCATCCTGTGCTTTTGCATCTCATGGCAGTTACATTCACACCTCTCCTGCTGAATCACTTTCTAAACAACATTTACATGAGTCTGGGCTGCTGTATGAGCTGATTAGTTATCTTTTCTACTGCTGTTTAATATATCTTAGTAAATGCAAAACACGTTGTGGAAATTCCAGACTTAAGTTCTAGCTGAATCTTTGCCTTCAAGCTACAATCTATTTTAACTGAAGTGGTGGCTGTATAGGGTCTTTTGGGCTGGCTTCGAAGTTTTCTTCCCCAGCTGGTTATAGTACCAAAGTCAGGGAGCAGGGTTGTATGCTATCACCAACTCTGTGTTTGAAATCCCATTGTTAATTTAAAGCAAGTCTTTTACATTACTCTAGCATATCTTTGCCAGTGTAAACTGTCGTAGTGCTCTGATTTTTCTTGTCTGTCTGGGAATAATAAATCTCCAGTTTGAGGAGATCACAGCTGCTCTGGCAAGTGTGTTTTATGTTTCATGTGACTAGTAAGACAGGGTTAAACCTGAGAAGTTCAGTGAAACAGTGAGCTGAGTATTATCAAATTGCCATTACAGGTGTGTGAGCACATGCGTGCATGTGTTCAGACCTATGCCTTCTCAAGTACTGATGCTTACTTATGTTTGCAGAAGCAGGCAAATCTCTGGGGTGCATGAGCAGGCGGCTGGGTGAGCTGAGCTGCCCTCCGGGGTTAAAACACACCACCAGCCCTGCAAGACAGGGTGTAGCAGATAGAGCCAGAAAACTTGACTTACAAACGACTCCACTTTGGTGTTACTTCAAGTTCTCAAATCCCAGATTTGCTTTGGAAGTGTGTCTGCTGCCCACCTGTGAGGAGAGGGCCCTGGGCTTGTTGCTGACGTGCCCACGGTGTTGCCCCTCCGTGAACTTGTCCAGTCCTTGTCCTTGTGTTGTGCAATCTTCTGACTTCTGGGCAGTGAGGACAGCGCAGGCGGCTCTCACCTCTGGGCCCCCTGGCCTCTCTTCGCCCAGCCAATGCCTAAATCCTTGCCTGTGCTGCCCAGGTACCCTGTGGGCTCGACTGGCTGAGCGGCAGCTGCAGGAGCTCTGCACTGTCGTTGGCCCGCACAGCCTGCACTCGGCCGGGATGCAGTCCAGCACTAGCTGGGGGGAGCTCGGGAATGGTGAGGCAAGTCACGCCTGTGTCTGATGTGAGGAGTGCTTGTGTGTATAGAGAGAGGATCGATATATGTGTGTAGGATAGGGACCTGTATTTAAAAGTAACGCGGATAGGTGTTCCCTTGCTATTGAGTATTTCAGAGCAGAGGCTTAGTGATTCAGGTGCCTGAAAGAGCGATGCTTTGAAGCAGAATTTCCTTTGGGAACAGTCATGTGAAAGGGCAAAGGGAAGATGATTAAAATTTGAACCTTCAGACCCTGCTGAATTACTTTGTCATTTTTTTCAGATGAGACTGTATTACTGAAGGAACAAATATTTAAGGCTACCTGAATCTCTAACTGCCTTACTAAGATAGATTAGTGATGAGAGGTTGGAGGGTTGAAGTGCTGCATATGGCATGAAGATGCCTGCTGTTGGGAGACTACTGTGTTTGCTGTGTACAGAGCAGATGTTCTTGTTAAGGACATGGTGGCCATTGGCTGCTTTTCTACTGGATTACTATACCAAATCTCTGAGTTGTTTATGAAATGCACAGTCACAAAATTACTTGTCAACATCATTGTTTGATACATTACTCTTCTAAGCTTTCCATCTCCCCAAAGGAAGTTTTTGTGTGAGAAGTCTGCCTAGCAACTGAATTTTATATTTGCTGATATTAACGTAGGACATTTAACATTTCTGTTAAAAGCGAGTTTTTTTGTTTTGATTTTTTTTGTGGGTTTTTTTTTTTTCATGGAGAGACTTCTAACACAATGTCAGAATGCAAATGCCAAGATGGTCCTCAAAATAATTTGTTCTAGTCAGGCTTATGAGGCCCCATGTTCAAAGTAGTTGTCCTGAAGAGATTGTTAGAGGATGTTCTGATCTGCTAATGTATGTTTAACTTATTTTCTGATTGCAGACTCTTTTGTGTGAAAACTGTCAAATGGCCCACTTTTCAGGCATTGGCTATGTGTTTGCCGTTTTTCCACAGTAGCATAAACATGTGCAGAATCTGTGTATTCAGTCCCATTGAGGGGTGATCTAGCACATTTCCTATCAAATGTTAATTATAATTTTTCTGTATTATGTGTAAAATTGGAACATCTGACAGTGAATGTCCTATAAGATATTTAGAACAACTCTCTATATTATTTTCAGTCTGTGAGGTTCTGTGTTCATTCCGCGTAGATCCTTTTGTCTTCCCCGTATTTATACACACAGAGACTGATCAGGAAAAGCTTGCAGAATTGTGCATTCCCGAATACGTGGTTGAGAGGTATCTTGTGGCAGTGAATCATTTCTAATGCTGCCTTGCTGCTACAGACCTCAGTGCACGATCTCATTAGTAGTCAAAGATCTTCTTTAAAACCAAGAAAAGATTTCACAACGTGCAGTGGTTCTGATCTTTATTACTGTTATTTATGTTGTGCTTCCTAACAATCTATTGTTCCTGCTTTCTTCTTTGGAGTAAAAGGAATTGCAATAGAGTAGGTTGTTATCCTTGCCAGTACCATGAAGGTGAGCATTGTAATATTAACAGCAATGCTAATATTTGACCATAGAGGAGTTTACTGCAATGACTTTCTGCTACCTGAGTCCTTGGGTTGCAATTTAGCTGGGGATTCAAATTTGGTGAGTGTGTGGCAGATCTCACTTCCAGCAACACACAGGCTCTTCATCTTCTTGACAAGTGAAAGCGCGTAGGCTGTTTCTCCTGCATGAGTCAGTGCTGCGCTTGCAGTGTATGTCTTTGCCTGTGCAGAAAGATAGAAAATGGAGGGGGAAAGGAGGCATTGGAGGCAGACTGCGGTGCCTAGAACTGGCTCTTTGTGCTGCGGGGTGTGAAGCACTGTTGGCTGTGCTCGCTGGTGGCACTGGGACATCCCACAGGCAAGCGCTGGCTCGTCCCACCTCTTTATCGCTGCTGGGAATAAGGCTAGCAGAAACATGGGCTCTGTTAGTTTGGTCTTTGTGCTTTGCAGCTATGGTGGTTTAGGTTGTTTCCAGCTTAGAGACCAGACAGAACAAGCGCTTGCTACCTGCAGCGTGCAATACAAACACACCTGTGAGTGCACAGCTCATGGGTCAGTGGTTGTACAAAGGTAGGGTCCGGACATCTTCCCAAGAGTGGGAAATTGCTGCCGTTTCTCTCCCTCTGATTTTTTGTTCATCTGCGTGGTGTACGTAATGCACACTGAAGCCTGGAATTTCACCTGTGAGGGAGGAGACAGCAAGCAAACGTTTGTATCTGTTATGCCGCAGGGACATGCTGTTTTGTTACTTGTTCAACTCTGATTACGTAGTCCATGCTAAATAAGATATGGAGCATGATGTGCCTAAAATCTGCCTCTAAAGAGTAAGAGACTAGTGGGATCAGCAGAAGGGAACTGAAACCAAACTGAGGAGTGTGTAAAACCCGAACCTGAAGGCTGCTGGGTTAAACAGCCCCTCGAATAATAGGAAATGCCAGACTTTATTTATAGTGGTTTGTTAGGATGTTTTGGGTGGTTTTGTTTTGTTTTGTTTGTTTGTTTGGTTGGGTTTTTTTTTTGTTTTCTTTTTTTTTTACAAGTGGCTGGGGGAAGGGGTTGTGTTGATATTACTAGGGAAAAACACAATATATACATGGAAGGCCTGAAGTCTAGTTGACTGTACACCTTCATTTTTGCCTTTTTTATATTTTTAATTTGATTAAAAAAAAAAAGTATTTTAACATTGTTTCATTTTACTTTGTTAGTGTAACTTCGAAGATGTACTTAAAAAAAGATAAAAAGGCAAAACCCACCCAAAACCAAACAATATCCCTCTCTCCTCCCCATCTACATCTTGCAGCATTGAGGTGAAAAAATACCCGTAAGGGACTTGGATGGTTAGGTAACTGCTGAACTGTACCAAGAGTCTTCCAAGTAAAAGATCTGCAGGTTGACCAAATTTATTTCTGACATCCTCGCTTATTTTCAGATTCTGGCTCCAAACTTTGGAGGAGGCAGAAGGAAAAATAAATAGCTGGGTTTTAATTACATTTTTAAAAAACTGAAAGGAAAAGAAGTCCACACAGTCCTGCTCAGAGAAGTGGCTGTACCATTTAGCGCTTTTTTTAGATAATTAGTCTGAAGCCAGTAACCAGTATAGGAAATTTCAACTGTATCAGTTTGGCGAAATTTTGCAAGTGGCAGAAAATGGGGATTATGTAATGGAAAATGTCAGGCAGTCTTCCTAACTCTAGGGTATGCTGTCTGCTCTGTCTACAATGTACAGTTTTGCATTTGCAACTTGCTGGTATATTTGGAGTAGGTGTTTTTGTCAGATACTAATTTTTATTTGCATGTTCTTTCTGGTACCTTCAGAAGTGGGAGCAAAAGGCTGTGCATCCCAGTATCCTAGCTGGTAGTTTAGTTTCTTTGGTGTTTTTGTTTCGTTTTGTTTCATTTCCATTCCAATATTGCTGTTTCAAGTTGACTTCTACAGTGGCAGTTTGAGAAGTGAAAACATGCATACTCAGGGTCTGGGTTGAGAGATAGCACCCGGTTCACAGGTCCATCAGCTTCTGCATAGTGTAGATTCCAAGAAGAGCAAAAGCCAATATAAAAATATATTTTAAAAAAATCTTGGTGCTTAGTTGCCCCATCTCTTGCGTGTTTAATTTAGTTTTTCTTTTGTCTGGTTTCTGAGTACAGAACAGGAGCCAAAATAGTCCCTTTGAATCGTATGATACGATTGTCTTTTTTGCCCATGAGGCTGTTAAACTGGATGGAGCAGAGCATGGCTGAAATTTATAACCTGTGACTCTCTTCACTGAAAACTGTAATTTTCAAAGCAAATCTCTGCAAGAGGACTGAGTTACTGTGATTTCTCATGCAGTATAAATAATGCTCCCTTAGATTTACATGAAGGAGTTCTGCAGAGACAGCTCGTGTCAGTGTGCAGCTGGAGGGTGGGCTCAGATACAGGACAGCAGGCACTGCTTTGTGAAGCCAGGAGCCCACAAGGAGTGTTCCAAATTAAAAGAAGCAGATTCGTAGTTCATATTGTCAGTCATGTTTATTTTTCCCCAAATATACTTACCTTCCTGTTTAAACAGGCTGTTAAGTCAGGTTCCTGGGATGAGTGTCTCCATTAGTTGTACGAGGCAGAGTGCTTTAGAGCAGAAAGATGGGGCTGGATCTTTTGGCTTGATTTTTTTGCTCCGTGCTGTGGCTGTTGCAACTGGTAGAGTGCCATAAACTCAGGTGAGCCTCTGGGTTCGAGCTGGATGAGCACAGGTCTGGGTAACGGGGTGGTAAAAGCCAGCCTGGAGCCAGCCCAGTGTCGGTCAGCGTCCTGCTCTCCTGGGCTGAGGGCCAGCTCCGGCACAAGGTGCCTTTACCCAGGGAACTACAGGCCGGTCAGCCTCACCTCCATCCCAGGAAAGGTGATGGAGCAGCTTATCCTGGAGGTCATCAACAAGCAAGTGGAAGAAAAGAAGGTTATCAGGAGTAGTCAGCATGGATTCAC
>Ga0065711_1050378_pt1 | contig 10867 bp, 7 predicted proteins | sample Hoacrofraction12_FD_59098 | JGI IMG/M metagenome (GOLD analysis project Ga0065711, IMG submission 59098) | Hoatzin crop microbial communities from Cojedes, Venezuela - Epithelial fraction 12 v2 (version 2) | ecosystem: Host-associated > Birds > Digestive system > Esophagus > Crop | place... | reverse complement strand
TCTGAGGGTGACGGAGCCCTGGCCCAGGCTGCCCAGGGAGGCTGTGGAGTCTCCTTCTCTGGAGATATTCCAGACCCGCCTGGACGCAGTGCTGTGCAGCCTGCTCTGGGTGACCCTGCTTCGGCAGCGGGGTTGGACTGGGTGACCCACAGAGGTCCCTGCCAACACCTACCATTCTGTGATTCTGTGATTCTGTGAAAGTCTTGTTTGAGAAGCAAATGAAAGGCGAGGAGATTGCACTGACTGAACCGCACAGCACGACGCTGCTGGTACCCGTGTTATCAGCTTTGCTGCGCATTTCTCCATGACTACAGGCAGTCACAGGGTCCTGCCAGGGGTGTGTGGCAGCAGGACGGAGCTGCCCTGAGCCTGAAACTAAGGGCAGTGTTTCATTTCAGTTGCTACTGGTGGATAATAACTGCTCTCCACCTTTGCTGAAATCGTTTTAACTGAGATACTTCTATTGAAATGCAGCTTCTACACCTGTGTGTAGCTTCCATGGTGGGCTTCTTCCTACTTCTGTCCCTAATCCAAAGCAAATTGAACTCAGTTTTTAAACTCCCGTCCAGTACAAGGAGTTTCGAGATTTTTACGAGCAGTTGCTCCTACACCACCTGCACATACGCTACCACCATCTGAGTTACTGTCCCTGCTCTAATGCCAGCGACATCAGTCCACATCAGCACACTCCATTTCCTTTGAAAAATGTATTTTCCTACAATTTTGTTGTATTTGATGAGGACAACGGCACCCGTTTTCAAAATGAGCAGTTAAGTCCACTTTACCTCTTTCTCCTTTAGAACCTTTTGGACCCTGAGGGCCTGGAGTTCCTGGCAGACCTTGCAGACCAGCATCTCCCTTCTCCCCCTTGGGACCTGTAACATAATCACATCATCAAAATTATCTTAGTGTCCTGGCTTTGGCTGGGATAGCATTAATTTTCTTCCCGATAGCTGCTGTGCTTTGGACTTAGCATGAGAAGAATGTTGATAACACACTGATGGGTTTAGTTGTTGTGAGGGAATCAAGGACCCTTCCTCAATTTACCATACTCAGCTAACAAGCAGGTGTGCAGGAGCTGGGAGGGAGCACAGCCAGGCAGCTAGCCCAAGCTGGGCAGTGGAAATGTTGCACACCACAGGCATGGTGCTCAGCATGTAAATGGGGGTTGGCTGGGGAGCAGGAATCTGTGAGTACCACAAGTTCCTCTACGGCTGCTCGGGGACAGGCTGCGCAATCAGTCGGCAAGTGGTGAGAAAAATTGTATTGTGTATGGCTTGTTTTGCACATTCTTCATTATTATTGCTATTCTTATTATTCATTCCTTGGTTGTCTTATTAAACTGTCTTTATCTCACCCCACGAGTTTTACTTTTTGTCCATTCTCCTCCCCAACCCACTGGAGAAGGAGGGGGGGAGAAGCGTGTGAGCGGCTGTCTGGTGCTTAGTTGCCAACTGCCAGGTTAAACCATGACACTTAATAACTCAGAGGTTCAACTTTGTAAAGAAAACTCACAATAATAGCTAAGCATTAGCTTAGCTATTATTAGGTATCGAGGGATACCTGGTAAGGGATCGAGGGATACCTGGTAAGGGAAGCCCTGTTTCCATCACCCTGGGAAGAGCTGGCTAATTCTATTTGGCATCATACGGCCAAGGCAAAGATATGAGACAGACAGGTCTGGCCTGAGCCCTGCTCCCCTGAGCACTGCAGACACTGCAGTTCAAACCTTAAATTGGGGTGAAACGTGGGGGGTCGTAAGGGCAACACTGCACTGCTCGTGCTGGGATTAGTGGGGTACAGGTCTCCTGGTCAGCTTTTCAGCTACTGCCATCCCCAAACCTTACAGTTTTTCTTTTCACTCTTGGCTGTAAAGAGTTTTTAAACCCAACTTTCAGCTGCCTCAGAGCCACAGGAGCCCAGACATTCATAAAGCATCAGAAGTAATCTGTCTTTAATACCCGAGCGCATTTAAGGAGCTCCCACAGCTTCGTAATTGCCCCCTCCTTAAAAAAAATTAAGTCTGCAAATATAATAGTGGAACCTGACAGACAGCTCCGCACTGCATAAAGGATGGGTTGAAAGGCAAGCAAGCTGGCTTCAATCTTTCTTGCTTTTTCATCCACTTGGGAATCCAGAGGCTCCTGGTGCATGTCTGGGAGCAGACTACGGCAGCTTCAGTCATCACAACACAACCCATGTGGCACAAGGACTTTTCCACCAACACTCAAGAGATGTATGAGCGCAAACTCCCTCCGCAGCCACTATAATTTCCATTAGCCAATCGCTCCCAAGCTATGGGAAGTCAAAATACCTCGAGTACCTTGTATTAAAAGAAAATTACTTCCTGATTTTACCACTTTTCCTCAGATGAATAGTTTCTATCTCCAATATTAGTGCTATTAAAGTGAACTTTGGCAGACTGATGCACTATTCGTTATAGCAGTATTAGAATTAGGCACCTTATAGAGGTGCATTTTAGCAGTAGAAAAAAAAGACAAAATATGTCTTATAAAATATTTAGGTGCTTTATGCAGAGCTGCCTCTTGCAAGAGCAAGTATTTATTTTAAAATCTGAACCCAAAATTATTTTCTTATTTAACTTCCTCTTTTCCAAGGGGCATGAAAAATTCCAAGAAAAAGAGGCTTTTATCCTAAACCTTCAGCAAGGACACAAAGCTGCTTGCAGGTAGTTTTGAGGGTCATGAAACCACGGTCAGAGTGAGTGTGAAAGTAAATCTGGGACTCCCAGGGGATCAGACACAGGGACGGAGCATCACAGGGCGCAGCCACGTGGGGCACCTGCCCATAGCATGGGGCCACCTCCGCACACACTCCCACGCCAGCGTGCTCCCCAAAGTGAGTGTCGGGGGGAGGAACCTCCTTTTTGGGGCTTTCCCACTGTTACGGGTGTTTCATAACTTGTGGGATGTGGCTAGCACGCGCTTCTTCGCTCCGGCTTTACACGAGTTATAATCACACTCAGCACTTGCTGCACAAGTCCTGCTGGCTCCTGTCTTGAAGAAAAAGCAAGAGACTCCTCAATACGGTTTATGCGCTTTAGCCAAGAGCGACAGGACAGGCATCACGGTACCTGGGGGTCCCTGCTCCCCCGGCTGGCCCCGGGGCCCCGCGGCAGGTGGGCAGCAGTCACAGCAGTTGAAGAAGAAATCGGCTGTGTCCAGTGTGTAGTTCTCGAAGGGGAAGAGCGTGGTGGCCCCTCGGGCCGCAGGGCTCGGGGTGGGTGGCTCGGCTCTGCCCGGTGCTGCCGGGAAGGGGCTTTTCCCCGCGAGATGGCTGGGCAGGGTGTGAGCGGCACCGTCGCCCACCAGCTGCAAGGGCTTCGTCTTCGTGTACTTCACAGCTGGGGTCACCTTCACTCCCGTGTGCACGGTGGTGACAACCAGCATCAGAAACGCCGAGACGGACCCCGGTGCGCTCCACATGTTGGCAGCTGTAGGAAAAGCCAAACACCATAACAACTTGCTGCACAACACCCTTCGCGTGTTCCCCGCGAGGCCAGAAGACCCTGCGAGTAGTGGCAGGCACACGCGGGCATCTGTCTGGAGGACTACGCTACAAAGCCTCACTTTTTCTTGGGAAAGTAAAGCAGAGTTAGCAGAACCTCCTGCCTGCTCACCGCCGTTGACCACCCCTCTACGGAGCTCTCACCGTCCAGCTGCTCCTGCTAGCTGCGGCTGGAAGCGCTCCCACGGGTATCAGCAGACGTTCAAGGGACCGGCTGAGAGTTACACGGTCACTGGGACACACGGTGTCTCTCTCCCGAGTGTACCATTAGGAATAATTCAATGATGGTTTCAGAGTCCAACATTACGAAAAGTTTTGCTCTAAAAGAATAAATGGAAACAAAATGAAACATCAAGTATTCCAAAATATTTATGTCAATTCTTTCTTTGTTACTGACTGATTCTCTGGACTTGTATATTCTTGCAATGTAAAGTTTCAGGTCCGTTCTTTTTATTTTTAAAGCGTTGATTTAGCTGGACCAGGAAGAAAGAACAAAGTAAGAAGCACACATTTTTCCCTACAGGACAGAAGACGCCTCTCAGATGACTTGTCATATAAAGCATCTTTGTTTCTTTTTCGAACCAGCATACCGACCTGTAAACACAAACGGAACAGACTCCCTTTCTTGCTGAACCTGTAACCCAACCTTCCTTAGCAGCCAAGGCACTAAATTGCAGGAAAAAGTCCCCAGGAGAAATGCTGACCATCCCTGCCATCCAGAGAGTAAACGGAGGTCTGACCCAAAGTCAGGTGTTTGGGACCTGGATGACAACCTTTCCATCTTTAAGAAGTCAGGTTTAGAGGAAAGGGTGATGATTTTTTCCATTTTCACACAAAAAACAAGTCATTCAATGGAAAATTAACTATCCACACAAAATCCCCAGGGACCACTGTTGCCCATTGCTGCTGTTAAACCCGTTCTTTACCCCGCCAGCTCCAGCAAGGAGCGATTCTCCCTTCCCCATCCATATGTCACACTGGGACAGGATACTGGGCACTGATTTTTGTCACAGGCTCATGTTTGCTCCCAACCAGCCGCTGCCAACCTTACCATGAAGCATTTAACGCCAGGGCGGTTGGCACGGGAGGGCAGTGCTCAGCCCAGGCAGGCAGAGAGGAGCCAGACCTCGCCGCCAGCAGCGGGGAAGCAGCCGCGGTCGCCGAGAGGGAGGGTCATCTGCCGCCTGGGAAGAGGGAAAAAGCACAAAATTCTCTTTCTGAAGGATATACTCACGCAGGAGTGTTTTGCCACCGCTGGAGATAACTAAACAAACCCATAGCTTCCACACACCGCAAGCCAGCAGCAGAAAGAAATTGACCTTTAGAGACCTAGTAACTTTACGGGGAAATAGTAAATCGGTTTTCAAATTAAAACCATTTCTGTGTTTTACCGTCACAACCAACTGCAGCAACAAGCTTTAAAACCAGACACTCGCCAGTTACACAGCCAGATTGATGGATTGCCGTCAAATACTGGAAAAACACCATTAATTAAAAAAATCACACCTTACCAGTCTGTTTAGAAAACAAATTGCTCAGAGCGAGGGACCGTTAGACAGATTTTCATTATAACGGGCAAGATTTTTCCTAAACTCATTATTCTTAAATAGATAAACAAATTTTAACAAAAATGAAATTTTGGACTTTTTCCTTACATTCGCTCACCATCGCTGATCCTAAAATCATTCATTTGAATCCCCCCACTAGGAAAGATTGTGATTCACAGTGGGCACAAAATATGAAGAATTAAACTTTCCTGCCATGCCATCTCATTCTGTACACCCATATTTAGTTGGATCTAAATATCCACTAATTGTTAGCATGTGCCCCATAACAACACCATAATAACGCAGTGTTTTTCTTTGGTTTGGTCTCTAAAATTATAGCATTTAGATATTCCAGCTCTCAACAGGTATTTAACCCCAATCCCCCTGCTTTAAACATCAGGGAGATGCTTGCACTTTCCGCAATTAAATTATTTCAAGTTCTTACACAAGGGAGGAAAACCCCTAGTCCTCATGTAGCTACACATTCATTACAGACAGTAACTTTTCTTGAGACAAATTATATTGCCCCTACGTCTTAAATTCTACATCTTCATCACCAATATCCCGCCTGAAGACTGAATGACCAGCGCGTGCTATCTCCTACCTTATAAACGGTCCTGCTCCCAGGACAACCCCCCCTCAACGGCACTCTGAAAAAGGCAGTCTTATTTTCAGAGAGGATCAGTTTTATTTCTGTAACGGCTGCTCCCGTGGCCAATGAGAGCCTGCACAGTGCAGGGAGAAGGGGGGATTGGCAAAGTCCCCTGAAAGGAGCAAGGTGACACCGAAATTCGAGGAAATTCAAAGGCTTTCCCTGGGCTGGGGCACTGCCCTTCACATGGGACTTTTCTGGCTTTTCCACCAAAACTGCTTTTCGGGGCTTTAGGGACGTTCCTCTTCCAGCTCACAGCATCATGTTTTGGTACCGTCAGACTCAGTATGAATTTGTCCCTTTGCCTGAGCAGGGTCCAAGCTTCTCTCTCAGCATCTGGTGTGCAGAGTTTGGCATCACACTCCCCTCCTTGCAGCAGAAGTTGAGAATGGGTGAAAGAATGGATGCATTAGGAGGAGTGTGGCCAGCAGGTCGAGGGAGGATCTCCTTTCCCTCTACTCTGCCCTGGTGAGGCCCCATCTGCAGTGCTGTGTCCAGTGCTGGGCTCCTCAGTTCAAGAAAGATGAGGAGCTACTGGAGGGAGTCCAGAGGAGGGCTGCGAGGATGATGCCTCCAGGAGGACTGGAGTATCTCTCCTACGAGGAGAGGCTGAGGGAGCCAGGTATCTCCTTCTCTGGAGATATTCCAGCCCCGCCTGGACGCGGTGCTGTGCAGCCTGCTCTGGGTGACCCTGCTTCGGCACGGGGTTGGGCTGGGTGACCCACAGAGGTCCCTTCCAACCCCCACCATTCTGTGATTCTGTGAAAGACAAATTGGGATGGGATCACGAGTACATGGACAGGATCACAAGTGCATGCGTGCATGTCCCTGCACGGAAACACACCGAAAAGGGGAACTCTTGACTCAAATCCAGGCTGACCCAGATAAATACAGAGACAAAGCAAGCAAACGCCCACTTCCCCTCCACCTCCGGCGCAGAGCAGGGCACCCGCGGGTGGCCGTGCTGCACAGCGGAGCAGCAGAACGACACCTCGCTGGGAAAAGGGACAAATCCACCCAGGAGGGTTTCTGCGGTGTTGTTCTTGTTGGAACCAACAACCCCTCTGGACTTCATAGGCTAATTGATTTTCCTCACTCTTTCCCAGCAACCACAGCACTCGTTTCCTTCCCCAGGGACCTTAAAACGGGCCAGCGTTTATTCTTCGATTTCCCAGCCCGGTTCAGAGTGCAGTACGGAACGCGGGAATGTGAGGCTTCCTTTCACTGCCTTGTCTTGGTGAAATATGAGCAAGGAAAGCAACTCATTCAACCACTCTGAATTTACTACATACCAGTACGCTCAAGGCTCAGCTGCTAGACAAGAAAGGTTGCTTGTTTGAGGCAGGCTGGAGAAAGCAATCAATTCTCCGTTCATGTAAGTGGAGAGAATTGTAATCCCCCATGATTTATTTGCGACCACCTTTTCCTGCACAATAGTCTACAGCTTTCAGCAATAACAAGCTGATTAAGGAAAGTCTGTTACTAAGCATACCAGGCTCGATCGATCCACCAGCTTTTCCGGCTGTTCCGAAGAAATCAGTGCGGAGTTCTGCAGCGAGATGCTCGGGCCCCGTGTAGGACAGGGGCTGGTCACAGCTCCTGCAGCGGAACCTGCACCACCGCTCACTGGTGCCCATTCGTAGCGCTGGAAACAGAGCCGGATCCGGAATTCAAACGGTGGTTTTTTAAAACTTAATGACCCTTTTCAATACTGGAATTGGACTCGGTGTTTTAAACTGAAGTAAAAAACACTCGTGTCTTCAGCAGGTATATTTCTGAGAAGATCACAGACACACAAACTGAAGACAGAAGGCAATCAAACCAATTGCAATAAAATCCTTGTTTTGATCTGAACTCAGGACTTTTCATCAGCAACAGAAGGTATTCAGCAGGGGAAGTTTAACAGTTTTTAACCAAGATTACTGCACTTTACAGTGTTGCTTCCCTACACACCAAACCTACTCTTTCACAGACTTCAATTTAATGCCGTATTTGATGCACTCTAAAGCTAAAGCAAGAATCACGGCTTTAATCCTGGGTTAGTGCATTATCCTGCATAGCCTGAATAGTAGCAGTCTCGAATAGTACTATTAGATTATGTGACAACTGCAGGATTTTTAATAATACAGCGCTTATTGAGTTACATAAGCAGTTTGGAAAACTCATGTGTTGAGAGCGTAAATTAAGATTTAGCACTAGATTAATCATTTTGTTTATTCAGGGTATTCGTATCTACATTTTACTGATATAAATGATGCATGTGGGCCATTAAAATTCCTTCAAAGCATATTTCAGACATACTCCTAGCCTTGCATATGTGCAGATAACTGGTTTAGACTGAGATTTGTAAAGCCAAGTAAAAAAAAACCTGTGTCCATGCTACCTATTTCCACTGGCATGTCCACCAGCCATGGGTAGCAAGGGCTGCGATCTTCCCATATTTGCTGGGTCACTAAAAGACCCTGCCGCAGCTTGGCAAAAGCAAAGATGCAAAAGCCAGTGCATCCTGGAAGGAGTCTCAACCAGGATAAAGCAAATCCCCAAGGTAGCAGCACCCTTGCAACCGCTAACCCTTGCAACCCTAAAGCCGGCTCCCCACCGTTTGAATCAGAGGCGGGGAGGAAAGGAAGGGTTTGCCCAGCGCCCCTCACCTCTCCCCTCCCGGGCAGCCCTCCCGGGGCACAGCGGGGTCCGCAGCCGGGATGTGCCCACAGCAGCCTCCTGTTTGCGGGATTCTCTTCTTGGCTGCCATCCTGAAACACGGAGGGACACGGCAAACTGTAAATATATTTTGTGTTAAATTAACGGAGCATTTCTTAAGCGAGATCAGCAAAGGAGATTCAAAACGCACCTCCCAGAGGGTTCCACTTCCAATTGTTTGCAAATGAAAACAGAGGATTTAGACCTGCAGACCAAGGTAGACTGATAAACTAAAAAAAAATCTGGTTTGGAAATACAATAAAGGAGAAAACAGTGAAAACCCAAGCGGCGTAGAAAATAAGCCAGGTTTGTAATAATAGGCAATTTAAATTCTTAACGCTCAAATGTCACGAAGGCAAACTGGAAAAGAATATTCACACAGAATAGGAAATGGGTAAAAATGGAATTAAATTATATTTGAGCTGGGTAAAACGTGTTAAAAGGGAATTAACATTTCTGAGTAAAAAAACAATTAACACTTCTCACAAGACTTCCCACAATAATTTAGCAGACCTCCTGGAAGAGGCCCTCCTCTCCTCCCCAGTAATTTTATTTTCTGGAAAATGGAAATGTGTTCTGTTTTCCTTTACTCATTATCACAAAACAATTGAGCTAAAAAGAAAAAGACTGAAATTAAAATTTTCTGCTATGTTGTTATTCAGGGAAGGGAATATTTCCATATGAGACAGTACAATAGATAAATTAATCAAGTCAAGTTACAACCTTTTTCCTCCTCTCTTATGTACTCAGTATGCCGTAGCCTCCTAAATGTCACTTAGAAGCAGCACTAAATGGACAGCAGAAATTCACCCTTGCTGGGTGGAAAAAAAGCAGAATACAATTTCATTTCTCTCCCCCATTTTCCTTCTGTCCTTACTCTTTTTTTCAACCTGGAAATCCAGCCAGCCCATGTTTTCCAGGCTGCTCCCTCTTCCCAGGGACTTCAGGGTCTGCTTTGGGCCCCAACAATCCTCTGACACCAGGCGACCCCGCGTGGCCCTTCCAGCCCTTCCCACCCATTTCTCCTCCATCCCCCTTGGAGCTCTTTTCTCCCCGGCTACCTTTCAGCCCTGTGTCACCTCTGGGACCCCGCTGCCCCTTGTACCCTGCAGTTCCTGGAGGTCTTCTAGGACCAGTCTGTCCCTTCCAAGAAGGGAGTCCTGCTTCCCCACTGAGCACCTGATTACTCTTCTTTTTTAGTCCTCGCTGTCCAGGTCCACTTGGGTGTCCTTATAGTCCTCTCTTCCCAATGTATCCTGGTTTACCCACAAAAGGGAAACAAAATGGTTAAATTCCCTTGACTAAGAACAATATGTCAGAAGAGGCAGAACACAGCTCTGTAGCAGAGCCTTCACAGCTCATCAAATTACCTGTTCGCCTAAATAACGTCAAATTTTTCTACGCGACACATGACTACAGAGGACTAAGCTGTAAGTGCTGTAAAAAGCACCAAAACAAAGCAAGAAAAATATAAAAGATCAAAATCGTTTTCCATCTGGGGATGCTGCTATTCAGATGCCATGGAGAACAGCCTGCTCCCCTACTCTGGGGACACTGCAGCCGTCCCGGAAGCCGTGAGGTCATGCGTGGTCTGTCCATGTGCACAGCATTTGGGATACCAGTTTGCATATTTTTGCAAAAGGACTAATTATGTACCAAATGCTTGAGCCAAATAAAACTTAAAAATGCAAAAAAAAAAAAAATATTGTTCAGAATTTGTCTCTACGGTTGTTCTGTTTTCAGCTTTAAATTTGGGGGGGCTTTCATTTGTGGTGAGAACTTCAGACCTTGTATGGTGTAAAAATTAAACAAGTCATTTACGTAGAAAAAGGAGCTACTACATGCAGGCTCTTAAAATGCAGGATCTTAAAATGCTTGACTTCAAAAAAATACTGCCATTGGGATTTTCATTGGATGCAGAGGAATAAAATAATCTCCCTGTAAAATCAGTATAATTGCATTTACTGGTATTAAGATTCAGATATCAAGGGGAAAATAAAATTAGAAAAAATCTTGCACCAGTCTATGCCAGTATATAACCCTACGCCATATGCTGTTTTAAATTTCCTAAGTCTGCAGGATGGCAGCGCGGTTACACCTAAACAGAGGTGTAAATAGAGATTTAGTGCACTTTAAAGTATAATGGCCTGAAGGATCCAAAAGCTACCGTTTCACATAAATAAGCATTTAGGGAGTTATTGAAGGACGATAAGAGCTTCACGATACCTGTTACATTCTACCAAGTCAATCACTCTAAGAGTCCCTAAATGCATATTTAAAATACCAGTAAGACGTAGTTATTTACGTGAGAGACTGGAATTACAGCACATGAGATGCTGGTAGCTCGTCGGGCTGAGCTCCTACACTGGTGCTGATTTTTGAAGCCCTTTTAGGAGTGTAAAATGGCCCTGCAAACAAATGCACCCCCCCGTGCATCGGA
>Ga0065711_1050377_pt1 | contig 10868 bp, 7 predicted proteins | sample Hoacrofraction12_FD_59098 | JGI IMG/M metagenome (GOLD analysis project Ga0065711, IMG submission 59098) | Hoatzin crop microbial communities from Cojedes, Venezuela - Epithelial fraction 12 v2 (version 2) | ecosystem: Host-associated > Birds > Digestive system > Esophagus > Crop | place... | reverse complement strand
CCCCCCCCCTCTGAAAATGTGGAATATAATGATAGGGGTCTTGCAGTCCCAATGAATTATGCTTTTAGGACATAAACTGAGGGTGTACATCAGGAATGGCATCAAGGCATGTGGAGCAGATGGAGGCAGCAAAGCCTGCTGAGATAGCTGCTCAAGGACTGGGGTGAACAAGAGGATCCAGACATTGGGTGAATCCATCCGTCCTCTTCCCTGGAGTAAAATATTCACCAGACAGTACCCTGGATGATGTCCCAGAGAGAACCGGCTGCAGCTGAGCTAGAAATCAATCAATAGGGACTATGAAGGCGTACGGTCATTCCCTGCCTTTCTCTGATTTAGGAGGAGGGTGTGACCTCTGTGCATTTTGTCCTCTGCATTTTGCAAGGCTGACCTTTGCAGGAGCATTGCAAGTTGCTCCTTATGAGGAGCAGTGCATCAGTACCCCAGAGGTGCCAGGATTTCCACTGCTTGGGTAGAGCAGAGCCACTGCCACCAAGGAGGAGGCTCCAAAAGGACCAGAGCCAACACCAATTAGATAAGCTACAGTCATTTTTACCTGCCATAACTGCAACAAAGGAAGTGTAAAGGAAGCAGAGTGCAGTAAGACAAGGACAGGATAAGTTTAAATTCAAACAAAAATACAGTATAACAGCTAGCAGAATCCTCAGCTGGATCCCAGCTTGATATACCAATGGTTTTGTATTATTAATCCAATATGAATATTGATTTTATACTGACTATTACTTGTCTAATTGTAGATTTATCTTGGTAGAGGTTTGGCTCTGCTCTGTATTTGTGTACTTTAAGGAAAATACCTTCTTTTGGGTGCTGTGGTACTTGTGTAGTATGTAAATTGGCCTTAATTAAGAATTTAATAGGAAAAAATTGCCACTGGATGGTGCTGCTTGCTATTCTAAGGACTTGATAGGATTGGCTGCTTTCAAAGACGCTGTCACCCAGGCTCCGCTTTTCACAGAATGCAATTTTTTTAAATAATAGGAGCCATATTTTCAACACTACATGTAAAAACTGATTTCCACATATCCATTTTTCTATTTTCTATTGCATTTTAGAACTAATTTTGAACTGTATTTTGTTCAATTTGTGAAAAACTGTAAAGCACAAATGTGTTGCCCTGCCTTGCATACTATTTATGTTGGAGGTTGATTTTTTTTTTTCCTTTCCTGTTACAGACAGGCACTAGAACATTAAATCAGCTTAACTGAATGCTGCTGTTCAGCTTTAACCCTGCCTATGGCAACTGGAGGGGTAGAGAGCCATGAAGTCCTAAAATTTTAACAAGGTGTTGGAACACACACACAACTCTAAAGAGCACAAACAGGGATGAGAACCACTCAGCTTCTTTTAGGGCCTTAAATGATGTCTTCCTTCAGTAAGCACAGGGGCAAAAAAGAGTGAAGAAACATGAGACAGTGCAGGGAGCAGGCTTGGAGGGAGATGTGATGGTATGATATAAAAAGGAAAAGAAATCCAGAGGAAAAAATCTTGAGTGAGAAGGAGAGGAGAGGATGAAAGACTCTCCAGAGGAACTGTTGGCTAAAGCAGATAGCTCCCTGTGAAGGTAATGCAGGAGCTGCAGTTTGCAGGACTTGTTCCTAGTGCATATCTGTAATTCTGTGTGGTCGTATTACCCTACTGTTAAAAAACACCTAGCAAAGATTCACATAGGGAAAGTAAATAGGTTTGCCCCTCACTTTTATGATTCTCTCCATCTAACTTCTTTACTAGAAATTCACAGTCTTGTTAGTGAGATAACTGTGGAAATACAGATGGTGGCATCTTTGTCAATTTCAGAAAACATAGTGAAACTGAAAATATAATGATGGGGGTCTTGCAGTCCCCAGGAATAATGCTTTTAGAACATAAAAATAAGGGTGTGCACTGGGAAAGATTTTAAGGCACTTGGAGTGGGTGGAGGCAGTGAAGTGTGCTGAGCTAGGTGCTGAAGGGCTGGACTGACCCTTGCAAAAGGGTTTTGCAAGACTGAAAGCTTGTTGCCAGGACAGCTTGTTGACAATACAATGGCTTTGGTCATGTCAGCCCAAAGTAGTGGTCTGGTTTATCATCTTCTTGGTAGCAACATTAGTCTTTTACTGGCTCATGCTCAACTCTCTCTACTTTATCCATATAGCAAAAGATTGTTGTAGCTAAAATATTCTAGGAGTGAGATGCCCTGGCACAGAAGAAATGATCACCGTCCTGTCTTTCCACAGGTCTCTGCTTTCTGTTAATCTCACCTGACTCAAGGCCCTGATCTGCAGAACATCAGCTCATCATCTCTGTGCCTCTGCCCAATTTCACATTAAGACAAAACCCCCAATTTCATAGCAAATAAAAAGACTCACTTCTAAAATTTGACTCTGAGGAGCTCTCAAACTGTTGGATGTTATTGGATTTTCCCCTTCTGGTGTTTTCTGGAGGTCTATAAAAATAATTTTCTTACATCAGAGCCATTCCAGCAGGTAAAGGCTGGAAAACATCCGCCTATATCTTTAATGATATAGGTAGAACAGACTCCTCTTTTTTGTACAAATCCACTAGAAATATTTACTAGGTATGACACTATACCTTTTTATCCCTAGGTCTCATTAGCAATATTCTGAGCTGGGAGGTTATTTCAAAACTACTCAACTTATAAGTCAAGCAGTCATTTCAACCCTCATCATATAGGAGTACATCCTCTTCTGGATCCTCTAGCCAACATCTGTACAAATGCGCTTTCCCTCCTTCCTGGCTCTATTCTGCAGCTGTGTGTTTTTCCCCTGAGCTTCCAAGCCTTGAAAACCTAAGGGTTTCAGCAATCTTGCTCTTCTCACACAGTAAGGATATGTTTATCTTTGCATTATTCCAGGGCTATTTTGAACCACTTAATTCAATGTTCCATATCAGCGTGAAGCTTTAGCCTATCCAGTTTTCTCTACAAAGAGCAAGCAGTGGTGTTGCTGACAAAGAAAGCTCATAGGCAGTGAAAAGATTGCAAATTGTGCACATTGTTCATTCAAAGATTTTGACAGAGCTGTGGAGTAACAAATACCTTTGCAGAATCTAGAAATGGCTTAGAGATTTTCTAAATAGAAGATGGGAATGAATTAATTAGATCATTTATTCACTGAAAATAGTTTGATCTCCTTAAGTCTCTTGCTCTCCCCCCTTCTACACATTTTTTTACATATAGAAAGAATTTATGTCAGCTGGTGAAACTTAATGTAGTTACTTAATCACAAAATTTCAGGGCTATCTTTCCTAGACAAAACTCCCAAGATATCCCTACCTTGTATTTCTGTCCTGGTTTCACCTGGGATAGAGTTAATTTTTCTTTCAGTAGCTGATGTGTTTTAGGTTTAGTACAAGAAGAATGTTAATAACACTGATGTTTTTTAGTTGTTGCTGTTTTTCCAGTTTCCCGTATTCAGCTGATCAGCAGGTGTGCAGGAGCTGGGAGGGGAGCAGAGCCAGGCAGCGAGCCCAAGCTGGCCAATGGAAATATTCCATACCATGGATGTCATGCTCAGTTTATTAATGGGGGTTGGCCAGGGAGCAGGAAGCTATCTGCTCTTCTCGTTTCCAGGAGTTCAAATCCTCTCTTGTCTGGGAGTTCGAACCTTTCTGGGAGTTTAACCTTTTTTTGGAATTTCATTAAATTTGCAAAAATCCAGGGAGTCCAGGATCTATGCTCAGGGACTGGCTGCAAATCAGTCACTGAGTGGTGAGAAAATTCTATTTTAAATAGATTGTTTTGCATATTCATTATTATAATGGTTATTGTCATTATAATTAGTATAGTATTAGTATTTACTTTGTTGTCTTGTTAAACTGCCTTTATCTCAACCCACAAGTTTCCCCTTTTGCCTGCTTTTTTTTTTCCATCCTACTGAGGGCGAAGGGGAGGAGTGAGCGAGTGGCTGTCTGGTGCTTGGTTGCCTGCTGCTGGGATAAATGACAGTTTCTTGGCCTGTTCAGTCAACATACCATAAGAGTAAAAGTAAACTAACACAGGCATTAACTTGTCTTGGATACCATACAGTATTCCTTTTAATCACCTTCTATTTAAGACAATTATCTGGAGCAGTGCCATCTTATGTTCTGAAACATTGCACGAGGAAGTGACAAATTGATGCCTTCCACACCTTTCCCTAAGGTAGGGTTGTTTATACCGTGACTTTCTCCAATGACATTGAATCGGAACATGTAATATGGCACACTACCTGAGTGAAAACGGATATTATAGCAGAATGTCATAAACGGGTGCTTTCACATCTTGGGGTTGTGTAGATATTTTTCAGGAGTTAAAGTCTGATGCAGAATCTAACGTTTCTATTTTAAAAAAACCCAAGTCTTTTAGGGCTGGGAATTTGTCAACAAAAAGAGCTTATTGAATATATATTGTAAATGTTGTTTTCAGAGTTACAGGGATCAGCCATTTATTGTGCGATTAACAAGAATGCATATTAGTGCTAAAATATGCAGTTAGTGCTTCCAGGTCCTCAGATCTCTCCAGTCTGTGTTCTTAATTGATCTTGGGCACATATTTAATGCGTGTGGTAGTACTGTTACACTAAATCACCACTGAATTCTTGTAAAAATGAGTAAGCTGTTGGACCAGGATTTTTGTTTTTTTTTCAAGCAAGGTGTACTTATGTGCAGTGATGTGGTTTTGGCATATTTTGACTTACAAAAATGTGCTTAGTAGTAAGATTTTATAAAAATTTAACCTGAACTCTTATTTTTATGATTCGCTTGTCTGTGTGTATAGAATACATATAGACAGTGTTCTAATCTGCAGATGAAGATACAAATAGCTGTTCTTGCTGCCACTGATTTTTGTGATGCTTGCAGTCGCTTTGGGATCCTTGACGCACATCATCTTTCAGTAGCTGTACCCTATGTGCTTGCCTCAAGACCTGCTTTAGTCCATCCCTGAATACTGCATCAGTGTGTCATACTTTTTAAACTATGTCAAGCAAGTCCCTTTTGCTTCATTAAAATCCCTACAGAATTTGCTTGCTATTGCTCAACTAAGTAATTCTAAGGCAATTAATTTTCCGTTATCATTCATTTTACACCAGCTGTTGAGGCACATCCCTTGTAAGCGGTTCCTATGTGCTAGGAAGTGTGCCCTTGCAACATTAAAGGGTTTCAAGAAGTCTGATAAGTGGCAGGGAGGGAAAGCCCTCCCATTGAGTCACGAGGTTTGGAGCGGGCCCCCTGCTTTCTAAACTCCTCAGAGAGAGGAGCCTAGGCACGACTGAATCCACTCCTAGTCCCAGACTTGGTCAATGGTTTATGTCTAAGGGGTTAAGTGTGTAGCCATTTATCAGAGTCAATGTTTGCCTGTCAGAGCCCTCCCAAGGATTTTAACTGAGACAGTTTTACAAAGTTGAAACAATAGGTAATTTATTCAAGTGACCAGTATCATAGTTTCTGGATTGCCCTTGATAAATACACCGTCAACAAAAATTTGAGCTCAAATTAATAGTTCAGCGCTTTAGTTAATAATATTTTCCTGGTGATACATCCAACAAAGTTGGAGGCATGAGTCTTAGCAAAAAAGCATCCCTTCTTGGGAGGGAGGAGATGTTCAGGCTCGTTGACCTGTCTGTCAGGTAAGGTTTTCCCCTGGCTCCTCCTCCAGAAGAGGGTTTTCAAGTGCCAGTTTTATACTTTTGAAAAACCTTTCACAAATGTTGGTGAGGTGCGACTAAGTCAATTATTATGTGTCGATTGTTGATTGGCTCTTGGCATAGCATGTTGTGTCTCAGAAATGGGACTCAGCAGTTTGGCACGCCCTCAGGGTTGGGGGGGAATTTAGTACATGCTTACAGGGGGCCTTCTTTTTTTTAACTAAAGCAACATCTGGCTGTGTGGCCTTCATTGCATCCTAGCTGTCACACAGTTAGTAGTGTTGGGCCACAACCCTTTACTTCTGTCTGTTAAGATAAGCAAATCTCGTTCAAGTCAAACATCTCCCTTTTGTTAACTCATTGGTGCTTGACACCTGAGTCTGAGCAAGTCCTTCTCTGGTATCGACAAGTCCAACAAGGCCATTGACCCACAGCCTTGCAGATGAAGAAGCAGTGGAACCACTTCTGCAGAGCTCATGTAGGGAGCAAACTGAGGGGAGGAGGAAAAAGAGGTAAAACACTAACTGCCGTGATGAGCTGGAGGGGAGGTATGTTGCTATGAGTTCACTAGCTGGTACTGGTAGATGGTCCCTTTAACACAGGCGAGCATGAAGAAAATCAACTAAATATGGTTGGCTCCATTGGCCTTCTTTTTCTATTGCTCTGATCTCATCTGTACCTGACAGTATCCTGTATTTCTAGCCTCTTGGTTTGTGCTCTGTCCAAATTGTGCAGTTTGCCAGAAGTAAAGCAAATTTTCATTAATTGAGAAGTTGATGCCTTTTGGCTTTGAAGTGGATCTACTCCAGGGCAGAATTCAAAGTATTGCAAAGCTTTTTCTGACCCCTGTTGTTTTCGAAAATAAGCCCCGATTTTCAGTAATGTTGCTTGACAGAGTTAGGAAAAATTACCTTAACAGGTTAGCTATGTTACCATTGTTTATCTGCAAATTTCAGTTTTGATTTCAGCTTCTGATGCCCGTTTCAGGCTTTGGTGTTAGTTTTCCAAACTGTACATGGATCAAACATGTGTAACATAAAAGACTGAAGTTTCATCTGTATCCTACTAAAACTATCAAGTAGAAGTTATATGGCAACATGAAGCCTAGCTGGAATAGTCCAAGGCAATGCTGAACACCAAAACTTACAAAGTACATGACAGCAGATAAGATAATCTCCATCAAGGGATCTGACTGAGGAACACGTTTCCAGAGGCTGTCAGGCTAATACTTTCTTGATTATCTTCAGGAAAACCAATCTCTTTGTCTTTGAAAAAACCCTTCTCCACAGCTGAGAATATCTTCTTTTAACCCGATATACCCTGATGAAAACATAAAAAAGGAATAGCTGTAGAACATAAAGTCAGGGAAAAAAAGCTGTGATGCTTTTTAAAAAATCACATTTTAAAGCAAATTTTACCCCCTTCTCTCCTTCCCGTGAAGAATTGACCTAGAGATTTTGTGAAGTCCAAGTGGGATTTGGCTGTTGATTTTATAGGGAAGGTCTCAGCTGCTGTGGAGGTAAGTGTAAAATGTATAAAACCTATATGTAGACATAGGCTAGGGAATAACTGCCTCCTGTTGAAATGTAGCAGTGCTGCCACTCTATCGTATGAAAATTAATTTCTCAGAGAAGTGATTAAATGCAACAGACTTCACTGGAGAAAAAATGGACAAGAAATTAATTTGAGCTGTATTTGAAGCTTTACATTAAAGTCATTGACAGTCATCTTTCAACTGATGTTTATTACTTATAAGGAAGGACTTGTGGAAGTAAAATTTTCAGTATGATATATCATTTATCAAATAACTTCAGAAGCACATTTTGGAAATATATATGCCCTGGACTTCAGCTCAGAAATGTATGCTCTGAAATAGCATATGGGTCACCATTCAATTGGTTTCTAAATAATTTCCTTCTACCCCCTGAAACACGGTACATAATACAGTGTTTGGAATTTTGGATCATTATTATAATGATACTGTAGTCTACCAAAAGATTTGATCAATTCTGTGCAAACATCCGACAGCAATTTCAGATAGATACAGAAATTTGAACCGGGTGAAGGTCTAGATTGTCTAAATCCAGTTTACATTATAGCTCTGGAAATGTATATTTTTAATTAATATCAAGCACAAAGACTTGTGGCATAAATGATCTAGCTTGCTCTCATTTCTTAGCTTAAAAATAACTCCTTCATTAAGAGTAAGGAAACTATCATACAGAACCAGCATTCAGCACACTGTGTTTATCATACTGCAGACAATCATGAGACAAACTTTCCACAAATAATTATGAAACAAAATCATTATAGAAGTTTTTTCTAATCTTTGCCCATTCTGAATTGACCCTAGAGTGTGACCCTATGATGTTGCTATTACCACAGCTACAGGTTGGTGTTATTTTTAATAACCTCTGTTGTTGCATCTTTGGGTATTTTCATTACTTCTACAAAATTATGTAAATATCCATTCCCTTTTCTGAAATCTTTTCAGCTCTCAGCCTAGTGATATCCTGTATCAGTGAGCTCTAAGACTGAGTCGTACATTGTGAAGGTTGAAATCTGGGCTGCATTGTTTTCAGTAGTTGTTTATATTGAGATAACTGTCCCTTTGTAAAAGGCATCCTTCACTATTTCATTAAGTCAGCACTGCTAGGCATTCTTCAGACAACAGTAAAGATTATGTTGGTGGTGAAGATGCCCATTCTGTGAAGAGATTATAAGGTTTATAGTTCGGTTGGGAGGTGGAGACCTTTAGCATGCAAACTGATAGACCAAAAGCAACTTGATGTCCAAATGGACACTGGTGACAAGTGGTGTCTCTCAGGGGTCCATACTGGGACAGGTGCTGTTTAAAATTCTCATCAGTGACGTAGACAGCGAGATCGAGTGCACCCTCAGAAAGTGTGCAGATGATGCCAAGCTGAGTGGTGCAGCTGACGCACCTGAAGCATGCGATGCCATCCAGAGGGACCTGGACAAGCTCGAGATGTGGGCCCATGTGAACCTCATGAGGTTCAACAAGGCCAAGTGCAAGGTCCTGCACCTGGGTCAGGGCAACACCCAGTATCAACATAGGCTGAGGGATGAAGGAATTGAGAGCAGTCTTGCTGAGAGAATGACTTGAGGGTGCTGGTGGATGAAAAGCTGGACATGACCTGGCAATGTGCGCTCACAGCCCAGAAGGCCAACCATACCCTGGGCTGCATCAAAAGCAGTGTGACCAGCAGGGCGAAGGAGGGGATTCTGCTCCTCTGCTCTGTTCTGGTGAAGACCCCACCTGGAGTCCTGCATCCAGCTCTGGAGCCCTCAGCACAGCAAAGCAGGTCCAGAGGAGGCCACAAAAATGTTCCGAGGGCTGGAGCACCTCTCCTGTGAGGAACGGCTGAGAGAGTTGGGGTTGTTCCACCTGGAGAAGAGAAGGCTGTGGGGAGACCTTATTGCGGCCTTTCAGTACCTGAACGGGGCCTATAGGAAAGATGGCGAAAATCTTTTTAGCAAGGCCTGTTGTGATAGGACAAGGAGTAATGGCTTTAAACTAAGGGAGGGTAGATTCAGACTGGATATAAGGAAGAAATTTTTTTACCATGAGAGTGGTGAAACACTGGCACAGGTTGCCCAGAGAGGTGGTGGATGCCCCATCCTTGGAAACATTCCAGGCCAGGTTGGACAGGACTCTGAGCAACCTGGTCTAGTTGAAGATGTCCCTGCTCACTGCAAGGGGGTTGCGCTAGATGACCTCTAAAGGTCCGTTCCAACCCAAAGCATTCTATGATTCTATGAAAAGCTTTGTATCTTTCTCATCTGTTCTGTTTTTTTTGTCTCAATGGCTATTGCTTTTTATTTTTAAGAAACCTTTCCAGGAAATAAGGCAAGGAAATTTTACAGTAAGTGCATCTTACAGAGTGTGCTAAAACTGACTGAATCATTGAAATGTGGGGATCCAATTGTGGAATGGAAGAAATAAGAGTGAGAAGAAACTAAGAGGTCACTCTGACAGGTGACTTTGACAGAACGAGAAGGGCCTGAGAGGATGGGAGCATGTGAGGAGGTATTTATGTGCAAGAGAGTGGAAGCAGAAACGCAGATAAGAGGCAAGCTGGAGTGAGAATGAAAGATGAGACGGAAGAACAGCTGTTACAAGATGTGCAGGATGGAAAGAAATTTAGTGATGTTTTCTGTCAAAGGAATGAGTACTGTGTAGCTGAACAGTGGTCCAGGTGAGAGTTTACCAATGATAGGATATGGATTTTGAAAAAGAGAGAAGAAATGGAGACGAAAATACAGGTACCATAATAAGATCCACAAGAGATATTGACTACTTTAGTGTCTTTGACGAGGACACTGTAAGGTGAGTCTTGTACCAAGTAGGCCCTTGCTACTGAAGTAACTTTTAGCCCATTGTTTCCTTCTGCTTCTGTTCTTAGCTTGTAAAATGAAACTCTACCCAGTCATGGTGACGCAGCCAAACCGAATTTGTAATCTTACAGGCCATCCTATTTGAAAGAGAAAGTTGTTATGAATTTGGGTTCTTTCAGTGTAATTGTCTGCTTGCTAGAGAATGCACAAAGGTATGCGTTTCTCAAGCACAAGAAGAGTCCGATGAATACAGATGATTTCTGACTTAATCTAAAGACACTTTGAAAACTTCAGAGGTCCACCAAATCTCTCAGCCTTCCCGGGGTTAAATCTCCATGTTAATTTATTTCTGAGCTCCTTCAATTCTGTACCTGAGTTTTTGTTTCTGGATACACTCTGAGATTCATCCTGAAATGATACTCAGCCTCCTGCCAGGCTTCAAAAGGGTTTGGATCAGATCCGTACTGTTTTCCAAAAGAATAATTACGGAATGCTACTTAATACAGTGTCCTGGGTTTGGCCAGGACAGGGTTAATTTTCACCAGAATCCAGGAAGGGGCACAGCCAGGTGGGCTGACCCCACCTGGCCAAACAGAGTAGGGTATTCCATACCATGCGCCGTCATGCTGGGTTCCGGTGGGGAGGAGCTGGGGGGGCGGGAACTGACTCGCAGCTCGGGAGGGCACAGTGACGGTTTGGTCCGGGAGAACGGCTCTGTGGGTCATGCGGTTTGTGTCATGTTTTCTCCTTATCTGTACCGCTGTTGTTCCTGTTCCCTCTATTTGCTGTTCTGTTAAACTGCCCTTATCCCGACCCACCAGTTTTCTGCCTGTTTCTTTCCATTCTCCTTTGCACCCCGGTGGGGGG
>Ga0065711_1050375_pt1 | contig 10869 bp, 8 predicted proteins | sample Hoacrofraction12_FD_59098 | JGI IMG/M metagenome (GOLD analysis project Ga0065711, IMG submission 59098) | Hoatzin crop microbial communities from Cojedes, Venezuela - Epithelial fraction 12 v2 (version 2) | ecosystem: Host-associated > Birds > Digestive system > Esophagus > Crop | place... | reverse complement strand
GGGGGGGGGGGGGGGAAGGAGGAAAAAATAAAAGGTAGGCAGTTCTCTTCTATGAAAGGCATGTTTTAAGAAAGTGAAGGTAAGCTAAAGATGTGACATCCAACAGAATGATCACCTTAGTCAATGGACACTCACAGTGGAAGAGTGTTTTGTTCTGAGATTTCAAAACTGAACTTACAAGCAGGCCTCTTGTAGTGGCAGTGAGGAAGGAAACCTATTGTCATAGCTATGTGGTCACTTTAGCTTACGTATAAAGTCAAGTGTTGTGTTACCCTTTCACTCTGGACTGAGGAAGCTGGTTCCCTTGGCAGGTACTCTTGATTCAGAGTTTTCTCCTCATCGGTAGTACAGAGGCGACTGGTAACCTACTAGATTGTTTCTCCTCCAAAGACACCCTTGCAGCCATGCAGCCCTGCTAAATGCCACTGTCCCTGCATCTCCTCCACTGCTCAGCTGCTTCATCCTCCTCTACCTTTAGGGGCCAAGCCTTTCATTTCTCAGGGACAACTTGAGTTTCATAGGAGCTAGAGAGCTACCTTGGGCACCAAAGGCACCACAGTTTTCACCAAAAATCTTGAGGGTAAGAAAGAAGCATCTTCCAGGACTTTGTCAAGATCAAGATGGGGACAACATAGACGTTCAAGAGCTAGAAACTCAGGATGACCTACCTTAGAGCCAGGCCTGTCACACCCCAGATGTGTTCCAGCTGTGTTCATTTGATAAGACAACAAGAAAGACCTTGATTCCCAAGAGATGTCATTAGGGGCGGGAGAAACATAGCTGAGTGCTAAAGCCTGAAAGTCAGGTTCTGAAGAGGGCATCTGCTTTGTGCCCCAAGGATAGCACAGCAGAATTGGTTAGAAAATCCATGCTAGAACACTGTTCTGAAGATGATATTCAAAAAACCTTTGTCCTCATGAGCCTTCAAGCCAGAATTTTTCCATGGGTCTAGAACAGAGATCAGGAGATTTCTATGAGTCTGTTGGCAAAAGAAAATTTCTAGCAAAGGCTAGAACACAAAGCTGCCAGATGATCAGGACCCCTTAGAATCACTTCAGCACACTCTTCCCTCCTCCAAGAAACTCTGTTGGAGTTGCAGCAACCCTCAGGCCAAGCATGCAAAATCAAACAACACACATTTTTATGTTTTCTGCATAGGAAGTTCACATGACTGATTGCCTCCTTCCGTTACTGTGGCATTGACAGCAACTTTCCTCTTTCCAAGCTAGTGCTTGCCAGTAGTAGAAGGTAGATCAAACTGCAGAGGCCAGTCCCTTCTCACTGCTAAGAGAAGACTCTGGCTATAATCTGGTCATACAGGGTAATTTCCTAAAGGCTTGTCACTGATTTAAGCAGAATGTCTCCCACCCAGGGACACTACAAGGTTCTTGATGGCAAAAACGGAGAAAGAGCCGAGGGACCTCCAATTCCTGGTGTGTCAGACCTGAGCACTGAAGCAACCGCTCAGTGCTCTACATGACTGTCATGGACCTGCTCCACATTTCTGCAAAGATCAGGCTTCCTGAGCAGTATATTTTATGTGGATCATAATAGGTGAGGCAGGAAAGACTCCTGGGACAAAGTCAGATTAGAACAAGTAACCACTAGGAGACCCTGTCAGACAGGTAGAGGACATGGACTGTAGGATATCTGGAGAGGTCAGGTTGCCCCGACTGAAGCAAAGAGGGGGCACAGCTAATGAAAGCCAGAGACGGGCTAAGGCAATGCAGATGCAACTGTCTCAAGCTGATTAGCTGGCAAAGCTGGATCTGAACTTGGCACGGCTGCTGAAGTAGCAGTATAGAATTGGCCTGCAGTGCTCTAGGTAACTTCTGCAATTGAACTGAAAGGCAATGGTGAGCGAGATTTAGGCAGATTTTTCTATTTTATGTCTTCTCTAGAGAATGCTCCATCATCCCTGCCAGAGTTGGTTTATCCCCGTGTTACACAGCAATATACGAGAAAAGCAAATGCTGCTGTTCACAGCAGTTGGCAGGTAAATTCCAAATACTTCCCAGGGAAGAAAATCCTCAGGTCCTTTTAGGATATCTTCACTTGCATTTAAAAACTCCATTAGTTAAACACAGTGATACGATAGTTACAGGAACAACACGTGAACAGTTTCAGAGAATGCATCTAGTCTAAGCTTGTTCACGGAATGAAATGTCCTCACTCTTGGTTACAAGTAAGATAAACATGCGTTTTAACTGGATACACAAGCAAATAGCTTCTGCAGTCCCCGAGACCCTCGACTGGGACATAGATTTTATTTAATGGAACAAGGGAATATTTTTTGTAGGAATCTCTCATTCACAGATGGTTTGGCATGGCAAGCTGGCAGCACGTGACTGGGCCCCCAGAAGCCATCTGTCCCCAGGAATCTCAGGCATCCCCTTAGAGCATCTGACTTCCAAACACAGTCCCTCTCCCCTTGCCCCTAACAGCAGGAATCTCAAGGCAGCTCTCAATTAATCTCTCTGGCTTGTGTCTTCCTAGATGAAGATCAGACCCAAAGAAAACAGAATTTAGTCTGGGAATTCACTTGGCCCCATGCAGGAAGTTTTGCTCCAATACCTTCTCTAGCCTTGCCCTCTTTCTCCTTTCGTGTGTTTGCAGGCAGGTACATGCTGCTCCTCCGTGTCCTACAACCCAGCATCTGGTCATCTAGGATGAGGAGGGGAAGATATTCAAGGATCTTAACTTTAGGCACTTTAATGATCGTGAGAAGTTGACTGGGAAATGACCTGAACTCCCCCTGTAGTCAGAAAGAGATGCTCCCATGGAGAACAATTCAGATCATCTTGGTTAGGCTCTTGCTCCTAATTACCCTTTGGAGAAGCCCATCTATCTCCATCAATTGCACAAGGAATCTAAGAAGCCTATCATGCTAATGTAAGTGCTGAAGTTAGGTGCCTGAAGGTAGGCACTACAAAAACCTCCTTTTACCATTTGAGCTCCTGGAATCTCACGTTCCACTGCTGTGAATACGTAAAGCTTCTCTTATTAGGGGAAGAGAATCAGGAAGAATTGTCAGTCTTTTTGATTGTGCTTGACTTTAAAACAAAATCACTAATCGGACTCACATTTTTAAAGTGCTGTTCTGAAAGAAAAAGAACGTGTAGCTTTCCCACACAGTCATGCTAATATGCACAATCACTGCTAATAATTAGGGTATCACAGCTTCATTCCTGTCATCACTTTTCATTTTTGCGTGTGTCTGAGCTCCATAGTTACTCTGACTGCTATACCTATTATTTATTAACACAGCAAGGCATTAAAATTAAATTTCCTCATCTTTTTGTTTCTTTTCTAATTACACACTATTTAACACTCAAAGAAATTTAGCAATGACCAGCTTGATTTTCCTCAGTTACATAGATGCATGAGTTCATATTTACTCTTTGTATTTATTTTTATTGTTTTGTTTTTATTTATGTGAACTTTGTTCACTCTTTCTTTCCACCTTTAATCCTCCAGCGTTTATATCTTCTCTTTCTTTAGCATGCATTTAATCTCATTATTTATTTTTAGCTTTAACGTTTTGAGAAGAGTTTTCTCTGGAAGGAGAAGCATTATGTGTGACATTTCTTAAACTTTCTAGAGACTCTCTTATTTAAGTGTGTTTAAAATAATTCTGCTTTATTCCTGATTGAGATGTTAGAAATAATAGCTTCCAAAGAAAGGGTTAGATTTGTTGTAGAGGTGAAAATAAACTGGACTTTTGGTTCAGTAAAAAAATGTTGATATTTTGAAATGAGCTTCCCCAAGTGAGGGTGAAAAGCAATTTTTTAATAAAAACCAATCTGATCAGAAATGTTAAATATGAATCATTTAAGATTAGTCAAACAGTTTCCTTTGTTTTGCCTTTTCAATTATTTTTGGAAGGTTAATTCTGAAAATGAAAAACTATCTCAAAGATAACCACAACTGCAAAAAAATGAAAAAAAAAAAGAAATCAAGCAAAAAGTCTTTATTTTCAAAATGTTGGTGTGTAGGGCTTTCTCAATATTTAAAATTTTTTTCTATTGGTGATTTAATTCTAACTACTGACATGGAAATTGATTAAATTTTCTGCAAGATTTTGGTTTCATTGAAGAATCACTAGGGCTTTCCAACAAACCTTACTTCCTCTTTTTTCAGAGAAGTCTGTTTCTGCTGTTTAACGTCTGGGAACACAATGTTTCACGTGTTAATATGACCGAGTTTAAAACTAGATTTACTTGCTAACACATTCATTAGGTCATTTCTCTAGTGTACTACAGAGAAGCAGGAAGCCTACTCCAATTTCGAATATTTTCTGGGAGCTTTTGCGCTGTTTCTCGAGTGCAAGGCCAGAGTGCTCAGTATTGATGATTCTGCAATCACCTGCTCTATTAGGTGGGCTTGTTCTCATTTACCTCCTGGTTTTCTTCCAAAGGAAAGTGAGGACAATGAGTACTTTGATACAGATCAAAGCTGAGGAAGTGCATCCCATGAACCAGGGCTGTGGAAGGATCTACCCTAGGTTGAAATGACAGTTTAGCTGTAGATGGAGCCACCAGATGGCACAGAAAAAAAGGTTAGATTGACTCCAGGCTGCAAAGGCTATTGCAAAAAAATGAGTAAAGTATGGTGGTGACTTGAAAGTTGTCATGTATCAATTAGCGTCATCAACGCAGCAGCCTCTGTGATTCATAGCAGAATCAGGACTTCAGTGTCTTGGTAAAGTGGCTTCTATGGTTGTAAATAGATAGGAATGGTTAAAAAAAAAATCAGAATTTTAGATATTAAACCTCTGCATAATTTTTGACTCTGCAAAGCAGTTGAGATGCTGCACCCCAGGGCCTTGAACAACATACTTTGCAACACATCCACTCCTGACATATTCACTGAAGTAGATTTTTGGTAAAAGCATTTGTCGGTATTTCAAGAAGCTGCATAATTCAGCTCAGTAAGTTGAATACAATTGATAGGAGCATTTACATCCAAAGTAATGAGGCTTTCTTTCTCCTCAAACAATCCTATTTTCTGGTCGCTAAAAAAGACCCCAAAACCAAAAAACTGCATTTCCAGACATTCTTCGTCTTCCCATTTTAGCTAGATAAACCCTGAGAAAGAGAGAAGGAAAAATTATTTCAGAGTCAGGATGGAAAGATGGCATTTGTACTTTCATGTAGTCTTCGCTTCTGTCTTGTCTAATAATTTTTGGACTTTTTCATTTTTTCAGCAGGGTTTCTTTTTCAATGGTCAGACTGGGAAATAACCTGCTCCGTCACCCTGCTCCTGTTTTAGCAGAGCTGGGCAAAACATTGGAGTTTAAAATGTTAAAAGACTATTTCAACAAAAACCCATAGATTTTATGTAAAAAAAAAAAAAAAAAAGAAATAATAGCTTTGTAATTCTTTTTAAGGCAGAATATTCAAATGTTGTTTGCCATTTCATTTCTTTCTTTTTGTATTTAGTTTAGTTTCTCAGGATTTTTATGCTGTTTCCTTGTTTGTATAACAGGTATAATGAAAAGTGACATGTGAAAAAAACAACTGAAATGATTTTTTGTTCTTGGCAAAAAGAAGTTGATGGATGGTAATATTGTTTGATGTTGCAGGAAAAATCACTAGTGTTCTGGTAAAGCCCCCAGTGCTATAACTTTAAACTGTGACTTTGTCTCCAGAGGTGTCTTTATAATTAGCAGAATTTGTACCAAGTATGTAGCACTAATGAATCAATATATAAACAGAAAAATTTAGCTTGCCATGATTTATAGAATTTCAAAACATTGCAGTTTCATCTCTCTCCCTGGTCTTTCATCTGAAAGATGAGGGACATCTTTTGCTTTTCTTTGTCTGAACTAGCTCTTAAGGCTGGAAATGGATCATCTAGCAACCACTCTCATGACTTTACAGATACATTTATAGTAGGGATATCACATCACCTTGGTGCCTCATTTGTCATCCCATTTTTCTCCAAAGATGGTAAATGAGCTAATAGCATTTAAGGGACGCTGTCTAGGAAAGATTTGCACAGTATCCCTTGTAGTCATCGAGATTTGTCACTTTGATTTCAGTGGCCTTTGTGTAGGGATGGATCTCTTAGCTTTGGATTTAGAGAATAATGTATTTGGGAAACGTTGCCTCTTCTAGCTCATGGACTGTTTGGGATTTTTGGAATGTAAATTTCATACAAGGCATGTAGTAGCTTAAAATGAGAATGATACAAGGAATCAGTGAATGAGGGATGTTTGAACAGATGCAGGACTGACAGAGAATTTAATTCCTTCCTGTGAAGTGGTAGACACTTAATGTCATACATAAGCCAAAATGTTGGGCATTTTTTAATACTGCAACTGGATTCTAAGATGCTAATAGTGGGTGGCTTAGCCAGGACTAGTGTAATCATGCTGAGTTATCACCCTGAATTATTGTTTTGCACAGAAGTCTTTTTGTGTGTTTTGATATGACTATGGATTGGTATGCTGCTGCCATACTAATACATTGGCATGTTAATAGAAAAACTGATAATACTGTGATGTTTCACCTAGATTTAAAAAAGATGACTGTTGCAATGGTGTGAGCAGTGCAAAAGCAACAAATCTGTTACCGTAAATACACAATGAAATCAGTTTCTCTGTAAGTGTGTGGTCTCCTTACAAAAATCAGTAGGGTAAAAATATCAGTGTTATTTACGTAAGGATCTGAAAATGCAGTTTACACACCTATCTTTATTAAATTTTGTTTCACAAAGTAAATCACATTTTTTAAATTACAGCACGTAGATAAAATCTCATCAATTAGTGGAAAATTAGGTTTTTTTAATGTTTTACGAAAATAGGGCATAAATGGGAATTTTCAATATAATAAAAACCCATTTTTACTATGTAATAGTGTTTACAGCACAATTATTAGTACAAAATTTTTTTAAAAGGGGTAAATAAAACCTATTGGTTTTCTGTGATAGAAAAAGAAAATATCACCAGTGTCTAAATACCTGATCCTTCAGGAACAATCCCAGCAAAATTAATAAAAGGAAATTAAGTAGATGATGAACAGTATAACTGTCACTGACTTTTATCTGGACATTGTTTAAAGAAGACAAACATCAATTGCTGATCAACGAAAAGATCAGTTTTACCGTTTTCTGTCATATCTGTTGATCTGAGTCTTAGAAGAAGAAAAAGAATGTTCTTCATTACTTTAAAAATTCATCCCATTGGAGGATCTATTGAAGGACATAGGCATAGTATCCACATGTCCAGATGACCTAAAATGCAGTCAGCGGGGCCAAATATTTTTAAATGAGCTGAGGGTATGGTCTTAGACTATGTTCTGCATTGCCATACAACCCACAAAACAGGGAAGTGAGAATGCAGTTCATGTAGGATGTCTCAATTATTTTTATAATATAAAGTTTTGGTTACAGCATAAGTAATATTTTAAGGTCTCGAGTAGGAAACCGTGAACTCATTTACATCCAGAAATCGTAACTGAACGGAGTAAGTTGCAGTAATGCAATAGAGGAAAGAATGTAACACTGAAAATCCTTTACTTGTATGGTTGCTTTCTCCAGTCCATGAAAACTGGAGAAGAAATTTGCTTTGTTTGTATAAATAGTCAATGGAGAATAACACTGACAAAAATTTAATTTCCTCTGATGAAGGTTGTAGAACCTCCTCCAACAACAGCTATCTTCTGCACCCAGGGTATCGAGACATATCTAGGAAGGGGCAAGGATACTCTGAGCATATGGAAATCCCAAAGGACAGCTTGGGATTTATTCCTTACTTAAATTTACTCCTTAATTAAAAGGTCTGGTGGAGTCTAAAAATCTGTGTTAATGAAAATCACAAAGAAACAGATGTGCAGAATATCCTTAAGTGTTGTGGGATCTGCCTTCTTTCTAACTCAAACTTCAACAGTGTACACGTTTTCATTAGCTGTGTAACTAATAATGACAAAATAGCTCAATACTGTGAACTTTTCTAAAGGCTATGGTGGGATTCATTAAAGCCAGGGGAACTTCTTTTACCCATTACATCTCTGTGATTTTCTGGCTCCATCTATTTCAGACAGCATTGGAAAGTCTAACGATACATATAAACCAGAACTAATATTGTTTTGGCATTAAAGTTACTGCACAAAGAGTGATCATGGTATTTGATATGTAATTTAGCTTTGGTTATTCTGCTACAAGGATTTCTTTAGCCCCTAGAGGTTCATAAAGCTGCAGGAAAAATGTCTTTTCATTTTGTTAAGAAAATATACTGATGAATGCTTTGATGGAAAAATATGTGCCTTGTGTCTTGCTAGCCCTGGGTTGCCTTGAAGAAGATCTGTCCATGGGCCTGTTCCTGGGAGACAGATATAATTAGCAACTGTATGTATAAATCAACCAATAAGCTCACTACTGTAAAGAATAGCTTAATTTCTTGTGTTATTTTTTGAGTTCTGTTTTCAAAACGTTATTTTTTGTACTTACTTTAAATGATAGCTTCAGGTGTAATATGCATGAAAAATCTCTTTTTTACATTTTTTAATGAGGTTATGGGTCCAATCCAGCTCCCAATATATCCCTTCAGAGTGTTGCTTTGGCAACCTTACCCAGAAAGATCGTTTAATAAATGTAATATTATTCAGTGAATAATTTGTCAGATATATCTACAGCAAAGTGAAAGTCATCACTGTTATCTTCTTCTTACCTTCTTTGCAGCTGTATTCTCTGAGTTTTTCTAGCTCAATGCTCATTTTCAGATGGATATGAACTTATTCTGCCTGCCTTCTGAACTGGATGGACACAAACTCAGCCTGAGATGAAAACCAACATTTATAAAGCTCAAGTACTGGTCAGAGTTGGTTCACATCCAACCAGCTTACAGTGTGGGCAGCTGCCAGATCACATTGTGAAGAAGGACACCTGAAACCCAATTTTATATAACATGACTTTCTTTTTTGTTGAAATTATTCTTGAAAGCCCCTGCCTTCCTTTGAAAGTTTTCTACTTTTTTATTGCCTTCCAGCTATCCCTTTGTATCTGGCCATGTAACACTGAAAATATACCCAGAGAAGCTTGGAAGAACGCTGTCACCTGGAGTAACTCTGCAGAGTCAGGTAAATATCATTGGTGTACAACTGGTGTGAGGAAAAGGGAGCCCTATTTTCAAAGAGTATCACAGTATGTTTCAGTTCACTTGCAAAACTTTGGCCTAGGCAAGTGAGCAATTCTGATAAAGGTTAAAATCAGATCTTTTCCATCCAAGATTTAATATTTTCTCCCACAATCTATTGAGTTTTTTACTGCATGTTGTTTTAATCTCAAACCAAGACTGAGAACTCTGGCAGGATGATATGTCATAGCTTCTTCAGTGTTCTTTCCATGACACATTCCAGGTGATTTTTAAATGCCTTATACAATAACCAAAAAAACCATTTCTTTGTTGCTGTCAAGAACTTCACCCAAAGACCTAGAGGAAAAAATTTCAGAATTACAATTTAGAACGGTTGGTATCATGGGAGTTTTTAAAACCTCATATGATGCAGGACTCGCACCTCTTTAGAATACAGAAAGAGTGGTATTTGGTGCAACTTTCAGATGCCAGGAAAAATAATGTTTATATAGTGTGGCGGATTTAGATTGTGACAATACTGAAACTTATTTGGAAATAAGTTGGTTTTATCTGTTTGTTAAATTGCTGCTGTTACTGCTAGGCCCAAATGTATATAAAGTATTCATCCAGCAGTATGACTAAAGAGACTAACTTTTATGGTATGTTATGTTGTTTTCTTGTGGTCTCATGACCATTTGGTAAATGGGATATTTCCTAACATAAGAAATAATAATGATAATTATAATAATAAACAAAATAATTGGTATATCTCTTTTGGTTTCGTCTGCCGCCGGCAACAAAAGTGCCACGCGACTGCCTCTCTCCCCGCCGCAGTGCGGAGGAGAATGGAAATAAACAGGCAGAAAACTGGTCGGTCGGGATAAGGGCAGTTTAACAGAACAGCAAACAAAGGGAACAGTAACAACGATACAGATAAGGAGAAAACACGACAAAACAGACCACACAACAGACCCTCTCTCTCGGACCGCACCGCCGCTGTGCCCTCCCGAGCCGCGAGAGAGTTCCTGCTGCGCCCCCCCCCCCACCGGAACCCAGCCTGACGGCACATGGTACGGAATACCCGGCTCTGTTTGGCCAGGTTGGGGTTGGGTCAGCCTACCCAGCTGTGCCCCTTCCTGGATTCCGGTGAAAATTAACCCTGTCCTGGCCAAACCCAGGACATTATCCACCCCTTATTCCATACCATCTAAGTCGTGCCCAGGTCCCCCATTGTCCAGTTGATCACCACCACTTCTCCTGTGTCCAGATATCATTCCCTTAGTCTATGGATCATCATTCTAAAGAGTCCGTTGAGCTCATTTAATCCATGACTTCGGGCTCCATCTGTCGTAATGGTCTTCCGTGGCAGAGGAGGTGATGTGTGGTGATTGGCGGTCAATTACTGCATCCGGAGCTCACGGCTGATGTATCTGGTGCGGTCCGTGCCCACAGTCTGCAGGTTGGAGACGTCGATCTCGATGAAGATGCTGGGTGCCAGTTGTTGAAAACCAGGTCCAGTTCCATCATCGCTGTGCTCTGCTAGGGTTCATCAAAAAAGTCCATCCTTCTTTAATCTGGATGATTCTTACTATGTTACTACTGGTATAACATATAACAATTATAACAGTGATAACAGACAGTGACAGGGTTATTTAACAATTACCTTTACACAATTTATTTATTTATGGACTATTCTCGCCCAAAATCAAATCCCCATGAGGTACACATCGGACTTCCCCATCCTTCCGCATTACCCACCAGGTACACCCAGGTCCTTGAGCAAAAGCAATCCC
>Ga0065711_1050374_pt1 | contig 10870 bp, 5 predicted proteins | sample Hoacrofraction12_FD_59098 | JGI IMG/M metagenome (GOLD analysis project Ga0065711, IMG submission 59098) | Hoatzin crop microbial communities from Cojedes, Venezuela - Epithelial fraction 12 v2 (version 2) | ecosystem: Host-associated > Birds > Digestive system > Esophagus > Crop | place... | reverse complement strand
CTCTGCACAAACTGTCTCACCATAACGGGCTGCACAAATAATAATTCTTCACAAATCAGATCCACGCTATCAGCTTCCCGGATAGGCAAGGCTGGTTCATCGTGGCAAATATAGCAGAAGTCAGCAGAGTCCACGCTGTGTCTCACTAGCCATGTTTAATATGCAATCTAGGCTCTGAAGAGGAGAAATCAAATGTTGGTTCTGTGGGTGTATGGATAGCACGAAGTATTTGCAACTACACTAAAAGAGCAGCCAGCAGCCAAGTCAGATGGCTAAATCAGTTTCACCCCTCTCTAGATGCACTATAATCATGGTGGACTCATCAGAGTCTTTATAAAGGAAAATTAGATATGTTTATTTTTCCTTTTTTCAGAGGAAGCAGGGTTTCAGGTTGCATATAAACTTAAATTACATAAATATATATACTCTTGAGAAAAATGCCTTTCAGCCTTAAAGATTATTTTTTCCTTGAATATACTAAAATTATTTTTTCATTACTATCAATGAAGATCAGTCATTCATTAACTAATTATCATCATTATTACAGCTCTCCTAAGTATTATTAATTAGGTGAGTGGTATATTTGGACTTTAACATCTCCATCAGAAGAGTTTGGTTTAGCATACCTAATGCTCTGCAAGCACTGACCATGATTTCTGTACTGTAGGACTTAAAGACAAGTGCAGGGGAATCTTTCTGGGAACCTGTTGGAGTTGTCTACGGCTGGGAGGGAGCAGGGATTTACAGGGTACAGCAACTGAGGAGCAAAAGAGACAGGTATAGAGGGTGGAGGTGGACACTCAGACGCATCTTCCTGCAGGAGGTAGCTGGAGCATTACTGTAGCCCAGCTGATGCAAAGTAATATGTCATTTTGCAGTGATGACTGGTTTTCATGTACAAACTCCTTAATGTGTCTACATGCATGTGCTGATGCTGTGAGAGGAAGCAACCGGAGCCCTTTCTATCCTTTTATTTCCCGTGATTCCATGTATGTAGCCCGTCTGCATCTCCCTTTGATCTTGCATGGATCATATATATTAAAACGTGGCAATTTCTTCATCTAAGACTCAAGACGTAATCTCTCTGGGGCATTAATCATCTTTTATGTCGGACTTGTATGAGGGGTAAGGGGGTGGTCCTGGTTCCTCAATTGTGAGCCTAGAAGCGACTACAATCTTACTAGCAGCGAGGATAATAATATCAATATCCAGTACACTAATGCTGCGCCTCTAAATTGGTTCCTTTGCCGTTGTTTTAGTCAAGAAACTGTAATCCCATAAATGTCTCAACTGCCTGTTGTTCCGATTACAAAAAGCAGCCTTCCCCAACTACAAACTCAGAAGTAGATGGTTGGAAATCAAACATTATTTGTATTGCAGAAGCATCTCTCTGGTCCCCAACATGCCCCTTTCTTGCATCTCACTGTCAGGAGCTACACGCACACCTCTCAGCTGCTTCCCTTTGTGCAGGAGAAAACAGAGACTGATCAAGAAATGTACCTGGTCACTTGACCAGACAAAGCTCTTCATAGAAACACGCTAGAACAGCTTCTCAAAGCTCAGTGCCAGCTCCGTGTGCCATCCCTTTTTTGCACTGAATTGATTTGATTTGAATCTATCACTTCCAACCTCAGCCATGGCTTAATTGTGACACAGGCAAGAGGGCATGGTTGCAAGGAAGTCAGCAAATGAGGACAGTGAGAGAAATGAAGTGAAGGAGGCAGGAACAACCGATACTGCATGAAAATGAACCGGTTTTGCAACACACAGAAACAGGTTTCTGTAGGGAACTGGATGAGTGGCATGGGGTACTGTGGCTGTTCCCACAACACTGCTCACCAGGGTGACACTGAAGTTGGCTGGCAGGAATCCTTGACCTGCTTGCGGTAAAGAATCATTGCAATGGGGATACCGAGGTCGCTTCAGTCTGCAAATGAAGCTTTCGGCACATAGGGGATTTAACTGGATTCAAATGGTTAGCTTTATCTGCCAAGGGAAAAAAAAACACGTTTCTTTTTGAAACACACAAAACACAATGAGGTTGCTTTTAAATAAATAAATTGACAACTACTGCTCTGGACGCTCTGGATGTGAACCAACAACAGCAGCATTATGCCATTTCAAAGCAATGCGAATGCGATTTTCACACCTATTCTTTTTTTAATTTAGGTCTATTTGAAATCCAAGCACCTCACTATTACTAATTTGTTATGGCAATATTAATTAACGTTTTTGCTCAACAGCAGTAAGAATGCTGTTTAGACTGGGTGAGATAGATTAGAAGGACTACAAGACTAGAAAAACAATCTGTAAAGTGGTCAGATGCAGTTGGGGGTCACCTTGATCTCCTGAAATGAGCACACTGCACTGAGAAAGCCTGGGAATGCGTGAATAGATTTCTACCAGTGCAGACTCTTTTGGGCTGGGACGGTTAGCACTTCTTGGTGGTGTCTCCTATTTCGGATTGCAAGAAAATATCTCTCCCAATGTGAAGGGAAACAATTGTCAGACTTCCATAGAAGCTGACAATCAAAGAAATTGCATATTATTTGATGGACAATATGAGTTCAAACCAAGTATGCTAGGAAACAAGGAGCAATATTTAGTGACTTAGAGAAGGCATTGTAATTTCCATTCTCCTGACTCACTTTATCTCTGCCATTAATTTAGCAGATCTCTAGGCTCCTACCTTGGCTACTCTGATAAACATGGTGTGCCCACCCTCAGACCATCAATAGTATTTATCTCGCACTTCAGTGGCATAGCACAGATAAGACGTCTGGTTTTAGCAAGAACAGTAGCTGGCAGATTGATGGGCAAATCTTGTGACCATTTCAGCTGGTCCTTGGATTATCTCAGCTACCTCCTATTCACCCTATACATGGCCAAGAGCTCAGGTTCCCCAGTCACCATTGTACCTGTACAAGAATCACAGAAGTGGATCAGAGCACCATTGAGGGCTGCAAAGAAGCCACAATCTCAATTATTTTGGCTTTAAATTATGAGAGTGAAACTTATTCCTGGTGTAAAGTGTGATATGCTTTTGTTTATTTTGTTTGGTATAATTTTGCAGTCAGCACAAACACTCTGTGCAACAATCACAGGGATGAAAATCACAGGCACGGTGATGTTGTTTTAAGAAAGCACCAGTATTGTAAAGCACTCACAATTTCATGGTGGGTTTTCAGCATTGGCAGGTGAGGGGCAGGAGAAGCAGCTGAAGAAGCGAGTCAGACTGCAGCTGCCCCAGCGAACTCGTCTATTTCTGGCTTTGCTATTCTTGCATTTCTTTGTTTTCCCTGAATCAGAAGAGATCAAGGTGGCAGTATTCTACATCTATGCTATGCATTTCCAGGCAGTTCAGGAACCCTCCTGTGTAGGCAGCACCTATCAGGACAGACTGGAGGATATGGTGCCTTTTTTGACACTTTGCATTGAATCGCCCTTGGTCAGCAGGAAAAGTGGCTGTCAGTCTCAGGGCATGACTGAGGGCCAGGTTGAGGGATGCCAGGTCCCCTGGGAGCCCTGAGGAACATCGCAGAAATGTCAATGGTCAGGAGGCCCAGCTCATAAGGACATCTGAACTTTTCTGACATTTTCTTGAACATTGAAATCCATAAGTTCAGCACAACTGGACTACCAGTATTACAAGGTTTTTGGCTTTTCCTGCTTCCAGTCAGGCTGTAATCAAGAAAAACCAAATGCTGGCCTCCTAACACCACTGATAACAGCCAGGGGAACAAGAACAGAGACATGTAAAGCTGAAATACTCTTTGTAAAGGGTAACCACAAAGATAAACATACTCCTGAATTCTATAAAATACTAAAAATATAGGTGAAACTGTTACAGTTGATCTTGTTTGCCTGTCCCTCTATCAGTGAGTTGGCTGATATCCTAACAAATACGACAAAGCACATGAAAAGAGTGCATGGTTGGACAGGACAACAGTTACTCTTTATTCTGTGAAGAAATCACCCCCATCCCCCCAATATTTCAAATTCTATCCCTGAGCTGTTTGGGTTTCAGGGTGCTCTCCTGCGTTTAAACACTTTTGTACACAACCAAGCTGAGCCTACAAATTGGTGATAGCTTTGAAAACATGGCGTGAAATGTGTCCTTGAAAACATGGTTTGCAGAAGAGCAGGGAGATAAGAATGAGCTGAAAGAACTTTTGGAGCAGCTGGCTCTGACCACAGCTCAATGAGAACTACACTGTCCCAGATACAGTTACCACCACTTCGACTGACCAAACAGCTCAGATGGGCTGACTTAAGTAGTGAGCAAAGACAGTCACTTGATGAGATATGGTGTAAAACAGCGAGAACGAGTAGAGATGCTTCTGGATTTAATGCTTAAGTTATGGCCCACCTGAAGTCAGTGGAAATATGTCTGTAGAAGTTGGGTTGGGTTATTTTGTGAGTAACATAAATTTGAGTTTTGTGTCACAGCTGCAATGTCTATTGACAAGAGCAGCTAGTAAGGAGGTCAGCAGAAATCAGTCTTAAGGCTTGTCTCTCAATTAATGTGCTGAATGCTGGCATCAAAAGTGCCCAAGTAATCTTTTAGTTGGACAATGCATAACCACTCAAAAAATATTAACAGACAAAGTTCAGTGACACCTTTTCACTGACATTTATACTTCCAGAACAGCGAGAAGAAGAAGATAAGGAGGGCAGAAGACTGCAGAAAGAAAAAAAGACCATAAAAAAGGGTATATACACTGAAGAATGTGTTGCCTAGTGCACAATTTGGGACCCAAGTAAGATGTGATGTTCATGTAAAAGATGATCATGAAGCCAACCAACCAGGGAATATTTCAGAGAGCTCAGGAACTGCTACTTATGGTGCAGTTTCAAAACATGACAAACTATCAGTCGATGAATGCATGGTATTTGCCTGCTGACCGACCCAGTCAAGTTCACCAGCGGCAGCAAAGCACCGGGTAGGACAGGACTAGAGATTCCCCTCTATATCCAGTTGCCAGGTTTCCATGGGGAAGGATAGGCATGTTCATTAAAACAAACTACATTTACCAGAATTAATTAGGGCAGGAAACAGCAAGGATTTTTCATTTAAAACTCATTCGTACTTAAGAGGAGTACTGGGAGGATGGAACTGTCAGATTGGCCAAGGCTTCCAAAATGCCTGCAAAGCACTCTGTGCAGATCTCTGCTATTATTAAATCATTGTTCCACTGGTTCATGGAATTTGCAAACTAGAATTAAAAGGAAGAGGTGGAGGATTATGATGAATTTTAAAATTTCTTACATTTCTCATGGGTTTTTTTTGAAAACATAGGACAGAAACTTCTGGGTCACCAAATATAATTCCTGAGTCCTGCAGGCGATCATGTCACCTAAAGGATTCATCCGCTATCAAACTCTGTGAACATCTAATGAACATCTTTACTAATGTTAATGAGAATTGCTACTAATAATTTGCATTTACACACTACTTAAGGATCTTGAAGTGTTCTTTCATGTAATACGCTCATTTTTACTACAAGCATATTGGATTTAAATGACTTGCCTAGGGTCTCACAGCAAGCCAGCAACAGAATGGCTGTTAGTGCTCCCAGTGCTTTGCATTAAATCCTGGACATTAACAGCTCCCTTCATAAAGGGAGCTTTGCAGCGGTAGATCACCTCCTGGTGCTGGCGGATCAAACCTTTTATGACAGCACAAACAAATCAAGAAATTACTTGAACCCATCTAATGCTTCCCAGTGTCTGCAAATCCTGGCTTCTTTTGAACTTGGAAAATGACAGAAGTTTGAGTAATGCTAAGATAGCCTTTGGCATATGACCAGCTACAAAATCAGATCTATATTTTTTGTATGAGTACAGCAGTAATCTCTACATTTGTTCTAGGAAAATTTCAGATCTTTCACTATCCCTTGTGCTGTTGGAGGCATATTTGAAAACAAAAATCCCAACCCAAAAAGTAAGCCTATAATAAACAAAAATCCTTAACTTTTCTAGTGGCAGAATTGTCTGGAGACTCTGCTCTGACACAGGTGCTTTCCTTGTCATTGCTGTCTCCTATGAACAGGCACTGTCCTCATCAAAAATTAACTCTGAAAGAAGGATATGGAGCATCCCTTTGTTTACGGGGTCCCTTCTGTCAAGAAAGATGCAGTACCACAGAATGACCTGATTTTTCTGCCTGTGTCAATGTTATCATTCTCTCTAGAAAATTGCAGCATTGGTATTTCCCCCCACATGTTGCCCTCTGATACATGCCTCCTATGGAAAGGGCTGCAAATTGTACCCAGTGATTTCAGGACACAATTTTCAAGCTTTTGCCTGTGACACCCAGCTCTTTCCATGAGAAAAGAGCTATTTTGTGGCATAGCACTTGCTGTAACATCAGAGTAACCATCTGGTGGAACAACAACAGCTACAGCAATACTGATCCCATTCACTGAAAGAGTTCCTCCAACGTGGTGGTGGCTACCCAGGAGCTCTCACCTGTGGCAAATGGTGACATTTACTCCTGCTTGGAATGTGGCTGGGCAGCCGAATGTTAAAGAGGGCCTGCAGGGCTGCTTGCGCTGCTTGACCCTTAGCCAGCTTCTTGCTACGTCCTGAGCCTTCAAATGTTCTCCCATCCACTCTCACCGCCATCACAAAACTCTTGATGTGCTGTTTCTCCATCGTCTCTGACAGGCAGACATACCGCAGGCCTGACCGCAGCTCATTTAGCAGCACCACTGGGTTCTTCTCGCTCTCCGCTTTGGATGCCATCTTGTGCTTGTTTTGCTTACCGTGGCCCATTAAGTCCAGCGTATGGCAGAGTAAGCGCCCGTGTCGATAAGCAGTGGAAAGCAATTCATTATTAACGGGGTTATAGACTGAAAAGTCCTCACTGTGTGTAGATGGTTCAAACTCCTTGAACAGAGTATCTGGAAAGTCTGCCTGATCAGAAGTAAAGTCCGTGGATGGGCTGATGCAGTTCCCCATGGCAAAGTGAGCTTGGCAAGCGTTGGGGAACTGAACGAACGACTTCAGAGCGAGCTCTGCAGCACGCATTTTGGCTTTCTTTTTTGTGGGTCCTGTGCCTTCAAACGTTAGTCCATTTACTTCCACAGCAACAGCAAAGACTGGAGCATGCACTGGACCTGTCTGGGAAACCATTTTGTATTGTAAACCTGGTTTAAGTTCATGTAGCTGAACCAGAGCATTCTTTGGTGTCACTGACCACGAGACTTTCTTCCAGATGAGCTGGAGTTTGCAGAAATGGCCATTATTGCCTTCCTCTAAGGGTCTTTTTCTTTTACTGCTAGGTGTTCCCCCTCTTGCCCTCTCATTAGAGGATATTGGATGATCCTCCAGGTTGCCAATGTTTCGATTTTCCTTTACTTCTGCACTGCTGGTACCTGTCAGTAAAGAAAGAATAAACCTGACATTACAGTTGCCATCTTAGTAGCTGACATTATGCCTAGGGCTGGCAGAATAGCTGAAAAAGAGAAAAAAGTCAATGATAAATATCCTTGCTCAGCCCTTTTTGGAGGTTTTCCTCAAATATCTGTATAATGGTTGGTTTATTATTTGTAGCAGAGATTTTATTCGTGTTCTGAATGTTTACTTGTCCCTAACATTCTACTTGTATTAGTCACTAGCCTCTCATTTTAAAAAATGATTACCTCATTCAAAGATGAAGCACAACTGATGCCATGTGACTTAAATGAACTGCTGCACTCACACTGGATAATTATCAGTAGAAAGTGAATAGTTTGCAAAGTTCCCTTAGGCTGAGATTTGTTCCACAATCCATGTGAGTGAATGCTTATGAACACTTTATTAGAAATCAGAAATGATTCACACATGACTCACAAACAGAAAAACGCGCATATGCATTGAATAATTTATTTGTAATGAATACATTGACCAGCTCTACTCACACGATAGGTTCTTGTATTGCTAACATCATGAATCTGGCCTAAGAATGATCTGACAGACCTTCCTAGCATTTGAAACAATAATTTGGTCTGGACTCAGATTCCAGTTTAATAAGTCAGCATCCTTCTGTCAAATTCAATTGCAGATACTCTTAGCTCTTGCATCAGCAATAAGTATTATTGCAAAGTCTCTAGATAAATCTAAATGAGACTAGGAAAAAAAGTGCATCATGACGGGAGTAATTACTGACGTAAAGAATGATCTATGTCAAAGAAAAGCCATGGGAAAGTGTGACTGCCAGGAGCACCAGGAAAGGAATGAAATGACAGTGGGCATCTATGCAGGGAGCACTCCATTGTTGTTGGGCCAGTGAATCACACATCACTCGTAACTACGATTGTACAATGCCCATGCTGTTAAGCAGCGCTCTTTGCTACAGCAGATACATGACCGAGAACAGAGATTCATCTCACTGATGTCCTGAGATGAGACAGAAAAAGTGCTGCTGCCTTAATAAGCATCCTATAACATTTCTGTCATTTTTCTAAAGTTTGTTTAAATGTATTGCATCTCTGCTATATGTCCAGTCTTCCTGTGTGTAGCTTGTGGCAGAGACAAGTTGAGGAAGTAAACGTGAGTGTAACCAACCCGTGAAACAACCCGTCCCTGCAGCGATGCACCTGATCCCTTTGTGAGCAGAGCACTACCTGGCTGCCCGCTGTATTCCAGCCAGCACTGAGAATGGAGCCGTTCCCATGGTTTGTTTTTGTCAGACATGAGTGTGCCACCTGTGCAGGCTGCATGAGTCCCAAGCACAGAGATGGTCCTTGTGGTCCTCAGAGGACAGAGAATGGTCCTCTCCCTTTCTGCGGGGCCATGGCCATATATGATTTCCTCTCCATGCTGATGTACAAACTGGCTGCAAAGTTGTAAGGGGTGAGCTGCCGGCTACGCCTCGAGGATCTTCTGCTGGGGCTGTGTGTCTTTGCTTCAGCCCAGCCTAATACTGGGCTGACAGATACACAGGAGCCTGCAGAGAATTACGTGGAACCATCATGTTTAAAAAACCATCATGTTTAAAAACCTCCTTTATGTCCTTATGAAGTGCTCATGTATTAAATATCAAAAGACTTATTCCCATCAGAGCAATAAGTCTGCACTCACGCGAGTTGTTCCACAGAAAGCAGCTCACCACTTGGATGCGAGTAAAAATCATGGTTCAATTGCATGTGTGGGGGCCCATTTGCAGGATGGAGTCTTTCAGCCCCCTTTCCTGAAAACCCTTCGGCACACACTGAGCTTCCAGGCTGTATCTACATCTCACCAAAGTTACTTGCAGAGCTATGTGCTGCAGTGCTTTGCTGAGGTAGAATGTGAACTGACAAATTAAGGTCTTAGTGACTAGTTAATTTTTACTTTCTGAAGCTAAGGGGAGAGAGTGAAGACAGGTGAGGAGGGAAAGAAAAAGAAACACAGAATAGAAAAAGAAAAGTTTCATCGTACGGCATTCAGCCACATAAAATGTGACATCTTTAAACCAGCCTCTCTGGAAATAAGGCATTTAAAAGGTCAGATAACTAAGACACAAGGATAATGTGGTCTTTTCTCACTGAATTCACAACTCTATTTATGGAAGCTCTGATCTGAGAGGGAAGGAGATGCCAGCTTTAACTTTGCTCTATTTACCCTGGCAGTGGCTTTGGCCAGCCATTTTCCGCCGTGACTATTTCTCACGTTTCCATCCCACTCAGAATACACCTCTTTGGTTGCGTGCATTTTTTAAAATAAAGGTGAAATATTTTGACTCGGACATACTTTTTAGCAGGAAGCAGGTTTGGTTCTGTATTTCTCACCTCCTCTCTCATCTTACCTAACAGGTTTTTACAGAGCCAATTATGGTACATAATGATATTGTAGTCAGGAAGCATGAAAAGAAAGATAGCTCTTGCTTCACACTATATTCAGGTTTGAACAGAATTTGTATTGATTATGCATCACTGAATAGAAAAACTCAAGGGATCATTTGTATTTATAATTCATATTGTCTTTTTCCAGCTATTTTTTCTTTCATAGTCAGAGAACCACAGATTTGTGAATAAGAATGTGTGACCTTATCATCTCACCTTAATCACCCTCACTAACACAGTGGTTAACTGAAAACATGGCCACATAAAATAACCACTACTTGTTTGTCTCAAATTCTTTCTACAAAATTGTCTAGTCCAGATTTTGGCCAACAGGGAGTTTGCACTGATGTGGCAAAAAAAATTGCAGAGGTCCGAATACAAAACTTCCAGAGATTAGGCACAAAGGACATGAGCAAGGCTTTCGACACGATCTCCCATAACATCCTCCTAGGGAAGCTCAGGAAGTGTGGGCTGGATGAGTGGTCAGTGAGGGGGATTGAGAACTGGCTGAATGGCAGAACTCAGAGGGTTGTGATCAGTGGCACCGAGTCTAGTTGGAGGCTGGTAACTAGTGGCGTCCCCCAGGGGTCAGTACTGGGCCCAGTCTTGTTTAACTTATGCATCAATGACCTGGATGAAGAGTTAGAATGTACCCTCAGCAAGTTTGCTGATGACACCAAACTGGCAGGAGTAGTGGATACACCAGAAGGCTGTGCTGCCATTCAGTGAGACCTGGACAGGTTGGAAAGTTGGGCAGAGAGGAACATGATGAGGTTCAACAAGGGCAAGTGCAGGGTCCTGCACCTGGGGAGGAACAACCCCAGGCATCAGTACAGGTTTGGGGCGGACATGCTGGAGAGCAGCTCTGCAGAGAGGGACCTGGATGTCCTGGTGGACGACAGGTTGACCATGAGCCAGCAGTGTGCCCTTGTTGCCAAGAAAGCTAATGGGATCCTGGGATGCATTAAGAGGAGTGTGGCCAGCAGGTTGAGGGAGGTTCTCCTTCCCCTCTACACTGCCCTAGTGAGGCCCCATCTGGAGTACTGTGTCCAGTTCTGGGC
>Ga0065711_1050372_pt1 | contig 10870 bp, 10 predicted proteins | sample Hoacrofraction12_FD_59098 | JGI IMG/M metagenome (GOLD analysis project Ga0065711, IMG submission 59098) | Hoatzin crop microbial communities from Cojedes, Venezuela - Epithelial fraction 12 v2 (version 2) | ecosystem: Host-associated > Birds > Digestive system > Esophagus > Crop | place... | reverse complement strand
AACTGAAGCACAGGAAGTTCTGTCTGAACATGAGGAAGAACTTCTTCCCTCTGAGGGTGACGGAGCACTGGCACAGGCTGCCCAGGGAGGTTGTGGAGTCTCCTTCTCTGAAGATATTCAAGACCCGCCTGGACGGGGTCCTGTGCAGCCTGCTGTAGGTGACCCTGCTTCGGCAGGAGGGTTGGACTAGATGACCCACAGAGGTCCCTTCCAACCCCGAACATTCTGTGATTCTGTTAACTCAGCGACAGCATGATCCTTGACCGCACCTTCACCCAGTTCCCCAACGCACCATGTGTGTTGTCTCCTCGTAGCCCAGACATGCCCTTTTATCTCCAGCACCTCTCTGAAACACCCGAATTTCAATCTTCAAAAACTGCCTTTTGCATCTCAAACTTGCCCAGCAAATTAAGCTCCAAATTTTAAATGCTTATTCACACAAAGTGTTTTAAAATTGTGTCTTGGCTTTGCCTGGATACTTTGTACTAATTGCTCGGCTGGTGTTTGGACCCGTGCTATCTGAACACGCTCAGCTGAGGCCAAGGCTCCAGCACTGCTGTTCTACATCAGCCCCGTTGCCAAACCTGAATGCGAAACTGCATGGCTACTCATGCTTACGGAAGTCTTACTAGCAGAACTTGACTCCAGCTGTCCCCTGGCTAGTCACTAGACTGCTCAGTCATGGTGTATTCAGTATTGGTTCATGACTCAGCTGAACTGCAAGAGCACAGGCTCAGTCGCTGGCAGGAGACCCACGCTGAACAACGCTCCCATTGTCCACAGCTCTGCAGCCTCATGGCTCCTCTGCCTCAGTGCCCACCCTCAGCCAAAAGCCGCCTCCACACTACCCTGGGGAACAGCCTGAACGCCACCACTCTCACAGCATAGAAACCAAACCCCTCTCCCTTCCCAGGCAGAGAGCTCACCCTATGCCTGCACCAGGGCAGACATTGCCACCTCACCCACAGAAAACACTTGTTATCCCAGGAAATGGAAATCCCCAAACTGGCACCCATTTCATGAAGCTTCCTTAGTTATCTCAGCCTCCAGCAATGCTCCTCTTCTTCCCGAAACAAAGATGGTATATCTTCACTAACAGTTATTGATGGTTTTTTCCTTTCCCACCAACCACTCCAGCCTTTTCGAACACAGTAAGGCTGTTAGCACGCACAACTTTGGAAGAGCTCGTGACAAAAACCCCTAAGTAAGGCAGGTGCAGCCTTGTTGAGCGTCCCACCTCAGTTTAGTTGAACATGCTCCACTTCGCCACACGGTTTTAACCACCTTTATCTTTTCCCAGTTGAAATGATGTCCGAGTGGATGAACCCCAGCCTCCTGAGCAGGTTTCTTGCAGGAAGTTATCCCCCTTATCTTTCGCCAGACTTGTGTGTCCCTGTGCCCTTCCCAGTTCCAATACCTGAACTGCAGCTCTTCCAGGTGCCACCATCCACATCACAGGCACTGACAGAAGTCTTAGAGGTGATTTACCCCTCACCCATAAACTCTTCTAAGAGATCACTTAGAAGACTTCACCTCCTCTCCCCTCAGCTCCTCCCCCCCACAGATCCACTCCCCAAAATGCCACTTACCACATGAAATAATTTGGATGACAGCAAAGAGAGGGTTAAAGACATTTATAAAAAAAAAAAAAGTCATATTTACAGACCATTGCCTAAGCATGAAACTCTCAAATGACAGAAGTCACAATTTCTGTAATCTAAGTGTACAAAGTGCATATCTTTCAACTTTCTTCCCTCTGCAGCAGAAGATTGGAGGGGGATGTTTCTTTTTCTTTACACCTTTCTACCCTCAAGGCAGAGGGGGTAAGGCCTGGGTCAGACTGAAGGGACAAAACCTGTTGATCACTGGGTTATCCACCAGGCAGACTCTACAAATGGTAGCTTAGAAGAAAGTAAGGGCAGGAATGGATTCCCTTGAGACAAGGAACCTAGGGTCAATGCCCCAGGGAGGTGAGTGGGAAGAAAAGCTTATTCAGCTATTCGCTAAATTAACTCACAGACCCAATTCAACCACTCCAGGTTTGCCAGATACACTTGAGTCAGTTTCTATTCGCAGCCCCACTGCTCTGGGTTCAAACATGGGCTCCAAAACTGAATCTGATTATCCCAGCCAGGGTGGGAGACGGTAACTGTGCTCCCCAAGCTGTCAGTTGCATAAGCTCACACGCAGCCCCGCACTGTCTGTGTCAGGATGAAAGGTTTTGGACAGCAAATGAAAACAGTGCCAACAGCAGCCCCTTGCACGGGATTAGCTGCTTGATCTAATCCCTCTCGAAAATGGCCAAGAGAGAGGCTCTTCTGCAGCACTGCCCTCCCTTGCCCCCCCAGGTGGGAAGGCAAGCAGCACTGCTCTGCCAGCACCGTGCTGAAGTGACACGCAACAGGAGCAGGCCAAAGAATGTAGGGTTAAGAGCCAGGAAAGCTCCGCAGTTGTCCTGCTAGACTACAATGCACCAGCGTGAATGCAGATGGCAGGAAGGAGCAGTGTGCAGGGTATGAGCTATAGCAATATACTGCGCAGAAACTCAAAACGCAGATGCCAACGCAGGAAAGAGCGAACATCCACACAGAATGGACAACGGACCGAGCCTGAGGAAGACTCACTTCAAGGAGCTGGCGTGTAACACATCCCCTGCCAGTGTGAGACACTCCACGGGCTACACACCACACACCGGCCACTCCATTTCAGAGCGCTCTCACTCAGGGAAGGAAATGCTGTGGAGTGCAGGGCCCAGGTGTAGTTCCCTTATTACTCGGGCCAGCAAGCTTCTGGGAGACTGCTTTACTCGTGCCAAGGCATGATCTTATTCTCTGAAGAATTTCTCCTCTCAGAGTCCCCCCCCCTCCCTAAGATGCCAAACTGCTCTGAAGCGGCCCATTCCAGGCAACGGCACCATGGCTCACCTTGCAGCAGTGAGGCTCTTCTGCACAGAAAGTTTTAAGTGCCTTTTAAGCGTACAGACAGTTCTCCTGCTACAGCTGTCCTTCATTTTGTTTCCATCCCACATGAGTACCACCTTGATTTACTCAGAAAGCATTTATATCGCCGTCAGTCTAGCCTAACGAAAGAAATACTGCGATTTTCCTGTTCTCTTGTAGGATGGGTACTCTTATTTCTGACATTGTAGCAGCTTCCTTCCCAATGCCTACTATAATTTGAATTAATCAGCGCACCTCACTGGCTCGTACTAATGATGAGCAAGGACGTTTACTATTTCTGAGATGCGCAGATGCTGCTCCCTGCATCAACGCATCAAATCACATGCAAGGAGCCATTGTCAGAAAAGAAAGATACACCTGGGAGTGAGCAAGTTGATAGCAGGCTCTTGCCCCTTTAAATGTGGGCAGATTTTGGGCATGGCTGAGAAGAGACATATTTGGCTCTCCAGAGACCAGAAAGCCAAGTATTCCCAAGCACAAGTAATGCAGTGCCCTTTTGTGGCAGCTATTGGAATTACACGTTTATATGAGACCCCAGATTTTCTGTTGCGCATTTCAAGTTCCAGCCCCTCTGTGGCAGCAGTCCCTGCTCCTCTGGTCACCTCTTCACCACTCTCACTCTTCACTTGCAAGATGTTTGCCGCTGGCTGTAAGAGAAAGCAAAAGAGAGAATTTGCCTTGACCTCCCCCTTACACTGCAAAGTTGGCAGAACATGTGACCAGCTCCTTCCCTCCTGGGATCTGGAGCACTTCAGGCAGACGACTGGACCTGCTTGCTCTCCTCCTTCAGTCGGTACCCTGAGCACATCTGCAAACCTGCCTGCAAACCCGCCCTGCGGGAGAAGCAGCCTCACTAAGCCAACCCCCCCAACAACTGTGATCTGGGATTGTCCTGGTAACAGGGTACTGCTTTCTGCTGGACAACCGAGTTAACAGCTTGTCAAGCAACACCAAAACAACCAGGGCAGGCCACAGCCAAATTACAGGGTTATGGAATTACAGTTAGGAGCCACTTCCCCCCACAAGCAAGTCCATTTTGTTCATTAAAAAGGAGGAAGCAAATCAGACCGAGTCTTGCTAGCTGCCAGGATAAGGTAGTTTCGGCCAAATCACGCTAGAGACTACTCACAATCATAAACTCTTGCCAGGGATCTCTGGAGCGGGGAGACCTGTCACTTTGGCTCGTTTGTACAGTTCTTCAGCGCACAAATCTTCTGCTCCCTCGTGTTTGCGCTTTGGAGAAGCCTGGTCTGCTTGCGACAGCCTCATCGCTGTAGAGGAAGAAGAGTCATTGCAACATTCCCCTTGCCTTCAGATCTCCTCACAAGTACACCCGAGCCTAACCTGCTACGGAGCTGGGAGAGAGAAGAATACGCAGTGCACAAGCACAGACGCTGCCACAGCCTCTTTGAAAACTTGTGAAAAAGCTTTGTTAAAAGCAGAGTAATTAAGTCTCCCAGAACAAACACAAAAGTATCCTCTGACAGAGGACAACTTCATTATACCTGATGATCCCTACAGAGATCTGTACTTTTCCCTTAAGTGGCTGCATGTGATCCCATACAGGCAATAAAAGATTGACTTCAACAAACTCCTATTCTTCAGCCCTTTTAGGAACGAAGGCTCACGGGGGACTTCTGAAGAAAGCCTAAAAGGAAGGTGAATGTGATCTATGTTTTCCTAGCTACACACCCTCTTCTTATCAGAAAAGGATCTCTCTCTCCTGCCCGTAGCCTTTAAGCGGACATGAAACTATCTCAGAAGCACACATATCGCTCCAACTCACCTGTGCTGGTGCTGCAGCCCTGCCCTGAAGCGGAGTCTGCAACTGGGCCACTGAGATCTTCCACACATGAAGGGACTGATGCCAGTAAACCTAGAGAAAGGCAAGAGGATCATAGTTAAGAAACAAAAAACACCTGAGGTGCGAGAAGCCTTTCACACAGGAACACCTTAGTGATCACCAATCAGCACAGCTACATCCCAAAGCAGGATGAGTCCAGAGCTGCGCTCAGCCAGCGCTAGCCACAGACAGACACTGTGATCCAGCAGCAGCCTGTTTATCTCGGATGCTCAGCCTCGAGTTTTCCAAAGTGAAGACTGCACCACTGGGGGCATATGGATGGTGCCTTGCCATCACCAGCTCCCCACTCTTACCTGAGCAGATCTGGCAGGGACTGCTTCCTCTTGCAAGGACTAGCCAGAGAGACATGTGCTATCTATATTAAATCACGACCTCTCCTCCCAGCATTTCATCTCCTATTAAAGACAAAGTCTTTTACAACTGTTTGTACTTACAGAGCCCCCTGTAGCGCGACAGCTGCTGGTAAATCTGCTTCATGCGTTCGATGTTCAGTCGGCTGGTCTCTGCGTGGTTCACCATGGGTTTGGGGTAGTCCACCCCAATGATGCACTTGGCTGCCTTCTGCACAGACTCCGGGGCATTCCATGGTTCGTATATATATCGTGAGGGGAACCCCTTCAGTTTGGGCAGATACCTCCTGCAACACAAGTAAAAGGATGCACAAACACCACTTACAAGTGCAGCCACGCAGCATCCACAATGCACAGAAAGCCTCATGCACCTGTCAGCTACTGAACCATTTAGGTTCACAGACCAAGCAAGAAGCAAGCTCCAGTCACATCACTTACTTAACGTAGTCACCACTGGGGTCTGTGCGACGTCCGAAGCCCACAGGGCAGTAACAGTGGAAGAACTGCTGGAAGAATGCACTGCACGAAAGCCACATCCAGCTGCCCGCATTTACGCTGAAATCTGCATCCAGCAACAGTTCGTCAAATACCTGCAGAAATTGGAGGCAAAGGCAGTGAGAGCTTACCCAGGCAGGAGGATCCAAGACGTTATTTCAAGTGTCAGGCACTGAGCCGTGAAAACGGCTCCTAGGAGCCCGAGCAGCAGCAAAGAGGCGATCTGCTGGCTGAAGGCAGCTGGCTGGTCAATACATCTCACTTCCTGATGCTTTCACATAGGGAGACGCTGTCTGCTCGTGCTGATAAGGTGCTGGCTTATCTCTCATGCAACTATAGACTGAATCACCACCTAGTGCTGCAGCGAGCCTTGGGTATTGATCCTAACCTGGGACGCGTTAACAAGTGCAAAGCACCAACTGTGGGAAGCAGGCAGATGCTGCACAGAAGAACAAGCACCAGAGCAAGCAGCAAGAACCCCTCTGAAGGTCCCAGAGCACAATGCCACCGAGAGGCAGACAGGTTTCAGCAGTAACTCGCGCACATCCATCCACAGATGCTGCACCTTTAGCATCTGACCCTACAACGCACTTTCAGCTATGCTCTGTGTTGTCAGCTTTGTGACAAGACGCCCTTGCCTCCACTTTTTGCGTAGGGCAGTATGTACACCAGATAGGTTCAAGCTGTCTGTCCCTTCAGATGGCCCAAGAGGACGGTCTTTTACCTCTTTCCTTGAGAGACTCTAGACTCAGATTTCACAGTCATGGAGCGCTCCCTGACCGGCACGGTGATGGATTATACAATGAGGAGAAAAGTCCAGTTATAAAGTGACATTGAACTTGTAAAGAAAACAGATGGACTGAAAGAACTTTTACAAAATAATAAAAAAGTCCCCAGAATCACAGTCCATATGTACCAGTGGGTCCCACTAACATTTAGTCATGGTTACTAGAGACTCTTGATACTGTCATAGCTTCATAGCAGAAGGCAGAAACCTGTTGGCAGGCCAAGAGCCTGCTAGCAAATCCTCTCTTCCACACAATTTTTACGTGTGAAGCAAAAGCCATACCTGTGTGCACCATCCTTGCAGCGAGTGCCAGGGAGACTGTTTTCCTTATGGCCTCCTGCAAGCCTCCAAAAATGGCAGACTCACCCTGACTCCCGACTCCCAGCTGATCCAGAGGTCGCCCCTGGTCAGGAAGCAGGCCACCGCGTGTCTGGCCAGATGGTGGATCCACCCTTCCTGCCTCAGCTGAGTCATGATTGCATCGATCCAAGGGAAGCCTGTCTTGCCCTCTGCCCACTTTGCCAAGGCTTCAGGGTTCCTGTCCCAGGGGATCTGGATACAGATGGGGTTTCCCTCCATGCGATCAAACTTCGGGTTGTTTGTGGCTGCTGTGTAGAAAAACTCCCGCCACAGAAGCTGTCCGTACAGAGAGAGGGGGGGCGTGCTGTTTCGCTTCACCTGTGGAGAAGGGAACAAGGGTGTTCATGGGCAAAGATGGCTTCATTAAGCTGAGCTGTAGGCCACCCATGTGTTTATACACAATTCCCAAGTCAGTTACTGACAATTGCCATAAAGGAGCTCAGTTCCAGATCATCCTTTACCAGAAACCCGGGCGGTAAAGTCAGAGCACCGCTTTTAGCTCACTCAGTACACTGACAAGTGACTTGAATGATGCAAAACCAACAGCAAAAAGCTCCACACGGCTCATGACACAGGTGTCCAGGCTGAAGAACAAGGTACCAGATTTAAGGTCTGCTCAGCTATTTATAGGAGAGTCACTGCTCCTCACACAAGAGTCTCTTTAGTAGTAGCAACAAGCTTAGCCCAACAGTCAAACACAAGGCAGGCAGCAGTAACTTTTGCAGCTGTTCTGGCATACTGTCTGGGAACCAGCATCGCGCTATGCTCAAAACCAGTCTGCTCTCCAGATGAATCTTGTCTTACCTTCTTATACAGCTCCCAGAGACGATAGTAAAACAAGCGGCAGGACAAGCAGCCAAAACGCAGGTAGGGACTGAGTCCTGTAGGGCTGGCCAGCAATGAATTCGCATTCATCCTTGGTCTTTCGTAGTTTGCAACCCATGCCTAGACACATTCAGGAGAAATGAGCAAAAAAACCTCTCAGATTTGTGGGACGCTGCTAAGGGGAGATCTCTGTGCAGGTGGCAAGGCCACTCAGGTCTCTTTCCCAGCGGTGGTTGGAAGTGAATAGAAGATCGAAAGTGAGGAATCCCAACCCCCACACCCCATTCAACAAATGCAAAAGTTTCGCTCCAGGATTTAAACCACTTAGTCATTTTGGCCAAGAAAAGGACTAAATTTGCTTTGCATGCAGGAACTAATAACCTTGCGAGCTCCTAGGGACATATGCTAATGCCATTGTTAATGTTCAGGTACATCTACTGCATTTCACACATTGAACAAGGAAATTTGGTGAAATTCAGACCTTTCTGTGGAGTATTATGTTCCCAGTTTATTTCCCCTTCAGCACAAGAATTTATACTTTGATCTCTACGACTGCCACCAAGCCACCCAGCATTAAAATGATACCAACAGCTTAAAATTGAGTCATGCCTCTGCAGCTCGGTCACCTTTCATTACTTTGAAATCCTCTGCCTCATTCAGTATAACGCAGAACACAAGTCCCATGGAAGAAATCCGGGTGTTTCAGCAATCGGCTAAAGGAATGACAGCCAGTGAGACAATGTACTAATGTGCCGAGGTACCAGGGGAAGACATTCTCTTCTGGGCATGTACTCCCACTATTACCTCAGACAAAGACAAAAGGAGATGGTGTGCAGCATGTAGCAGGGACCGAGCAACTTACAGGAGAGTTTCCAAGTCTGCACTCCTCAAAAGAAAATGGAGGGGTAAAAACAAGGAAAAGAATCCTATGTGCTTCGAATGGCAGCATAATTAATATACAGCTCTACTTCTTTGGGTCTGAGGAAGCCCAGGAGCTTCCTGCTCCACAAACAACCCCAGATGACAGGAGTACTCGAACAATACCAAACACTCCTCCCAGAGGTGAATGCTGCAACCACTCCTAGGTGGAGCAGGGAAACAGAGCAATGGCCAGTGCTCAACATTCTTCATTTTGAGCCACAGCCTGCAGCAATCGCCACTTAAATAGCAGAGGTTACCTTTCGTTCCAGGTGTTTATCCAGCCGTGCCAAGGCTTCTGTCTCCCCTCCTTGCCAAACTGCAGGGGCAAGACCATCCGTAGGAAAGCCTGAAGGAAAGAACTCTGTAAGATTCAAAGCCATACCTAGAGAAAAGATGGGATTAAGCACTAATAACAGCAAGATGCTACATACTGCAGTTGCCTAATATGGCTTACTTGCTGCCCTCGTCCTTCTACAGCAGGCATGAGGAACACGGGAGAGCCTGTTCGTGACACTGCACTGGAAGGGCCTCTCCCTGCAATACTTCCAGCAGCCTTCTGGGGACTTTCCCCATTGCTGATATAACAGCACTCTCTCTTGCGTGTCAGCACTACCCACAGGGCTCTGCTCCAAAGGCCAGAGCAGCTGGAAAAGCAGTATCTGCTCCACAGCTTTGCCTTACAAAATACCTTGCCAGAACACCAGCAGCTCACTAGAAAGCCTGACTGCTCCTGGTGAGGCTCCTATTCTGCTGAAAGCTGGCGCTAGGGAAGGTACTGGATCAGTGCTGAAGAGCCAATGCAAAAGGGGAAGCAATAATGCAGTTTCCCTGCACTGCTCTGGGGTGACAGTGGAGTCTCCCCCAGCAGCAAGTAGAGCAGTGTAAGGTTGCAGGCAGTCTCACATTAGGCCAGACAACAAAGGAAGCAGATCTACCCAGGGCTGCAGCCCCTTGGGATACTCCCTTTGTGAAGCCCCCTGATTTTACACAGCTGCTGAAACTGTGCTTTAAGGTACGAGGTGCTATTCCTATAAAGCTGGTATGGAGCCTCCAGTTGCACACATACAGACAGTATTCTGTATTAGTCCTTTCTTCCCTTCCATTTAGATTCACTTCCCTGATGTAGGCCAAGCATTCCTCATGCTACAGCTCTCTATTCATCCTTGTTCTCCAAGAAAAATACAGGACCATAAGGCATAGCAGGATGAGTGAAAGAAGTTTCTGTAGTATCTTTTGTCTTGCTAAGCTCCCAAATCGGTGCCGCTTCACAATAACTGAATGAGATGACCTGACCTGGTACAGTTTACCTCTTCAGGTCTGTTACACAACGTGTCTGAGATGGCAGTAGGAAGAAAGCAGCTGGCGAGGGCATGAGACACTGATACAGCGGTTACACGCTCGGTGTTGTGGAGAACATGAGGACAGATGCAGAGCATTTCAGAGCAATGCTTGAGGGGATGCTGTGCATCGACAGTAGTGCAAGGGACAGCAGTCTGTTTTCCTGAGGTCCAGCACTTCCTGAAAACATTAGGCTGCTTCTGTGCTCTATGTTGAGAACAGCGGAGCTGTCCTGGGCACATGCCAGCCATTAGAAACAGTTTAATTAGATCCCGTTTCAGCCAGCAGTTAACCTTTCCTTCACTCTCAACACATACCCAGCTCTTCCAGGGATGGCACCCCATACACATCGTCATGGTTCTCCTGGATGTCCACTTTACACTTCTCCATCTGTTGGCTTGTTACGGTGCTCACCGGCTTCTTTGGGAGCTCCATGCGGCTAATGATGGCCTGGAAGCGTTTGTAGGTGAGGGGTGGCTTGTGACCATTCAGCTCAATTATTCTGGAGACAAAACAAGCAAGGTGAAGCAATGCAGCCTCGCTGCCACATAAGACACAAGGAAACAGCAGCCGAACTGCATCCTGCTATCTCTGCTACGGACAGCCTTATACTTTGGATACAGAAACCCTTACAGACCTCCCTTTCACTTGACACATCCCTTGAAGGGATATTCAAAACAAACCAACCAACAAACCCCCAAAACACACCAGAAAACAACCCCCCACATACTAATTCATCTCCATGGGAAAAAAGAAACCACCAGCTGCAGCTGAATCAGGCTTAGCATCACATCTCTCTCCCAGAGCTCCTCATTAGACCCCCGTATGAACCCTCAATCTGATTACTGCCTTTCTGTCTCCCCGAGACGGCAAATCCCGGCCCCGCATCTGCTCCCCCAACACCCTGCGCTATCCTGCCCTGATGCTGACCTTCATCCTCCCCAGCCCATTAGTGCCCCCTCCTCCACCC
>Ga0065711_1050371_pt1 | contig 10870 bp, 6 predicted proteins | sample Hoacrofraction12_FD_59098 | JGI IMG/M metagenome (GOLD analysis project Ga0065711, IMG submission 59098) | Hoatzin crop microbial communities from Cojedes, Venezuela - Epithelial fraction 12 v2 (version 2) | ecosystem: Host-associated > Birds > Digestive system > Esophagus > Crop | place... | reverse complement strand
CAGGACCTTGTCCAGGCGGGTCTTGAATATCTCCAGAGAAGGAGACTCCACAGCCTCCCTGGGCAGCCTGTTCCAGTGCTCCATCACCCTCAGAGGGAAGAAATTCTTCCTCATCTTCAGACGGAACTTCCTGTGCTTCACTGTGCCCATTGCCCCTTGTCCTGTCGCTGGGCACTACTGAAAAGGGTTGGCCCCCTCCTCCTGACACCCATCCTTGAGATATTTATAAGCATTTATTAGGTCCCCTCTCAGCCTTCTCTTCTTCAGACTGAACAAGCCCAGCTCCCTCAGCCTCTCCTCGTAGGGCAGACGTTCCAGTCCCCTCATCATCCTCGTATCCTTCCGCTGGACTCTTTCCAGTAGCTCTTCATCTTTCTTGAACTGGGGAGCCCAGAACTGGATACAGTACTCCAGATGGGACCTTACTACGGCAGTGTAGAGGGGAAGGAGAACCTCCCTCATCCTACTGGCCACACCCCTCCTAATCCATCCCAGGATCCCTTTATCTTTTTTGGCAGCCAGGGCTTGCCAGTGTGGTAAACTTGCTCCAATGTGGGCTCCTCTCTCCAGCTTCCACAGATCCTGCGAGGAACCTGCTCCAGCACGGGGTCCCCATGGGGTCACAGCCTTCTTCAGACATCTACCTGCTCTGGCGTGGGGTCCTCCATGGGTTGCAGGTGGATATCAGCTCCAGTGTAGACCTCCATGAGCAGCAGTGGAGCAGCCTGCCTCACCATGCTCTTCTCCACAGGTTGCAGGGGTAGATTTGCTCCAGTACCTGGAACACATGCTTCTTCTCCTTCTTCACTGACCGTGGTGTCTCCAGGGCTGTTTATCTCACATATCCTCACTCCTTTTCTGGATGTTGCTGTGCAGCGTTTTTTTCCCCTTCTTAAATATTTTACCACAGAGGTGCTTCCATCATCTCTGATGGGCTCAGCCTTGGCCAGCAGCAGTTCTGTCTTACAGCCAGCTGGAATTGGCTGTGTTGGACATGGGGGGAGCTTCTGGCATTCTTCTCACAGAAGCCACTCCTGCAGCCCCCCTGCTACCAAAACCTTGACATGTAAACCCAACACAGCCACGTTAGCTTAGTCCAGGTGTCATCAAAATTTATACTCAGCCCATACTCTTTGAAGTTATCTTCTGCTTGAGAGTCCAAAGTCCAGTTTTGGGCCTTCACTCTCAGAAGCTCCGAATTATCTGTTAAAATTGCCAATTCAAGACCTTTTTCTCTGAAGACACACCAATGAAGTACTATTTTTTTAAAAAATATTATCACAGATGATAGTATTTTCTCTCTACAGAGACCTAGCTGTAGCTCATTTCTGTGCTTAGAAGGATCATTGAATTTTTCACCCACATGTTTTCTGCTGGACTGAGCACTCAGATTATGGTATAACAGGAGCAGGACTGAATGGCTTGCTTAGACTGGGCCTCATTATCAATAGCGGTTGCAAGAAGATTACCGTCTCTGCCCCTAGACATGATGAACAGCACGATCTGACTTTACCATCTGGACTCTGGAAACTTTCAATAAGTACGGGAAGTATTTGGAAACTTTCAATAAGTACGGGAAGTATTTGAGACAGGTGAGACCTTTCTCCATGCCCAGTTTCACCAAACTAATGAATCTAACAAACTTGATAAATTAATACCATTGTTTATGTTCTTGTTATGAGAAACAGAAATCCAAACAAAACACTGGAAATGTAACAGAAAAAGACATTTCCCAAGGAAATGTTGAAAAATAGGGAACAATCCACAGTCATTTACCAAAAAATCCCGTCATGGAAAACCTCAGCCAGAAAAGAAAGAAATAAGAAACTAAAAATAAAGAAAACTATGAAAGCAAACAGGTTTCCTGATAACTGCCAAAGTCTTTGTAAGTTGCCTTTATTTTGTTGCAGTGCTGCTTACCAGCTGGGTAAATAAGTGTTCCCACAGCGGCAAAATGGGAGCCGTCTGCAGAACATCTGCATTTACAAACATTTACAAGATGAAGAAAAGTATTTGTTATTTCATGTTTTCCTTGCAAATATGGGACTAAAGAAAGCAATCTGATTATCTGATTTTCATCAAGTAGTTTAACGTTTCAAGGTGTACCATTTGCAAAAAAAAAGACGAAGAAAGTGACTTTTTCTGTTTTGTTATTTTACGACTAGGCTCAAGTCCAATTAGGCCACTGAAATTTTGAGAACAAACACATTTTTCCACAGTAAAGAATATTTTGATAACCACAGTTCTCTTGTGTCGTCTCACTCTGATACAGAACCAGTTACTGAGTTTCATTTCCCTGGGTGTCAGATTCTCTATTATCTGTACAGGAGTTTGACTCGCATGTCAGTAAATTCACTGACAACAAATCACGAAAATACCTGAAGACAGCGCAAACTGGATGGAAGACCTGAAGATACAGCAGAATTAAGCTGTCTTAGCAGATACATACATTGCAGCTGTTACACTCCAGCTCAGAATTAATGGGGCTTCTTTTCTATGTCGATTATAATGATTTCCCAATGTTTACTTTAAAGTTTTAGTTTCAGAAATGGGGCAATTACGGCATTGCTCTTGCTGGACAGATTTCTGTGGCATTCCCTCCTTTGTGTATATAGAAAAGCACATTTGACACCAGCTGCCCTCTGCTTCATTCTGTGGTACTTTCCAGAGATCACAGATTGCTGCAGGTCAAGCTGCATGGACCCAAGTCATTCCCTCCTCTTTTGAAGAAAGAATTTGGGCCCTACGTTATTCCATACAGTCCCTTGATCTAATGGCAGAATGAAAGTGTCCTTTGGCCTAGCAGGACACAAAGGAGCTGGAGAGGTGGCCTTTTTATTGCTCTTTTTGTTTTCCTAACCTGGAAATCACAGCATTAATAAACAGCTTCTTCTTTAAATTCAGACAGCTTTTGGCATAGAAGAATTTGGGCTGCAACATTTAATACCACAAAAATGTACTGAATCTTGATGCATTCTAAATATGATGTAACAGTATTCACGCAGTTCAATTTTCAGTAGGGTATGCAATAAGGACTGTTTAATCAGTTATTTCATATTAGAAAAATCTTTTTATACTTATGGACATTCCCACTAAAAGACGTGCTAAAATGACTCTTCCAATGTTCACACTATACTTCCATTTTCACACTTTTTCTGCTTTCAGAACAGATAATAACCCCAGCTTTAGTGGGCTTTTGGAGATCACATATCTGAATTTTCAGCAAGAGCACCACCACTTATTAACAGCCTACTTTCAATATATTACTTTCCAGTTTCTGTCTTGCAACTGAAATAGACTGGTGGTTTGATGCTGTGCAAGTCTTTCCATGGTTCATCTGTTATCAGCCACAAGCACAGCACAGACATTACCTGTAAACGGAAAGGGTAGAAAAGAAAAACTAAAAGATTCTATGATTGCTGTTCTGGACTATTGGTGCAGACAAATAAAATTATGTTTCTGGTTTGCTTGGACATTCTTAGAGAAGATGGGAATTCAGACTACATAGATAGAAAAGGTGGTCCCCTAGAAAGTAATTTCCTACTTGTTTTGATCTTCATTTATATTATTGCAGGAAATCTTCTTTTTGTGTTTGCGCTGAAGTGCTTACTTCAACTATCTGGCCTTGTTCAGTTGGGATTTGAATTTAAAGCATCATCTCCATGGCTTTAAGAGTTTGTAAAAACCAGCTTGTAATGTCCACTTACTTCTGAATAATTTTATCTCAGGATCGATTAGAATAGTTATGGGGAAAAAAATTTGCTTCATAAATTTTCATGTCCTGTTAAAGTACTTGGCCAACCATTGTTTTATTATCCATAATTTTCTGCACATGGAAATAAGAATGTATGTACTGAACTTGTTGTGAGTTTTCGTATAAAACACCTAGGGAACCACAATAATGTTAACTACGAACTGTAAATTATTTTTGAACATGTGCAGTGCGACAAGGAAGGAAATATTTTAGTATTAATATGCTTCTTCATTCAAGAACAGACAGGTCACAGTCCTTTTTTTTCGCTCTTTATAAAGAATAGAACTGAACTGAACTGAAAATGTTTGGTACACAGATAATATTAGTAACAGAAGGTAAGAAAGATAAGTATTTACCTTTAAGTGCAATCTTTCCCATTGAGTATCTTCCTCTTATAATAAAATGCCACAGTAAGAACTACTAAAATTTATATGACAAGATGATGTTGAACTGCTGTATACCAGAATTGTGATTAGTTACAGATATTTATCATATTTCTTTAAATCATGCTCACCTACGTATATGTGTACGTAAAAACATGATGAAAAATGTATTATCAATCTATAGGAGCTGGAAGGTTACCAAATGTATGCACAGTAATGCTAATACATCTGTTATGTAACTACTATCTTAATCACTTAACATATACTATGTATCATCAAATAATATTAATATATCTACAGAAGCATATACGTATTTCCTCAGCTTATTTTGTGTTCTCTTGAGTTGACTTTTCTCAGTGTAATTCCCTAGCGCAATTTCCCCACTCTAAAGGGAAAAATACTGGATTGTCTCCTCTGTTGGTAGATTTGCATTTTCTACATGTTTTTGCTTCCATGTTATGCTAATCCTTAAGTACAGTTTACAGGCTTTCGGCAGTGGAGTAAATAGGAAGTTTTCAGTGAAAGAAAGTGAACATTTTTGATTGCTCTGTATAACTCTAATGAATAGGATTCAGTAGCATTGTAATAAATGGATATCCACTTCAAACACAGAGGTGAAATAAAAGTACTTCTAAAACAAATAAGCAAACTAAAGCTTAGTTAGCTTTGTTAAAAGAATTTTTGCAACATTAGTGATTATTTGTATATTATTGAATATAACAGTTTCTTCAGTATCAGTTTGAAGATATAATCAGTAGATTCATGCTTAAGATGCATATTTTCAGAGCGTCTCTTCTACTCACAGAAGGAAAAATTCCTTTACGCAGTTATGAGGAAATGTGGTGAAGATACAAAGTCATGAATTAACAGGGTGAAGATTTTATTAGAATAGTGAACACCAACAGCAGAAAAAACTGTGAAAAGCGGTAACAGATTCAGGAGTAAGAATCAACAGCAAACGATATTGACAAGTTAGATGAAAGAATAGAATATTTTGCTGGCACAGAAAAATCTGAACTTTTTTTTCTGTTACTAGCCCAACAGCTCTTGGGTAATTGTTGCATGTATTGATCTCATATACAAACGTCCCCAAAGCATCCTTACAAATATCCACACAATCTATTTAAACAAACATATAAAGAAGTACTTGCAATTAGATTTCTTTAATGGTCTTTATCAGAAAACGTCCAACAGTGCAAAAAGTTCATATATTTATAAGAAAACCTGCACATTCATGTTTAATTAAAGTTTTGATACTCACTGTTGACACCAGCCCGAGTCATCTCTGGATCTTATTGTCACCATCAATTAATGACCTGGCAAAAGGCACAGCACGGTAAGTAATTATTAGCAAATAATTTGGCCAATTACCTTAGCTGCTGCTGCTGCTTCTCTTTTTCATTTTTTTTCTTAATTTGTGAAATTTCTGCAAATCCCTTGTATCTGCAGACCATTTAAGTCACTCCAGTTTTACTGTAGTGTAACAATAACAGTAAAACTAGAATGTCAAGACAGCCCCACATCTCATCAAAATCAATGTAATTATCTGTAACGCTTGCTTTGGTGGGAATTAGATTTTGACCATTTAAATCACAAAAAATACAGTCTTACTGTGAGCAGACCAGAAAACTGGGCAATATGAACAACTGCTGGTGATTTGAGGGCTTAATTCTACTACTTCACATGCTGAGCTTCCACTAAATGTTTCCAGACTTTGAAGGTGAGTCATGTCCAGACCTGTAGGTAACAAATAAGAGGAGCTGAGCAGCAGAGATCTCCAGCTGTCCATGGGGTGAAAATGTGCAAAGCCAGTCGTGTAGTTTTGCCTTCTACAGGGCAGCAGTCTGGAGGCTGCAAGATGTCTCATTGCCCTCGCTGCCAGTCTGCCCTGAAGACTGCTCGGTGTGCCCAGCTGGCATCAGATGCAGAGGTTCCATGGTTCACTCACTTTCTAACCCATGTCTTGTCATGGAAAATTTACTGACTTAGTGCAAGAGTCCTCTGGAAGCACACTGAGTATGAGGTGACTATTGTAATAACCTCTGTTTCCACCTATGAATATAATGGAATGTATGTATATAAAAGTTATCACTTTAAGTCATTAGACAAAATAATTGAAATCAAAGCAAGTCTTGGTCCTCAGTGGATAATTGGGATAGCTGTAGGTTAAGAGACCCCTAAATAATTCTACTCCAGACAGCTTGGCCTTGGGAGAGCAGATGCACAAATCTACAGAGATAAAGAGGCACCAAGAAGGCAACAAGACCAGAGCAAAACAACCTGGAAGGGTACAGTATATGTGATCTTAGAACTAAATTTGCGCAGAATCAAAGGTCAACCAGTGGACGCTGTGATGAATAGTATGAGCCTTCATCTGAAGACCCCCGATGACCACCTGGAGGCTCCAATAGACATGCATGAAAGATTTTAACATGTGCTAATCAGTTCTCGGGAAAGTCACGAATATGCTAAGCATTTCTCAGAAACATCATGGTTATATTTAACTCGAAATGAAAGAGTGTCTGGCGCACACGTTTGGAAGAGACATCCCCTGTGTGCTCAGTGTCATAATAAGGGATACTTGCTGAACAGTATACATTGTACTGTTTGGTTATTATGGGATCTTCGAATCAATAAACAGGCATTAACTGAGCATTTGAAGATCCTTTCTAAGTCTTAAAAATAAATGGGACAATTATTCAAAGAATGGTCAAAAATCTTACTTATTAGCTCATTAGTTGATTACAAAGTGTATGTAATGCAGACCTTGTGATTTCAAAATGTTGTACCTGATATAGATTTTTTTTTTTAAAACAGCCAATTACATGATTAGAAGCATTATGGATAATTGTCTCAGAAACAGGAAGTGTGTCCTCACACCCTTTTAAATCTCACCATCTGGAAGATTAATTTATGTATTTCAGAAGACCTTCTATTTTTGGTTATAAATCACAATAGGCAGTTGGTTAAGATGCCAAGATGTCAAGAGTGTAAGGAAAGGCAAATGACATCCTGCACTTACTTGCCAACCAATGACCAACACAGGTGCCTCTGAGCCGGTTTGAGCTGCACATCTCTTCACTAGTGGAAAGGTCTTAACTGAGAACAGCAGCTGAGTGATTTCTGCCTGCTCTCTGAAAAACTTACCAAAGTGAACTCTTGACTGCAGAACTCAGCATCTTCATTAAAGAATTTGGTCAGAAATTCCACCAGTCTCTTTTATCACTTGCCCTAACCTCTACATAAGATTACGCATCACCGCTTTCATCTTCACTCCAAGGACTGCAGGAGTGGTAGTTGAAAAGTAAAGGTAACAGGAGGCAATACCAATAAACAGTAACAGACAACTGGAGATTCATCACTCCTGCTAGAAGGCGAGGTGAATTTTCAATTAATAGAAAAAAGTATTATTAAAACATGAATAGAATTCCAAAAATCATGAATTGGTAATCTCTTCATAAATGATATACTACATGAGTTTTCTATATGAACTGTCTTATGAAAAATTTATGGCTAATACCTGAGCTTCAGAATTCTTGCTGCATTGACTAGCTATACAAATTATACCCTTACTGCATTTTTCTCACTGGTATGTGCATCTGTTACAACTAATAACTGCAGACCACAGCTACAACTGGACTCCACTGAGGTAGTCATTACACACACAAAACATTTCAAAGGCTTTACAACTTGCCTATGCAAGACATCTCAAAAGGAAAAGAGCACACTAAAATGAAAGCTTTTGCTTAAAATCAAACATGTTCATGGTGGAAGTAATGTTAGACTACCCCCGTTCTGGCATCCTTTTATTGGAATATGTTGTCTCTGTATTCTACCAATACTGACGTACTATGAAAATATTGCTTTCACCTGTTTTTAGGGTTTTTTCCATTGAATATTAATGAATATTGCAACAAGTATATTTCTTGCTTTTAAGAAAACAGACTTGGAGCAATTATGAACTTGGTTAAATTTAAGCTTCATTAGGACTTGGGCAGAGAAATCAAAAGTACTTATCACCGATTTTCCACAGACATATTGTATAGGAAGAGCCAGACCCAGAACATACTTAATGGACATCACAATGCTGATTTATATCTTTTAAAAAGTTGGCCCAAAGTCTTTAAAGTTGGAATGAGAGGTAAAACTAGGTAAGTCAAAGTATAGTGTCCATATGAGTCTGTGAATAAACAGTAGCTCTGCTCTCTAATGCTCCCCATGGTTCTGTTTCCCAAGACATCCAAATTGGAGACTTCTTAGACCACATATCTTCTGTTCCTTTACTCCTCCTTGCTTTCCTCCAAAAGGAGATCTAGGCATAGATGGGTCAAAGGCAGCATGTATATCCAGGAGCCAGACCTGCTCTCCTCAGTATGTAGCCAGTCTTTGCCTCCAAGTGTGTCTTCAAAAGCTAGTAATATTACTGTATGAAAAAACAGAGACAATTGGACCCCAAATCCTGAAATAATATATGAAGACTCTATATGTTTTTATCTCTTGCGTTCTTCATGTTCATGAAACATGCACCTTCTGTCTCTGCTCTTAGTTACAAACAGCCCAAAACAAAGGGAAACCAACAGGGAAAGAATTGTTGGTTATTACCAATTTTTTCCCAGAATTTAGTCTATTTACTTTATACTGAACCAAACTGCTCTTAAATATTTTCTTTAAAATATCAGTTAGGTAGCAATGACAGATGGTATATCCACCTGCTTCTTGTTCCCTTAGTAACATCAATAATAATATACAACTCTCTAAAATAGCTTATGCTAAGGGATTGTTGTCATCAGCCATCAAAGTTTACAGGGCCAGAATACTAATGAGATCTTATTATGGACATTCAAACACTCACTGGATGCTTTCAGTTATGGAGAAATCCTATTTAGAAAAAAAAACTATACACTAAAGGGAGTAATTTACCCAGCTGTAATTCTCAGTGTTCAATAAGTGGACTTACAGTATGAATGATATATTTTAGCAGCCAGGTCTGTTTCACTTTAATTGAAAACCAGAGACTTTGGACAATAATATGTTCTATTTCTGTTCTGCTTTCTTGCCAGATATTAATTTTAAATGCTTTCATGTTTATTTATTTTGATTACCAACACAGATTTATGTACAGGGGATGTCACACGGGCATTCTGCGATGGAACAGCTAAACATTAAAAAAACAGTTTAACAGTTCTGAAACATTGTCTTCTCTGAGTCATTGTGGTCTGGCTCTCAAGGAAGTATCTAGGGTGCAGCACAGGTCAGCACAATCTGTGGTAACACCATTCTGGCATTCTCTGCAGCTAGTTTTCAAAACTGCAGTAGATTTTAGGGGGAGATTTATGAGAGGTTCCTTCTGCTCGAGTGGGTGAGTGTCTCTGTCATTGCACAACCTCTCCTTCGGTGCTACTGCAGCCTAGTCCCTGTCCTCCTGCAAGATAAGGCTGTTTCCCCACAACTCTGTCCCATTGGTGAGCCTGTGCAGCCCCACCGCCATACCGTCATGTGCCCCCTGCCACCACTTCCTCTTTTTCATCTTCCCAGCACTCAGATTCATAAAACACTGGGGTTTCCCTGCAGTGTGCTTCTGCTTTGCAGATCACCATGTAGATTTTACAAAATGACACAGCAGTGAGTTGCAAAACAGCCTTCAGAGATTATTAGTCTGAATGCCACATAGCTGTGTGTTTTAGTTAATCAATGTGACTGCACTTTTGGAGGGAAGCACACATCCCCTGCAGGAGCACCATTGGACTATGGTGGCTGAGGAATGTCACAATCTTTCTTCTCTGCAGTAGCACTCCTGCTGCAAAGGGGACCTTCCACTTTCCTTTCAGAGTGTTAATTCTGACCCTTCTTGACTCAAGTTGCAGTGTTTACCTCACAGTCTTTTTGGATTGACATTAAGAGTTTTTCTGTTGTAATCTTATAGTAGGGAGAACTTACCCTGACTTCCAAAATGCAGAATCAGAAAAACCCAAACCCCAAACTCTCAGAAATGCGGTAAGCAAATCATCCTGTAGTGTGTCTGGAACAACAATCAAAAAATTGTTTGTGCTCACTGTACATAATTAATCAGGTCTCCATGATCTGTTGGACCCCTTTGCAGTTCAGTATATACGTCACCACCAACAGTTGTCTCTACTTGTGGCATTTTGTACCTAGAGTATTAAAGAGACATAGTAAAAAAGACATAGCTACCTTTCTCCACTGCATCTACTTGAAAACTTGAGTGACTACAACAGTTTCCATTAAATTAATTACGCTAGAGCATGCCAACATATCTGGAATACTATGGTCTTAGGTAAACAACCCCTCACACCCGAATTCTTCCTATAAAATTCGATTCAGTTATGATTTAGTCCACAATATTTATCTAACCAGGAGTATTCCAGAACTGCAGTGTTTTATGGAAAAGGAAAGAAATGCAAGAACATGACAGAAACTATCCACTGCAGGAATTCTTCAGAAATTAAAATGTCCTGAAATAACTGTTATCTTTTCTGAGAGGTGTTCATCAGATTCCTTTTCAAACTGGAAAATTTGAGTTTATCAGTTACTTTCCATCATCACAACAAGAACTCTGGGTGTCCTGGTGGACGACAGGTTAACCATGAGCCACCAGTGTGCCCTGGCTGCCAAGAAAGCCAATGGGATCCTGGGGTGCATCAAGAAGAGTGTGGCCAGCAGGACGAGTGAGGTTCTCCTTCCCCTCTACACTGCCCTGGTGAGACCTCATCTG
>Ga0065711_1011117_pt1 | contig 10870 bp, 8 predicted proteins | sample Hoacrofraction12_FD_59098 | JGI IMG/M metagenome (GOLD analysis project Ga0065711, IMG submission 59098) | Hoatzin crop microbial communities from Cojedes, Venezuela - Epithelial fraction 12 v2 (version 2) | ecosystem: Host-associated > Birds > Digestive system > Esophagus > Crop | place... | reverse complement strand
CCTCTGCTGAGCATGCCTCATCCCCAGTGGTGGTCAAGAGCAGATGCTGAGAGAAGAACAGCAAAGCAGGGCAATCAGGCAGCAGTGCTTTCTCAGAAAGCCATCCCAGCCACCGATATTTTAAAGCTCAAGGACTTCTTCTGCCAGAAGTGATACACTCGTATTTAATAGCCCTTGGGTATTCTACTGGTTTGCCTGATGGTTGTTTGACCTCATGTAAGCCTGTTAGAGTCACAGCGTGTCGTATCATGGAGCTTCGTAGCTCAGCTCTCTGTCACGGACAGATGGGCTTCCTTTAGCTTCTTTTGCTTAAGCCTAGCAATGGTTTCATGTGACCCCTCGCTCTTCTACTGGAAGAAACTTTTTTTTTTTCCCCACCTGTTCCTTGTAGAAAAGGATTCCATATCTTTGATCATCCTTGTTACCCCTCTAAAGTTTTTCTAGCCTTACCACAGAGAAGGGAGAGGTGTGGGAGAGGAAGATGTTCAGAACTATGTACGTCACCCAAGATACACGAGTACCTCAGATTTACACAGTAGGATAAAATATTTTCATTAAAAGCCCAAGACTTCACTTCAGAGTTCTAGTGGCCAGAGTTTTAAATTTCCAGCTCATTCCCGTGCCAGCAATGAAATCTCAATTCTGTTTGCTTACTGCCGTAGAGCGCTATGGCAGTCAAGCGTTCCCACACGCTTCTGGAGCCATGCACGGAGAGCGTACACTCAATACTGCTTGGGGTTTTTCGTAACACCTCCCTGAGGTTTGTGCCACCCACTGCTCAGCCAAGGAGAAGGAAGAAATGTTCCAGATGTTCACAAGTCAATGCAATCAGTGGTGTAACTGCACTGAAACCAACGTTGACCTGAAAAGTTGCATTTAAAGAAAATGCTGGCTTCTCATGGGGAAAATAAAGCTTCTGCTCAGGCTCTAAAGGCTTGCAGATTATTTCAGCTTTATTTCATTTTGCAGAGTGTACATGGCCCCTGATTATCAGCAGCATTTTCTGCTTAATTTGATTTGTTTTGATCACACAGTCCTACCGATTTAAAAATTCCAGGTTCTGAACTGGCGTGCCCCTAACAATGAACTGTTTGCTTACATTTATTTTATGCAAAAAAACTTTAACGATGATAAATTATGTTTTCTGGGAGGTGTTACATTTCTGCCTAAAATCTTAAGTGGCCAGAAACTGGAGGTCACGCACTGACTCGCTGTCATCCCTAACATATTCCATGTCCACAAACTGTTGTCTTCCTCAGGTCAGCCAGCAATCACACGTGAGCTCACTGAGAGCTAACCACGTAGCCTGTCCTCTGTCTCCAAGACGTGTTCAACATCAAGCTGGATGAGGCTGTAGCCCAAAACTACTTCTAGTTCTAAGCACAGGAATGGGGCACAGATTTTCTGGTAGCTTGGCTCTGGTTGAACTGGCTGCTTTCAGCTGCCTCCCGTGGTGGTTGATAGTGTCCCCAGTTTGTCCTGTCTTGATGAGGACAGCTTCTGGTGGGTTTGGGGTGGAGGTGTTTTGGTCTTGTTTTTTTAATATGAATACAACAAAGTTCAGAATGGCTTTCAAATTTAAATTCTGCTGTTCCCGATTCATTATGTCACAATGCTTTCCATCTCTGTTTCTCCATTTGGAAACATAAAACCACCTCTTCTCTTACTTTGAATTATCGTTTAAAAATATCCTTGTAAAGAACCATAAAGCTAAACAGCGGTATCTCACTGCATAATTTATATCTTTCAGCCAAGGATTTGGGTAGTGGACAGAAACAGAATTCTAGGGAAGAAAAGATGTTTTAAGCAGAAATACTGTAACTCTGGGCAGTAAGTTTCCATTAGGCTCAGCAAGCGAAAGAATTTTCTTTTCACCTTGCAGACTGCTATAAGTCATTGTTACTCAAGCCCCGAGGCCGACTCTGCTGTATAATTGAAAAAGAGAAGCCACTAGGCAAAAGCATTTCTATGGGGAGAGCTGTTGCGTGGTTTTCATCCAAAATATTTTTTTTCAAACAAAGGATGATTCCATTCAATAAATTTAAGTAGCAGTAGGAAAATTCTATTTTATTTGACTTTTAATGTAACCTAGATCTTATGATTTTATGAAAATTGAAAAACTAGAAATTGATGTTATTACAGGTTTTTTCTATAATCTGATTTGATTAGCACTACCCAATGCATCACTAACAGCAACAGTTCAGCTAACTGACTGCGCAGCTTACCAACTTCAGTTCACACAAATTGAAAATTCAGACCTCAGACCTGTTAGTCAAACTTCAAAGTGAAATTGTAGCTCATAGCTCTGAACGCTTCTCACCAGAATGCACAAAATACTTGGAATCATTATGTTCTTTAAACCCTATGCACAGTGCACTCAGTGCATAAATAGCTCTGACACCTTCACCTGGGAGCAACACTTGGTTGAAAATGCCATTCCTCTTACACCCCAAAGCTTTGTTCGCAGTAATTATAGATACCAACGTTTTAGCTGAGAGTCTCATAACAGCAAACATTTCTATGCAGTATCATTTACCCGTATGCTAATCTTCAGTCGTGCCTTGGTGTTGTGGGCAGGAAGTCCCAAACCCTTTCAGGGTGCTTCACCAGCATCCTGCTGGACCCAGGACGCATTGCCCAGTCTTGCACAGGAGTCCCAGCACTCAATCCAGTAACAACAATTTCAGTGACAGTCTCCATTCCAGGTCTCTCCTTCTATAGCTTCACCCTACCAAGTCTAAAACCACATCTGAGTTCTGTTTCACGCCAAGTGCTCACAAGAGCAATGGACTCTTGGGGCAAGATCATCACGACCCTGTTGTATTGGTTTTCACTGGGGTAGAGTTAATCTTCCTCGTAGTAGGTGGTGTGGGGATACATTTCAGATCTGTGACCAAAACAGCGTCGATAACGCGCCGATGTTCTAGCTGTTGCTGAGCAGTGCTTGCACAGCACCTATGCTTTTCTGTCCCTTCTGTTGCCCCAGCACCCAAGCAACCTGGGGTGCACAAGCTGGGCAGGGGGACGGTCAGGACAGCTAACCCCACTGCCCCCAGAGATGGCCCGTGCTATCCAACACCGTACTCAGCAACACAGCTTGAAGGGAGGAAGGAGGAAGGGGAGACATTCAGAGTTATGCTTGTGCTTTATCTATCAAACTGCCTTTATCTCAGCTCGCAGGTGTTCTCACTTTTACCCTCCTCATTCTCTCCCCCATTGCACCGGGGGGAGAGAGCGAGTGGCTGTGTGGGGCTGAGCTGCCCACTGGGGTTTACCTGCAACACCTACTGTGGAAAATCATCACCTCTTTTCCTCCAGAGTGCAAACCTTTTTGTAACAGCCACCTTTCCTACTCATCTCTGACTTTGCGTGGAGTTGCAGTGACTGTCAACTTCACCGGTGAAGTCCTACATAGTCTACTCAGATGAAACACCTTTCTGGTAGTCATATCATCTCCTTCAGAAACAGATGCAAGAAGACAACCTTTGTAGCATTCTCCCTCTGGGTCCCTACGGGTCTCTTTGGACCACAAGACCCAAAGATGGTCATTGCTGTAAACTTCTGGAATTGTAGACCGGTAGTTAAATGTGACCTACCCTTAAACCACTATTGGAGAAAATAGATTGTTGAAGACAAAACATCTCAGATGTTTCAGGTCATCTCTGTAGCCTTTAAATGACAGCAGAACACAGCATCTGCTTTTTCCTAAATGTGAACTTAAAGGCTGAGATATTCTTTCCGTTCTTTCAAACAATTTCTGTGCAGTAAGCTCAAGTTTACGTAAGATGCACCAGGAAAAGACAGTGAAAGAAAGGTACCTGGGGTAGAGGAGTAGCAGATCTACCAAATCACCCTAGAACTAAGTGAACTAGTAGAGAATGAGCCATAAACTCACCTCATTTAATTCAGAAGAACCGTGAGGGGAGAGGACTGGCTGGCTGAATGTTGAGATGTGCTGAGCAGTTACACCTCCTACCATCTTCCCCTTTCAGATTCTGAGAGAAATGTAGAGAAAAGGAATAACGAACGTCAGTAGGACAAAGAAAAGGTGATAACAGTAAAATCAGTAGTGTTACTGCATTATGAAAGTGTTCATTAGCACCTTTAATATCCATTTGAGATGTACTAATGCCAGAGATTGCACAATGAGATTGTACACCTCTTCCAACTCACTTGGCAGGCAATACATTAATAAATGAACATTCAGGCCTACCAATCTGTCCATCAAAGAGTAAAATTATGTGATCTTTCATGAATTGTGCAAAAACATAGATGCAATTTGAGAAAAAGCCTGTGAAGTGACCCTCTTCAAATGCTTTAACTGCCCAAACAGTTACTGTGTAATTTGCTGCCAGCTAAATTCACTCAGTCATCCTTCGGCTGCCTAACAGCAGAGATAATGCACTCTACCAGGGGCTGTTCTAACGTGCGTCTTTCTGGGGCATCTTCAAGCCTTGACAAGCAATGATAAAGGTCACAGTTCAAAAAGTTATCTCTTACAAGATTTTTTTTCCTTAAGAAAGCAAGCTAAAAGAGTCTTAGTTGAAGAGAATAAGATAAAAAATATTAAAAGTTTAAAACTAAGGTGATAAAAAAGATTTTAAAAAAAAACCCCACCTTTGCTCCATTTTTTGCAGTATTTGAGAATCAGACAAAATGTTCATCAGAGAAGGATAAGGGGACAGTTCTCTGTGACAGTATGAGATGCACACCTCGTAGGTGCACTGAAGCGGACAAGTCCCAGCAGCTCTCAGAGGGGCTTTGTCCCACCAGACCTTGCCTTTCAGGTTGGAAATCACCTTACTCTTCCCTTTCGAGCTGCATGGACCACCCGAATCCTGGCCAGGCATCAGCTGTTGAGCCTGGGGGCAGCGAGGAAGGGACAGGGGGAAAGAGGGTCGGGTTTGCAGCATCTGTGACTGAGCCAAGGTTCGAGCAAGCTGGAGCTGAGGCTTGTTATTCCGTGATGTCAGCAAAAGTCTAAGCCCTGTAATCTCCAAACTGGCAAAGATGAAAACCTGTCTGAAAACTGTGTGATTCTAATTAAACAGTCGATAGGATTAGGAATCTATTTCTGTGGATCAGGTATGGTAAATAAAGTTAAATTTGGATGTGCCAGCTCTGAGAAAATGTTAAAGCAAGAGCCACGGTTTTGTTGTCTTACCACAGGTTAGTTATTACTCAATGCTTACTCATTCTTTTACTGGAGTGTTAGTCTTAGACGTTATGAATTAGTCCTATGTTATTTATAACCCACCTCAAGGTCTTTTTAGATTCTTATGAAAGCTTTTTTTATGAGATACATTATGGGTTCATCTCTACGTGTATTGTATGAATGAGAAGGAAAGCAAAATAAAGCCTGAAGTCACTGAGGGAAACACTGACAGTTATTCTACCAGAACAAAGTAGGCTGCCACAGCAAAGGGAGTAATCTGTGTTCTTGAAAGAAGAAAAGTCATTAAGAACTAGCCTTCATTTTCCCTGAGGCCATCTCCTAGTGTTGCTAACCACCAAAACAGATTTTTTTTTCAAATACTGGGTAACTGTACTATTAATGGAGTAAAAGTTAGTCATTTTTTTCTAAGATCTTATTATTCTGTCTATTATTCATAGACAGTGACTAGTCCCAAGTAGCTGTCCCTGCTTACCGCATCCTGGTGAATGAGCAGGATATTCAGCTGCCAGTGATTAACTTTCTGCTGCTGCGGTACCAGCCAGGAGCAAACCAGGATAGCATGCCAGACAGCAGACTGGAGCAGACGATGTCACCTCTCCCTTCTCTTTCAGCGGAACAGAAGTTTTGATCATTCATTGCCAGCACTGACAACCACCTCTCAGCTCTCCACATTTCCACCCACCTCCCCCCCCAAATATTTTTAAATATACAAAGCAATTACGGAGTCAGCATGAGATTCAGTTCTTCACACAAAAAGAGGTAAGAAGACGTTATGCCTACCCTCTTGTAAACTTCTAAGAGATGAAGATTGTACTGAAGTCTATCCACAGCTGAGGAAGTTTCAAGACAGACACTTATGTATGCCCAAGTAAATATATCTTTTAAAAAAAAAGAAACACATCTCCAAAAAAACACCCAAAAACCTACAAAAGATGAATTTTTGCAGCATGCAGAGTGCATAGCTGTCATGATGCTGATAATGGGGTTGCTATAAACGGGAAAGATGGATTGGAACAATGCTGTGCAAATGCAAAAATTGCTTCTATTTGGTGAACTTGAGTGTGGACAATGAAAATTTGAAAGCAGAGAAGCACAAATTTGCTGTAAATCTTTTAAGATCTTTACTACTGGCATCAAGGGAACACCTAGGACAGGTAAGGTCATGGGCAGAGCCTGGGGAGAGAAGGAGGCATCATTCCCCAGATGTTTCACAACACCCTTTAGTTATTTAGCTCTTCCTCCTGCTCCTTTTCAAATATAAAAGTCAAGTTCCGTGTGCGGAGAAACCACAGGACACATCAATCCCATTAAGAGAGACCTAGAACAGAAGTTCGAGCAGAAGGAAAAGAATGGAACAGCTCCCCAGGTGAGATGAAGCACAAAGCAGCACCGTGCACGTGTTCTGAGTGATGCTCACAAGAAGGTCGGCAGAGCTCTCTGCGCAGCCACCAGACAGGGCTTCCTTCTGCTTCCTACCAGAGCAGTCGGGGCTGACAGTACCATGAGACACTTCAGGCATGGAAATACGCTAGAGACAGTTCTGTTCAGTGCTGTGTTTTAACACAATTCAGCATAGAGCAGCTTAGGATGTTGTAAGAACCAACATTATCTATATATTCTCACAATGATGATGCTTTGGAGTGAACAGTTAACTATGCACCAGTCCAGTATCAGGAAGGGGTTTCAGACACAGCTACAGTGGGAAAAACCCACAGATAACATGAGTGTATCTTACATGAGATTTTCGTTAATTTTTAAGGACAATATAAATTCTCGTGATCAGATACTCAGGGTGAAAAACCTCACAAAGGAAAGCTCCAAAAAAGTAAACTTGTATTTCTTTAGAAAAAAGATGTTCTGTTTTATCAGCAAGCCATGTCATAACCTGTGAGAATGGGGAACTGCCGCCGCACGTGTCAAATGGGCAGGTGGTTCAAGAGCTCAGGCAGCACAAAGCTCCCAGCTGGTATTTCTGAATTTCCACGTGCCATGTTGCTTACACAGAGCAAATTCTACTGCATGGAATAGATGCCAGACTGTGGCAGTCCTTGGCTCTATTGCTACGCAACAGGAGCATCTCCTTTATTTGCTAGAAGGGATTTCTTTCTCAGCTCCACACTCTGTGTGTTCAGTCTTGGAAGAGGCAATCACTCAAAAGTCATCAAGCAATTAAATCCCAGCCAGGAAGACGACCAACATTGACGAAGTCTCACCTGACCTCAAACTCCCCTCAGTGAAAGGCTTCCTCCTCCTAACGAATGATTGAGTTAATGGGAGGCACTTTGCATTATTAATAGCAGTCCAAAAGTTGCACAAAGTTGTTTCAGAGCCTGTAGACTTCTCCTCAACTTCCCAAGGTACTACCAGAGTATCTCTAAATTGGAATCGATTAGATGGTCAAACTGCTACATCAAAAGCACGCTGCTCTGAGCCTCACTGCGAGTTCTTCATTTTTTCACAGGTTTCGAAGAAAGAAATAGGATTTTTTGCAGGAAAAGTCTTACTTTGAATGAGGCAATGGAGTGTGAATTATTCAAGCTTACCTGGAAAAATTTCAGCTGCGCATATCTGAGGGAATTGCGGACTCCTCCACACAAGCCTAGGTGAAAGTGAAGCCTATAATGTAGACATAAATTTCCTGCTATCTGCCTCTACCACAAACACTAAGTTTAGTATGTTTCTCTATTCCAATTTAATTCTGCACACAACCAGAAAGAAAAAGGTAACAGAAACCCCAATTTATGAAGTTAAAGGATAAAATCTATATTTATTCATTCACCCAGACATTTAGAATTTCAAATTAGCGCTCAGTCACTTAAAAGGGGATTTGAATGGCAATTTCATATAGGTAAGTTGAAAAGTAAGACCATGAGAATTTTGATATTTCTTCTTTGACTTCATTTCAAGCCTTTGTCTATTTGTCCTTACAAATGCATTGTAACCCAGCTTCAGAAAATACGGGCAGACGCCTTTTCACTGAAGTTAGTGGACTGTGCCCGTTTCTACCACCAGCTGCAAATCTGGCCCATCACTCACCGTTTTGCTGAAATGTCCTATACAACGAAGTGAGTAAATAAAATTTATGCCCTCATGCTTAAAATCAGGCTCTGGACAACCCAGCAGGAATAGAACTCATGCCAAACCATCTGCAAATCACAGGAACGCTGTTCAGCCCCTGCACATCCCTCTTCCGAAACACCAACTGGAAGATGTGCCACTTTGTCTCTCAAGCTTCTTCATAGCTAGCGTAGAACACACAAAACTTCAGCTTGCCCTCAGACAGAGGAGTAATTTTCCCACACAGATAGTAACAGGGGTGTGCTTTCTTAACGTTAGAACAACAAATGTAGGCTTAAAAACAATTGTCAGCTTTTTCCCCAAGAGACCTGTTACTTGATTTTCTCCGTTTTGACTGGTAACAGTGGGGAAGTTTGTCCGTGCATTAATTAGCAGAAGGAGACTTAAGTGTGTTAACATTAACAAAATCCTTTTTTTCATCATTATTTCTAATTCTCAAAAGGAAAAGTAAAACTAAAAACATTTATTTCCCCATAGCTTCCTCTGCACTGTAGTTAGAACACCGAACTTGGATGTGATTTACACCAACAATATAAGTGTGTTACTTTTGAACACAAAGATATGTAAAAAAAACCAAAACACCTTATATGAGTGTTAAGTAGAATGATATTTTAAAGAAGCAGTGAGAAACACACCGGCAAGCTTAGCCCTTGTGTACTGCTTAGGTGACAGCAAAGAGCAGGTTCTTTGCACTGAGTGTTGTAGCAGGACAAATTTCCTACAGGAGAAGAAGGTCGGCTCGCTCCCCGAGGCTCGGGTAGGGCTTTACCTTCTCCTTGGTCTTTCTGGTCTTGCTGGGGTCCACGGATCCCACACCTTCTGCCTTCTGTGAACTGCCAGAAAATGGATTGGTACAAAGCGGCTCAGCTGCAGGTTCTGGGCAGTCGGTTCATCTTGCTTAGTGTACATCATTAAGACGCAGCCGTCTCTCAGCTCTTCACAAGTCAAAACCTAACTTTGCTCATCCAAACTGATCTCCTCCAGGGCATCATCCCTGATTTGAACTTTAGCGTTTGCATGCCACTCGTTATCACTAAGATCCAGTTTCTGTGAGATGCCAGCTAAGGCCTGCTTTTTCTGAGAGATCTTCAGGTACTTTATAAGTGAAAACAAACGAACTTAAGCTAATAAAGTCTAAGGTCTTAATACAGAGTAGGTTGGTTTCAGGTTTCTGATAGTATTGACCCAGGAGAATAACATTTACCTGTACCAGTGAAATTCAAAATTCATTCTCACTACATCATCATGTTTCCAGTTCTAATCAAAAGGAAACATTAGCATCCATTCCTATAAGGGTGGGCAACTGCCTGATAAGTGCTGACAACAGTAGCTGCATTCCTTACCTCAATTAATTGCACCTGAAAGATGTCAGATTGATCACTAGCTCATGGCTCTCCAACTCGCTGTAATTATTACTGTGCTAGCACCTCAAAACCCAACCCATGGCTGGATTGCTGTCTTATGTGGGCACATACCAAAACCATAACGATCACAAAGACCTCTTGCAGGCTCTGCAGTTCTCAGCTGAAGATTCAGATAGTGTGTAGCAGGTGAACAAAAAAAACCAGCTTCATGACCTAGCCCCACCTCTATTATGCCAAGTTATTTTCTCCTGCTTCCTTTTACATGCACAGAAGCAACACAGAAAAGTCAGATTTCTTTGGAAAGTTACCACCTGCTGTTGCAGGTTTATTTTCTGCTATTCATTTTCATAACATGCTCAGCAGTTTTAAGTGGATCAGAAACGTTATTTCTATTATTTGCCTAAGGGACTTTATTACAACTAATGGTTCTAAAAGCCAAAAGATTAAACTTCATGATTATCTTTTACAACGCATTATTATAGAAAACATCAGTACCTACATATGATAGCTATTCAAATTTACATACTGCAAGACCTTCGAGATAAGACAGCTTTGTTATGTTCATGGAAAGCAACTATCACCCCTGGAGCCCAGTATCAAACAGGGGCTTCTGTGTGACAGCCAGTGTTCTACATTAGTACGTCCTGGATCGGTGGATAGATGCTCTAGAGAAAATGAAATACAAATGGAAATCTACAGAGAGGTTAAATAGATAGAAACTGGTTTTACAGCTTTCCCAGTGGAAGAAATAGCCTATTACTTTCTCCTTCTGGTAAGCAAGAGTTCAGTTTATGGACTGTAATATCAGCTGTAATATTAGCTAGCTTTGTGACCAACCTTTTGTGCTTGGATTCGCTCATTGTGTTTGCTTTGAGTTGAATGCTTTGGCATCACTGAATTAAAAACACGATCTGTTATCTCTTTCTCCAGTACCCAGCCTTACTAAGGTTTTAAATAACTCTTAGATCCCATTGGACAGACTAAAGTGTTTCATATTACAAACAGCAATGAAGAAACTCTGTAAACGTGTTTGAAATCTCCTGGAACTCTTCCAAGATCAGTTTTTCCCCCTGCTATTGAGCTTTAGCAGCCAAAGTACACTGCTGAGAGAGATTAAACCTAGAAGCAATAACTGTTCTTCCTATATATATGTATATGTATGTGTGTACGTATATATTTACAGATTTGCATTCCTTCCCTGATCTGGAACTCTGAGCAAGTAGGAATCAGACCAACAGATGATATAAAATGA
>Ga0065711_1050370_pt1 | contig 10871 bp, 11 predicted proteins | sample Hoacrofraction12_FD_59098 | JGI IMG/M metagenome (GOLD analysis project Ga0065711, IMG submission 59098) | Hoatzin crop microbial communities from Cojedes, Venezuela - Epithelial fraction 12 v2 (version 2) | ecosystem: Host-associated > Birds > Digestive system > Esophagus > Crop | place... | reverse complement strand
ACTCTTAAAGCCACTGGGTTTCTGCTACAAAAAATAAAATAGAACTATAATCCTCTCTGATGTCTCTTCCTCTCACCTGACCCAGGAAGCAGGCCAGCAAAGAAGAAAATCAAGTTCTTCTTCCTGCATCATCTCCCAATGGCTGAACCTTACATGCAACAGATAACACTGCCCATCTGAGAGACAAACCAAGGAGTCTGTACAGTTTGAGCCTGCATTCACTTATACTGACCCGGCAATATGCAATATAGACCTGGTAGCACTTGGCCAGTCAAGGAGTCATCCATCTGGGGCAGCTACTGCAGATGCACACACCCTTTTGTATCACTACTCTGACCTAAGGGGCTGCAAGGAGGCTACAAACCCAGCTATGTGACTTCAGTTATTTGACTTGCAGCAGGATGTAGCTGTCAGGCCAGGACCTCTTTGTGCCACGTGCTACATGCCAGGCATACACGAAATAGCTGATCCACCCTAGTCCAGTATGTCCTTATGCTCCAGGAGCCCTCAAGGGGCAGATGTCACGGGTTCTGGCCATCTTTTCAACCCATCTTCCTTCCCTTCCACAATGCCTTCTTCTTGGTCTCTTGCTCCTCGCACCCTTTTCCATCTTCTCATCTGGGCAAGCAGGTAAACTCAGAGGACAAAATGTTCTCCATGCAATTCTACAGTCACTTCATCTCTATTATGTTTTTTTCTTCCACCTTCCCTAGAAAAAAGAGCCAGTGGCACTAGCGAAGAAAACCAACAACACCTACAACATTGTTGGCACCACATATGCCCTCAACATTGCCAAGGACCCCGGCCTGCCCACCATCTCCAAGAGTGCTGCTGCCACTGCTACTGTTACCAACGTACCCCCCAAGATGCCTCGCATAGAGGAGAAGCTCCCAGAGAGTAAGAAAACATACAACAGCGTCAGCAAGGTAGACAAGATGTCCCGCATCGTCTTTCCAGTCCTCTTTGCCATTTTCAACTTAGTCTACTGGGCCACATACGTAAACCGGGAGTCAGCTATCAAGGGAATGATCCCCAAACAATAAAAACCAGTCACAAAAACCTTCCATCAGTGAGCACCATCCAGGCAGGAATTCTCCAGGGCTGTCTTTTTTCCTGTTTTGTTTAATTATTATTGTTCCTTTGATATTATTATTATTATTACTATTAGATTGTTCTTTTATAATGTAAACAAAACTGTGATTTTAATTTAATCCCGTATAGTTTCGTTTCATTTTACTTTGTCTCTGATGATGAAAGGAAAAAAAAAGGATCATAACAAGTTGTGCCTCTAACATTGTGAGTCTGATGTCCCCCATCTGACCAAGTCACCCCGTGCTTCCATCTCTCCTCCTCCAACTCCTGCCATTCCCACGGTCTGCATGCCACTGCCATTCCACACTCTGCTCTGCTGGGGGCTGCTGCTGCAGTCCGCCCCCCTCCTCCTCTTCTGCGATGGACTGCTCTAGCACGGTGGATGCTCCTGGTGGCCTGGGCTCAAGGATGTGGAGGCCTCCAGAGCCAGTCAGACAGCCAGGCTGCTCTTCAGTGCCTGGTGCTTTGTGCTAGGTAGTACTCCCTGGGCTGTGGATGCAGGTGAGGTGGATCATTGAGGGAGCAGCACAACATGGGACAGCTTGTAGCCCAGTGCTTGTTGGGATTGAACCCACCACTGCTGGAGCCATTGCAGGGATGGAACAGGTGGCAGCATCTTGTAGATATCTACAGAGCTTCTTCCTCTCTGCCTTCACCAAACCCAGCTTCTGGTTTCCTCCATGTCTCCTCCCCACATGAGAACAGGTGAGAAAGGTCTTATCTGTCTGCTATCCTGCACTCTTGGGGCAATTCATGTTAGACGGTGGGTTGGTTTGTGCCAGAGAAATAATTTTTCTCAGGGTCAGTCAGGAAGTCAAGGCAGGAGCTTTACAATGCCTTGGAGGAGATAGTAGCTGTGAGACTGCATGCATTCAGCATGAGGACTAGAAACCATAGAGTTCATGTTCAGAATGGTGGTTTATCACTTTCTCTTGACCCTACCCACTTATCCTTCTTGGCGTCTCCTCTCTGTCCCAGGTCCTTCTTCCAGCTCCCCATTCATCTTCCTTTGGCTACTCAGCAACCATCAGTAGTATCTCACTGCTTGCAGGTAGATTTAGGCAGAGAAGCCCCTACCTCTCAGGTAAGTCACACTGACAGAGAGGAGCACAGCCCGGGGAAGTTGAGCTCATGGCACATCCCTGCTTCAGTGCACCAGAGCAGCAGCGATGTTGGTTCAGGCCAGCTCAGGTGCAGGTTGTTTCCCATGGAACACACCAGGGGCCACTCTGATGCTGTGGGGTGAGTCAGGGGACAGACAGTCCCCAAGTACCTCCCTGCCCCTGGAGAACAGATGCAGCTGAGCATCCTCAGCACCGTGGGAGAATAGCAGAAGAGGCTTCTTGAAACAGCAGGGAGATACTGCTGTCCCAGCGTGGCATGTGAGCCAGGTGCCATCCCACAAAGCCATTGAGATAAGACCCAGCTCTAACACCTGCACACTCTTCCAAGGAAAGCCCTCCAGTGCCTTGGAGAGAAGCATTTTATCCCTTCCTGGCCACTACAGTCAAGGACCCAAAACAGTGGTTGTTGCCTTGCCAGCAGCAGCACAAGATGGTGGCATCCAAGCCATCTGCCTCCTCTCCCTGGTGCCCGATACATGGACATGCTGTCCTGCTACAGGGAAGGACATGCTGTGCCTGGCGAGTTCTTGTCCCCAGCCCGTGGGCAGAACTGATCCTGCCAGCAGCCCTGCGCCCAGGGTGGGATGCACCCTCTCTTTCCTGGGCCCCGCTCTGACCCTCCTGCTGCCCCACCCTGAGCTGCCCCCAGCACATTTCAGGTGCATGCAGCCAGGGCAAGGCCCCAGCACCCCCAAGGTGATGTCTTCATCATTGCTTTGAGCCGCTGTGCTAAGCTCAGTTCCTCCCCTGCCCACGCAGCAGCTGGGGTCTGAGCACAAGGCACAGTATTTGCCCCACCTGGAATATCCATGTGGACGGCAGGATGGAGTGGAGAAGGCCAGGGCACTGTCCTGCAGTGTGGGTGTCATTGGTGCGTGTCCTGCTCGTTCCTTACCAATCTTGCTGGCTCAACAGCAGTGCAGTCACTCCCCCTGCCTCCAGCTGCAGTGAGGCGAGAAGCTCGGAGACATTTAGCTCAGCCCCAGTGCGTTCAGTCCATGAGCGCATCCACACCAGCAGGCAGCATCAGGCAAGAGGTGGCAACCCCTCCCAGGCTGATGCTAAGGAAACCAGCTCTCTCCCTATTCTCCCCACCAGCATCCACCCCCAAACCACGCACGACATTTCTGCAGTGCCTTTCATCCCTGCGGGCTCCCTGCTGGGTGATGAGGATGGGAAACCCCGGGAGCTGTCCCCCTTTGCACTCAGCATCAGGTTGGAGGAGTAGAGGGAGGGTGCACCATCCTCAGCCCTTCTGCCGGGCAGTGAGGACATCCCAGCTGTTTTTGTACCTGGGGCACCCGGTTCCTCCTGGCACTGGCTGCCTGCTGCTGCTGCAGCCATCCCGAACCAACAGCCCGGCTGCCCCACCACCACCCTGCCACGGCCCTGCACCCCCTCCTGCTGAGGTCCCCTGCTCCTCTACACCAGCACCATCCCCCCCAACAGCAAGTGCCATTGCTGCCGCCCTTCTGCTCCCCGGGCTTTCCAGCGGGAATTGCTACCCTAACCGGCCGTAAGGCTGTTTGTTTTGGAAACTACTTGGATGTCATTTTCTTAAATGAGCTAGATGAAGTGTATCTCATAAAACATTCATGTCATTATAATACTCAGGCCTAAGTGAATGGAATAGAAACCCTATAAAAAGCAAAACAAACACAATAAAATGGTAACAAAGACTATATTGTGTTTGCTAACAGAATCACATCAAAGGCAAGTTTAAATATGGGATCCAGAGACTTAGTTGACAAGCTGGCCCTGGTGCAGAGGTGGTGTCCTCTGCTAGCCTGGGCACTCCCTAAAATCCCCTCTGTCCCAGCGGCCACATCCTACTGTGCATCACCTCACTACGTGTTCCTGTATCTGTTGGTGCCTGCTTCGTAGAGCTCGCGGTCAATTGTCGGGTCTTACCATCAGCTTCTCAGCAGCCCGAGCACCCAGAGGCGCTGCCTTTGCTGCCCACCCGGGGCTACACAGGCTCAGTGCAGCAGGGTGACACGCAGGGTTCCGGCACTGGACCTCTCTGCAGTGCCGGACACAGTATCGGGGCAGCATCTGAGCCTCCTCCCTTCCTGCAGGTGAACTGATCTGTCACATCAAACTGTTGGGGTGAGTCTCCTGCCTGTCTTTTCCCCCAGTCCTTCCCTCCCTGTGACACTGAGACTCTTGTCCTGCCCCAGGACACAGCCAATCTGCTTGCCGGTTACACTCGTCTGCTGGCTCATCTTCACTCTTCCTGACTCCAAAAACTTTGCTCTCTGCCTGATAAAAGGCTGCCTTCCTGGATCTGTTTTAGCACGCCTTGAAAGCCAAGTCTATTCCCACCAAAGCCTGGCATTGGCTCCTAGTCTTTTTGCCAGCTGGAAGCAGAAATATCGGCATCCTTTGGTTAAAGACAACAAACCAAACAGGATTTGTAGTTTGGCTTCCAAGCAGGGAAGCATTTTGGGAAGATAGTTATAAATAAGTGGTTTAACATCTCCTGCCAGCAGACATCACAGAGAAGATAATGTTCTTTTTTATTTTTTTAAATCTGTCAGTGGCTCAGATTGGGACATTTGCTTCCCAGCTAACACAAGGCTGCTGATGGGGGCTTCTTCTACGGGCACGCCGGGCCACAGCTAACCTAGCGTCAGTTACTGGGGTTTACTGCTTGCTGTGATAGTATCCAAGGCTCCATTTTTATAACTGATCCTGTATAGGAATAGACCTGTACATGGCCATCGATAGTCTAATCCACAGTTGTGCACAGAGTGGGCACTTAATTTCGCTGTGAACCTCAATACTCCAATATTTCTTTTCTTCTGGCAAGGCCCAAAGCCTCCCTGACGTGATGAGAGTCTCCCAGGCAGGAATTAGAAGTCTTTGAGGGTGATAAAAATGATCTGCACTCCTGTTCTGAAGCTTGCACCACCTGGGACACACACAGTGCAGTCCAAGCCTGCAGTTGCATTCCTCCTGAAAATGTCAAAGGGACATTTTGGTGCTGGCAGCTTGCCTCTCCCCTCCTCTGAAACCACACATGGGGAAAAGCAGTGCAGCCTTCCACAGCTCCGCGCCCCAGGGAGGCGGGGGACAGTTCGGCTGAGGTCCCCTAAGCAGGCAGGGGAGGCAGCACGTGGTGGCTGCAAGCGCTGTGTTAGCACTGTGGCATTTCTGTAGGGTGACATGAGAGGGATGGGGGAGAAGTGGACTCTCAGTGCCACCCGTTCCTCTAAAGGGCTGATGGAGTTACCCCCATACAATATCTCAAAAGCTCCTTGAACATCACCAAGCAGGACTGTGACACCTGAGACGGAGCTTGTTGGTTCTCCTCCGTGCACTGAGATCAATATAAGCAAAGCTGGCTTCGCTACTGTCTAGGTTTTACAGACAAGTGCTGCAGCCAACACAGCTCACCCCGGTTCTGATCCCTGCCAGCTCGGTGGCACTAGAAGCGTCCAAGTTCATTTGTTGTAGGACATCCCCTGTGCAAGCAGACCCCATGCTTGCTGTTCCCAGACACAAGCCATGCATGCAAACAAGGTCACGACCAGTCTGTTTCTGCAAGCCTGCCCTATGAACACAAGGTGCATTAATTTCATATCTGCTGCCTTGATTTCTTCTGTCCATGTCTTGGATTCCTTTCAGCCATCCCTTGGGGAGGATTATAAGGCTGCATCACACACTACAAAGGGATTTCTCTTACTCCAGATCAGCAGACTTTCCGTTCTGCTAAGAACCTCTCTGAGACCTTCAGAAACGTAGAGCTGTTGCATCTCCCCAAGGGTGCTGTAGAAATGGCCTCTTTGCAGTGCTCTTTGCAGCTGCTGGAGGAACAGAGCAGTTAAACACACACTGATGTTAAAGGAAGGATCATGGTCAAAGGCAAGTGGCTATTGAGAACAAGTCACATGCTCCCCCAGCTTGCCAGGGCTTGCCATGAGCAGGAGAGGACCAGGCAGCTTCCGACAGGCTCACCTGGTGAATGGTTTTGCAGGGACATGCTGGTGACACCCCTCCACATGCTTGGTCCTGGGGATGGTGGAGAGCCGGCGTGGGGGTCATGGGACTGGACTATCACAGCATGCAGAGTCAGGCCAGCCCTCGCTCCAGGACCTCTTCCCCAAATTGTATGCCTCTCTGGTGCCACACTTTAGCCCACCCGATCAAGTACCTGTGTGGATTTTGCAGAGTGGAGAGAAACAACATTTCCCTGTCTCCTCGGTGGCTGTTGGGGGTGGAGAGAGCTCAGCCAGGGCAAGGCGCACATTCACAAAAACATAAATGCTCTATTAATGTCAAAATAGGGAGGGAGAAAACCTCCAAACAATTCACCAGTCCTCTTGCCATATCAAGCTAAACTACTCCTGAAGGCATTTTTGGCAGGAGGCCACAGCGCAGATGAGATTAATGGCTTCCAGGTATAAATATTTACTGTTTGACCTTGTTATTGTTCAGTCAGACAAAGGTTTTTACATATATATATGCATGTGTATATTTATGCTCACAAACTTTATATCTAAAAGTCAAACCTCTTTCTCTTTGGAAGAGAAAATAGCCACTTTCAATTGTTTTACTTTCCTCTCATCCTCTTTGCTAAATCTTCTGGCAGGAGGTGCATCCCTCTCTGCTGGTCCTCAGATGGCTTTGGGAGGCACAGGGAACAAAGGGAGCAAGGGAGCAGAGCCTCCCTCTGTGCTGGGGTCTCGGTGCAGGCTTGCTGCCCGGACCAAGGTCACTGCTGGCAGTGCTGCCCAGCAGCTTTCAGGAAAACTTAGTCCCCCATGTCACAACTTCTCCAATGCAGCCCTTGTCCTGCCCTGGACACCAGGATATTCCCAGGAAAGCAGCATGGCTGTTCAACAGCTGAATGCCACAAGCAATTAGTCTTCACCCCATAGCACAGGCAGGGAATGTGTCACTGAACATTGGAAAGGTGTGTGAGGTCTCCACCCCGAGCCTGCTTTAGGAGGGAGCACAAAACCTGGTGGGACCCATTCCAGCTGACCCTGGCCAGAGGAACACCACAGGTAGGGGCTATGCTTCAGCCTGGGCTCTTCTGCAAAGCAAAGGGAAGTGCTGGCACTTGGCCGTCGCTTGCTGCTCATCCAGGTGGGATGTACTGATATATGACTATGTGCTAATTGTGGGAGGGGTCAGCAAAAGCATAGGCCTTTGCTGCCACTGTGTCCTAGACCCGCACCTGATCTCACCTCAGCCCAAGCAGGACAAAAGACAGATGCTGGATAGCCCATGAGGGGTGGGGTCACGGTAAGTGAGCAGTGCACAGCCCCTAGCAATGGTACCCAGCATCTCCCCTGTCTAGGGAGAAATGTTTAGTCAGCAATCCTGCAAATGCACTCATAGCGCCTATATTCCCTCCTCTGCTGCTGGAGAAAGGCTCTCGTGGTCAGCAGTGATTGCCACCTGAACCTTGTGGTGTCCCAGCCATGAGGATGAAGGATGTCACCACCCATAAGCAAACAAAACCGCTTCTCTTTCTGGGTCTATGCTTGCTTCCCACCACTGAATCCGTGCCGCTTTAAACAGCAGAGAGCCTTAGGCTTGGATTAGTCCTAATGTTTGACCTGTTGTCCTTCACCACAAGTGGGGTTATGCTGGTTTTCGCTCATGAAGCTCCAAGGACAAAATATGATGTTCTAGCTACTCTTTCCTATTCCCCTGTCCTCATCCCCACCAGTGCAGATCTCTTTCTGTACACAGCTTTAATGATCCCATCTGCCTAGAGAGGGAAGCCTGGTCCCAGGTTTGCTACGTGAGCCAGGATGCTCCCACTATCTTCACAGGCTCTTGGCTCTCCACTACTGCTTGAAGGTCCTGTCAACTTGCTAAGTCTATTGGCTCATGTTACACCGCTGGCAGCACTCTGCTTCCCCTGAAAAGTCTTTCTATTCCTCCTGCCTTTTTGCAGGGCACCCAGCAAATTTAATGACAATCATACATCGAATGATTTGATTTTTGCAACCACAAAAATGTAGGGGCAGAGTTGGGAAACCTGAGTCATTGCCACACTGCCTTTGCCAGACTGTATTTAGAGTCAAAGGCTCCTCTTAATTGTCATGAGGGAGTTTCTCAGCCCACCACATCTAGTGAAATATCCCTTCATCAACTGGGTTTTCACTGTCAACTGACCTGGGGATAGCCACAGGCGAATGTACTATCTGAAGGTGAGGGCACCTGCTGCTTCTTTAGCTGCAGCCCTTGTGCCCAGGGTAGCAAAAGTTGCATTAACATCAGGCTAGGGCAGCCCATCATGGGAAAGAACACACCACAATGACTTGCCAGAGAATACGCTCATTTTCACTGCCTCAGGTTCCGTTTGTGCCCCGCTATGTCTTCTGCTTTGTTTTCCATCCTGTGAGACTCTTTACTCCACTATGAGAAAGAATCTAGCTGGCAGCAGTTTAATGCATGACAATCCTGTTATTAAAGCTGTAAATAATTAACAACTAGGAAAAAAAATGCTTTTTTTTTTGTTTTTTGTTGACTTTATTTTCTCTGTTGACTAGCTGGTAGACACTTTCTTAAGGAATTTTTCACGGAAACTGTGACATTTCTTCTCTCTAATTCTTTCTTTCTTTCTCTTTCTGAGATTTGTGTTTCAAATGCTTTTTGGTGCAATGTTCAATGCCTGTTTGTATTTTTGAATCGTATTTTTCAACCTTTGCCGGAAAAAAATTTTGCCCACTCTGATTGGCAGGATTTTGAGTCCTGCAATTTTTTTCAGCTTTTAGCTTTTTCAGTAAGTTAAAGCAACAGAAAAATGTCTCAAAAAATTACAGTGAAGTTCTGAAGAGAGATTAGAAAACATCAGAAACAAGAACTACATGAATAAGATCAGCAAGATGAGTGGAGGAGGAGGACTCTTCTGACCACCTGCTAACCTCCTGATCTAACACACAAGGCGGGACTAGACCTCTTCACTGAATTAAATCACTCCGCTTCTCCACTCTACCCACTCTCTCGAACTCCAATCAAAACAAATAAAAATTCATATTTTAAAAAAACATCTGTGTCATTGTTTTTTCCATTGTCTGTTTCTCAAAGCCAAATGATGTTGATGTACAAAGGGATAGGGAGTCCAGGAAGCCACTCCTCTGGGCTTCAGGCTACCCGCGCTTCTGGGGAGTTTGTCCCAGTGACGAGCAGACAGGCTACCCATGAAAGATAACTATTCCGGGGCAAATAAAAGAGCTTGAAAATATTCCATGGTTGCCATCATGTTGCATCTAAAATGCTTTCCCTTCCAACAGCATGGGAGTGGAGGGCACAAGGTATGTTCAAGGCAGATTGGCTGGGGAGTTTGGGAACAAACTCAAAGACAGGATGGTAGTAATTTGATGAGTGGGCAAGAAGGAGACCCTGAGGTATGCTCTTTCCCTGCAGTGTATGGCCCATGGGTACACTTTTCTTTTCCAGTAGAGCTTTTTGGCATTTCTCTATGTGCAACATGGATCAAGATTTCTGCTGCTCTAGGGGCAACCAGAAGACGCCTTGGCCAAGACGCTGGTTTATCCAACCCACCACACACTTCTGCAGCTGAATCGGGCCTTAAAGAAACCCTGGTGGGGAGAAGGACATGGAGGCCCTTAGCCCAAATGTCTTTGGCCATGTGGCAAATCACGTGTGCCAAGGAAAGGTTGTGGATTCAACTCACTCTGCTGTGCTGTTCAGCTGTTACAACAATCTCCACTTTCACTTTGGTCCACACAAACAGCTTCCAAGAATGACTTGGGATTTACCATGGTCCAGAGACCTTTGCTTCGGGGAGCTGCGATTGTGGCTACCCTGTTTTTAGAGATTTAACAGCACGTAGCTGGCCATGCCACATCACTCAGACAGTGTGATGTGTCCAGGTGACTGTGTGGTCTGCTGGCAAGGAAGTTCAAGGTGCAGGGTCTTCATCTGGACACTTCATTGCACCTCCTTGGATGCACAAGAAGATATACTTTGCAACTAATAGAAAGAAGGCTTTTGCTCACTGGGTAGGAAGATCTGAATGAAGTATATCTCTTCAAAATGCAAAAGCAGAAGAAAAATCACATGCAAGAAATGCTTAAGTTCTTCCTATTGCACTAAGTTCAAAACAGCCTATGTTCCCCTGTGATTTCTTTTTGTTCTTTTGACTACTCTTTTGTTAAAAATCTTGATGATTTACCCAATTCCCACATTTTCAGTGAGGACTTGTCCCCCCTCAGTTACCACTCGGAAACAGCAGGAGAAGCAAACAACTCCAGTGACATCGTCAGTTGTTTTCCACACCTGAAGAAGTAACAAAACGCCCTCCCCCCTTCCCCAGATTCCCTGAGTATCATCTGGATGCTGCACCAGGGACTTGCTGGCGGGACAGTATCTACAAATATATTGCAACCTTGAACAAAAAAGTTACACATTTGAATTTGCTGCATTCAGCTGAATCCTCCTTCTTGCTCAGAGATTCAGATGACAGAAGAGACTTGGGAGCGCCAGGGCTCACAGCTGCTGTGGCAGATGGATAGTTACCACGGGCCTTAGCAATACAGACATGCATACTTATGTCTTCCTGAGGAAGGAGCATAGATCCTGACCTCGGCAAGAGCAGGCAAGGAAGGAGCCCACCACTACTTTAAACCATAAAAGCTGGAACCCGAGGTTTTCAACCCTTTCCCCACC
>Ga0065711_1050369_pt1 | contig 10871 bp, 5 predicted proteins | sample Hoacrofraction12_FD_59098 | JGI IMG/M metagenome (GOLD analysis project Ga0065711, IMG submission 59098) | Hoatzin crop microbial communities from Cojedes, Venezuela - Epithelial fraction 12 v2 (version 2) | ecosystem: Host-associated > Birds > Digestive system > Esophagus > Crop | place... | reverse complement strand
GCTTCATGGGAGCCAAACTCTTTTCAGTGGTGCCCAGTGACAGGACAAGGGGCAATGGGCACAAACTGAAGCCTAGGAAGTTCCGTCTGAACATGAGGAAGAACTTCTTCCCTCTGAGGGTGATGGAGCCCTGGAACAGGCGGCCCAGGGAGGTTGTGGAGTCCCCTTCTCTGGAGATATTCAAGACCCACCTGGACAAGGTCCTGTGCAGCCTGCTGTAGGTGACCCTGCTTCGGCAGGAGGGTTGGACTAGATGACCCACAGACGTCCCTTCCAACCCCAAACATTCTGTGATTCTTTCAAACATTTATCCTTTAATTATAAACCTCAATGAATAATTATGCAATTTTTACTGATTAAGCCAATTTGACTGTTTGGGATGATTCAAATAGGCCACACGATGTTAATTCTCATGAGGGATGAATGCACAAACACTTTTGATGTGAATATCCATCCATGGAATTTGAATTGCAAATATTCATGTGCAGCTATGACATGCACTGGTTCAAAAAACTTTTCTAGAATGAACAGCTACAAGTTTATAGGAGGAATCCTGGAACAGTCTGAACAGGCCTGAAATGAAGAAGGGAGGAGAAGGTAAATTAAGAGTCTAGTCCCCATTCAGAGGTGTTATTGCACTCACAGCTGATATGTGGCAGTATTTTCCTCCCTTCCAAACAACGCTGAATAGGTCCATGCAGAAACACTATCTCACTTCAAGAAAACTTCAAAGGCAACAACCAAAAGGGGCATCTGCCTTCAGTTAAGAGCCAGGACTCTGGCCCTTCACTCCCAATCCCAAAGTACATACCCAAAATAAGAAGCATACAACCAATAAAGTGAGGCGATTTAGGAATAGGATTCCCCAAAAAATAAAAAACAGATAGAGACTTGTTGAGCACTTATCAAATGATTCAAATTCACCTGCAGGACCACTGCTTGCAGAGTTTGTGCACAGTTGCTGCAAAATTACCTTCAGCTGAGGTAATGTGGCAAGTCAAATATCAAATTTAACTGCTCTTTTGCTCTGACCAAGGCAGTGCATCTGCTGTGTGGAACTCTATTGTTAGCTTTCACTGTTGATCGCACTGGAAATGGTGAGTGTCTGAGAGCAGAGGCTGGCTCTAGCCCTTTTGGGAAAACAGCCTGCCAAGGTCATTGACCCTGTCTGCATCCCTCCTGCCTGTTATTTATGTCGCCTGCCACCCCGACAAGAAACGCTAACACACCAAGGCCAGGCAGCAGACTCCAGATCAGCTCTCGGTGTGCTTCTCACCGCGCGTCTGTGCCAAGCTGTGGGTGACAAAGAAGCAGCATTCACACACCTGCTGGGCTGGCTCCTGAAGCGCGTGCCGGGGTGCTGCTGAACAAGAACAGCTTTGAGGAATTAGCTGGAAAGGCAGATTCGAAACGGATGCCTCCAGCTACTGCCACACACTCGCAGGTGGACACCTTTTCCACAGTTGAGCTGGAAGAGCACCCAGCACAGCTGTAGTCATGATGGCTAAACTACGTATTTGATTTTTGTTTTCTTGCTTTACCTAAAGAATTGTTAAATTCCCCTATTTTCCCTCAACCATCAAACTGCAACCCAGCAGTCTGCCAGATAACAGGCATCCAGCAATGAGAAACAGTAAATCCACAGAAGCAGAATCAATTTCCTCTTTACCATTAAGAGGAGTCAGACCAAAAGCTGACCACAACTGCTGAGACACACGGGGCACAGCTCCTAGCCACAGAATAGTTACAGAGCCTCATCTCCCCCTGCCTCACATCAACAGCTCTCCAAAGCCACATGCAGTGCTCCTGGACAGTGCCTGGTTGATTGCAAGTGCGAAGGATGCTGCAACTGTAAACCTGGTTCTGCTTTACAAGTCTTACTGGAGGTACTGCAGTAAGTCAGTGCAAAATCCACCTTGCAGAGCCCTCAGCCGTCCTCATGTTTATACTTTGTTAATAGAGAGGAATTTCTTTCCAGAGCTTTGAGTTGTAAGAATATAACTCTCAGCACTAGAGATTGCCCCAGATGGCCCTTTAGCGCTTCTTCTGGGATCGGGAAGCAGCGAGGGCCAGCTGTTCCCCAAGGGACAGGGAGGGAGGGAGGCACAGTGGCAGGGCTGTCAGGACAGGCACCTTACCAGTCAGGACCCCACCCCACAGCACCTGAGCAAGGCAAGCTGGAGACAGCAACCTAGGTCAGACAGCTTCGTGGTGATGAGGAAGATCCTCAGTTATACCAGCCCATAGGTCTGCAGCAGCAGGGTCCACAGCTCATGGCTGAGCTGGAGACCAGCACTTACACAAGCCAGCTCTGGCCAAAGCTGGGGGGCCCTCGGCTGGGCTTAAATGGAGCTCGTGGGCCTGTGGGCAGGGGTTCTGGGTGGAGCCCCAGGTGAGGTTGGTCAGGGCTGGCCGTTAAGGCCTATTGGTGGGACAGGTAAGGACTATTTTCTCTACAAAAGGTGGCAGTTTGGTATCCAGCAGAAAAAGTGAACTATCCAGAGACTTTGTGTGTCTTTCTGTATTATAGCTGGTACTGGCTTGAGATTGTTGGAGTGCCTCAGAACAGCACCAATAGAGAGATAATAGCAGAACACACCAAGCTGTCTAACATGCTGATTTGTCCTTATCTCCTGGTGCAGTGTGACTGTTCTCTGCTCTAAAAATTAAGTGAATATTGATGAAAGTTATTGATTGGCAGCTCTGCAGATAGATAACCTGTGTCCATCCAGAGAGCAGCCACTGAAAATAAAGACGTGACAAATATAATGTCAATAGATGCAGCAAGACAGTGACAATTCTTCTCCCACGCTGTCAGGAAGAAACTGCTCTGTAGGGTGGTTTCATCTCCACACAGAGTGTAAGCAGTGTGCTTGCTTAGGTTTTAGTCACTCAGTGCAATGAGACTGAATAGCCTCAGTACCTAAAAGGCACTTTCAAAACTATTTAAAGTGTTTATATAAGGTGATCCTTTCAGATCTCTCAGGGTAAGAAAGATTTCCATCCAGTTTGCGTAACCTTCTTGTGCCCTTTCCCATTCCTGGTGTGGCAGCAGGTTCCGCACAGCCTCTGACGGTGCTGGTGAGGCATTTGTACACTGTCCTGGTCAAAAGTACCCAAACCTGATTATAATGAGAGGTATATTGGGGGAGGAAGGGAGAGACACCAAGATGGATCTCTCACCTGGAGAACAGGACTTACACCATTTCACAGAGGACAGTCATAACTCTCAATCACATTAGTAGATCCCAAAGTTACCTAGAGTTGAAAAGCTCCATATTCCATTACCAGAGATCAGGAAAGCGAGATGCCCTGTAATTTAGCACCTCACACAGTGGCATTTTGTCTCCTACTTGAATACTCTGGATGCTTGGAAAAGTGCTATTAACTCTTCGGAATGATGCTAAAATACCGGCAAGTTGCAGTTTCAAATACGTATTGATTTTTTAATGATACTGTTATTCACCTTGTAGATCAATGCTTCCCTCTGTGGATTTATACTTTTATTAACCTGCATTCTTTTAGAGAGATTATTTTGTCATAGTTCTTCAAGGTATTATAAAAAAATAAATGGAATGGTATTAAAATAAACCCCAGCCATTATTGTCAGCTATTACTACTGAGGACAAGTACTCATCTGACTAACTGCGTCTTCATCTGTTACCAAAACGGCCCAGAGGTCCATCAACTTGTCCTGAGCTAAAAGAATGCCTTTCAGGTCCTCATCAGGAACTCAATGAACCCCAGGCAACACTCAACCATTCTTCTACTGCTGACTTCAGAACTGGAGGGAAGAATGAAGTATTGGGAACCTGAGGCCCGCATTTAAGACTTACAGTGCAGTGTGCACTCAAGCATGCTCAAAATAGGGATCTTACTCATGATCAGGTTGCTTATCCGAGGTCAGAAAAAAGACATAAGAGTTGAGGACTTGTTTGGAAACACGCAGCAAAGAAATTTAGGACTTCAGTAGAGGTCAGGTCAGGAAATTGAGGACTATTTTTTTTTTAGTACCACCTGACTTTTGAATGGCAGCAGTGTGGTGTAACAGTGAATCAATAACGAGAATAAATGATGAAAACCTAAATGGGCTCTCAACATCAAGCTGTGCCGTACAAATCTGTCCACCAGACCATCTCAGATAACACGTCTCAGATAACATTGATAAATGCCCTGAGACAAACCATAGGCAGGAGTAGATTAACTGATTATCATTCCTTTCAGAATGCATCCACTGCTTGTAAATGTCAGTCTTAAGGAAACAGCCTTGCCTCCTACTTAATCTGCTCGCTACTGAAAATCAGATCAGCAGCTGTACTTTTCCCAGTTGTGACTCCCCACAGAAGTGCACGGTTCACGGCACTCTGGGTCCCAGCTAGATCCTTGCCCCACCCTGCTCCATTGAGCAGTGCAGAAAGGACAAGAGGATCACGATCTGCAAACAGAGAACAGTTGACTCAAATGTAGGAGGAGCTACATGCTCACATACTTGAACTCTTAAGACTAGTTCTTGAGGGAAACAGGCAGCCTGTGCTCTCATTTACGTTCACTCTGTGAAACAAGTGGCATCACCAAGCGTGCAAGTTCTCACTCCTGCCTAAAGACAGGATTTTTTTCCCTCAGTGGAGAAAAAAAGCATGCTTCCCAGAGGCTCCAGGGCTGGAGACAGAAGTATGAGGAATTCCTCCCTGAACTCCTTAGTGGAGAATTATTTGTTGCATACTATATATTTTCTCAGGGATGCCTGGATGGAGCTGATATCCCTGTTTAAACTGGAAGTAGTATTATTTCATTCTACTATATTTATTCTTGCTTCTAATTGTGATAATGTATCTATCATCCCTAGCATGGCTCCTTTCTAGCATTATAAATACACGTGTTCTTCAATCTGCAAGAGCGCTGGACAGGTAGATCACATATTATAAATTAAATTTCCATTCATAAAAGTTCCCTCTTTCCTCATACCTGTGACAGAGGCACAAGAGTCATGCTGTCTCATATTTTGCCCTTGGTTAGTGGCAGCTCTGCAAGGAGAGAATCTCTTCTTCCTAAAATACAAAGACACAGTGGGTAAGGTGAGAGTCTAGGCTAAAATCTTTCGAATGACAGGCTAGAGAAGCAAGTACCAAATTTGTCACCAAGTAGTACTGCTAGCGTCCAAAAAGCCTATATGCTCTTCCCTTCTATTTTAATGAGCTGCTTCAGTTTAAAGAGATTTCCCACATAGGAGGGGTTTCCCTCTGGCCACCTCTCTGTGTCTCACAGGGACTTCTCCCCATGAGGCGTACCTCCACCTCTGGTGCAATACTGGCTTGAGATAAGTCTCACATCTGACATTGCCTCCCACCACCTGGGTTCCCATCACTACACTGTATGTCCTACTCCTCCGAACAGAAAATGCTTGTAGAGCTGTGCTGGGAGCCAAGAGAAGGGCCCAGCTGCAAATAACCCCACTGGAAGGGTTCACCCCACAGGGCCGGGAATGGCTCTCCCCATTGGCATGGGCGAAGCACAAGGGTTGTCACTGAAGAAATGTGCATGTAGCAGAATGATTTTGCTTCTGAAGTATAAGAAGTTGTTCAAGCTGACATAGTGGATAGACCTGATCATAGTCTTTTCTTACTGTTTTAGTTCTTTAAGTGCATGTTAAATACAAAGACAGTCTCCACAGTGAAGTACAGAGAATTGTATGTGTGGGCTCACCCTACAGAGCACCCAGAGCCACCGGAGCTTGAGCCTTCTCCCTCAGAAAACTTCTCCTCGCTTCAGGGTGTTACATCCAAGGCTTGTCAGTCAAGCCCTCATCATTGCCTGAGTCTCTTAAAGTCCCATTAGGGGCTGATTTCAAGTGTTAAAGCCGAATCTGATTGAATCACCTTCTGCCCAAAGTAGCAGGGAAACATACTGTCTCAGGACTCCGAAGGTCAGAGGCCTAATGTGTGCTGCAGACACTATATACATCACAATACAATTAAGAAGCTGATAGACCATCTTTCACAGGTGCCTGCTGTCCATTACCGATGGACAGAAATAGAGCTAATGTCTCCACACAGGAGTCATCAATTGGCTTTAAGATATGTTTGACGGCAAAATTTTCAGGGGCAGCAAAACCTGTCAAATTGCAGCCTAACTTCCCTACATATGGTTCAGAAATTGGTATTTTAATAGAGGGAAAATATAAGCTGCTTCAGCCAAGCTATGACTATTATAAGTTATGCTTTTATGTTGCTTGAAACTATTGCTATTATTTCCAGATGGTTATTTAGTTGTTTTCATTTTTGGCACCTAGAACAGTTTGTGTTTTTGCCAGGGCTTGCAAACATTTCTCAAACTTTCTTTGATCTTCCGGACGCTGGGTTTAGTAAGAAGGCAAAAGTATTGTATTTCCCACTGAACAGAAAGGGCAGCCCAAAGACACACACCTGTCCAGAATGACAGACTGAGTTAATTGTGGAGACAAAATTAGAAATAGGGAGAAAACTGGAAACCCCAGTACCGTACTGAATGTTCTTCATGGGGAAGTGTCATCTTCACAGATGGCATTGCCGGGAATCACGGTCAGGACCGACCAAGGCTGTCTGTTCCCGTGTGCCAGGCACAGAGGCCACCCAAAGCACACTCAACTCAGTGAAATGGCTTCCAGTGATGGGTATGAAACTAAATGAAATTAATTGGGGTGAGAACACGTAGGGAGAGTAGGCAAGTGGAAAAATAAGAGACAGGGCTCAAAGGAAATGTAACCAACAAAGTACCACGTGTGACTTGTCTTCCTCTGTTTTGACCAGCTAATATTATGCCATCCCATTTTTCCTATCCAGTTGCCCATCGAAGGAAAAGCCTGGGGAGGACATCTAGGAGAAAGCAGGCTTTTTCTCTTTTTAGCAAATAAAACACGATCAGCAACAAAAGCCAAAACAGTTTTTCGTTAGACAGACGACCTCTATGAGAGTACCTTAAAAGCATGTGCAGTTTGAAGCCTTTGCACCTGCATATTTAACTGCTGAGATATATCATTGCTTCTGTAATAAAATGAGGGCACTTCCCTCACGAGCGCTCAGACTCCATCAGCCAAAACACCCTGACAGCAGCTGAGCTCTGGATCCGCAGCAGCTCGGCCAGAGTTGGTGACTTTACAGAGTACCTCCAGGAGGAAGAAGAGTTTTATCCACTTTCAGAGACGGCTCTTCGCTTGTCTTGCAAACTGCATTTGACATTCAACCAACTTATCCTACAGGAGCAGCTTCCACTCATTTTCCTCGCTGTTTAGCTGGAAAGAGTGTGGACATGCCAGCAGAGTGCAGGCCTTCAGCTAGCAGGGGCGGTCAGGGAGGTAAGGTAAGACTACCGAGCCACTCTGCCACCAAAAACCTCTTTGCAGACCGGTGGGGGGAGCTCAGAGGGAGCAGGTTTTTCACCAAGGTATCACTGCAATCTCTTTCTCTGAGCATTAATATAATCTGCACCTGTGCTCTCTCTGCATCGATTTTAGGCATTGCTGGCCAAGAACAAAGCTGCTCCCCAGGGTCAAGCTCAGCCTCTGTGAAAACGCTCAGCCTGCTCCTCGAGCGGCACGATGCTGCGAGCGGTTTGCTGGTCATCACCCAGCACACGGGCCTGGCACCTTTCCACTGCACCGTGGTACGCGGCGCGGACTTACATCCCTCAGGCTTTCCAAATACCAAAGGTTGCTGCAGTCTCAGATCCTCCTGCAGGAGCTGCCAACATGGAAAAGGGGGTTTTGGGAAGTGGAAAATCTCAGGGAAATATCTTATGTGGAAAGTTAATAGGCAGATACTCTCGAAACAGCTTGGAGAAATGGTCACACATATTTCATTTTAATAAGCGGAAAATATGTGGTCAGACTGCCAGATTTGTCAGTCTCCTTTATGCATTAAGCAGCTATATAGGGATGACAAAATTGTGGGGGGTTTCTATCTCAAAGATGAGGGGCCCACCTCTGCTTAAGCTGTGCTGTTTGTGGCATTAATCATTTTTTAATTGGCTTTTTAAACTGTGCAATTACAAGCACATTCCTGGCACCTTTCTATGCCAGAGTGGGTTGTCTGGGCCGAAGGCTGAGCTTCGTAACCGCTCAACCCCGTGCAGAACTTCACTGGCAGGAGAAGCCTTGTTAATAATTCATGCGCAACGCTTGCGGATTGAGGCCCTCCAGCACTTTTACTGTTGTTGTGAAGAATGGAAAAAAGGGTTCGCTCTGTAAAGGTGTGACATTTATATTAAAAAACCAACAAAACCTTGAAAATACTTCGTTGGCTTGTTCATAAGAGCCCAATGGAGCTAACTTAATCATGTGCTCTGAAGTTCATAGAGCTCATGTGTGGGCTTCCGAAACCCAGGAATAAAGCCAGCTCAGCCCAAACAATGTCTCATTTGTCTTGACCATTGAGACCGCTGACTTTCCTTAGCTGCCTGTTAGATTTCACGTCTTCACACGAGTGCAATGTGCATTCCCTAGTTCAGCTTCCTTCTGCGGCTGGATCAGATCGGCATGTTGGAGTGTGAAGGTGAATTTAATTTCCTTGTGGTCTTGTAGTTGAAATATGGTGGCAGAGAGACATTATTCCTTTGAATGCATTTCCCCGACAACATCCTTTGTATTTCTGAGTAGATCCTTTGAGGGAAATCTGCTTTCTTTCCCCACCTTTCTCCCACAACTCTCTTTTAGCATCTTTCTCTGAACCAAGAAGCTTTATGTGATTTTTTCCCTGCCATGAGATAAAGAAGTCAGGTGCATACTGCAGTGAAAAAATATTTTTCATCAATTAACAGAAGTCCCCTGCTGACAGCAGTGTAACCACTCAGCTAGTATGATAAAGATGCTCATCAGAGGTGGTTATGAAGAGATTAATTCCCTTAGGAATTGAGTGTAACTTCCCTGACATTAGTGCTGGGAGCAGTTTTGCTTAGAAAGGTACTCTCCCAGAGTAAACTTTTGTCAGCATTTGGTTGCCCAGCAGTTGCTTGTTCTGTGTTAAAAGTTCAGTTTCTCTGATTCTTCCCCTATTCCCCTGTGAAATGGCGATTTATTAGCATACATCAGAAATACAGATCTGGGATACCATATGTCAGGAGACCACCCCAGAAGCCAGGTGAGGGGGGACACGTTTTTATTTGTTGGCCTATGGAGTGCCAGGTTGCAGAAACTAATCAGACAGATCACATGTTCACGCATGTTGCTCCAGACAAGAAAATCTGATAAACCCGCATTGTAAAAATGGAAATAGAAGAGCAGCTCCTCCCACCTCAGCGCCCAGCCTTTAGAGGCAATGACCTGGAGCTAAAATGGTGTGGCTGTTCCTGCTCCCTCCTCTGCCTGACCTCTGGCGCTCTGTTTGCCAGCTCGTTCCCTTTGCTCCTCAGATGGCAGCTCTCCTCTCTTCCCTGCTGCCCCTCTCCGTGTCGCAGGGAGCAGCACCCACGCTGCCCCTGCCATCTGGAGCAGCATCACTACTGCCCTGCACCTAGCTGAATTCAAAGAGAAGCAGGGAGTTGGTCTCGGGAATAGACATTTCCTGACCCTGCCTTATGACTTCAAATGCGGCGTCTGCTGGGACAGTTAAACATCTGAAGCTCTGCTCCTTTTTCCTTCCACAAGTTGAACAGCTGCCTGCTATTTACCCTATGGCCCACCATATCTTGAAATGATGCCTTTCTGCTACAGCCGACTCGCACTGTAGCTTCCTTCTAGGGTGGCCCCTTCGGCATCAGGAACATCCCACCCCTGGCCCAGTCCCAATCCTGTGTCTTCAGAGCAATGAAATGTGTGTCTTTTCCTATATGGAAGAGTCAGACATGGCCCCTCTCACTCTGTGAGTTGAGAGAGTTGTGTGTGAAACAACAGCCAGAATAATGAGTTCTCAGCAGCCTGGGGGACAGACAGCACCGAGACACGAACAGCCCTCTGCATGAAGGGTTCAGGGCAGGGAAGGTCAAAACCTAACGTTTTTGCTTCCTGTTGCACAGGGTGGGCTGTTCTGATGGATAACCTGTTTTACGACTAATGAACTCCAGCAACAAGTAATTTCTAATCATTGCTTAAGGAAAGTATGAAAAAAAGTAAATTGACATGCAATCCAGACGAACTTACAGATGCCAAGGCTCTGGCAATATTGCAACGTTAGGTAACTTATTCTTAGTATCAGTCCTAATATTAGACAGACATAAATTAGAATCAAGCCTGACCCAAACCAAGAACAATTCTGTGCAGGGAAAGAACAAGGCATTAAAATAAGTTCACAGAAGCTCATAGATAGAGAAGGAAAGCTCAAGAATTTCAGATGATCAACAACTCTTTGAGAACCTGTTCTTCAGACCTTCAAGAAAACTTCAGCTTGAAATGGTTTGGCATCACATTACCAGAACCCCCAGAGGCAAACTGGACATAAGAGCAAGAAACTAGGGCGCTGCCAGCGAGAGGGGCTGGCAGTGCGGGCCATTGCTTATGGGCCAGGCTTCTCAGACCACTCGGGGCTGAAGCAGTCTTACTCTGAGCAGCTTCCTGGAAAGCTGTGCACTGATAGGAAGCACTAACAAGGTGGCAAAATTTCATTTCACAATGAAATCTACAGGGAAGACTCAGTAAGAAATGGCCACCAGCCAAGTGGTAAAATAAATGAGGCCAGCGTCAAGTAAATCACAGAACCACAGAATGGTAGGGGTTGGAAGGGACCTCTGTGGGTCATCTAGTCCAACCCTCCTGCCGAAGCAGGGTCACCTACATTAGGCTGCACAGGACCTTGTCCAGGCAGGTCTTGAATATCTCCAGAGAAGGAGACTCCACAACCTCCCTGGGCAGCCTGTTCCAGTGCTCCGTCACCCTCAGAGGGAAGAAGTTCTTCCTCATGTTCAGA
>Ga0065711_1050368_pt1 | contig 10872 bp, 16 predicted proteins | sample Hoacrofraction12_FD_59098 | JGI IMG/M metagenome (GOLD analysis project Ga0065711, IMG submission 59098) | Hoatzin crop microbial communities from Cojedes, Venezuela - Epithelial fraction 12 v2 (version 2) | ecosystem: Host-associated > Birds > Digestive system > Esophagus > Crop | place... | reverse complement strand
GTTCCAGCTGAACATGAGGAAGAACTTCTTCCCTCTGAGGGTGACGGAGCCCTGGCCCAGGCTGCCCAGGGAAGTTGTGGAGTCTCCTTCTCTGGAGATCTTCAAGCCCCGCCTGGATGCGGTCCTGTGCAGCCTGCTCTGGGTGACCCTGCTTCTGCAGGGGGTTGGACTGGATGACCCACAGGGGTCCCTTCCAACCCCTGCCATGCTGGGATTCTGGGATTCTGTGACCTTTGCTGCCTCCAGCTACGCCAGCTCAGCCCAACCTTTCCCTTCAGCCAGGCTTCAGGCTCCGCCGCGTTGCTCCGGCACCACCAGCAGCAAGCTCTCCCTCCCGTGCGGGATGCTCCACGTTGCGGGGTGAGCTTCTGCTCGGGAGGAGCAGGCAGGGCTGCCTGGTGTTGGAGCTCGCTGCTCTGGTGGTGTCGTTTCCTAGGGGGAAGGTCTCATCCTCCTACTCCTTGCCTCTGCTGACAGCCCCTGACCTCAGCTGTCGTCCCGGCGGTGCAGCGGATTAATCTGAGCCTCGGGACAGGTTGAGGCATGTCCGAGGCTGGAGGAGAGCTTCCCGCGTACAGACACAGAGGAAGGAAGAAAAAACAATTCCCAGGGAAATATTTTCCCGCTGCTTTTCCTGGCAGTGAACGGAGTGGGAGGAAAAGACCTCGCTATAAATCGCTCGCAGGAGACTGGAGCCCTGGACCCGCTTTCCTGTGGCCTCCAGCACCCTGTGAAGCTCGGCTCCCGCCCAGACCCGCACGGGGAGAGCCGTGAAGGGTGCTTGGTGCCGAGCGTCCCCGGGCCCTGCTCCGCCGACGTCCCTCCGACACCCGCTGCCCGCCGAGCTCCGGAGCCAGCTCGGAGCCTTTCAAATTCCGGCGGAACCTCCCCACCCCGGAGCAGCCAGGCCAGGGCTGACGGTGGACTCTGCCCTTTGCCTGCTCCAGCCTCTGCCGCCCTCGTCCTCCTCCTCCTCCTCCTCCTCCTCTTGCTGTTTGCTTTGGCAAGCGCCGGCCTTCGCCCCGCCAGCAGCCCCAGGTCGGGCAGAGCGGGAGGGGAAGCCGGAGGCGTGGAAAAAGGAGAACAGCAAGGGAAATGGAGACGTCGGTGGCCGGCTGGGCGGCTGGGGCACGCCGACCCTGCCGTGAAGGGCAGGAAGGACGAGGCTCGCTTGGAAATCTGGAGGGTGGGAAAGGGGAGCGAGGGCGGGAAGGAGGGAGCGTGTCCGGGGTGGGGTGCGGAGGTGGGAGCCCCAGCTCCGTGCCAGGTTTGGTCTGTGGGAGTCCCGCGGGCGCCTGCTTCCGTCGCCCCTGGGCTGGGGGTCCGGCACGGACCTCGCAGCCGGGGCGGGAGGTGGGTTTGCCCCCGCAGCGTGGTGCTGGGGGTGCCGAGCATCCCCGCCTGGTGCGGCCAGGCGGAAGGAAGCAGCGGGAGCAGCGCAGGGTTGTGTCTCCATGGCAATGTGGCTGCTGTTTTTCAAGGTGGGAGGAATTTCTGTGTTTTTTTCGCCCGGCGCTGGCCCAGGGCAGTGTTTCACCGGAGCCAGAGCGCAACAAGAAACAGCCGCAGTCCCGTGGGGACAAGGGGACGTGCGAGGGGCGATGGGCCACCTTCAATTCTCTGGGGCGAGGGCAAAAGCCTCGCACCCCAGTCTCTCCCCTGACCCAGGGTGGGGGGAAACATTTGCTCCGGGGGGGAATATTTGACCCCGTGGGCCCTTGGCACGGCGGAGAGGCCGGGAGGAGTCGCATCCGGATGAAGGCACGGCTCCCACGGGAAGGCAGGAGGGACGGAAGGACGGACGGTGGGGAGGAACTGGGGCTTTTCTTCCCTCCTCCATGGCGTGGTGCGGCTGGCCGGGGAGCGTTGCGAAACGCCGGCTGGTGTTTTCAAACTGGGATTTAACCAGTGTGGGGCTGGCGGGGCCGGTGACGGCACCCATCGGCACACGGCCCCGTGCCACTTGCTTAATCACTGTGGGCGGTGAGCGGCCCTGCCCTGTGGCTTTTGTATTAATGAAAAGCAAATGTCGGAGGGAAGTAAACACTGGCCGGAGGGAGCTGGGTGAAAACCCCACTGGGTGTTCACAAAATCACAGCATCGCAGAATCACATCCGCATCGTTCTCCCATCCTTTCTCGGAGCCTGGCTCTGTCTCTAAAGGGCAGCGCCGGTGAGCCCGTTGCAGGGTGAATTTCTCCCAGCCTTATCCTCGCAGAGGTTTTCCGGGGAGAATCGATGCGTTTTGTGTTAAAGAGCCAATCTGCAAGGAGGTGGCCGGGGCCACGCGCGCTTCCCGCTCACCCTTGTCCCGCTTTGGCCCAGGCAGTGCCCTGCGTGTGCCTGGCTCGCCGAAATTCCCTCCCTGGAAAGGGCAGTGGAGCGAGTGTTTGCCTTCAGCTCGGGAGAAGAGTGTGACGTGATGTCCCTGGTCGGTGGCCAGGCGGGGAGGGATCGTCCAGCCTGGGTTCAGCGCGGTGGCACGGGGTGCTGGGAGAGCACCAGGAGACGCTTTCCTGGGGGGGTCATATCGGAGCAGGAGGGAGGGCTGTTAAAAATAAACAGTGTGACAAGTGGCAGGAGGAAGGAGCCACCTCTCGCATCCCCGCGGCCCTCCCTGGGGAAGGGGGAGCAGCTGTAAGGCGGAGTGGGCTGCCCAGTGAGCCGAGCACGGATCCAGGCTCTGATCCCAGCCTGGCGGGGTCGGTCCCGTCCTGGGTCACCCCGGCCCCTCGCAGCCCTGGTCACAGCCTGCTCCTTCCCTCTCAGCTCCCGGTGGAAGCCCGGCAGCGCTGGCCGTGGCCATGCGCTGGGAAAATGTCACCTGCACAGGCTGGCAAAAATAAAAGGAGGAAACCTGTCATGGTTTTCCAAGGCACCTCCTGGCTTTTCTTGGCGTGGGTGGGTGCTTGGGGAGCGCTGGCGATGCCATGGCAGTAGCCGAGACCCTCCAGCCACACTTGCTGGGTGGGGATGCTGCACTTTCCCACAGAGAATCGTAGAATCATTAAGGTTGGAAAAGACCTCTGAGATCATCAAGTCCAACCGTCAACCCAACACCACCGTGTCTGCTAAACCATGTCCCAAAGTGCCACATCTACACGTTGTTTGAACAGTTCCAGGGATGGGGACTCCACTGCTTCCCTGGGCAGCCTCTTCCAATGATTCACAACTCTTTCAGTAAAGAAATTTTTTCCTAATATCCAATCTGAACCTCCCCTGATGCAGCTGGAGGCCGTTGTCCAACACCCCACGTTGGGACATGGTGGTCCCCTTCTGCCAGATGGCATTGGTGAGGGGCTCTGGGTGGGCTGCTGGCAGAGGGTGGGCAAACACGAGCCTGGTCCTTGCTGCGGGGCCAGCATACGCTGACAGAGGTGAGGTGTCAGGTGGTGAAGTGGCTTGGATACCCCTGTGCCACCACTGCTGGTTTGGGGGCTGGTGGCAGGGTGGCTCGACTCCCCTGGGGACCTGAGCTGGGAGCCAGCACCGTTTTGTGCCTGTGGCAGCGTGACCCCGTCTCTGGAGCTGCGGAGGTCCCAGTGCCGTGTCCTGTCCCTGCAGAGCTTTTCGGGTGGGAGAAGCTCTCCATCGCCGGGAGGAGGTGGGCAGGGTGGCCGAGCACCCAGCCGTGGCTCGCTCCGGTGCACTTTTTGGAGCGCAGCCGGGGGAGAAGCAGCCAGCAAAGGAGCTGCCATGTCCCCTCCGTGGCTCCCAGCCTGCCCGCTTCGCGTCGCTTCTTGTTAGATCAGGGGCTGGAAGTGACCTTGTGACGGCGTGCCGCTCCGGCCCTCCAGCGAGCCGGGAGATTGCCTGGCGAGCAACGAGCCAGGCTGTGCCCTCGCCGGACTCAAACCCCATGGGGCGAAGGGGCTGCCCTACCCCAAACCCTGCTGCTCTGGGAATGTGGTTGGCGTTCAGGGACCGGCTCCTGGGAGGTCTCCGGTTTAGATGGTGCTACCCAAAAGCAGCCGCATCAACGCATCTGTTCAGATAAGGGCTGGCGAGAGGACACGCTCCCGGCTGGCCAGGCAAGGTGCAACACGCTGCTATCGTTTACCCGAGCTGATGGCCTGCGACTTGTCCCCACAAGTACCTACCCCGTGATTCATGCCTCCTGCTAAAGACCAGGATGAGTGTGCATGGAAATCGGGGTGAATTCCTTTGGTTTTGCCGGGGGCAGAAGATTCATCCTCCTCTCTCCTGCTCCTCCTCTGCTCCGGAGGTTCCCACAGCGGCAGCCCAACGGGCGCTTATCTCTGGGGACACGCGCGTGGCAGCAAGAGCACTGCCCCATCCGTCGTCAGATGTGCTCAGCTCTGGTGGGAGGCGTGGAGGGCAGCAGCCCTCTGCCTCCCGAAACGCGTTGGCCGGCTCATTTCGCAAGTGGGTGCATTAGTGCCGGAGGTTACGTCCGTGCTTCAGGACCAGGTCTGGTGCCAGCGTCCCCCGGGAAAGCTGGGCTCAGCCCCCCCGAGCCATGGCCAGCACCCTGGGGTGCGGCTCACCCAGGGAAGACAGGCTTCAGGGAGAAAAAAAGGCGACTATTCCCAGTGCTGTCACGGACATACGAATACCATCAGAGCTTTTGAGTGTAATCCTTGGTGACTGTGCTCCGCTGCTGCCCGCCAAGCCCTCAGAGAGAAGATGCGGGGAATAAATTCGACCCAACTGGAAGCAGACTGCAAATGGAGCATCTCGTACGCCGTTTCCTTGTACAGCAAAGCCCTCTCGTGGAGGTCGGCAGTAGCTTGCCAAGGAAAAGCTGGCTGCTGGGATCACAGAATCACAGAATCACAGAATGGTCGGGGTTGGAAGCGACCTCTGTGAGTCACCCAGTCCAACCTCCATGCTGAAGCAGGGTCACATACAGCAGGCTGCACAGCACCATGTCCAGGAGTGTCTTGAATATCTCCAGAGAAGGAGACTCCACAGCTTCCCTGGGCAGCCTGTGCCAGGGCTCCGTCACCCTCAGAGGGAAGAAGTTCTTCCTCATGTTCAGACGGAACTTCCTGTGTGTTGCTTCTTCCCAGGGAAACCCAGTCCTCTCCCTGGGACACCATCCCCTGGGGTCCCACCGGCCGTTATTGACAGGGCTGTGCCCTGGCCCCAGCCTGAAAGACGTGGGACGGACCCAAATGTGCCACCGCACCCCCGAAGCGCCCGTCTGCGCGTCAGCTTTGCGTGTCCGTGTTTCATCTTGTGAGGATTCTCGGATTTTTCCGGGGAGCTGCTGATCCTGCTCTCCTGGCTCTGCTTGGAGATTCTCAGTGCTCAGTGGGGTGGCCTGGTCCCTCATTGTGCGCCCCAGAAAATGGGAAGGGTTGTGACTTTGACTTGCCTCGTGGGCCGCTGCTCTGAAGGACACCCCAGGACCCCCCCAGCCTGCAGCATCTGTCACCGGGATCTGTGACGCTAGGATACTGGGATGGGACAGTGTGTGCTTGCTCCGGGGCTGGTGCTGCCTGGGTCCTCTCCAGACCCCACGGGCATCACCACGTCCTTGGCATGGACCACTCCCCGGGGCTGACAGCGGATGGTGTCAACCTGCTTTCCTTCTGGATGAGTAAAGGCTCCTCGAGAGAGCTGGTGGTTTGGTGTTACCCTGCATGTCCTGGCAGGGCCCCTGCCCTGGCCCCTGGCCCCCCAGCCACCAAGCCATCGCTATCCTGAGGTGACACCTGAGCCTTATTTACTGCAGAACATCTTGGTTCACCTGGGAACATCGTGGTTAGCAGTGACCTGTGTCCCTGGGGCTGCCCGCACCAGCTGCGGGCGATGCCCCGTCCCTCAGCATCCCTGCTCCTTCGCCCACCCTGGGTCACCTGCTTGCAAGGAAGCTGTTTTCCCCCCCCCACCCCCCTTCCCGTGCACGCAGCCTGCTCAGCTCTCCAAATCCAGCAGCGACCGCCCATCGCTTCACCTGCAGAGCTGGCTGGCTGATGGCAGGGTCCTGAATCACCTCACCTGGGCTTTCCACCCCCACCCTGAACCAAAGGGTATTTAAGCTCAGCCCAGGGCTCCTAGTTCTTGGTTGGGCTGTGTAGGGGATGCTTGGGCTGTCCTGCTCTTTGGGGTGGGGGGGTTCCCCTTGGCCAGGACCTCCTTGGCCAGGACCTCCTTGGCCCTGCCTGCAGCCTGACGATTGAAGACAGGCAGCGTGGTCAGGCTGGAACAGCACCTACTGCCCTGCTCACAGTGAGGATGAGGAGTTCAGGTAAGGTTTGACCCTGTGAAGGGTGGGGTGTGGGGCTGGGGGGTTCTGTGCTGAGCTCTGGGAGGCTTTTCTGTGCGCTGTGCTGCTGGAGCTGTGGTCCTGCCACTGCTGTAGCATGTGGTACCGACTGAAGAGCAGTGTCCTTTGCCTGGCTGTGTATAGCATTTAAGTGCCTGGAACAGCAAACAAACAGCTCTAAGGGGCTATTTTAATTTTATTTGGAGGTACCATTTATTGGTCACCTTGCAAATATTGCTCATATGTGAGCCCCTGAGCGCTGGTTTAATTCCAGTCTCAGTGATTGCATCCTGCTGCCATCAAATGCATCTCCCTGCTCTCCTGTGGCTGCAGTGAAGGGGGTATTTTCCCCCCAGGAACCCCTTTGGTGCTGCTGGTGGCAGCTGGGTGCCCTCCACCCCAACCCTGGCTCCGTTAGGGTGGTGGGTGAGGGGTGCTTGTGTGCTTTGGGGACACTGATCCCTTGCAACTACTAAAAGACGTTGAGTCTCCAGGGGCTGGGCTTTTTCTTTGCGCTGCCCGAGTGCTCGATTCCCTTTGTCCTGACCGAGTTGAATTCCCCACATCAGTTGTGTTTAAGTAATTTTCTTGCACTTCTAGTTACACAAAAATTGTTATGCTGGTTACATTTAAATTGTACTGTTGCCACCTCCTTGCCCGGGGGCTGATGGCAGGCTGTGTAAATATTTAGCGTTTCTGCTCAGCTGACTCTGGTTTTTGGCCTGCCTTTTGGTTTCTCCTGCCCACCTTCTCTGCTGGTGCTTGGCATGCCGTGGCCTTGAGCAGGGGGCTGGCAGGGGCTTGTTTCTTGGGTTCCAGGGGCTGACTTACACCCTGTTGGGGGTGATGGGTAAGATATTGCTAGTGGATTGGATGAAGATTGGGTGCCTGTGTGTGAGGAGCATAGCAATGTGCAGTCCTGCTGCAGAAGTGATTGAGAGCAGGTGATTTTTGCAGGTGGGTTGTTGGCCAAGACTGTGGTGACCTGGTAAGGCTGGTTCCTGGTGGGCTGCAGAGGGGGAGCAGGGCTCTTCATGGGCTTGCCTCCCGTGGAGCATCCCCTGTACCCCCCCCACAGGCATTCTTGCTCATGGCTGGGAGGGGGTCCTGCAGCAGCGGTGGCTTCTGGGTGCCCTGTGCCTGGCCATGTCCCCTCACCCTGTGGAGCTGGGACATGTGTCCTCCATGGCCAAGCCGGCAGATGGGGCTCCTGGCCATGGTGAGCAGCTCCAGAGGAGCCTGGAGAGCTGGGCAGGCGGTGCTGGTGGTGACCTAGGGATGATCACTGGCCCCAGGCCCTCGTAAAGGATTTTTGGTCCATTGCACAGGCTTTTTTTGCCTCCTAATTATCTCGCAACAGCTGAATGCAACATCTCCAGGCTTTCCTTGCAGTGCTGAGCCTGGTCGCATGCATGGCGATGGAGTCTTTGACCTCTGCTCAAGTTCATCTCCCACTGCCTGGCCCAAACCCCACCTCTGAGCCACCCCTAGACACACAGTGGGGAGGACCTGGGGTGAGGGGGTGTCTGGAGGACCCTTTCCCCTTGAGGGGGAGTCCTCATGGTGAAGCTGTGCTGTGTAGGATTTACATGGTGAGTTGTCAGGTCTTGCTGTGGTTGGCTGGATGCCTCCACCCTTGGCAGTGTTGTTGGCTGTTGCTGCTGGTCTGGGAAAGACCAGGCTGGAGGCACATGGCTCCCTTAGCTCCCAGGCAGGCTCTGCTCTGCCAGTGCTGGCTTTGCTACCTGTTTGGCATCTTTTCCTTGTTATTTTTATATTTTTTTGAAGTGGTCTGCAGCCAGGCATGTGGGATGGAGCAGCGCGAGGTGCTGTCCGTGTTCTATGAAGGCTTCAGGTCAGGAGGACCCTGTGGCTGAATGCTTGTGCCCCATGATGTCCCCTCCATTCCCGCTGTGCCTGAGCACCCTTATGCTGCTTTCCTGCCTCTGGCTGTACTTGATGTCCCACCAGCAGCAGCTACCAGGCTTCTTCCCAGCTATAAATGTACCCCCAAAGTCTGCTGCTCGCAGGTTGCTTGGTTGCTCCAGGTTTTCCCTGCTCTTCTCCCCCACCGAACCCTGGCACCCTCCCACTCCTCACCGGCTGTCCCTCTGAGAGCACCCAGACACAGCATTCATTTTAATTGTTCAGCAATGTCTCCTTTGGTCAATAAATTGCCCTCTGCCATCTCCAAAGTAATAAAATAAAAACCTTATGGGCGTAGAGCGAGTTGATTGGAATTAATGATTTTCTCATTGTCTTGCTCAAACTGTAAAATGGACTCTTCCAGCTGCTCTCACTCCTGGCTCCTCACTGCTCTTGTCCTGCTCTGCAGCTCCCTGGGAGACCTGCTCTGAGGGACTCGGTGTCTCAAGGAACAGCCTGGGGTGTTGGGGACCTGGGGCCACCAGACACCTGGGAGATGGTTGTTAGCATTGTTAGCTGCTGTGCTATCTGGAGAGAGCTGCTGAGCTCAGTTATCCATTTGGAAGGGGGATCAAGAGTGTGCCGTGCCCCATCTTACAAACCTGGCAGGTGGAGAAGGCTGTGGGTAGGTCTCCTGGGCAGCTCCTCTCCCCACTGGGCTGTGCTGCCAGAGATACCTGCAGTCTTCAGCTTACCTGCTGGGTAACCCCTTTCTGGGGTGGGGAAAGAGGGTGTCTGGGGGGTGACTGAGGCTAGACCTGGAGAGGTGGTGTGGGAATGGCTTGATTTTTGGACTCTGTGAGATCTGTGGGACTTCAGCTGGAAACAGCAGAGTCCAGAAGTATGGAGTGGTGGTAAGCATGGGGACTGCTTGCTGCGGGGGGCTGTGCATGCTTAAAAAAAGTCTGAGCTCAAGGTATGGTCTGGAAAGAAAAGACCATGGAGGACTGTTAAATATAAATGCCCCCCCCCTGCAGAAGCTGGGAGAGTGTTCTGGGGAAGCATCACTACATGCTTGCCCTGTTCTTGGCCACTTTGGTGATTATCTGCTGCTGGCTGTGGCAGGAGGTGGGGCGGTGGGTTAGAAGTGTCCTGCATGGCCCAGCTGCCTTTCTGGCTCTGAGGATGTCAGGCCTTCTGCTTTCTGTCCATGCTGCTAGCGCTGGGTTTGGGCTGGACAGGAGCTCTGCCACGATGTTTGCAGGCTTCAAGTCCTGGGGGGGTCATCAGAGGTGACAGCATTGCCCCGCATCAGGATGGGGACTGTCTTGCTGCTTCTGCAAGTAAGAAGCACCTCACTGTTTTCATTAACTTGATGTGGGTTAAAGGCTCCTGGTGATGACATTAGGGTGGGATTAGGTACATTAGGGGAGGTTTATGCCTTTCTGATGCAGAGACACAGGCTCTGGGAGGCAGTGGGTCACTAGCCCATCCTCACTATATGCCCCATCTCAGTGCCACGCTGTGGAGAGCCAGAACCTTCCCTCAGCTTGTTGTCCCTCCTGAGCTGGCAGCAGCCGCTGTGGATTTGAGCAGTCATCTTTCTGTGCTGCTGGGGATGACACGTGCTGCCTTGTGCGGCAAACATGGGGACTCCCCACAAAAATACCTGGGAAGATCTGCCTTCCTCATCCCTGGCAGTGCTTGGGGTCTGAGCTGGGGCAAGCTGCTGGTGGAGCTCCTCAGGAAGGCTGAGCAGTGGCAGGTTTGGGGTTTGTTGGATGACCTCCCTGCGAATAAAGGGTGCATGAGAGGGGCTGAGCAGATCCGACTCCCAAATGTGGGTCTGAGGGAAGGAGACCTGTGCAATACATCTCCCTGCTCTCCAGCTGCTGTTATTTGACCTCCGATATGGCCAGCATAGTGTCTATGGCCAGGTATGCAAGCCAGCAGCAGCAGGTTTTAGCTAGGAAAGGCAACCCCCCTCTCTTTATCCCAGCCCTGTGAAGAAAGGCTGCATTTAGCACTTATTTTTCTCCCTCCCTCTGTGCTCCCCAGCTGTAAGCGAGCAGCAGGCTGCTGGAGCAGGAACCAGATTGCTCTGTGAGGGCGATTTTAGGTACTTTTGTCTAATGTTGCTCTTTCGGATGCATGGATGTTCAGAGATGCTGCCCAAGCACTTGCTGGGGTGGCATTCCAGCCCACCAGTCCTCTGGAGAGCCGCCCTGTGCTGGCCACGGACTCTGGCAGCGAGGGAAATCGCACATATGTGTACTGGGAGCACTGGTGTTGGACTGGGAACACGGTGCACAGAGAACAAGCTGCTCACCTGGGGGGGAATGGCTGGTGTGGGATGCAGACTTCCTGCTTGCAGATGTGATGAGGTCTGCTTGTGCTGCAGGGTGGTGGAAATGGCCTCAGAATGAGAGTAGGTATAAAGAAAGGTGGAATTAAGAGCAAGACGTGATCATTCCTTGAGCCAGAGTGGTCCATGTGCTATAAGGGGACATCGTGACCTTCCCTGGCTGGGAGGGAGCCTGCTCCAAGGCTTGTCCCCATGTGACACCTGGGTTGTGCCTGCTCTCGGGGTGACCTGTGACCCCACGTGCAATTACTGGAGCATGGAAGAGTTCCTGCATCTCCTCTGTTCTGACAACACAGCCCCTGGCCCATGCCCTTGGCCAGCACACCTGAGTCCCTGGGCAGCAGCTCTCTGATGGAAGCTACTGGGAAAGATCACCCCAGGGAATAGTTTTGGGAATAGTTTTTTCC
>Ga0065711_1012784_pt1 | contig 10872 bp, 8 predicted proteins | sample Hoacrofraction12_FD_59098 | JGI IMG/M metagenome (GOLD analysis project Ga0065711, IMG submission 59098) | Hoatzin crop microbial communities from Cojedes, Venezuela - Epithelial fraction 12 v2 (version 2) | ecosystem: Host-associated > Birds > Digestive system > Esophagus > Crop | place... | reverse complement strand
AACATATTCCATCACCTCTGTAATCTAAGTGAGGTCAGTGCTCTGCAGCTGTGAGCAGACCTTTAGCTTGCCCTGTTTGTTTCCCATGCCGCATGTGTTTGTATGCAGGCATTTCAGATGCTCCCCAGCCATCCCTCTTTCACAGCAAAAGTGCAGGGACCTTCCCCATCATGCAGTGCCCCAATCTTGATGCTGTGTAAGCACTGTTCAGCAATAAATAAAATATCAGTGTGTTATCAGCACTATTTTCAATTCGATTTCAAAGCATAGCCACATGCAAGCTACTATGAAATCTGACTTTATCCCAGCCCAAATCAATACATTCTGACAGTTCCTCACTGCCCATCCATGTCTTTGCATCTTTTCAGATGATGACAACCCTTCCTCGATATACCTACTTTAGCCTTTTGTGCCATTTGTCAGATGTATCCTGTCCCTTACAGGTAATTCTTTTTCCTCAAAGGTGGTCCCATGGTCATAGTAGCCAAAGCTCTGTCTTAGGTGCCAGCCACCCAAGCAGGTGTTGATATGCTGGTGCATCCACTTCTGCTTCAGCCTTTCACCCTTATTGGAAGGACTGAGACCTTCATCTGGGCCTCCAGTTGGAGTAACCATCCCTACTGTTCACTGTCCTTTGCTTCCCTCCTGCTCCCAGAGGTGTGTAATGACTCTGGATATGTGCAGGGTTGCCCTTGGCAGTATCATTGATGCCTACATGGATGAGCAGCAAGGGAAGTAGTCAAAAGTCTGGACAAGTCTTGTCAGCCTCTTTGAGATCCAAGCAACAATCGTGAGGCAAGTAGCAAACCTTCTAAAACATCCGCTTTTGTCAGCAAGTGGATGACTCCGCTCTCCATAAGAATGTGTCTCCAGTGACTGTCACCCTCATTTTCTTCTTTGATTCGGGCTGAGGTGTCTCTGATGCCTGCTTAACTGGACACATTCTTCCTCACCCATTCCCAGGGCACTGCACCTGTTCAGTAACTGCAGAATTGCCAAAGGCGAAGAAACTTTTTCTGTGTTGCCAGAAGTCACAAGTTTCTTGCCTCCTCCCTCGTGGGTGCCTCTATCCTCTGCTCCCTGTTAGGGTACTGTCCTGCTGTCTCTCTGTTTTTGAAGCAAGGGCTGCGGCCGTTGACTCCATCTAGTTTTTGAAGACCCCGTGAATGTCCTGTTCATCCTCCTTGATAGTGCACAGCTTGCTTACCTCCTTCCACAGCCCTTTCAGCTTGTGACTCAGCATCTCAAGCAGAGCACATCTCCCACAGGGGAGGCCACTGCTTAGACCCTGAAGAGAGGCACCAGGCACTGCTAAGAAACTCCCAGAGCAGCAGGCACTGCCAAAGGCCTGGATGGCAGCACCCTACCACAGGAGTTGTGTCTGGATGCAGGTCTCTGCTGTGGTAGGAATAGCTATTCCAATTGGTGTTAGAGACGGTGATAGCTCCATCAGTGCACAGCTTTGAGTAGAGATTCTGGGTCTTTTTGTGCCCTTACTTCACTAACTACAATGACAACTGCTGCAGCTCTGTTAACTGCCTTGGTTTGCTCCATTTAATGACATATTTTCAGGAGCTCATGTTACGGTGCCTTTATGCTGATTCAGATTTAGTTAATAGCTGTGTTTTACAAGAGTGTCTTGTTAAAAAGCACTAATAAAAAACCTAGAATTTAACCAAAATACTGCAAAGTACTTCAATGAAGCTGAATGTTGTTGTGCTCTTTTTAATTTTGGTAATCTGAGCTATAATAGCGTACCGGGTATAACTGAGCTATAAAAGTGTACTGGATACAACCTACAAGAGTATATGCTATCATGATGTCACTTCTTGTACTCTGGTTCTGCATTTTCTGTATAAGAATATTCACATTAACTTAGAAGAAGTTATAACAACATTATAACAGCTGCTGGATATATTTTTACACAAATTCTGCAGCTTCCAGAAAAATATAGAGCTTATATGCTTTCTTAGTCTAACTTGTGGATAAAATCATTGACAACAATAGCTATCAATAGCATTAACAATCAGTAGCAAATTAAGTTATTATTTGCTTTATCTACTGTATTGTTATAGTGAGATCCCCCACAGTGGCAAGCAATATATAAACCTCTCAGAAGTTCCTCATAAGCAATATATGCAGGACTCAACACTACCTTTTAATGTAGTGGCTTTTATTTCTATTAATACTAATTAATGTATTACAATATTCAGTAAATACATATATATAGTCTGATATGCAACCATCATGTGTAATATGGAAATACTTAAAATATTGTCAATATAATTCATATTTTTTATACAATTTTCTGTTGCATTACTTATGTCATCTCTTCTCAAAAGTGAAAAATACTGGCTTAATTTCACACTTATTTTAAGTAAGTAACATTCCTTCTGCCTTTCTAACTTATTCAGTGACATTACAGTGTTTATGTTTTGTTCTTCATTCATTTACTAATAATTCTTGGTGTTCTAAGCGTGTTTTGATCACAGCAGAGTACTGTGCTTTCAGTTCCAGATGATTGTCCAAAAGAAAAGTTTACGTTATCTCTTTTGAAAAAAAATGGTAATTTCAAAACCTCTTATTGTAAATATTTAATTAGGATATTAGAGATGGTTTTCCATTGAGTTTTGCCATGCATACTTATGTATTTGTCCATACTAGAATTGTAGCTGTTGTGAATCTGTCATCAAAGGTGGCCCTGCTTTGAGCAGGGGGTCGGACTAAATCACCTCCTGCGATCCTTTCCAACCCGAAATGTTCTGAGTCTATAATTTTATTGTCCAATGAATTATATTAGAATTTGTCTAACTTCAGATATACGTGAGATGAGCACCTATGTCTGCTATCTGTATCTGGCTTTCTAGTCCATGGGGAGATGCAACATGGTTCAGTTTTCTCAGCATAAGTATCTAGCACCATCTGAGACACCCTAGGATGTCTGAAGCATCCACACTGTGCTGGCAGATATGACACTGGACCTGAGACAGATCGGCTGGAGTTGGAAAGCATATGCAATACCTTGGGCACCTCACAGCCAGGCAGCATATCTCTGTATCAAGGGAAATTAGTATCGAGTATAAACAACAACTTATTTTAATTGTCTGCATGAAGGTCAAATGAGTCAGTCCTAGAGGTGTACTATCTTTCCAGAAAGTATAAAAGGAGTGTTGATGACTAACTTAGATCACAGTTGACTATACTGTAGAACCTCTTCAGTTTGGTGAGACGAATCCACTTAGGTTTTCATGAAAATATTCTATAACTCTTCACAGTCATATCAGATTTGATTCTTCGAAATTATTTTGTACCTCCAGCCAACTTTCAGTACACTGAAAAGCACAACTCCCAAGACTACCTATATTAACTTTCTTTTGCTACGAAACTAATCAGTTGTTTCTGTTATTTCATATTTTAACATATCATTACTCTATGAAAAGTAGCTCTTAGCTGACAGTGATGATGAACTGTCTTCTTCATTTCTGATGAACATTTTTTTCAAAGATATAAAAAAATACAAGTATTTAACAAGAAGAATTCATTCTGGACCATCCGCTCCTTGACTTCTCCAAAAATCTTTAATAGTTTTTGTAGAGGGAAGTTGTTCCTTAGGAATCTGTATCAATCTTCTCCAATATAATAACTTTGTCTATGTCTCTGTTTACTTTATTATACACCATAGTTTGTACGGATTCACTCAATTAAAAGTTCAGACTTGCTGGTCTATAGCACCCTAGGTTATCTTTGTAATCCTTTAAAAAATGCTTTCACTTCCCTATTTTTGATTCCTCTGACATTCAAGTTGTTTTAACAAATATATTGTTCCATTAACAGTAACTCTGACATACTCTTCCACCAAATGCTACCATTTTGTCTGTTCAGCTGATCCCATTTTAGTATCTCCTTAATTTCTTTTCCCTTTACAGCTAAAGAACTTTCATCTTTAGATGCTTTTATTTTTTGCTCTTTTTTATCATCTTTTAATTTCCACAAACAGGTTTCATCTGGTGACGCAAAGACATTGTATAAAAAATGGTGTTGTATTATTTACATCCTGAACTTTGTTTTGTACATTCAAGAGCTACTTCTGGTCTGACTCCGTTCCAGAAATCAATCATTATGTACAGAATAAATGTGAACAGACTTTGTGTGATATCTGCTAGTTAGACATGTGCTCAAACTAGTGGAAGGTACTAGAAAAATTCCATTAGTATGAAGGCGCTATAACCTAAGTGTAGACTGATGGGAAGGTGTGTTTAGTCTTTGTCACTCAGTCACCAAGAATAGGGACCTCACTTATAAACATCACAGTCCCTTGCAATGTGTGCACGTCATCTTTCCTATGGGAATTAAGGCACAGGCAATGCTTTTGTAATATGTCTTGTACTAAAATGGACTTGGGTCTCACCCTAAAATAAAGTCAGGACAGAAATGAAAAATGCATCCAGACTGTAAGAGTATATGGAGGGAGAGTCTGTTCCCTTAATCTGGTCAAGGACCAGAAAAGGATTTTAAGAACAGGAGGATGTCACATAAGAGAATCATGAAAACAGTAGGAGTTGGAAGGGACCTCTGCAGATCATCTAGTCCAACCCCCTGCGAGAGCACATTCACCTAGAGCAGGTTGCACAGAACCAAGGCCAGGTGGGTTTTGAAAATCTCAAGAGAAGGAGAATCCACGACCTACCTGGGAAACATGTTCCAGTGCTTTGTCACCATCACAGTGAAGAAATTCTTCCTCATGTTCAGACAGAACTTCTTATGCCTCAGTTTATGCCCGTTGCCCCTTGTTCTGTCACTGGAAACCACTGAAAAGAGTCTGGCCCCATCCTCTTGACATCCACCCTTCAGATATTTGTAAGCATTTATAAGGTCCCCTCGCAGCCTTCTCTTCTTCAGGCTAAACAAGCCCAGCTCCCTCAGCCTATCCTCATAGGAGAGATGCTCCAGTCCCCTCATCATCCTCATAGCCCTCCGCTGGACTGTCTCCAGTAGCTCCTCATCTTTCTTGCACTGCGGAGCCCAGAACTGGACACAGTAGTCCAAATGGGGCCTCACTAGGGCAGAGTAGAGGGGGAGGAGAACCTCCCTCGACCTACTGGTCACACTCTTCTTAATGCACCCCAGGAGACCACTGGCCTTCTTGGCAAGCAGGACACACTGCTGGCTCATGGTTAACCTGTCGTCCACCAGAACACCCAGGTTCCTCTCCACAGAGCTACTCTCCAGCGGGTCAACATACAACCTGTTCTTGTGCATGGGGTTATTCCTCCCCAGGTGCAGGACCCTGCACTTGCCCTTGTTGAACTTCATTAGGTTTCTCTCCACCCAGCCCTCTAGCCGGTCCAGGTCTCGCTGAATGGCAGCACAGCCTGCCGATGTATCCGCCACTCCTCCCAGTTTTGTGCAAAAAAGCAAACCTGATGAGGGTACACTCTGTCCCGTCATCCAGGTTGTTGATGAACAAGTTGAAAAAGACTGCACTGAGTACTGACCCCTGGGGAACATCACTAGTTACCGGCCTCCAACTAGACTCCGTGCCGCTGACGACAACCCTCTTGAGCTCTGCCATTCAGCCCGTTCTCAATCCACCTCACTGACCACTCATCCAGCCCACACTTACTGAGCTTCCCTAGGAGGATGTTATGGGAGGCAGCATCAAAAGCCTTCCTGAAGTTGAGGCAGACAACATTTACTTTTCTCCCCTCATCTACCCATAAGAAAGAATACACAGGAATACAAACCTGGCATAAAAACAATAAGGGAGGAAGTAACAGAAGAATGAAACCTGGTCAGTCATACTAATTGGTGAGGGTAGGTGAAATGTGGGAATGTTTATTTCAGTAAGATCACCTGATGGAAGACCTTGTCAAGTGGTATACCAATGCAAAAGTGGAACCTGTAAACAAAACAGACACAAATGTGACAGACAAACATGATAAAGACAAAGAGAAGAGACGAACCTCAAAAATTACACTAATTGATGTGCTGTCATGAAACTATGGCACACAGTGTACACTGGCAGGCAAACCAGGATTTTGTAACTGAGAAGGATGCAAACCTGAGGGTCCAGGATGTTGGATAGGGTTGGTAGGACTATGCCAACTGGTAAGGCAATGTGCAGAGGAAGGGGCACAAGGAGGAACAGAGAGGAGGGTAGACAGAAAGGAGTATAAAAGGGACTGGTTGCGTGTAAAAAGGGCCAGCTGAGTACATTTGTCTGACTGAGCCCTGTGCCTTCTTAGCTGCATGGCTGACTTATGTTCAACTTGCTGTCCACCAGGATCCCTAGGTCCTCCTCTGCCAGGCTACTTTCCATCTGGTAGAGCCTCAATGTGTCATGGTGCACAGGATCATTCCTCCCCAGGGTAAGGACTTTGCATTTGCACTTGCTGAATTTCATGAGATTCCTATTGGTTGATTTCTCCAATCTGTCAAGATTCCTTTAAATAGCAGCACACCTATCTGGTGTATCAACCACTTCTCCCAGTTTCATGTTGTCTGCTAACTGTCTGAGGGTGCACTCTGTCCCATCATCCAGCTCATTAATGAAGATGCTGTACAGTAATGGCTGCAGTATCAACGCCTGGGGTACACCACTTCGTGGCTGGCCTCAGCTGGATCTGGTGCTGCTGCTGACCACCTGCTGAGCCTGCAGTTCAGCCAGTTTTCGGTCTGCCTCTTTGTTCATTTGTCTGTCCTGTGCTTCACTAGTTTATCTATAAGAATGTTATGGATGTTCAGCCTTATTGAAACTGAAGCAAAGAACATCCACTCCTTTTCCCTCACAGACTGAGCCAGTCACCTCAGGAGCCATCAGGTTAGTTAAGCGTGACTCATGCTCCTTAAATCCCTGTAGGTAGGTCTCCATCACCTTCTCGTCCTTCATGTGTCTAGAAAAAGTTTTCAGGACTATTAACTCCATTACCTTTCCGAGGATCAAAGTGAGGCTGACTTTCTTGTCATTCCCTGGATCTTCCTTATTGTCCTTCTTCCTTTCTTGAAGGAAGGAATGATATTTGCTGACTTCCATCCTTTAGGAACCTTCCCCAATTGCCATGGCCTTTCAAAGACAATCAAGAGTGCTTTTGTAATGACATCAAACAGCTTACTCGGCACTTGTGGGTGCATCCCATCAGGTCGCATGGAATTGTGTGTGACCAATTTTTTTAAATTCTCCCTAACCTAAACTTCCTCTACTGAGTGTGAGTCTTCCTTGCTTCAGATTTTCCCTCAGGTCTCAAGGGGCCTGGAACTTCTGAAGGCTAGTCTTACCAGTAAGGACCGAGTTCAGCTTTTCTTCATGAAAACATACTTTATATATTTACCTCAGCATTTTCCATGTCCTTTGTCATTAGATCCCCTGCTCTATTCAGTAGAGGGACCGTGGTTTTGCTCAGTTCTATTTTGCTTGTCCTGCATGTACAACTTCATGATATCCTGACTTTTTTGGTGCAATGGATGGAAATTGTGGTCTGCTAAAGTACCTAGAAATGTTTTCAGAGCTGGAAGACAAAGGAAACTTGTTTTTTTTCTGCTTCATTAGATTTTATTCAGAGTCTTCACATCGTATTAGATCTGTTTGGCTTTATGAAATGTGATTTTACTCACAAATATTTGATGTAAGTTTAAAATGATAAAGGTATACATAGCCAGTGATAGAGATGATTAGGGAGATTTCTTTAAATAGGGAGAAGACACTAATGTGATATGCTCAGAGCATCTGTGTCTATGTATTTACATTCAGATCAACAAGACACATTGTCCCATCATGCAGGTAGTTGCAGAATATGTTAGCATAATGCACTCCCTATGAGGAAATAAAATAAATGGAATAAAAAGAAAGAAAAAAAGAGGACTGAAGAACAATAGAGGGTGGATTTTTTTTTTATTGTTTCAGCCTGTACCTAGCATGCTTTTTTTTTTAGATAACTTCCTGAAAACATGTTTATGAAATTCATTGTACTACTTACAATCTAAATTATTGCTAAATTATTACCTTTATTTCATTTAGCATGAACTATAAACAAAATGAGCTTTTTCATGTAAACAATTACACTTTATGAAGGAAGTTCTAAAATAACTTTTAAGTGAATGAACAATTGATTTGAATTGACTTTCCTTTTTAGAAGAAAAAAAAATATTTTGATAGCGTAGCTTAATTACAAATCTTGTTCCTAAAGCAAAACTACAGAGTCCTTGACTTTTACAAAGAAGTTTAGGACTGCAGATGCATTGCATTTCTTTATTTTGTTTTCCTTTTAGAAGATTTTTTAGCAATGCTGAAGGGCTAAGGTTACTAAGGATGCAGTTCAACCAACATAACTTCAGACATCTCTAATGGACCTGTCTGGAAGTCTAAAATATATCACAGTAAATGAGGAGGTACAGGCTATTTTAAGGAAAAATATGGAAGACCATATGTACAAGTCTAATTTAGAATTAGATGAATCATGCCCTAGAAGAGCTCACCTCCTTTTATTCACTCTAAAAGTGTTTTGGGATACCTTATTTAGAATCAGAGAATTATAGGATATCTCGATNGGAAGGTACCCATGAGGATCACNGAGTCCAACTCCTGACTTCACACAGCNCAACCTAAAAGTTAAGTGATACNATTAAGAGCATTGCCCAAATGCTTCTNGAACAGTGACAGGCTTAGAGCCATGACTACTTTCCTAGGGAGCTTGTTGCAGTGCTAGACCACCGTCTCAAAGAAGAACTTTTACCTAATGTCTAATCTGAACTTCCAGTGATGCAGCTGTAAGCCATTCCCTTGTGTACTATCACCAGGCACCATATCAGCACGTTCTCTGCTCTCCCACATAAGGAAGTTGTAGACATCAATGAAGTCACTTCTCAGTCTCCTCTTCTCTAAGCTGAATAAGCCTAGTATCCTCTGTTGCTCTTCATAAGTCATGCCCTCTAATCCTTTCACCATCTTTGTAGTGCTCCTTCAGATACACTTTATTTTTTTTATATCCTTCTTACATTCAGGAGCCCAAAACTGCACACAGTACTAAAGATGAGGTTGCAACAAAGCTGACTACAGCTGGACAGTCCTTTCAACTTGTTAGCTATACTGTGTCTAATTTTTCCCAGGATATGGTTGGGCCTTTTCACCTGTAGAACATACTGTTGACTCTTATTGAGCTTGCCATCAACCAGAGCCCCCAGATCTCTTTCTGCAGGTCTGCACACCAACCCATTGTCTCCTAATCCATATGTCCATACAGGATTATGCTCTCTGAGGTGCAGAACCCAGCATTAGTTCTTGCTAAATTTCATACAGTTGGTGATTGTCCAGCACTCTAATCTACCATAATCTCTCTCCAAGGCCGTTCTACCCTTGAAGGAAACAACAGCTCCTTCTAGCTTAGAATTGTCAGCAAACATACTTCTTACTTTGTGTGCAATGAACTCCTGTGTCCAGGTCATTGACAAAATCGTTGAAGAGAACTGGCCCTGAAATTGAGCCCTGGGTAATATCACCAGTGACTGGCTGCCAGTCAGGTGTCATTCTGTTCCTAGTCAGCTCTCTTAAAACCTGTGTCAGAGAGTTATATTCAACATGCTTTAGGAATTTCCTTGATCTGTTTGTGTCTGCTGTCTCAAAGGGCAAAAAAAGGATTCTTGCCCACAAGATGGTGGGCTCATTGAGAGGGCTTTAAACTAGGTTCAAAGGGGAAAGGGGACATCGCCCAGCTCACTAGAGATGAGCCCAGGCTTGGCATGACAGTGTCAGGGGTGAGATCAACAGCCCAACTCAAGTGTATCTACACCAATGCACGTAGCATGGGCAATAAACAGAAGGAGCTGGAAGCCATTGCACAGCAGGACAGCTATGACTTGGTAGCCATCACAGAAATGTGGTGGGACAGCTAAAATGACTGAAATGCTGTCATGGATGGCTACAGACTCTTTAGGAAAGACAGGCCAACAAGGAGAGGTGGTGGAGTTGCTCTATATGTGAGGGAGCAACTGGAATGTATTGAGCTTTTCTTGGGGGTGGATGAAGAAGGAGTTGAGAGCTTATGGATTAGAATTAAGGAACAGCCTCATACGGGTGACGTTACTGTGGGTGTGTACTACAGGCCACCTCACAAGGAGGAGGAAGTTGATGAGGCCCTCTACAAGTAGCTGAAAGTAGCCTCACAGTCACAGGTCCTGGTTCTGGTGGGGGACTTCAACCACCCTGACATCAGCTGGGAAGATCATACAGCCAGGCACATGCAGTCCTGCAGAGCATCAATGATAACTTTCTGAAGAAAGTGGTGGAGGAGCCAATGAGGAAAGGTGCTCTGCTGGACCATGTACTAACAAACAAAGAGGGACTGGTTGAGGATGTGAAGGCTGCAGGTAGCCTCAGCTGCAGTGACCATGAAATGGTAGAGTTCAGGATCGTGCGTGGAGGAAGCAGGGTGATAAGTAGGATCAAAACCTTGGACTTCAGGAGACCTAACTTTGGCCTCTTCAAGGAGCTACTGGGAGGAATCCCATGGGCCAGGGCTCTTGAAAGCAGGGGATCCAAGAGTGCTGGTCGCTGTTGAAATATCACTTCCTCCATGCTCAGGATCAGTGCATCCCCATGAGAAAGAAATCTAACCAAGGAGGAAGGAGAGCCACATGGGTGAGCAAGGAGCTTCTAGTGGAGATCAGGTGGAAGAGAAAGGTCCATGAAATGTGGAAAGAGGGTCAGGCCACTTGGGACGAATACAGGAATGTGGTCAGAGCATGCAGGCATGCAACAAGGAAGGCTATGGTTCACATGGAGTTGAATCTGGCAAGGGAAGTCAAGGACAACAAGAAAAGCTTCTTGAAATACATAAGCAGCAAACAGATGACTAGGGATAATGTGAGGCTGCTGCTGAA
>Ga0065711_1050366_pt1 | contig 10873 bp, 9 predicted proteins | sample Hoacrofraction12_FD_59098 | JGI IMG/M metagenome (GOLD analysis project Ga0065711, IMG submission 59098) | Hoatzin crop microbial communities from Cojedes, Venezuela - Epithelial fraction 12 v2 (version 2) | ecosystem: Host-associated > Birds > Digestive system > Esophagus > Crop | place... | reverse complement strand
CAGTGGTGCCCAGTGACAGGACAAGGGGCAATGGGCACAAACTGAGGCACAGGAAGTTCCGTCTGAATATGAGGAAGAACTTCTTCCCTCTGAGGGTGACGGAGCCCTGGAACAGGCTGCCCAGGGAGGCTGAGGAGTCTCCTTCTCTGGAGATATTCAAGACCCGTCTGGACAAGGTCCTGTGCAACCTGCTGTAGGTGACCCTGCTTTGGCAGGAGGGTTGGACTAGATGACCCACAGAGGTCCCTTCCAACCCCTACTATTCTGTGATTCTGTGATTCTGTGAGGCACTGCGCAAGTGCAGCTGGGAGGATTCTATGGAAATAACTTCTTGGAACTAATTATAATACGGAAATTATTTCCCAGAACTGATTTTGATATGCAAAGAGGATAGATGCATATGTATAGGTGTATTGGGAAATCTAATGTATATGTAATATTTGATTGTATAAATTGAAGAGACACGTTGCTGCTCGGCGCACAAAATTTTGGTGGGAGTCCCCCCCGTGTCACCCGGCGCCGAATAAACATACCTACTTTACAGTCTTACAGATTGTGGAGTCTGCTTTCCACACGTCAGTACCTGTCTCCAGATCAGGTCTAGTGAAGTAAATGTCTGGTCCTTGACGCAATTCTCTCAGATCCCATGCTTCACCTCATCTAGAAATTCAGTATGATTAGCTTATTCAGACAGTATTTTACAACTTCCTGTCTAAAAAGATGAGTTCATTGTCCATACTCCTTTGACAGTGGAGAGGAATTAGCAGTGTAGAAGGCGATGTCATCTCCTCCTATAGTGGTCTATAGCACTTTAGGGAAACCGTACTCAGTGTAGCCTTGGCAGCTTAACTTTTCGATACCTAATGGCAGGTGCACTGAACCACATTGCTGGGCAACATGTGGTGATTTGCACAAGTGAGGGACTCTTGGTCAGTCGGGGCCATCCTTTGAAGACAGGAGATTTACATTTGTACCTTAAGGTCTCCCCAGAATTAAACAGAAACATCTCCTCTTCTCTAATCCCTATCATAGTTTTGCCATTTTGTAATTTTCCTGGATTACTTTTCACTCATGGATTGCATGAAAAATAGAATCTTATGGATAGAGATTCAAACCCAAGATGTGCTCATTAAGGTAGAAGATAATTTGGTATTGTCATTCAAAGTAAGACATTTCTTTGCATTTGATCTGAGAGGGTTTTCCTGCATTGTTTAAATAACTCCCCTCCCAAGCTATGGAAACACTGAAATACAGAGATGATTACACCAAGCTGGCACACAATAACACAGAGAACTAAGATGGATGAGTGTAGTCTTCAATGCCTATGTTATTGGGAGGAATCCTCTGCCATCCAAGATAGCAAAGAGTGCCACCAATGTTTCTTCAGTGAAGAGATTTGAAATCAGAGGCAGTAATTTAGCTTAGCTGTTTCAGAGATGCTATTGTGATAAATCTTACCCAAAGTCACTCGTGGACCAATGGTTCTGATATTTTTGGTAGATACTTTAGGTTTGACTGAATCTCCACTGGTGAATCTACACAGCAAATATCTGAGGTCCTTGTGTTACTCTAGTGACACATTCTCCAGAGTCTTCACTTTATTCACCTCATTCACAACAGGGAATGTCCAAGTGCAGCTGTGGGCATAGTGCGTTCAGGAAAGTGCTCCCTACAGTTAAGGCACAGATCATTCCAGGAGCTCTTGCTTACAAGGTATATGAAAAAGACTGTGCCAGGTGTGGCTTCCTCTATTCTATCAAAGGGCTCCATGGCCAGACAAGAGCACGGGCATGGGCAATGACATGGGCACAGGCAGGGGTATAGTCTGGAGACCAGTACTCCTGCAGCATAGGATATGGTAGGGACTGAAGACCTACAACTCCTGGGCCCATAAGTGTGCATGGAGGCTTCAGCAAAGGGTGACCAGTGTCACTGAGGTTTATGAAATCCCTCAGGCCTCCGACATCCCCAAAATTCAAGAACAGTTGAACTGACTCTATAAAGCTAAGCAGAGAAGCAAGCCTGAGGGGAGACAAAACAAAAGATCTCCTGGAATTTGTTTTACTGAAGACTTGGAAAAAGGTTAATGACTTTTGACCCCTTGAGTAACCAGTGTCACCTCAGTCCGAAGGCCTGGAGAAAGAGTCTCCCTCTGACCATGCTAGTCCTTAGAAGTCCTTGTATCCAACCTGGGATGCTGTGGCCTGGGCGGTATACAAGATTGAATGAAAAACTGGCTGGATTAAAGGTCCCAAAGGGTAATGGGGAATGGTCCGTACTCTACCTGAAGTCCACCTACAAACAGAACTCTTTGGAGGTCTGCTCTGAGACCTCTCCTGTTTAGTAGCTCACCAATGACCTGAGAAGGTTATGGGATAGACCTCATGGAGTTTCTGGATGACACCAAACCGGAAGGATGCAGTCCATTTGTTCAACGGGCAGACTGTCGTTTCGAGAGAGCCAGGCAGCAACGTCATTTCCTTTGGCACTGGAGGAATAAGGCCACAAAAGGAATGTCCCGATCTGTCCTTACAGAAACATGGGACAGACCAGGCCTCTGTAATAATGACAGAGGAGACTGACAGTCTGGGTAGCAACTCTGCTGAAAAGGATCTGCAGAGCTTGGTGAACAGTAGGTCAAACTTGATTCAGCAGGGAGCCCTGACAGCACGGAAGGCTAACAGCGCTTGGGGTTGTATCGACAGGAGAGTAGGCAAAGGACAGACTCGTTAGATCACCACTCATTAGATCACACGTGGCATACTGCATCTGGCACGCCACCACCCTGTACCAGAAAGACACTCATAAACTCTCATGAACTCATCAGGGACACTAAGATGGTCAGCGGGGTGGAGTGCCTGAGCTTTGAGGACAAGCTGATGAAAGTGGATCTTTTTTTTGCTTGGTGAAGAGACAGCTTAAGGACAATGTGTTTACAGCCTCACAGAACCTAAAAGGAGGCTACTGAAAAGGCAGAGCTGGGCTGTTTGAAGAGATGCACGGGAGGAAGACAAAAGATAGGTCATAACCTGAAACAGGGGAGATTCTCATGTGGAACAGGAAGAGCACAGACCATGAGGACAGAGAGACATTGGACCAAGTTTCCCAGGCAGGCTGTAGAATGTCCTTCCTTCGCGGTTTTCAAGACCCCACTGAACACAGTGCTGACTTCACTGTAGACTGTGCTGTGAGCAGTTGCTCACCCCAAATTATATCCCAGGGTCCCTCTCTCCCTTGGAATTCAGAGGAGAGACAGAGGAGGCTACTTATCATGCGGTGCAAGCCAAGAGAGCTGAGAGTTATCACACCCTCTTGCTCCCCTTGACCTAAAGCTGGAGCAACAGACAACCCTGTGCACAATTCCTTTAGGAGAGTGGAATCCTAACTGGAAGTCTCGACCAGTAGCTGAGCTCTCTCTTTAGCCCTGAACAAGTTAGGCACCTTGGCCTCTGGGAAACATTTGGGTTTCCTTTGTCCTCACCAGGCAGGTCCTGGCACCTCTGAGGGTGATCTGGCCTGTCCTACATTGCCACTCTCCTCAGCTTGGAAGAGATGCCTCCTTGTTCCCCACTAACCATTCCTGGAGTCTGGAAGGAGAAGCCGTGGCACATATCTCATGGCAGTTCTGCTCCAAGAGTTTGAAGAGATTGTGGCTCATTCCTCTGGCTCCTTCCCCCTCTTCTTAAGAGCATGGAGATCCAAGGGAGGGCAGCTCAGGGCTTTCACCCCACAGGGCTTCAGTTGCACAGTGCTCTCTTTCTGTACACAGAGAGTTGAGCTGCAGCAGGAACCTTCAGGAGACTCTGCTATAAACCCAGGAGGCACTGCAGAGCTGGTGACATTCAGGTGCTACTGAAGACCCACAGAAGCAGATGCTGACAGAGAAGTGCAAGGGCAGAGCAATGACTGACTCATAGGCAAGGGTCTGCAGGAAGAATTAGAAAGGGGAGGATGGAATGGGGAAGAGCCAGAGGATGGCACCCAGACTTAGCCTTTCATTCTCCATTGCCTTCAGAGGAAAGGTTATCACAACATGCTGGGGATTGCAGGTAGGTGCTATGTTTGCTGAGGCAGGACTGGGTGTGGTTAATGTGCCAGCAGCTCTTTGCACAGTGGCAACTAGGAAGGGAGATCATGCATCTTGGTACAGTCCTGTCCTACCTGTCTGCTTATTCCAGCTCACTCTTCCCTCTAGACACCCTCTCTGCATCCTTGGCACTGCTGAATATAGATACAGGCAGCAAGGTTGTCAGTGCAGAGACTGAGCTGCGGGCTATAAGCTAATGGGCACTCACACACCTTGATGGACATGAAGAGGTTTGGGCAGAGTGTATAGAGTCAGAGTGCCTATACATGCCCCTTAATTTCTCAGCTCTCTTAATCTCTCTCTGTCTCTTTCTCCATCTTGCTTGTGTCTTAGAGATCGATCTCAACCCCTCAGCTATGTCACAGCGGTCTTTCCGCCATCCACATGGGATGTGATTTAGAGAGCAGTGAATCTGGGGCACCCTCCCCTTGGATGCACCTTTAGGGTCAATGCATCCCAGTGTAGGTTGGGTGAAGCACTGAGTAAAAGGGCTCCTCCAACCCAGGAACTCTCTGGGCTGTCTAGGTGCCTACCCTGGCCATCTCCAGTGCACTGTAAAAGGGAACCGTCAGAGACAGTGTTTTGTCTGACCCAAGTGTTACGAAAGCCCAGAGAGGAGACACGGGCAAAGTGCTCTCTCTTTCAGCCATGGATGTTCCCTGGGCAGACAGTCAGGCGTATATTAGGCACTTAGTAGAATCTTGTGCTTGATCATGGTCCTGCATTGCCTCAGCCCTCGCTCATACTTGGGACACTCCTCTGCCTTCATTGTAGTGCTGCAGAGGGAGCCCTTGGCTCTCAGGTGGGAATGCTGAGGTCCAGGCGCTGTGCTGCTGCAGGGACGCAGCCCAAATGCATTCAGAAATTGGAGCAGAGGAGGAAAAGATTCTCAGCAAATGATCATCACCCCTGGCCTTTCCCCCTCCTCCTCATGCAAAGTCACTTCTCCTCATTTGGCTTGGAAAGCTCAGGTATATTTTCTCTGGAATTCACTTTTCTCTGCCCTTCTCTGCCAAGTTCACAGCTGCTTGTAAGTCTCCTGTCGAACAGACCCTTTACAACTCCTTCAACAACTAAGCTAGTAACTCCTGGTCACTCTTGGTTACTGGAAAGAGATGGACTGTGCAGGGACAGAATTGTCTCCTCAGAAAGCAAATGTTTCAGAGAGTTGAGACCACTGATCCTGGTCAGTGTCCATCCTTCCTCAGTGTGAAGAAACCCTCCATTGCATGATGTGTTCCCCTAAAGAGTTATTGCCTGCTGGAGCTTTTCGCTACTGCACATCTTTCTGTTGCTTGAAAGCAGGACTTGGCTAATGCCTCTGCTGGGTACTACTGGGAGTAACTCCATGCCTTATAATCTAATGTAAGCACATGAACATTCTCTTTCAATCCACAGAAATAGGCACCTCAAGGAGGCAACATGTCTCCCTAATCAGAGGAGCTTTTTCTAAGAAAAACGGTTTGAGCCTTTTGAAGAATGTGTTCCTGCCACTTCACTAGGAAAGGAGCCCTTAAAACAAAGCATGAACGCAGTCAATTGAGGGAAAAGCTCCCTGTTGACTCTGGCATTGACTTCTTCCCAATTCCTTTTTACTACAAACACAGAAACGCATGGGCTTTCTCAGGTTCCCTTCCTGACTTGTGGGGAAAAGAACGTCCTACAGCTCTTCATGGAGAAAGAGAAATGGGCTAACTGGACATCACCAGTGGAGTTCCTCCTGCTGGGAGTGAGTGATGTCCCCAGGCTTCAGGTGCCTCTTTTTCTCCTTTCTCTCGTGATCTACATGGTGACCATGTTTGGCAACATCCTCATTGTTGTGCTAGTCCTGGCAGATCGGCATCTTCACACTCCCATGTACGTCTTCCTGGGGAATTTCTCCAGTGTGGAAATCTGTTATACCTCCACTATCCTACCCAGGCTGCTGGCCAGCTTCCTAACCGGGGACGAAACCATTTCTGCTCAAGGCTGCAAGATACAGTTCTTTTTCTTTGGCTGTTTCGCAGGTACCGAGTGTTATCTGCTGGCAGCTATGTCCTACGATCGGTACTTGGCCATCTGTCAACCCCTGCTCTATGCAAGCCTCATGAACTGGAAGGTCAGTTTCCAGCTGGCAGTGGGGTCTTGGCTAGCAGGATTATTAATGGCTACCATAGTCACTGGGCTATCTTACAAGCTACGGTTTTGTGTTCCCAACAGAATTGATCACTTCTTCTGTGATTTTGCCCCATTGCTAGAGCTTGCCTGCAGTGACACCAGGATGCTTAGACTGGTGACTTTCATTGTCTGCTTTCTGGATGTAGTCTTCCCATTTGTAGTCACATTGGTATCCTATATCTGCGTCATAGCTGCGATCCTGAGGATCCCAACCACCATGGGGAGACAGAAGGCCTTCTCCACCTGCTCCTCTCACCTCACCATGGTCACTGTTTTCTATGGCACCCTCATCATTGTCTATATGATACCCAGAACAGCCTCACTGAGGCAGCTCAATAAAACGCTCTCCTTTTTCTACACCATCCTCACACCTATGGTCAATCCACTGCTCTACAGCCTGCGGAACAGAGAGGTCAAGGGGGCTCTTGGAAAGGCACTCAGAAAAACTGTGGCCTGCATCGAGAGCTGGTACTGCTTGTGATCCACCAGGAATAAAGAGGTTGTGGTTCTGTCAAGTGTGGATGACTCGTAAGTGCATATTTTGTGCACCAGGATTATTTTTAGATGTAAAGAATCTTAGGACTCTTTGAGGAATGAGAAGTGGGAGATGGGAATTTGTTTCTTAAAGAAATATAGGTCTGGCGTTGAAAAGTGAAAAAATATCCCCTGCTTTTTTTCCTTCTTTAAAGTAAAGACAGTTGTGATCCTGTAAGTTGGGAGATTTTGAAATGACACACCTGCCCAGGAATGGGAGAAAACTTAAACTGAAAATGTGATTTTCCGTTCCATTGCCCAGCCAAGCTGAGGGGTGGGATTCCTACCTGTCTCCATACTCACAGCAAGAAATGGGCTGCTGAATCAAGCCCTTCCACTGGACATGTCTAAATCCGAGTAGATGCATCCCATCCTACATGCTCTCTGGGCTTTCTAGAAGAGCAGAACTGTGAAGGCTGGTCTGATAGGGTCAGCGCCTCTGGAAAAAAAAAAAAAAAGTAGATTCTTCTACAGAAGAAAGGCACACAAGCTGAGTCTCAGTTCCCCTTGTTATAATATAGAACTGATTACTTCCCTCTTCTTTCCTTCTATTAATCCAAATCCTCTCCAGTTCCATACCCAAATGTCATTACTTTTTTGTTTCCCACTGGCTGACTTAGATATTGCAAACTGAGTCCTCCTGTTCTCTTCCTATCCTACTCTGCTCTCCCTCTTTTAGTCCCACATTTAACACTTTTCAGGACCTCTGAGGTTCTTTTCATTCTTTCTTGGCTTTCCCTCATCTGCATTCCTTGATGAAAGCCTGGTTTATTTCTTCGGTTTGTTGGTTTGGTTTTACAGTTGAACCAGTGTCATGCTGGTGCAGTGGGAGATAGAAAGAAACAGGGCTGCTCATAAAGCAGGCTCTTCTACTTGTCAGGTCCAACACCCAGAGAGATGAATATGATACATTCATATAGACTGATGGACTACATGGGTGGTGACGTACGAAAAGCTGGACATGAGCCACCTATGTGTACTCGCAGCCCAGCAGGCCAACCACATCCTGGGCTGCATCAAGAGAAGTGTGGCCAGCAGGTCGAGGGAGGGGTTTCTGCTGCTCTACTCTGCTCTGGTGGGACGTCACCCGGACTGCTGCGTCCAGCTCTGGAGCCCCCAGCACAAGAAGGATATCGGACAGTTGGTGTGGGTCCAGAGGAGGGTGACAAAAATGATCCGAGAGCTGGAGCACCTCTCGTATGAGGAAAGGCTGAGAGAGTTGGGGTTGTTCAGCCTGCAGAAGAGAAGGCTGCAGGGAGACCTTTTTGCGGTCTTTCAGTACCTGAAGGGGACCGGTAAGAAAGATGGGAAAAATCTTTTAACAAGGCCTGTCCTGATAGAACAAGGCGTAATGATTTTAAACTAAGAGAGGGTAGATTTAGACTAGAGATAAGGAAGAAATCCTTCACAGTGAGGGTGGTGAAACACTGGAACCGATAGCGCTGAGAGGCAGTGGAGGCCCCATCCGTAGAAACATTGAAGGCCAGGTTAGACAGGGCTCTGAACAACTTGATCTGCTTGAAGATGTCCCTGCACACTCCAGGGGCGGTTGGGCTAGATGACCTCTAAAGGACCCTTCCAACCCAAAGCATTCTATGATTCTATGACTTACTCTATCCTTCTATGATATAACTGTAGAGCGATAGAAATCAGTCACCAAATTCTGGGTACTCTTAATTACCTCCAGGATATAAACATAAACAGTATGCAGATTCTCTGGGTGGCAGTCACAGAGCTGAAATTCAGATATTTGAACCCTAGACTTCCAAGTCTCCACTTAGTGATATTGCTCCTTGTAACGATCCAGTGATGATCCAGCACTTCCAATGGGAAGTGCCACTCCTGTTTTGAGGATTTAGAAAGATTTAAAGACTTTAAGAAAATCATTTCAGGCTACAACATCATTTAAATCGTAAATTATGAGCATAGCTCTTGATGTGTCTGTTTTCCACAGGTGTATGCCTGGTTTTAATTTCGAGACAGCATCTTTTCTTTTTTTGGAAGGCAAGGGAGGGAGGAAGAAAGATAGTATTTAAAAAATAACCAAGCACTCATGAACTAAACTGAAGTAGATCTTTTCACAGTGAATGACAAGAACTGGAAAACTTGGAAAATTATCTGCATGTAAAACAAAAAGAGAAAAATTGTTTATCCTACTGGTTTGTTTGTTTAGTTGTTTTATTATAGCTTTCCTTTGACCATCAGATAAGGAACAAAGAAATGCAGCAGGCAGCTTTTACTTTTACCTGCATTAAGATTGATTCGCTTCATAATCTTGACAACTCTTTCCCAGAAGTCTGTACTGCCGACCTGAATGTTCCAGGAGGTGGTTTTTTTAATCCCGCTGGTACAATCCATAGACAATGTAGAGAAAGAAGGGAGTGGAAACTTGACACCTGCTCCCTTCTGATCTGCAAATGTTTAGGGTGCAGCTGCACCATGGGTGGGATTAAACTCACCAGAGCTTCCCTGTGTGCAGTGCGGATGTCACACCTGAGCTAAGCATCACAGGCCCTCATGCGTTCAGGCAAGGAAGAAAGCCCCAGAAGACCTGAGATAAAGCATGTGTAGGGAGGATGGGGCTAAACAGTCCAGAAAAGGCTTGCCCATGGCTCTACACATGTGACCTTCTTGGCACCAATTAGATGGGACGTCCAAGGATGAGACAAGGAGAATCTGATTCCTCAGAGAAACCTCCACTCTCAAACTATCAGTGAGTAGGGTTCGGCTGCAGTTTTCCCCTCCCCAATTCTACATAGAGGTTTTCTGATTTGACATGAGATGGATGTTCTATGGCCAAATGTCTAGGGCCATTCAGAAAGCTCCAAATTGTCTAAAGCATCTTCTCAGAACTGGCAGATTGGACCAGTAACAGTGGAAAACATCACACTTCTGCAGTGCTGCCAACTCTGCAAGTAGCTCCCACATCCTCTGTTTAGGCTACAGAAGTCCTCCACCAACGTCATCACCCCCTGTCAGCCTCAGGGTGTTGAGCTCATGTGCTCAACACAGGCAGTGCATCCGACAAGCAATTCATCTCATATTAAAAAAAAATGTTTCCATTGGCTCAGCTTTCCATGCTAAGGGGCACAGGAAGACCAAGATTCTCAGTGCCCCACTTTCCTCAGCTTCCCTGGTGATGTTTTTCCTCAAGCACCCCATGTGCCAAGCTTCCTAACAAAGCTTCTGCAAGACTAGCATATCGTCTGTGGGGTTTCCTGCTGTGGAGCAAGGCTTGTAGGCCTTGCTTGACCAAAATCAGTGATCAAAGGATGCCCTGATGAAAGAATCAAGGACTGTGGAAAAGTACAGAAAGAAGTAAACAAGAATGGAAGCAAAGATTCATAAAGAAATGGGACGGAATGGTCTGCCAAGAAACGCAATTGGCAAATAAAGATGTTGATGTGAGGAAGTTATGTTCTGTACTAATGAGAAAATAGATATTAAGTATAATCAGTAGCTGTCACCATGAATATCAGGTATAATCTGTAGCTGTCACTAAAAAATTGCATGTTCCAATGAGATAATCTTAGAATTAGTATATAAGGAACTGAATCTATGAATAAAGTTCGACATTAGCAGCATTCATACTGTATGCGTATGCTTTGTCCATCTTCACCACGGAAACGTCGCAACAATCGTCCAGTTAGGTGACTATAATGGGTTGCCCTTGGTTAGCTACCCAGTACCTACCAAGCAGCTCTATCACTCCACCTCCTCAGTGGGACATGGTGGGAGAAGATAAGATGAAAAACTTGTGGGTCGAGTTAAAGGCAGTTCAAATAAAGAAAAGCAAAGGTCACGCGTGGAGGGAAAATAACAACAACAACAAAAAAACACAACAAAGCAAAAGATTAATTCTCTGCTTCCCATTAACAGGTGATGTCCAACTACTTCCTGGGAACTAGGGCCTCAGTACTTGTAGTGGTTGCTTTGGAAGACAAATGTCTTAAGAACAAATACGCTACCCCCAGTCACTGCCCTGTTCTCACAGAATCACAGAATCACAGAATAGTAGGGGTTGGAAGGGACCTCTGTGGGTCATCTAGTCCAACCCTCCTGCCGAAGCAGGGTCACCTACAGCAGGCTGCACAG
>Ga0065711_1050365_pt1 | contig 10873 bp, 5 predicted proteins | sample Hoacrofraction12_FD_59098 | JGI IMG/M metagenome (GOLD analysis project Ga0065711, IMG submission 59098) | Hoatzin crop microbial communities from Cojedes, Venezuela - Epithelial fraction 12 v2 (version 2) | ecosystem: Host-associated > Birds > Digestive system > Esophagus > Crop | place... | reverse complement strand
CCCCGCCATCCCGCCCAAATGCCCCTTTCCCAGCAAGCGGGGAGAAAGAAAATCCCGGCTGTACAAAAGCAGCGCCGAAAGCGAGCGGAGGAGCGGCCTCTCCTGTCAGGAGGTGGGAGCCGTGGCGGCCCTGGGGCCTGGCGCCTGCGCTGCGTCCCGGGGGTCTCTGGAGGTGAAACCCCGGGAAGCCGGAGTCTGTCCCAGCCCTGTCCTGCTCCGGCTGCCCCTGGCTATGCGCGGTTCTGCGGTCATCGCTGCCCAAACCTCCTCCGGCCCGTGGTGTTGCCATGCGAGCAGCTCCCCCAGGCGTACAGGCGCGGGGTTGTTCGTGCGAAAGCTACCAGTGAAGCCGAAGCTTTGTTTTCCCGTTATTCTCAATGATCTCCATTACAGCAAAGCCAGGAAAAAAAATGAGGGGTGTGATTGGTGTGACAGTTCCCTTTAAAGGACAAAAAAGCATCCCAGTAGATGAGGCAGTCGTGATGCACGCCCACATTATTTTCATGCACTGGGTAGCTACAGCTTATGCTCCCAATTATGTACTAGTTTTGTGGATAGAAAAATAAAGCAATTTTGCTACCAGCAGTTGTATATGGTGTGGTTGCAGATGTTCTGCTCTACCACTTCCCCTTGGCTACTCCTGGGCACAAGGCACAGCTGGAGCAGCCTGGGCAGCCGAGGTAGCGATCACCCAGAATAGAACCTGTGCAAGAGAAAAGAGTGGATTGGAAATGGTCTCTATGGCAACAGATGAGCAGTCTTTGGAAAGGGAGATGCGGGAAAGAATATAGGCTGAAAATACATCATTCTATCAGTGAGACAAGCCTGTAATCCTTGTCTTGGCAATTTTAAATAAGCTATTTCCTCTCCTCCGGCATTCTGCTACTGAAGCATGAAATCCAGGTCGTAGCCTTAGCAGCAAGAAATGCCCACACGTATAATTACTGAAGTTGTCTTGTTCTAGATGAGGATGCAATGCTATTTTTATTTTCCTCCTGTGATTATATTTGATACTTCCAAGTCATAGTGACTTGGAAATGGTAAGGATGTATAGGCAGCTAGAAATTATTCGCTTTCTTTCTGAAACTGTATAAAGCTTTGTTGTATTTTTAAAGCTTCATTCTGTTTGGTGGTGTTTGTTCAGTCTACTCCCTTTAGTGGGGCCGCTTCAAATATACCTGGCATTTGAGCATTTTATCAACTATGTATGAGCCTCGGGTTCAGTTCAGCAATGGAACTTCCTGTCTGCTACATTAACTTAACTTCATCATGCAACTTTTTGTTTCATTACCTTAACAAAAGTTAAAAAGTCCAGAAAGGAATAATGAGACCCAAGCTCCTCTCTCTTGCTCCTTGTTTTTCTCTCCCTCCCCCTCAGATATACAAGGACTGAAAATTATGCTTGCTCTATTCTATTGAATTGTATTCACTCACCATCTTAAGGTCCAGCAGATCAAATTGAGATGGTTATGATGTCCTCTCATTTGCGTCACCCCAGCGTTTCCCATGGCAAAAAATATTTTTCACTAGCCTCATCAGTGGTCCTCAAATGTGGCCTGCAGAAACTGCTAGTCTAATGCACAGAAAGGCCAGTTTAGCTTTAAAATGCCAATCATTTGGTATATGCTGAATTTGTTCTTATGTAAGACTATTTAAGACTATTTATTTTGATTTAAAAAGCTATACAACCCATGATGCGTTAGTATTTTTAAATACTGTATTACCCCAGTGGCAGACACCTCATTACTGGTACTGGCTGAAGGCAACCTTCTTCACTCTCATCATAGACAGGTCCTCCAGCCACACTTGAACCCTAGTGTCTTCCAAGTACCTCAGGTCTAGTTTCACAGCTGGTACAAATAGATCCAGCAGCTCAGTGAAGTGATCTGTTACATTGCACTACTACTACAGCAGACAGGAGGTAGAAGTGAGAGCGCGTGGTAGGATGGGTAGGGAGGTGAAGACTGCATCTTTTGGTGGCAGGGCAGTTTTTTGGCAGCTTGAGCTGATCTAAATCGGAAGCCTGGTCCCCTTCCTTCCCAGTGTTCTTATGCCGGCATTTGCAGGTGTACAACCACGGAATGAGGGTTCAAGAGCTCATCTGGTGGAAAACCAGTGTGTCAGTGGTTAGGGACAGTAGCAGGGCAGAAGAATTGGTTAGAGAGAGGACGTCTGTCTTTTTAAGTTACTCTGTCTTCTGCCATGGAGAACTGCCCATGCATCCATCAATCTATCAGCCAGTTGATATTAACGCTTCCTGAGAGATGAGCTTGGGGTTTTTTTCTGACACGGAAAGTCCATGAAATAAACTACATAGAGTTTAGGAAATGAGCTGACCCTGAAAGTTACAGAATCGCTGTCCAACAGCTTTGTCCAAAATTCAGGCTTTGTTTTGAATGAGGAAAGATGCTAAAAAGAGTTGAAAGATATGATTGTGATAGAAATTGATTTTCTTAAAAGTTTGACAGCAAACATTTATGTAATAACTTTCAGCATCGGAAGACTTCTGTCAGCATTATGTAAGCAACACAGAGCAGACTGAAACTGGCAGTTTACACAGTCCAAGCTGCGTAAACAAGAGAAGGTTCAAAGCAAGATGGCAAGAATGTTGAAAGGTATGAGTTGGCTTTTTTTATGAAGAGAGAGTAACTAGGACAGCATTTGTCTCAGCTCAGGAAAGAGTGACTGAGGGATATGATCGCTACATATAAAGTCATGGCTGAGATGACTTCTCAAGATGCAGGAACCAGAGGCCTGAAATTGAACTATCAGCCTTCAGATTTAAAACCAAAATAAGTTGGTTTTTTTTTAAAACAATGCATATTTAGATTGCAAACTTTGTTGCTAACAGGCTTTATGGCTGTCAAAATTATAAATAGATTCAAAAAAAGAACTAGACAGATTCATGAAGAAATGGAGTATTAAATATGATTGGGCAAATGCAAATGTAAGCTCAGAAAGTCCATGAGCTACAGACTGCTGCACTGTGAGAGGGGAGTGCTGGGGAGGGACTCTCCCTGTAAGTGCCTAGTTTCATACGCTCTTTCCTAAGGGTATATTAATGGTCCTACTCACAGATGGGCTACTGCCCCAGTCCATGTCAGGACAGCTGTTCTGGAGCACAGACAGCCAATGATTGATGTAAATGATGGTGACAAAAAGGTTTATGATGGGGAAGGAAGAAAGAGAGAGGAGCAGAGAGCTTTGCTAAAATTAGTGTCTTCAGCAGCATCTTTTCCTTCAGAATGGATGCTAGAAGCAGCTGTGCTCGTTTTCAAGTAAAGTAGCTGAAACAGCATCTGAGGTAAAGCAGGTCAGGCTTTGCAAAGCTTAGCCAAGAGGCTAAGCGTGAAAGCAGAGACCTGGGCATTGCTGGGGGAGCTGTGTGTGGGAGGAAGAGTGTACATGCAATTTTCAGCAGAAAAGCCCAGATTTATCACAGATGCTGACTGAGAGGACAGTGGAACGACAAGAACAGCCAGAGAATCTCCAGCACTGTGACCCTCTTAAAAGCGAAGCAAGAGCACTCTTGACTGAAGTGTTCCAAAAATTACAAAAGTAAGGAAACTTGAAATACAGAGTGGTGTTTTCCTTTACTATATGATTGATGTTACAGAAGGGAAAAGGCACTCTGTGTGCCTTCTTTGCAGGCATGCATCAAAGAAGAATGTGACTCATTTACCAGTTTCTTCTGCTAATGGAAATGTACTGCAGATCTGAAGTACAACCATAACCAGTCAGAAGTGGTAACAGTGTAGTTACCTTTCCTGATTGTGCCAACAGTGTTACAGTTCTTCCCAGCCAGTAATAGACCCCCAGCCTTTGATATGGGGATCAGACAGTCTACAGACAAAAGCTAAGGGACGAAGAGCTATGATACCAAAGTAGCCTGTGTGTAAAGAAGAAAATTGGGAAAGCGATTCTAAACTTTTCTGTTACTCTATCAGCCTGCCTGTTTTCTGGTATGAAAGTGTCTTCAGATGCACTCCAGAAGGTACACCAGAAGGCTGTGATCTTGTTCTGGAAGGAGATTTTCCTGAAAAACTAAGAGATGGGTCAGCCTATGAAGGTTATGTAGAACTGAGAAAATGGAGATAATCAATACAGTGAAGAAGGTAGGCTAGTTTCATGGATGGATCTCATTTTGATCAGTCTGTTGGCTAAATGGTTTTTGCTGACACAAGAAAGAGATACATAGCTACATAAGATGAAAAAGAAGGAAAGATTAGGTTGATCTCTATATATTTTTTGCTGTGAGAATTTCCCCTTCCATCTGGCCAGGCCACAGGCTCTTGTAAACATTTTTTGTTTGCTGTGTGCAATTTACTGTTGATTAAAATTGCTTACAATGTTTTGGCCTCAGCTGTTTGATTCAGGATCTAATAAATGGCTGGTGATTTGTTAGGCTGTCACTCTATGGAGAAATCAAATTCTTTTGCCTGTTGGCCATCATTTTAATAGTGGAATCGTGGTGTACGTACAGGCCCTGGCCCTGCTCTCTTGTGAAACCCTGACTCATGCCTGAAATGCAAATCCTCATCCTCTCTACCTTTAACACATGTATATATGCAAGGACTTTTAACTTTCAGAGGGGAAGTCTATATTTGTAGTAGTGAAAGTGCTGGCTCAATTTCACAAATACATGCAGCACTGGAAATTGTTACCATTACAGTGATGGACTACGTTGCTTCAGCATCTTTAAGCCATTCCTTGAGTGACAGGCACAGGGCTTTAATTTGTCTCTGTCTCCTATAGATCCGTACAGTCCAGGCTCCTGTTTCTCCCCGTCTCAACTTGAGTCATGAACTGTGGCTCACCAGTGCTTTTGCAGTAGTTCTGACTTGGTTGAGCCCCTACAGCTCCTCCATTTGGGAATTTGTAATGGCAATATGCACTATGAACAGCAGCCTTTTTTAATGCAGGCACCACTGAATGTTGGCAGTGTAAAGAAATCATCCTGTGACTGGCAGAAGTAGTGGAGTTTGCTATCCTATGGCTGTCCTGCAGCCCAAACCTTCCCCCCAATATAACTCCAATTTCCCCCTTTTGTTCATTACAACTCACATCATAGGATTGCTCCCTCAACTCTGACTGATTCCTACGTAGTCTACCCCACAGTATAAGCTGGGCAGGGAGCAGCCACAAAATAATTATTCAGTCTCTACTCCATCCTGTCCCCTTTCAGGCTTTGTACACCTTGCTGATTTTCAGTCTACCTGTAAGAACTAATTTCTGTCTCCTGGACTGGGTTGCAATTGTCCGACAGGTTCAAAAGTTATTGAAGGTGTAGTGGAAAACTGGAAAGCACAATAAAATTGCAAGAACAAATAATAAGAGAAAAAGGAGCTTAAAATAGCAAATGGACATGCGTCTGCAGTTACTGATGCTGAATAACAATGTTGGTGTAGGGAGCATATGGTCTTAAAATAACTGAGAATAAATTTAGCTAGAAAAAAGACAAAGGCTCTTAGCTATCCTTGATGTTATTCAACAGCCTTGCTGTAGGAGTATTGAGAGCAAACCACCTACACCGCCTTTTAGTGGAGTTTAATTCATTTATGAATGGGATTATACAGTGCCTCTGCCTGAAGAAAAAAATAAACCATAGAAAATCTGTGAAGTGTCTGGAAGCACGATGACTTTTCTAGTCCTGTGTTCCTACCTGCAATCTGTGACCTCTGAGAGCAAAATAAAGCATCCCAGATCTTGCAGACCTCTCCAAAGATGATGTCTGGGTTTCAGTCTGCTTCCCATATGTTTTTTTTTCCTGATAATGGCATCTCTTCCTTGGTTGAGGGAATCCTTTTAATGTTAGTCAAGGTCTTTACAGTTTGAATTTTACTGCCCAGATGGGCACTAAAAAGAGGATCTCAGAAAAAAAAAGGCTTTTGCTTCAATCCCAAAATGTTAGGAGGTGGGTGGCTCTGAAGTCATCCTCCTCACTTGTGTTCAGGCAGACTTGCTGTTAAACTGACTCAACAGAAGTATGCAGGAAACCTCTCAGCACAGTTGGTCAGTCATCCAAAAATGAGGACAACAGCACAGATACTCAGACTGGCTTGTAGGTCAGCCAGCTGATTATAGGATTTTCGCATCACAGAGGTAGATAAAACCTTTTGCAACATCAGGACTGACGCACTAGTACTGTAAGATCTGATGAGCCCACAGGGGTATTTTACAGCTCCAGCTTTGTGTATACATGATGTCACGTTCTTTGGCATGTCTGGAAAGGTGGACCCAAGCAAAATCGTATGGATGGGTAGGGAAATCTGGAATTAGAACTGAATCCATTTTATGGGAATAGAACAGACCTTGAAGGCAGCTGCACCCTTCTCTATTTTATTTCTTCATTTTTATGTGTAACAGATTTTCCCTGTTTCCAGAAGTATCTTGCATGGAGCTTCAGGTAGGCTTCAAAGGAGAAGGTGCAAAGAGGAAACAGAGACATACAAGCCTCTGGCATGCCCTGCCCTTTCTCACTTTCTTACTTGCCTCACTTTTCCTCTTCTCAGATCCCAGCTGGGATCTGTAGCCAGGAGGGTTGGTGAAGCTTTCCCGCAGTTCAGCAGCCAATTGCCCTGCGGCAGCCACGCATCTGTGCAAGGCTCAGCTGTATCCCTGGCACCCTGGGGAGGCTGCTCCCCACAGACCTGCTCTGGCCCACTGATGTCCACCGGTGCCTGCCTGCCCGCAGGCACGCTGAGCTCCGTGGCCATGATCGCAGATGAGACCTGCCCAGCACCCAGGGCTAATTAATTGACCCTTCTTGTCCACATGCAGCTGGAGAGGGTCCTGTGGGCTCAGCCACACCAGGATCCCAGGGATCCTGCCCATGCGGGAGGGCAACAAACCTCTGGCCACAACACCCCTAAAAAGGCCACTGACCCCCTCCCCCCTCCACGTGTAGGGAAGCCCCATTTGTCAGGCAAGGGCTTTTAGAGAGGGTCGGAGGAGGGTCTCTGGCGACATTGTGGGGTTCCACCTGGGGACAACCTGCATGGCATCTGGGCCCCAGGGGCCAAGGGGGAGCACCGGTGGCTGCCAGCGGGTTGTTCTCAACTCCCAGATGCGCTGGGGAAGAGAGCGTCACAGAGCAGCTGCTGTTGTTACAGCTCTCCTGCCAGCTCCACTCCTCTCAATGCCATTCCTACCTCCAGGATTTTTCCCTGACTCACAGCATCACCATCCAAAAGTCTCCCTGGAGGAAGGTATCTGCGTGCTGGTTTGTCTCTTTATCCTTTGCCTCATCCGCGGGAGAAGGGAGAAAAAAAGCCATAAGCAATCATCTTGCCTGCTTCTTTTTCCTTTGTTATTTCCCCCCTCCTTCTCCCTTCCTGTTGTCAAAGGGGGTAAAATCCCCTTTAGGAAGGAGCTTTTCTAGGTCCATGCATGGGCGGCAGCAAACTGGGAGAGGTGAGCAGCCGGCGGAAGATGTGAGAGCTGGAAGGGCCGAGCCGTGGGAGTGGTCCTCGCTTTGTGTGCAAGCGAGGCAGTGAGTGTGCAGCCTCCCACTCTGGGTGCATCTTTTTTTGGATGCTGTGCATTCCCTGTGTGAAATGCTTTTTTGGTTAAAAGAAGAAGAGATGTCACACGAGGAGCTCACCCAGCGACTGACCACGGTTATCACCCATGTGGGTAAGATATCTTTATTATTCTACTCACTACGTTTGCGTAGATTTGGGGGCCCTGTTCCCCCAGGAGGTGCTGATGCTCTGTACAGGCAGAAAGCCTTTGTGTGACAATATCACACCTGTGTGTGAAACAGGAGCCATCAGCAGATCACAAATGCATGGCTTTGGGCTATTAGACAGCCTTTTATTGATGGTTTGCTTTGTTTTTCAAGCAGGCAGTTCTCTGAAACGAAGAAACAATAAGATTAGAGACTGTTCTACCTGTGAACTGTTCTCTGTAAAACAGCCAAGTGCAGCCCTTCTTGCAGGGAGGTGGTAGGGAAAAGGGGGTGGTGGAAGGATGCTAGAGCAGCAGCAGTGCTAATGTACTTTGCATTTGCTTGTGGTACTGGAATAGCAGCCCATTCTCAGAGAGTCTTTTTTATTGCCATTGCTGTTTCAAGGATTCTGGAAGGTGCTAGAACAGGATCCCAAAACCCTTCTTCATGTCAGGCTTGATTTTACTGTTTGCTAACCTTCAAATGCTAGTGAATACAGGTAAGGCCCTATACTATGCACCGGCATCCTTAGAAGTCTAAGCTGGCTACCCACTTGCTGGCACTGGTGACCAAACTACAAGGAAACAAATCACCTGAAACTAGCAAGATAGTAGGAGATGCTGGTGATTAAAATATCAATAGAGAAAAGCTTTTGGGACCCTTTTTTGTTACGTACAATTGAGTTAAAGCAGATTGTGGCTGTGTTGCATCACATAAAGGGAACATTTTTAATTAAATTGCATGGGCGCAAATTTTATAGCTGTCAGTATTTGTAAAGGATTGTGTGTTGTGAATGCCAAAGATGTTGTACAGGTTCCTGAAATGCCTTTGCCATTGACTTTGCTCAATCTATATACGAAACAGAGTGTGATCAAAATGTGGCCTTTAGAGAATATACAATTAAAATTTTGGACCAAAATTCTTCTTGGGTTTGGTATTAGGTGTAGCAGCTGAACTAAATTTAACAGAGAAAATGCTGTCAGTGGCTTGCCTAAAGAAATAGCACAAAAGCAGATTTAAACTGAATAAGATACTTAGGACCAGGTCCCGTCTCTCCAAACTCTTCTCCAGGGGTCACTCTTGGTGCTCCTGGTAACCTCAGCAGAGGCTTGGTATGGGAGAGAGAATGTGATTGCCAGGAGAGCTTGCAGCGTCAGCCTCTTTGACCCAGTGATGCCAACACGAGTTGCTTTGCAATTGTACAAATTCAGATTGACACACAGTCACATGAATTCACATTTTTATTATGAAGAATTGGGGTTGAATATGAGGCACACTTAATTTTTTTAGGAAGAGTATTTCAGTGGAGCCAAAGAGATTTGTGCGTCTCCTGGCTTTTCTGTTAAACTCAATACAGGTCCCAGTCACCCATACTGAGGACCCTCCTTGATGTCAGGAGGGATTTCTTAGAGATAACATAGCATTATGTTAGCATTTGGCAATGTAGAAAATCATTCTGAACACTAGAAAGATGTTAATGAACCTTTCTACTGTTCCCTGACAAATAGAGAAGATTCCGAGTCACGTGGCTGAGGCTAGAGAGTCTCACTGGTTTCCTGGAGGTCAACCAGCAGGTCTGTCCTAGGAAGAGGAATGATGCTCACAGATCTGGATTTTTTTCCATCTCACACTGAGGCAAGAGCCTAGTTCCCCAGCTTCCAACAGGGAAGGATAATCCCCCCATTTTTGCAGCCATTCAAGACCTAGAAATCAGACCCTACCTGTGGAGTTTGCCTACCTTTTTGTAGACAGTGCTCTTTTTTTTTTTTTTATCCAATCATGTAACTAGAAAAAACAGCTGTACAAAAATGGATGAAAGTAATGTTAAAAAAAATTTGTTATTGGCTGAAGGAAGAACATTTCTTCCAAACCCACTGATGATGCACCATGTTTACAAATCACACCTTGTAACATGAGTTACCTTAGCTGTATCAGCAGTAGCTTATTGAAACAGTAATGCCTGGGTATCTGCAGGAGTCTCTTAAAAGTTCAGTGGGAATCCTTATGGCTCAAACAAGTGAAAGGGCTCTCAACCTTAGCAAACTGAGGGGGTCACTTGCCATGAACGTACTTTATAGTGTTTACTATTTTTACAGCATCTGTCCCCTCATATTACCGCTTAGACTGATGGTAATCAATCTGTCTAGAATGTAGCCAGTTCTTGGTGGGGAGCACACCTCTCAGCTCACCCAACAGCCCGAGAGAAGAAACTTAGTCACAAAATTTGCAAAAAGCCAAACAAGAACTTCATGGGAGCATTAAAAAGAAAGACCTTTATATTTGCAATAAAACCTTTATAGGATCATTTTGGTCTGTGTGAGGTAGATGACACACCAGCTTATTTTTAATGTGTCAATAAGAGTTTCACAAACATAATTAATTGCCTGGAGCGCAACTTATCTGTCCTGGGCAGAAGCTTTGATCCCTCATTAGCTGACTCATGTTATGTTAGACCATTCACATGCTTATAAAAAAAGACTCTTATCCTGCTACAGACTTCATACATATAGCTACCTGCTTCACCTAGGTTAAAATCAAAGCAGTGAGGTTATCTACAGTAGCCATCTTAACTTGGTAATTTATAGTACCATGCACCCTGTAGTACATCTTTACACAGTGTCAAATAGTAGAGGACCAAATGAGAACTCTTAGATAGCCTTGTGCTTCCTCAGCCTCTCTGGGATTATTCCTGGTTGCCCTGGTGTGGGTGAGGCAATGGGGCCACCACAGGTGTCTGGGGCAGGAGTAGTCTATGAATGCTAGCAGGATTTCTGCTTGCTATCCAAGATTTAGCACAAAATGTTACCCAATCTTGTTACCACAACTGCGTCAAGATTCTTTTTTTAATTTAACCTACTTTCATTAAACTTGATTGTTGGGAGGTGTTGGGGAAACACTCATCTCTTGAAAAAAGTGTGTCCTTTGGATAGGTGGGCAAGTGGTAGCTCTTTTGTCATGGAGAGGGTAGAAGCTTTGCTGGATGACATACCTGGTGCTGACAGCAGGATTGTCTGCATGTGGGAATGGTACAGCTCTTCCAGTTTGTCACTCCAGTCTTCAAAAAGGGCAAGAAAGAGGACCCAGGGAACTACAGGCCGGTCAGCCTCACCTCCATCCTGGGAAAGGTGATGGAGCAGCTTATCCTGGAGGTCATCAACAAGCAAGTGGAGGAAAAGAAGGTTATCAGGAGTAGTCAGCATGGAT
>Ga0065711_1014421_pt1 | contig 10873 bp, 5 predicted proteins | sample Hoacrofraction12_FD_59098 | JGI IMG/M metagenome (GOLD analysis project Ga0065711, IMG submission 59098) | Hoatzin crop microbial communities from Cojedes, Venezuela - Epithelial fraction 12 v2 (version 2) | ecosystem: Host-associated > Birds > Digestive system > Esophagus > Crop | place... | reverse complement strand
CGCGTGCCGTCCCTCAGCGGCCGGACCCCAGCGCCGGGCACCGAGCGGGCCCCGGCAGGGGACGGGGCTGCTCACCCGCCCGGGGAGCGCTGAGGGGAGCCGGCCGGCCCCCCTTTCCCCTCAGGCCCCGCGCCGCCGGGCTCACCCCGCCTTCAGCGGGGGTGCTGGGCCTGGAGGCGTTCTTCAGGGCTTCGCTTCAGCGCCTGGAAGGCAGCCGAGGCGTCTGGCAGCGGGCCGGTTGGCAGCCGGGTCCGTTCCGTCTCTCCGTGCGTCGGACCCGCCGGTGTTTCGAGCCCAGCCCCGGTGACAGGCCGCTGTCGCTCGGAGCACAGCCTCCTGCAGCGCCAGGGAGGAGGAAAAACAACGGGGGCTTCCTCGGGGTTGACCCTTTAAGAATCACTACACTTTTTGACTTCATTAAAAAAAAAAAAAAGTGCAACAAAAGTTACATTGGTTGGGGCAGTTAGGGACTTTCCCTTCATATTCTTAACCAAACGAAGCTGTCCTGCAAAGATGAATAATTTCAAGTCATTGCGAAACAAGTCAGTCCCTCGGCAGCACAGAAAACCCCTCAAGCCCCATTACCAGCGCCTGAATTGCTGCCTGCCACCCTGGCGAGCGCAACCGGAGGCACAGACTTCGCGTGTCCTGGCCCTGCTGCCAGAGCAGTGAGATGGTGCCAGTCCGGAGATGCAGGTTGTGAAACTCGCAAAGGTCAGTTCCTGATCCAGAAACCTCGGTGTTTGCATTGGACGGGTTCTTTCAAAGCTTTTGCGGCCTTGCGATAATCCCTTTAACAAAAGGCTCTTCATCACTCTGTTGGCTGACATTTGATCCTTCTAAAATTACTGCTGTGACTAGAGAATTTCTTCGGGCTAGGGCACTAAATTAATGTTTTGCCCCTGTGAGACGCCTGCAGGGAGAGTCACGTTTTTCTTGGAAGCCAACAAAACAAAAGCCACCTTAGAAGAAGAAAGAAGGTGCTCGACGGGGTGACTGCAACTTCATTCGCTGAACTTGCCCAGGACTGGTATTTGACCAAGAGCACTGGGCTGAACTTTCTCGTCCTAACACATTCCTCAGGAAGAAATACTTGTTTAGGAAAGAAGCTGCACGGTACGTATGTCTGTTGTTCCCCCTTGGGTAAAGCACTGACGGGAAATTAGGCACCCTGGGTAAACAGTACATTGCTTTTCCCAGTGGTTTCCACTCTTCCTGCACCACGTAAGACCGTGTCCCCCTCCCCTCTGTGCTTCCCCCAGAGCTCTCTTGTAACGTAGGTACTGAGGCACGGCTGCCGCTGTGGTACACAGTGCTGCTGCTGAGTATTCATAAGCATCCTGGAAGATTTCTTTGGCCACTGAAATATTTCGATACGCTATCCTAACTATGCATTTCGAGCCTATCCGTTTCTGGGGCTACTCACCAGTATAAAACATGGTATCGGTAACGAGTGACCAGACGTTGGTAACTGGGCATCCTGCCCAGTTCCTGCCATATTATTAAAATTAGTGTTCAAGGCTACATCTCATTTTTGAGCTTCAACATTCCTAAACCAGTTCCCTGAGACTTTGTCAGGAAAGATGGCCAGTTGGCCCTGTATGGTGGCAACTAACAGCGTATAGACCACACTGAAGCCTTTGTGCTGCAGCACCAGTTCTTCTGGGGAAAACAAATCTGTATTAGCAAGTTTCTGCTAAAAAATGGCAGCACATACAGGGCACCAAGAAGGAAAAGACAAAAGTGGGGGAAATGAATCCTTTGCAGAGAATATTAATTATTCAGTGTCCTGATACAACACATGGGACAGCAGTCTAAGGTGTCACGCGTTGCTGCTCACAAACTGACGCTACACCAGAAATCGCACTGTGGAAAGCACCACGAAACCAGCAAGAACATTATACAGAGGCAACTATCCTAACTTTTCTCCATATTGCTTGGAGGATTTTAAATTCTAGATTTTAACAGTTACTAGCATGATGAAAATCAAGGCGGTTTTTCCGTGTTTCATAACTTTCCTCTTAGAGCAGCTTTAGTAGTATTTTTAAGTTCCAAGTCAACTAATTCTGAGAGTGTTTTGATTTCTCCTTTGGTGTGAGACCATTTCCGCACCACAGACTTCTGAACTGGGTTTGAACTCGCTCTCCAGCACAGGGGGACAGTGCGAAAATTGACCAGCAATTCTCAAGAAGATTAAAAAGGTGGGGATTTATTGTCTGCAGACATAGGGCTGAAGGGAGAGGAGAGCTCAGCTGTCTTTTATTGAGCATTCTGTTGTCTTTCTGCAAAGAGCAGAAAGCCCACGCAGAAAACACATATAGAAAACCCACACAGAAAACCAAACTAGCCAAGAAAGAGGAGGCTGTTAAGGCAGAGCTCCAAACAAACACCACTTCAAATATCAAAGAAAAAAGCTAGCAATAATACAGGCCTAGTAAGTCACAGACAGCCTGGCAAAGGAAAGGTGCTCTCTTATCCTTGTAGATCCGGGTTACAGCAGCTGTGACTCCTGCAACCGCATCATTGACTCAGTTCTCGATCAGGTCAGTTGCACAAAGGCTCATTAAATATTTACAGGTGACATTTTTCTGACTTGTGACAACCAGGATCAAGATAACCATCCATTTTCTACAGCCATTCTGTTCAAATAAGTTTGTAAAGTCAATCAGCAAGAAAAGAACAAATAGCAACAGAGCCTACAGGATAACAATTGCTAGGTTTTTGACCAGCTACAAATGAAAAATCTTACCCCTTGAACACCACAGAAAACGGCCATAGTTAGAGAAGGTTTCTTCAACAAACTTAGCACCTCTTAAAGAGTGCAGGGCACAAACTTCAGGACTAAGAACAAAAAGAACAACAAAGAGATCAATTTCTAATCACAATAGTTGCTGAAGATTGTTCTGAAATGGCCAAGTATGGTAACGAACTGATTTTTTTATCTGGGACATAAAGCAACAAGCAGAAGAAAGAAATCTCACACACACTAAAATGCATTTCCCACAAGAGGATGTCTCCATAGAAACCCCAAGAAAGTTGATTTCTTTGTGTCTCATGTGCAAACACATTACTTGTACCACCCAGTACCTGGTAATGCACTAACAAAGCAAATTTCTTGTGTAAATGAGATCTAAATCACACTGCTGTGTAGAGAAACTCATGATTACAAAGATAAAACAGCCACCAAGTCTTAGTTTGTACGTACAGACACGCTCAACTACTTGGCAAAAAGGCTTCCACCACAGAAATTTCAGTTAAAAATAGAAGGTGTGCTTCAGAATAGCGAAGTTTTCTTCCCACAATCCTGGCATTGTGTTTCTTTTCTGACATGAATACTTGTGAAAGTAGTGGGAACGCCGGTACTGGAGACAGCCTACTACTGAAACCACATAACTGGTACACTGACAGAAACACAAGTTCCCTTTACCAGAATATCCCTACCTCCTGTACCCAGGGACCTCTCAAAGCACTAATTCAGCTTTCTTGCCTTTTGCAACTCATGGCCTCTCGGCATGGGCTTTTACCGGGCTCCCACAGGCCCTGCTAGTTTTCACAGCAGAGCTGGGACAGGGCTTAGACACCTGCCCCCTTGCTGACCCCAGACTGCAGCCACGACGACGCGAGTCTTCTGGCTAGGTTAGAGCCTAAGCCAGGTACCTGCTGGTAAAAAGCTCTAATAATTCGTTACCAGTCATTCTTAATTCATCCTGCTACTCTGTCCGCAGAAACTATAAGTTGTGAAACAGAAGCAAGAGAAGATGCTTCAGCCAAAGAAACCAAGTCCCACTTCACTGAAATAGCCCTCTCGTTACCCTTCACGTTATGTGGGGCTGCAGAATTTGTGTCTGTGTTCCCAAACACAGGTCACATTTAAGCTGAAAATGTTCTTCACTGTGTGACACAAGCACAATGCCCATGGTGTCTTGCTCAAACCAGCGCACTACAGCCACAGAAACAAGCACAGGAGAAGAGGGTTCCTACACCTTACGCCAGACTGACAGAAATAACCAAGTGGCATTGAGCTGCTTTGCAGACCAGAGTAGCTGTGTCTCAGGGCTCTTAAGAAATGCTCCAAATACTTGGTTAAAATGCTCTGTCATTTTAAAAAGAAATCATCTCTGTTTTTTATCTCTCCAAATCTATCTCCATGAATACATATGTTCCTCGTTAAGGTCAAACACTTCTGAATGTCCCCAGTTGATGCAAGCAATCAGGGTTTGCCTAATCCAGTTTACACAAGAGGTTAACACAGACAAGCAAAAGCTGAATGCCATTTACCAAGCGACAGCGTGGAAAGACACTCATTGCCAAGTTATAGCAAGGTATCCCTGCACTTAACTCAGGAGACACCGCTTCCATTCTTTAACATTTCCTCAGAGCAAGTACCTAGCCATAAAACCCCACAACTCAGATGCTATAGGAACACTGATTTCACACCTGATTTTCTCATACCCAAAATTACTTGGTTATAGACTAACTTTGCCCCATAGCAGCAAAGCAGACAGAAGAGGTGAACACACAACACACCTTTGCCACTGGTTGCCTTTGCTGTAACTACGTCTATTGCTAATGCAGAATCATTTGTGAAAATCTACCCTGATGCAAAATTGTGATGAACACTCAAGATACCACACCACTTTCCAAACAGTGTGTTCTCAAAGTAGGTACGCGTTGTCTTTGTAGCAGGTCAATCTTTAAAAGTGTACTAGCAACTTTAAACAGAACAACCAGAAAAGCAAGAAAAGTTGGAAGTTCTTGAGCAAATATTTTTTTTGTTGGCACCTAACCCCATACCTTGTGCAGGCTCAGCCGTGTCCCCATCCGAGCCGGGGCAGAGGTCAGCACGAGCCATTCAGCAGTTGCTGAGTGGAGTTCTGGCCACTCCGTGTGCGGCGGCGAAGGGAATCATCAGTGCCACTTCCATTGCGAGTTCAGGGCAGCAAGCCAGTTCCCAAGCTCCAAAGCAGACACCGTCACAAGCGGTGCTGAGCTCCGCCACCACAGCAGAGCGCAAAGGAGGAGGTAACCGCTGAACGAACAGCGCCTTAGCACATTCACTTGAGGCCTCCTAGATACAAAGAAAGCTTAGGACAACCCCCAGCTGTCAGCTAACAGGAAAAATTTGTGTGGACCAAACAGAAACTGTATTTGGATCACTACTACAGAAGCGCACCATCACAGCTTCTCCCAGCAGTACAACAGGCTCAGACTGAACAAGAAGTAATTAAGGGAATTAAAGTCAGAACTTCCCATTTAAAAAGACACCGCAGTCTCCTGTGGATAACAACCCATTTAAGCAGCTCAGCATTTCCAGTACATCTAACACCTCAGTGTGCCAACGACAGGGGCCAGGATACTAGTTAAAGCATTAAATTCAACCAGCAATAAAAGCTGAACTGCAAGAATTGAAGTTTTTGGTAGTACTGACAATGCTCATAGAGAGAAGCATAAACAAGATCATCATTCTGTAGGGGGAAAAGCTGCAAATACGATCAATGAGCATGCTCTGTACTGGGCTCAGAGCGAGACAAGACACAAAATCCCACCTGCTCTGAAGGCAGGAAATTGTCACCTCTGGCGTTTTTCTTTCCCTGTTCACATCAGGCTGTATTACAGAGGGAATTTCACCACAGCTTCATGTTACAGAACGAAACACCTTTTAGTTGTGCAATTTTTTACTGACAATACTAGTAATTCCCAGTCTTTCTGGCAAGAAAACAAAGTCAAGGCAGAACAAACGCCACTCCCACGTGAACAGAGAACGCTGGACTGGGAATGTTTCCACGCACTGGCGCAGGCCTCTCAAAAGGAACGGGCAAGGTGGTCACTCCTCCAGCTCCTCCTGACGGCAAGCGACAGGCACAGCACCCTAACAAGGCCCTGGGATGAGAACGTCAAACGCCACAGTAATGGAGACCTAAGCACATAACCAAAACACGGCTTGGTGAAAGGCAAAGCCTGATTTGATCAAATGCTAGCATCAGTGGAGGGGGCAGACGCAAACGCACAGGTTGCCTCCTCCAGGTCCACGACGGAGAAACTTCAAGCTGAGCACCAGTTGAGGCCGATGGCTCTGGTTTAAACCTACTGCCCAATGGACTTAGCTAAGGAAAAACGGAGAATGACACCTACAGAACAGAGGAGGGATATTAACAGTGAGAGGTGATGAGGCTGTCAGGCCCCGCAAGACAGAAGAGAGATTGTTAAGGCAGCCAAGGATATAAGGTTTGAAAATGGCTCAAAATGCAAAGGGTGACTTCCATTCATATATTCATCATCTCAAGAGTTCATATAGCTGCCTGGGTTACCTTTTCTTTTAAGAACAAACATTAAAAAAATCCAAACGATGATGAACAGAGAGAAAGCACACGGGAAAACAATACAAAACACACACAGACACCCCACAGGTATCAAACATTTTATTTATTTGTTAAAGAAACTACAGCAATACACATGATTACAGAATTACGAAGCACTGTAACACAAAAGGAATGAAATGGCCTGGGTCCAAGCATTAACGACCTCACGCCTTTTCTTTCGAACTACCATCACTCAGAAAAATTACATTATCTGAAAGAAATAAAGAAAAATTAATCTTCAGGATTGCTTTGCCCTGCTGCAAGCCTGCACACCCATAAANACAACCTATNTGTGTTAAAAGAAGCTGCAAAGACGTGTCTTTTGGAACAGAATAGTTTANAAAATAAAACAGCNTCCGATACAGGGTTCTTGCTCTATCTCCCCAGAAAGCTGCCAGTTCAAGGCGACTGTATATATGCTACGAAACAAGTGTGCTAAACCTGATAAAAAGCTGCTGAACAGGCAAAGATACCAGAAACGTTTTAAAATAATGGTTTAATGGTTTCTTCAATTACAATCTCTATCAGTTACAGCTTATTTCCTTTTTGTTTTGTCATTTTCAGTATGCACTACCATGTCATCAGCCTATGGGACTTACAGGAAGCTCATCTTTCATCAAGCCTCAGTAATTTCTAAAGCATCTTGAGACTGGGGATATTAAATATGGAGAAGAAACCATTAGGATAAATACTAATTAAAAAAAAAAAGAGACTGGCTTCTCCCCTTGGGCTATTTGTGAACAGCAGCCTACAGCGCTGCCAGCTGAACTGTTCAGGTGGAAGTCTGATTGCTATTGTTTTAAAGAGGCTGCACAGCAGAAATATACAGAATTGTGGTTGGTTTTTCTCTTTCTCCTCTGGCCCAGCTTTTTTAGATGTACTTGTGTAACAGAAATGTTTGCTCTACTACATAATTACTTTAGCCCTCCCTCAAAAGCCACAAGATAGGGGCTCTACCCACAGTAACGATGTAGGATGCTCGCACTATTTAAAGGCTCAAGGAAAAAGTTGAATTTCCCAGTTGTCTTCTTCACTGTGTCTGCCCAAGGGACAAATCTACTCCCTATCCACTTTGTGCTCTTCTTACCACTACTGGCTACCAGATCGAGGTGTTTTTAAATTCTCCATCAAGTTATCCCCACATAAAGCATCTTTCACAAACAGAGGTCCTTAAAGCTGGTGAAGCCTCCAGTCTTAAAAAGGAAGAAAAAATTCCTTGCCAAACCGAGACAAAGCTACTAAACAACCTCTGCTCAGAAAAGGAACCCACCTGACCTGCAGTACTACATACCAGTGTTTTTAAAACACACAGAATCTACCTGCTGCACCAACTGGTTTATGTGAACAAGCTATGCAGCAGTTTGCAACGACGTGCTCCCGTTTTCTGTGTCTCCACCAGCAGTGCCAGCGGACATCTAGTGCTACATCCTACTCGTTCTCTCAAAATCCCCAAGTCTGGATTGCAAGGAAGATGACAAACCAAGCTCTGTCCCCAAGGTCCTCCACCCCCTCTCCACTTTAAAAGGGCAAGGTAGGCCTTGGTGTGCTGTTCCTTACCTGCTATAATTGTTGTGGCCTGCCGCCTCACGTTGTTTTTATCCGTATATTCACCATAGTCTATCTTCCCTTCGACATAGAGTCGAGCACTGAAAAAATGAAGAAGTTGGCTCTGGTCACAGAGCTGTACTGCTGTTTTCTCCTTTATATCCAATTGTGAATACACAGGCAAAAGCCTCACTTGTTTGTAGCCTGTCTACTAACTTATTTTATGGCACCTGCATCTTAGCATAGCTCCTGGTCACCTTCATTATTACATCAATCGATTATTAAGGCATTAAATCCTCAACCACATTTGTTATTCACTTACCCCCTCTTCACATACTGATACGTAAGATCCCTGAGGCCCGGTCTGAAGACAGAGATCCTGTGCCATGTTGTCTTCTGACTGATATCACCTAAGGTACATAAAAACAAAGAAGTTGGATGCCAAATCCTCCTTTTGACGCAAGCCTCAGAAATCGGTTTCAACACGTCGGCATTCTCAAATTATGAAAAGTGACGTGGAATGGAAGTGTGCTGGCACTCGATCTCCCACTCCATACTAGAACTCAGCATTCCCCTCATCTGTGTCCAAATGGAAGCATTCCGCAGAAGCACAGTTCAAACCAAGAGATCAGTTTTCCTGAAAGCCAATGCTCATACTAGAAGGATTTTTCTCCCCTCACGCACCACGCCTTGAACAAAAGTTAGAGAGAGACACCCATAGCTGCAGACTGATGGAAGAATCAAAGAGAGAACGTAGCGTTCTTTTTTTCCCCCCTCTTGGAATACAAATTAGAGTACGGAACCTGCAACACCTCTGGCAACCCCAGCAGTGAGAAGCTGCCAATTCAATGCTCTGCTCTCCTCCAGAGGAAGGTCAACATGCAGATCTCTATTCAGAGATCAGCAAGAGACACACAAACGCACCAGCGCCTCTGCTGACCTCGAAGGAACTTCCCTGCACCCGAGAGATTTACACGGCAGCCTGAAGACAAAGCGTGGTGCTACTGAACACGCAAACAAGACCTCGGAACACGGCGGAAGCACGTTGCTCACAGCAGACTCACCTCCCTGGGTCGTGTCACCTTCCCCTGTTCGCCACATCTCGTTGGTTGCAAGAGAAAATATGGTAACGGGATTTCTTCCCTCCACTTGCCTCATGACAGGGTCCTGTCCAACCCGGCCGAGTAACTGAACACGGTTCATGGCTGAAACGCGAGAGGGTAAACACACGCACAGGTGAATCAGGATGCCGCCAATCATAGCGAGTCGTAAGTCGGCCGCTTTTGTCAAGGGCCAGAAGAATGACTTTCTGCACCTCCTAACCATTTTTCAAGCTCTCGGGGCTTTTGGCTTATTCAGGCCCTGCAGACAGTTGGCTGTGCCTGTACTATCGTTATCATTGCTGAATAAGCTCATTTAGAAAGCTAAAGGTTCTTTATTCTTTCTGTTCCTTTGTCATCTTTTTCACAGACACATCCATATGTCACTTGAGACTATTTTGCATTTACTTATCTTGACTTTTACCTTCTTCATTATGACAATATGCATTGTTTTGTCCTTACAACAGTACCTTTAAAACAACAAAGCTGCGTTATTACACCCCATCCTTCGCTAGTCTTTACACAGGTATCAGGACTAGGTGGACAGAATTTATTCCTCCTCCTTGTTGAAGGACAACTGGAGGAGGTCAGGGAAGCACCACCCTTGCGCAATGAGCACGTGAACTGAATGGTAAAGTCTGAAGCAAACGCCTGGAGCAAATCATGCCGGGGCAGCAGCCCCCAAACAAGGCCCCCAGCCACACGGGAGTCTGAGAAACAAGCACGTGAGACACCTGAAGGCAGGTATTAGAAAACATGACAACGGCGTACCTGCCTCGCTGCCATCGACAAAGCATGACTCCCTGCCTTTTACAGGTTGTACTCCCTGCCAGGGCTTTTTTCATTTCCCCCTTAAGCGCTGCTTGACTTGAGAACGACCAGACAGGAAGCTACTTCAGAGTCTGGCTGTTGGAAACAACATGTTCTCACTTACCACATTCGGGAGCTACCATCCCCACCCGTTTCTCTCCTGGCACACTTCAGCCATTCTGAAACCAAGGCAAAAACCACAAAGAGTAACAGCTACGTTTCACCACAGGAGCTACTTACATCTTTCGAGCACCAACGAGCCCACTGTGTCAGACTCATGTCTTACAAACTGGCGCAGCACCTGAAGGGACAGACAGGTGTTAGTCTCCAAGACACAAAGTATGAGCAGCGTTTGCGTGCCTTTACACCCCATCTTCCAAACGCTTACAGAGGCTTTGCAAGCAGGGTCTTTCCCAGTGACTTATGGGGGGCACTGAGGGGAGAAATCTGTTCAGCTAAATGAAGCCAACAGGATTGTTCAAAGAACATTTGGTTACACTGGGGTTAAAAAAGGAAAAAGGACGGCCCGAAGGCGCATCTCCAGCAATTATTTTTAGGACATGCAGTAACTGCTGTTTTCCATAATACAGAATTGGAGAGGGGTCGGGGGGGTGAAGCAGAGGGATTGTTTAGCTGGGCTTCGGGTTTTGGAAATAAACACAGTTTTGACAGAATCACAGAATGGTTTGGGTTGGAAGGGACCTTACAGCTCATCTGGTTCCAACCCCCCTGCCATGAGCAGGGACACCTTCCACCAGCCCAGGTTGCTCAGAGCTCCATCCAGCCTGGCCTTGAACGCTACCAGACAGCTTCGACAGCTTCATCAGCTTCCCGCTTCGCTCGAGAGACTGACGAGACGTGCCCAAAGCGCGCACCCACAGCACATCAGGGCCGCCAAACCCGAGCGCCGCAGCTCAGCGGCAAAAAGCAAAGGCACCGGCTTGGCGCCGGAAACGTCACGCCCGGGGGCAAAGGGGGACAGGAAAGCGCGGGAGCGCCTCTGCCAGAGCCCCGGAGCCGGCGGAACGCCTCACACCGCTCCCCCCCCCCGGCAGCGGC
>Ga0065711_1010363_pt1 | contig 10873 bp, 16 predicted proteins | sample Hoacrofraction12_FD_59098 | JGI IMG/M metagenome (GOLD analysis project Ga0065711, IMG submission 59098) | Hoatzin crop microbial communities from Cojedes, Venezuela - Epithelial fraction 12 v2 (version 2) | ecosystem: Host-associated > Birds > Digestive system > Esophagus > Crop | place... | reverse complement strand
ATGCAGCGCTAGAGTCTTGGGAGGAGTGGCTGGAAAGCTGCCTGGCGGAAAAGGACCTTGTGGTGTTGGTTGACAGCCAGCTGAACATGAGCCGGCAGTGTGCCCAGCTGGCCAAGCAGGCCAACGGCATCCTTGCTTGTATTAGGAGTACTGTGGCCAGCAGGAGTAGGGAGGGGATCGTGCCCCTGTACTCGGCACTGGTGAGGCCGCACCTCAAGTGCTGTGTTCACTTTTGGGCCCCTCACTACAAGAAGGACATTGAGGTGCTGGAGTAGATCCAGAGAAGGGCAACGAGGCTGGTGAGGGGTCTGGAGAACAAGTCTCATGAGGAGCGACTGAGGGAGCTGGGGCTGTTTAGTGTGGAGAAGAGGAGGCTGAAGGGGGACCTTATTGCTCTCTCCCACTGCCTGAAAGGCAGTTGTAGTGAGGCAGGTGTTGGTCTCCCTAGTAACTAACAATAGGATGAGAGGCAATGACCTCAGGTTGTGTCAGGGGAAGTTTAGATTAGATATTAGGAAAAATTTCTTTACAGAAAGAGTGGTCAGGCATTGGAACAGGCTGCCCAGGGAGGTGGGGGAGTCGCCATCCCTGGAGGTGTTCAAATAATATGTAGTTGTGGTACTTTGGGACATGGTTTAGTGGGCATGGTGGTGTTAGGTTGATGGTTGAACTTGACGATCTTAGAGGTCTTTTCCAACCTTTATGATTCTATGATTCTACTGGTGAGTGGACTAGGTCAATTGCCTTGTTATTTTATTTAATGAAGTTCATCAGATAATTGCAAGTTTGGGTACCCAAATCCCTTCAGTTGTACAAACTGTTCTTCATTTTCTGCTGTAAAGATCTGTGTCGTGTTAATGTCAGAGTAAAGATGCAATGCATTGTGTCTTAGTGTCATTTGCTATTACTGGGGTAGAGGGTTCAAAAATTTAAATCGGGAGACAAAATCTTGTACTAGGGGAACATCTTGGGTGATCCTACAGAAATAATTTAGTATGGGAAAGCTAAAAAGTGGTATGGTTCAGCTAATAACTATAGCAGCTATTACAAATTACTTGAGTGATTGTATATTTTTACTTGTTCAAAACTCATTCCTTTAGAGCTCACAAATGGCTACTTAAATATTGCAGTTTATCTTACCAACTGTGCTGTTATCGTCTTGTAAAGATTATTTGGATACTAGAAGCTTTTCGGCCTGTTGGAGGGAGATATTTCACTGCCTATAGGTATTTGTTACAAATGTCAGACAAAAAATTTGATCTAAAATTTCTTCTTTAATACTGAATATTAAAAAAAACGCCACATTAAATTTTTGTGGTTATTTAGAAATTTTCTTCTTAGTAATTTTGTTTCCCTAAAAATGACCCAGAAATCTCAGTTAAATTAGTGCTGTAAAATAAAAAAATAACTGCCTGACTTGAAGGACATTTATTAAAGAAAAGACATATTTGAGATACCCACTGATCCCCTTTTGGTTTAATAATTCCATTGTGCACACACAAGAAAGTAACTGTTGACAGCCCTGTGATTGTAGATGAGAAAGTCATTACTGTGGTTAGGTCTGGGAGATAGTCCATAGAAAATTAGGGCTAGTCCGTAGATAATTAGCCTAAAATAGTATAAGATAGTATTTGCCAATAAAAGAGTCACTAAAAAGTCTAAAGAAAACATTCCTCAAAAACATGTTAAAGTAAATGCGCATAAAATGTGTAGGGTGATACACTCTAAATTGTGTAATGCTGGCTTCATTCTTAGCTATGTTAAGCTCTATTACAATACACAAGATGGATGAAATTCTTTTTCCTTTTTTAAAGCAGAAATATATGTATATTTTATTTTGTGTTGTTTTACTGTTTGATTTCTTTTTTCTTTTTCTTTAAATAACTGATATCCTACTGCTAACAATAAAACGAAAAACTAGGACCTACTTGTCTTCTGCAGTTTAAAACTGGGAAAATCCTGTGAGCGGAGACAGTGTCTCTTGCATTAAAATGTGACAGAGCGGTAATTTAAATTATGAAGGAGGGCCAGTTCCCACTGAAGCCTATCTAAGCAGAATTTAGCATACCTGTCATAGGCCATTTCATTTTCAGAAGCAATATACATCTGCTGCCTCCTAAAATATAATCTTGGAAAACCAATTTGTATCAATATTTGACTTACATATCAGAAACTTCTATCCTGTCCTAACCACTACACGGACTGATTTGAATATACTGGGTTGTATCAATATTGCAGCTGTGTGTTTTGGATGATAAAAGTAAAGATTGTCTAAATGTGTGGCTGCAAAATTTCTCAGAAGCAAACTGTAATGTCCTAGATCCTGACAAAGGTAGTTTTCTTTGTTATCACAAAACTGAGATAAAAATTATTTATATCTGATTTACATATTAAATGAGGTATAATTTTAAAGGATTTGAGTATTCTAATGTTGATGAGAAATTCTTACATACAATCTTTCTGTGTATAAATATATGATTGTACTTTGTACAGTTATAGAAAATACTGTTATTCTTTAAGGGGAAATTCTGAGCACTGGCTCATGGGAAGCACATCAGCCCTGAGATACTTTTCCTTTGAGTGATGTTATGACAGATTTATACTTTTGCTCTTCTAGATGTGCAGTAAAATTTCCTATTTTTCCCAAATGGTTTGCAGCTATCAGACATGGCCAAAAGTAGGCACTGAATCCGCTTACAGCAGTTGAGTATATGCTAGATAAATCTTTATTTAAATCAGCTTTAGAAGGTACATCTACTATAGTTCCTTCCATGTGTTTGTGGGTCTTGCAGCCTTAATACTAGTAAAAGTGATTTCTTATGATTCAAGATGAGTTCTGTTGAAGAGCGGTAACTTCCTTCCAAGCAACCAGTTTCTGTGCTGCAAGACTGTGCCTGTACGTTCGTGCTTTTGCTCTTAGCAAACAGAAGCTGGAAACGGTAGGAATAATAAGTCAGCTTTTCCATCCCTTTTCCAGAGTCTTTATAGTAATTAAAAACTAGTCTTTTTCTTCTTCTGTTTGCTGCACATCTTCGTCCTTAGTGTCAGGGAAGGATAAACTTAGTGTTAATCCTCCTCCCCTGAATTCTCTCCTGATTTTTGTGTCAAGCTAAACAAATGTACAACATTGTTTAGCAGTATCAGTTAATTTTGCTCTTTCCTACCTTCTACATGTTATTTACATTTCATTTATATAAAAAAGACAGTTCTCAGCACTATACAAGCTTTAGTATTTATGTGGTTTGTATGTAAAGAACATTTGTAGCTGTACGCATGAATGTGGTTATCTGTAATTGATGTAAATGTTCTGCTGACTAACCCTTGATCTTAGCTGGAAACCTCTTGTAGTGGTTAAATGGAATTTTTTGCAATTGTATCAGTTGTTATATCAAGGCAGTGGTTCCTTTCCGTGTAACAGCCGTTAAATGTTCCTGATCAGAATGGCCTAAGAACACTCGGTTTTCAAAATTATTTACTTCACATGATTACAACACAGTCATTACAGTTTGAAGAAATATGAATTTCTGCCATGCCAGATGGTAATGGGTATTGACAGCTTTTTCAGTGAAAAAGATAGGAAACTTCTAAATTCCTTTTCTTCCAAAAGTCATGCCTTCCCACTCAACTTTACTCCCACTTGCCAGCGAAGACAGATTTTTCAGAAGTTACTCCCTATCTTGCGCCAAAAGAAGAGGCCGTGTTTTAGCAAAAGTTTAGCGTAATGGAAAGTTCACCTTCATTTTATGTCTGAAGATTTAAAAATCTCTCTGAACATTAATGGACCCAAAGGAGTAGGCATCCAGCTGGTCTGGGGTTTCAACTGTCTATGAGCAGCCAACAGGAGTGACTGTATCAGTGCAACTCATAAGGCAGCAAGGCAAAGCTACTGTAGGCTGTGATTTGTGTAGTGTTATTTGCAGTAGGGGAAATCACAGTCTGTATAAGCTCAGCCAGTCTATAGTAAGATTTTACAATTTGCACCAGTGCTTGCTTTTGTTGGCTGTAATTAGGGCAACTCCTCAATGGAGAAGATGCCCTAGCTTTGCACATACCATCTCTGGAGGCACAAAATTCTCTACGTCAACTTTAGTGCATCTTTTTCCATTCAGTCTTTAAGTTGCAGTTTTGACAGTGAAGTCTCGTTCTTATCCCAAGTGAATCAGAGGCCTGTTTTTCAGGATACTGATGCTGTCAGTGCTGCTTATTAGACTAGACTAAAGGAAATCTGACCACCTTTGGTATATAGATCAGTTAATGTAATTTACTACTACAAATACATTTAACCTTGAATATTTGACTTATTAGCATGTGTAGCTGTTTAATATCAACATCTGTAGGGGCTAATTTCTTTTTCGACAACTGAGCTGTACAATTGTTATAAGTAAACTTCAAGTATAAGGCAGCAATAAGAGACTTTATACAATGTAGTTTTCATTCAGAGAGAACAAATATGTTTGTGTCTGTTTGCAGAACATACTGGATAGAAAAATACTACCTATTCAGGCAATAAATGAAGGTGTTGTATACTAGAACAAGTGCTCAGAAATCCAGATGTACTTGGAAAAGTGGCTAAAACGATAAAATAGGACTTCTTGGGGCTGACTGGAGTCTTCAGTCAATGCAGGAGTTCAGTGATATGCATTGCCTACTTGATTTTCTTTAGAGCACAAATACAGTCATGCTTCAGATTATACAGAATGTGCCAAAATCTCTTCAGTAAATTAAATTGTATAATGGACAGCAAAAAAGAATAAATGTACTGGGTTTTACTGGAATAACCTGACGCATAAGGTATAATTTCTAGTTTTAAAATTTGATTGAAAAAAATCATAGAAGGCAATTATTGATCAGATCTTAAATATGTGTTTAAACTAGTTTTGTTATGTAAAGTAATAGAAAAAAATAGTTACATTTTGAGTAGGGGTCTTGAGTTAACAGACGACAAAAACATTTCTGCCAATGTAAGACGATTGTCAGAACACAAAATAATGATTAAAAGTGAGACTTAATTCACAAATGAGTAGCTTTCCGAAATATTCTTTATTATCACCCTCTTTGCTTTCTCATATATTCCTGGAAACTGAATCCTCATTCTATTCTTTATAACATTTTTGTAACAGTATATCTCACCTGATCAGATTGACTAGGCTTCCAGCAGTTTTCTCCCCATTCTTATGAGCTGTGGTAACTCCAGTGACATCAAGCGATTTTGTTTCATTTACATACGTGTAGTGCTGCCAAGTTCTATAGAGAAAAATTGATGCTAGATTGATATAATAAAGTGATGAATGAGGTTATGAACATTAAATTACTGTGTTAATCTATTTTAAGCAAGTCTTCTTAGCATGAAAGATACAGCACTAGAAATTTTCACATTAAAACAAAAAACGCAGCACAAAGATCTAGGAAATGGGAAGGGTTATGAGTTCAATTCAATGGCCTTAACCCATTCAATCCAGTAATCTCATGGGTATTCTTGTAATTTATTCTTGCTTCTCCTTCTCTACAAATACAACATGGGTGGAAAGATATACTGTACTCTTTAAAAGTGACTGTGCAGGTCATGCTTTATCTAAAATAGCTATTCTTAGTAACCAGCTTTGATCCGTGATCAATAATACTTTTTTATGGTATGATTATTCCTTTTATTTTGTGTCTGTTAATTGTTCATAAGTATTTAGGTAATGCTGTTAGTAAAAGAAAGGTAAAATTTTAATGTGAATTCTCTTAGCATTATATGCACTGTCTGGGTTATTGTTGCTGTTATGTGGGACAAATGTTGTTAAGATCACTACTTCTGAACAAGGATATCACTACCTCAGAAATGACCCTTTTTAATTTAGAAAATAAATGCAGCCAAGCAGAATACCTGTGTTCATTGTCTATTCTAGGGGTTACAGGATATTGTTAATGAGATTTATCAGGTACTGTTTGTCTTGGAAAGCAGAGTGAGATCCCTGTGTGGAGTGATGCTGTAAGGGCAATTTCCTATTTGGTGTGCATGTTTGTCCTAGCCAGAAGCACAAAGCCGAGTTAGAAATTTTTGGTTCACTTGCAGCTCTTCCCCAGAAGCCTGGGTTTGGCAAATGCTGGTAGTGTGATCGTGGTGGTGCTGTTGGTGGGATAATTCTGATGCCTTTGTACACCATAACTGGGTTTATTTTGTGCTGATCTTCCAAGAGTCAAGTTAATTACAAGACCTAATTACAAGCACACAGGTGATACATCCTGTTCATTTCAAGGCTGTGTGTAATTCATTGTCATGGTCCAGCACTGGGATGGGGAATTCCCCCTCTGGCTGGGTGGCAGGCTGAGGAGGTGGCCAGGGATGAGTCTCTGCAGCTACCACCTGAGCAATGTAAGTGTTTGGAAATTTGTTTGTGGAGCAGTTGTCTGTACAGTGAGAAACTGCATGGATCTTTTGTAATCAGTCATGTGTGGCAAGGCTACAGTTAGAAAAAGTGATTACTGTTTGATATTACAGTTTGTTAAGACCTGACTTTGGATTTTGAAGCAGTCTTGTTTAAGTCCATTTTACAATAAAGTTGAGAGTGGGCAATCATTTTTTTTAGAGTACTGAATACAGAGATGCAGATGGATTTTCAGAATACTCACTGGTTTTGTGCGTTATTCTACTCAGGTGTGAAGATGCTCCATGTTCTGTCTAGAGCAATCAGCAAAGGTTATTGTCTTAATTTCCATATGGAGTGAGCTTATGAAGTACCAGCACCAAAAGTTTCATTTGTGTGTTGCAAATCTTAAGGGCTGTTTTGAACTGAATGGAAGAGTCTGGCTCCGCTATTACCTACAAGAAGAATCACTGCAGAGTTTTGTGCAACCTCTGAATATTTTCACTGTTTTTTATGCAAATTCACTGCAGTGATCAATCCTCCCATAGCAAAGAACAGGAAAAAAATGTTTTGTAACAATTTCATACATTGCTGCCCTGCACCATTTTCATGGTGAGGAATTGAAGTCTAAAGAGTTACTGAAAAGGAGAAAGGAAGCTTCTAGAACTTGTAGTTTCAGCTTTCCATTTATATTTTGTATATTCTGATAATATAAAATTTTATTTCTCATAGGAATTGAATTTTAATAAGGAAAGAAAAAAATGCACTAAGGAATAGAAACTGCCAACTGTCAACATTATTTAATCCTTGAATTAGGAAATTACGTAAACCTGCAGTCTTACAACTGAATGGGCGTAAGGCAGCGTGGGCGCACCTGAACTTACAAAGGAGCGTCACTGAAGTCAGATGTATGATCAGAACAACTTTATGAATGCAATCATTCCCACTCTTAAAGGTAGCCTCTTAAAATTATGTAGGATTTCCTTCCCACATCCTTCAAGTAGTATTTAAGCAGTAATGAATTATCTTGTTTAAAAAAAAAAAAATATTAAGGAACCAAATTGGTTGGAATCAATTCTTATTGTGTCAATAGGTGCAAATCAAATGATACTGTATGGTTATAAATTGCATGGTAGACCCATCAGAAATTGCTTATGTATATATTCCTTACTCATTGCTAACAGATGGCCAGCAATTTAGAATTTTCTTTTAATAAATCCTTAGCCAGATCACCCATACTGATGAATTTGCTATCAAAAGCAGTGCCTACTATGTCTGAGCCTCTTCTAATCTACACTGAACTTTTATCAATTTCTGACCCTAAAAACTGAATCAAATGATCCATTCAATTCAGCCAGCTGGTAGCCAGCCTCCTTTGAAGCCTAAATGCCACGAACTAATATCTCTCTCTTCATTGCTGAAATTTGTGAGACTGCAAATCTCTTAACTGAACATGACTCCCAGTGACCAATATTTTAAACAGCAACCAGCATGAATATCAGCTCTGTTTCTTTCTCTGTCATTAGGAACCAGAACTGATGCGGCTGGCATGATGACAGAGCATCCACAAAACTGATTCTTCAGGAACATTTGCAGCTTTAACATATATAATTAAGTTCTTCAATCTGTCAAAAGAATTTCCCTAATTAATTCATTACCATATATGTGGGTGGACCTCCCATTACGATCTCTAAGACAACTGTGTCCCATGGTAGTCCATTAAATACATTCTTTAATAAAGGTCTTCAAAGGACTTGCAGAAATAGAAAGGCATGCTTGACTGCCATTTAAACTGAATTGAAGATCTTGGCTGGAAGCCGTTGTACAGCAGGACAGCTATGACTTTGTCGCCATCACAGAAACATGGTGGGATGACTGTCATGACTGGAGTGCTGCGATGGATGGCTATAAGCTCTTCAGAAGGGACTGGCAAGGAAACAGAGGCAATGCGGTGAGTCTGTATGTTACGGACTGCTTCGACTGTATAGAGCTCAATGATTGTGAAGATCAGGTCGAATACTTCTGGGTAAAGATGAGGGGGAAAGCCAACAACGCAGACATCCTGCTGGGAGTTTGTTATAGACCATTCAACTAGGATGAAGAGGTAGATGAAGTTTTCTACAAGAGGCTGGCAGAAGTCTCATAGTCGCTAACGCTTGTTCTCATGGGGGACTTTAACTTACCAGACATCTGCTGGAAATACAACACAGCAGAGAGGAAACAGTCTAGGAGGTTCCTGGAGTGTGTGGAAGATAAATTCCTGAGGCAGCTGGTAAGTGAGCCTACCAGGGGAGGTGCCTCACTAGACCTGCTGTTTAGTAACAGAGAAGGACTGCTGGGAGATGTGGTGGTCGGAGGCCATCTTGAGCTTAGCAACCATGAAATGATAGAGTTCTCAGTTCTTGGTGAAGAGGGGGACCAGCAAAACCACCACAGTGGAATTTCGGAGCACAGACTTTAGCCTGTTCAGGATGCTGGTTCAGAGGGTCCCCTGGGAGAGAGTCCTGAAGGGCAAAGGGGTCCAGGCAGGCTGGACATTCTTCAAGGAGCAAGTCTTAAAGGCACAGGAGCAGACTGTCCCCATGTGCCGCGAGACAAACCGAAGGGGAAGACAATCAGCCTGGCTGAGCAGGGAGCTCTTGCTGGGACTCAGAAGAAAAAGGAGGGTCTACCATGTATGGAAGAAAGGGCAGGCAACTCAAGAGGAGTACAAGGGTCTCATTAGGTCGTGCAGAGAAGAAATTAGAAAGGCAAATGCCCAGCTACAACTCAGCCTGGCCACTGTTATGAGGGAAAACAAAAAATGTTTTTAAAAATACATCAGCCACAAAAGGAGTGCCAAGAAGAGTCTCCATCTGTTATTGGATGCAGGGGGGGGAACATTGCCATCAAGGATGAGGAAAAGGCTGATGTCCTTAATACCTTCTTTGCCTCAGTCTTTAATAGTCAGACTGGTTATTCCCAGGGCAGTCAGCCCCCAGTGCTGGAAGACAGGGATGGAGAGAAGAATAAACCTCCCATAATGCAGGAGGAAGAAGTTAACAACCTGCTATGCCACCTGGACACTCACAAGTCTATGGGGCCAGATGGGATCCACCCAAGAGTGCTGAGGGAGCTGCCACAGGAGCTGGCCAAGCCACTCTCCATTATCTATGAGCAGTCCTAGCTAACTGGGGAGGTCCCAGATGACTGCAGGATCGTCAGTGTAACACCCATCTGTGAGAAGGGCCAGAATGAGGATCTTGGGAACTACAGGCCAGTCAGCCTGACCTGGGTGCTGGGCAAGATTATGGAGCGTTTCCTCTTGAGTGCACTCACCGGGCATGTGAAGGACAACCAGGGGATCAGTCCCAGCCAGCATGAGTTCATGAAAGGCAGGTCCTGCTTGACCAGCCTGATCTCCTTCTGTGACCAGGTGACCCGTCTAGTGGATGAGGGAGAGGCTGTGAATGTTGTCTACCTAAACTTTCGTAAGGCCTTTGTTCCCCACAACATCCTCGTGGAGAAACTAGCTGCCCATGGTTTGGATGGGTGTACTCTGTCCAGTTCTGGGCTCCCCAGTTCAAGAAAGATGAGGAGCTACTGGAGAGAGTCCAGCAGAGGGCTACGAGGATGGTGAGGGGACTGGAGCATCTCTCCTACTAGGAGAGGCTGAGGGAACTGGGCTTGTTCAGCCTGAAGAAGAGAAGGCTGAGAGGGGACCTACAATATACTTACAAATATCTGAAGGGTGGGTGTCAGGAGGACGGGGCCAGACTCTTTTCAGTGGTGCCCAGTGACAGGACAAGGGGCAATGGGCACAAACTGAAGAACAGGAAATTCCATCTGAACATGACGAAGAACCTCTTTCCTCTGAGGGCGACAGAGCACTGGAACAGGCTGCCCAGGGAGGTTGTGGAGTCTCCTTCTCTGGAGATATTCAAGACCTGCCTGGACAAGGTTCTTTGCAGCCTGCTGTAGGTGACCCTGCTTCAGCAGGAGGGTTGGACTAGATGACCCACAGAGGTCCCTTCCAACCCCTGCCATTCTGTGATTCTGAGATTCTGTGATTCTGTGATACTCTTTGCTGGATAAAGAGCTGGCTGAATGGCCAAGCGCAGGGGGTGGTGGTGAATGGAGTTAAATCCAGTTGACAGCCTGTCACGAGCGGTGTCCCCCAGGGCTCAGTTTTGTGTCCAGTCTTGTTTAACATCTTTATCAATGATCTGGATGAGGAGATTGAGTGCTCCCTCAGTAAGTTTGCAGATGACACCAGGTTGGGTGGGAGTGTTCATCTGCTCGAGGATAGGAAGGCTCTGCAGAGGGATCTGGACAGGCTTGATCAATGGGCTGAGGACAACTGTATGAGTTTCACCAAGGCCAAATGCCACGTCCTGCACTTGGGTCACAACATCTTCATGCAGCGCTAGAGTCTTGGGAGGAGTGGCTGGAAAGCTGCCTGGCGGAAAAGGACCTTGTGGTGTTGGTTGACAGCCAGCTGAACATGAGCCGGCAGTGTGCCCAGCTGGCCAAGCAGGCTAACG
>Ga0065711_1050360_pt1 | contig 10874 bp, 5 predicted proteins | sample Hoacrofraction12_FD_59098 | JGI IMG/M metagenome (GOLD analysis project Ga0065711, IMG submission 59098) | Hoatzin crop microbial communities from Cojedes, Venezuela - Epithelial fraction 12 v2 (version 2) | ecosystem: Host-associated > Birds > Digestive system > Esophagus > Crop | place... | reverse complement strand
TTACCGCCCGCCGCCGCCGCCGAGTCGGCCCGGAGCTGTTGGGGTGAGTGCGCGGCGGGGGCGGCGGGCAGAAACAACGCCGGGCGGGCGGCCTGCTCCGCTGCTGCCGGCCTGCTGCTCCCCCGGCCGCGGCCTGCTGCCCGATACCCGGTGCCGCCGCGCAACGGGAAACCTCTCCGGGCTGCGGCCTGCGGGGGAGAGGGGGGGCCATCTGGGGCTGCGGGTGGAAGTGGAGGGGTGCTCTTCTGGGAGGTGCTGGGGTGGCGGGGGCACCACTAGTTCGGGGGGGTGCATGGGGAGGTGGCCGTGCTGCCGCGTCGGAGGGTGCTGCCCTTGGAGGAGGGGGGAGCGAGTGGCCTGTCCTGGGCAGCAATGTCGCTGTGGGAGCTTTCCTTCATGAGCAGTTCAGGCCATCCTTTTAAAGAACATCACATGAGCCTTTCCATGCCTGAGTTTCATAAACATCTTGAGGGACTGGGGGAGTTTGCAGCTAATAAGCACGGTCCCACTGACATTTTTCACTCCAGCCAGTGACCCTTAGAATTATGTCAGTGCACACGCACTTGCCCATGGTTTGCCCTTTTCCCTCTTGCCCCTCTCTGCTCTGTAAGACAGGCTTCACTCTAGGCTTACCCATGCAGGGAGAAATTGCTTTTGCGCTTAGCTGTAGCAGAAGGTCAGTTTATTTTGCATTGTCTCTCACTTTTTGGTGCATGGAAAGGAATGGCCTCAGTTATTTTCAGAGACCACGTATTAAATCATGTTTTTCTAGTGAAGTTAAGTATCTGTCTCCTTTACCAATGACTTGCCATTTGTGCTGTTAAGATGTCACTGAGCTGAGTTAGCATGTATGAGGTAGAGCAGGCGAGAGAGTTTAATGCTGTTTATTCTTGAATACCATTTCTTTGCTACTGAAGCAGTAGATTCTCTCAGCTGCCATCTACTCCCCAACCTGCAAAACAATTCCTTTTAAGCATGTATTTTGATAGAGGGGATTGAAAGAAACGTGAAACTATAACAAAAAAAGCATTAATTTCTCTTGTTTCTTTTTCGTTATTCTGAGGTCCTGCTTTCCTTTTGTCAAGAGTCTGTGCATCTCGCAACTTCTGGTTAGTCTGTTAATTGAAAATGTCAACCTTTACAATCCTAGGAAACTTTTATTGCCAAAGCAGCAAATAATCTTCTGTGGGTCCTTTTTAACCTCTTGTTCTTCTGTCTGTCATAAAAAGATACTGGACTGAAGGTGGAAAGCACATTTACAGCCTTACTGAAAGGTCTTCTCACTCTTTGCGGCTTTTGCAGGTATCTGTAGTTCAGAATAGTTAGCTGGACTTTAATTTTCCTTTTGATTATGTGGAATTTACTAAAGCAATTGCATTATTTCACTGACTGATTAGGCCATAGTTCTTAGTTTTGCATGCTTTTCAAAATAGTGTGTCCAGGTGTTGTTTAAAATAAAAATTTAAGTATGTTATGATTACTTGAATTTTTCAACCTTTTTTCTGAGCCACTTTGTTGTATCTAATGAGAAGATTTAGCTGCAAATACTGAAAACGTGCTGGGCTAAACTTCTAAGAAAGGGAAACTTCATCTTTTCAGAGCCAAAGAGCAAATATGACCCAAAACTGCCATTAAACCAATGAAAATCCTTTTCTGTTAGGAAAACTGTGGGCTGCACCGACAGAGAAACTGTCTACTGAGAAGTATAGTTTCATCTGAAATGTGACATACAGCTATATGCTTTCCAAGTTTGTGCCCTACTGTATAGGAACACTTTAAACAGGTGTGTGGGGGTTTTTTTTTCCCCTTTAAAAAGGCCTGTCTTGCTTTCTCAGAACTTACTCTTTTGAGTAAGTTTTTGAGAAGCTTTCGAAATATTAAAATGCTTGATGCCATTCTTGTGCAACAGTGATGTTCAGTACGTGTAAGTGATTAGGGAGAAGTGGACAATCAGTATCAGTAAAGATCTGTTTTTGTTTATCATAAAATGGCTTCCTAGTTTGCCATTACATATTTTCTGTAGAAAATGGTCTGGAAGCTGAAACTTCACAATAAAATATAGGGATAGGTGATAAACATATGCTTCAAAATAAAACACCTTTCAGGATGTTTACGATGAAAGGATTTTCTTTAGCAGTACTCCATACTATGAAGCTGTAAGGTTGATGCTATTCAGCCCTCAAAAACTGTAGCAGAGAAAGCATTTATTTACAAGCTGAGTAGGAGCTGTCCAGAGCAGTGCGTGGTTAATCCAAACTTTCATGTATTGACACTTTGCTATAATCTCTTATGTGTTGATAAATTTGTTTCCTAAACTTAATTTACATTCTGTGGGGAATTCTCAATTTTACATATGAAATTCTTGCATTTATGCTGTCTTGTAAATATTTTCTGCTCTTGCTGCTTTTGCGTGGTCTCCCTTTGAAAGACATTCTATTATTTCTGTGATCGTCTTCATTTTCTCACTGCTCCGTAAGAAAAGAACTCGTCCTGCCAAGAAGAGTCAGGGAGGATTTGTTATTCATGTCCATTGCAAATTCTTCAGCTGACTTGCTTTTTGGAAATGTTGTATTGACCACGTTAGTAACAAACCTCTCTCACAAAACTTATTTTGGTGGTTCAGTCACTTCAGAGGTCTTGTTTTCTGTATTCTGCCAAAATGAATATTGTTACTGAAAGACTTAAATCTGTTTGTTCTGAGTTGTGGTAACAAGAAGGCTATATAGGTCAAAAACTTAGTTCCTGCAAATTCACTAGTAATAATATAACTTAGCTGCGTTATTGTATAATGAGGCTACTTGCTATTTGGATGTTGAGAAGTAATGACTGGAGGTTTACATGTCTCTTTGCAAAGAAGCTTTTAGAAAAAAGCATTTTGTCAGATATGGGGTATTCTATGAACGTGTAGAACCCAGTGACTTACTGAAGGGAGAAACAACAGTCTTTTATTCTGGTAAATGCAAGATGTAGACAGTACAAGATCTTGGCATTCGAACAGGTGCAAGCAGTGATGAAGTTAGAAAGATGGGGTGTTTAAGAAGGAGCTTTCCCTCTGTGAATGTGGAATATTTTCTGATAAATTGTCTGTTCTAGAGAGACTTGTTAGCTGGCGGGGAGTATATTTTTAGATGCCAGATTCAGCACAGAAGGCAACTGAACCCATTTTATAAATGAAGTAACCATTGTAGATGTTAATGTCTGAAAATAGTATGGGAACTGACTTGACCAGACTTTAAAAAAAAAAAAAAGGTAAGAAAATACACAGTTTCATGGTCATCTGTCTCCCCTCCCTGTGTCTGCCCCATCATGTGTGTTCCCCCCTCAAGTACACCGTGATGTTGGCAAGGGGAATTCTAGAGCCTTTTCTTCTAGAGTCTATAACGCATCACTACGGCGTACGAGCAAGAGTTGCACTTTGTAGCAATGAACTGTTTTATAAGTGTAAAGGTGAAAATACTTGTCAATCAGTATCAGCCTTTCAGTGGATTGAGCCTTTTTAATAAACAGTTGCTCCTGACTTCAGGATTTGAACTGATTGTAGAATTGTAGTAAGGTAGTCACTGTCCTACAGTAAGATTTTCCTTGGCGCAACAGATTTCTGGAGAAAAATAAAGGTTTAATGTTGAAATAGGAAGTTCATGCTGCTGACAGTTTTCTAAAAGAATGCAGTGTAGATGAGGGTTTGTCTTAGTACTGGTGTCAATACTCTATTAGGGTGTTTCTGATGCTGGCAGGTGTGTTAGTGCTTTATTTCTTTTTCTGTTTTCTTTGGGAAAAACTATTGTCCTCGTGTGGTTCCTTACGCTTTCCTCGACAAAATTATAGAGACAGGTAATAGCTTGAATTAACTCCAAGGTTCTGAGCAAGATTCAGAGCTACCTAATTTCATATTAAGTTGACTCTGCTTGTTCTTGGCAAAGGAATGTTTGAGTTTGGGAAGAGATTGCTGTATCTATTTATGTTATCTGCATCCACACTGGGGAAGCACCCCATTATTTCTATACTGGTATGTTAAGATGAAGGCATTCCTAACACAAACACAGCTTATACTGGTAAAGCTGCATCTTTCCTGGTGGTGCTTGGCTGCAGAACTAACTTGAATGACAGAAGGAAGTCTGCTGCCATAACTGTGTTCACACTAGGGCATTCCTGCATCCTTTGCTAGGTGAGCTATTGGAAAAGTTTTTAATGTGAATGCAGTCTCATTTTTGCTTCTGGAGAGAAATCATCACAATCATAGAGCTAGATGTAGTTTTACCCCACACCTCCATGTTTGCCAGGAGTGTCCTGCTTTTGCGTGTGGGGTGGCTTTTGTTTGTTTAGGGTGCAGTTGGTTGTTTGGGTTTTTTTAATAGGTGAAATGCATAGAATTTGAATTGGGAGGCTGTTATTTTGTGTTTAATTTTGAACCTGCTCTTTAAGTAGGCTGAAGGAGGGGGTAAAGAGAACAAATGAGAGGTTTGGGCAGAGAAAAAGCAGTAGAGTTTTTCAGAAGAGTTTAAACATGAAATTGGGATCTGTTGTAACAGGCTGGTGGGGCTTTGATGCAGAAAGACATAGCAACTCACTTGCTGTCTTATGATGGAAATTGCATACCAGAACCAAACAAAGCTTGAGTTTTGTTTTCATTGTAACTTTTAATTCACAGTACCTTTTTCTTGTCAATTCCTGACATGGAGCAATGGTGTGACCAGTAGAATGGGCTTTAGGTAACCCCACTTCTGTGTACTTTGTTTCTTACGTAATGAGCAGAGTGATTCCTGCATTCAGTGGTTTACAGTTTTAGGGATTGATTAAGTCTTCATCTTTCATCCTCTGAACAATTTTTCTTTTGCCTTTTTTTTGCTTGAAAAGCAAGCTTCTCATTAACACTGTGCAACTGTGCTGATGTCAAGAAAAAAATATCTGCATCACTGTTTGTGAAAGAATGAACCATAGCAGTGCCTGGGTACCCTTGTTTATATGCGTAGTCATCTTCTATCCTGACATTAACTTTTGTTTCATTGCCATTGAGTATATTAGTAGGCTTATGCAATTATAGTGAGAACTATTAATCCACAGGTATTTAGAAATATTTAAGGTAATATTAATAGAAAGAAAATAAATATAATACTTTAAATATTAATGCTTCATATTTCCATCTATAGGAATTTCTAAATATTTAAGGTAAATTTAATGTAGTTTGTGGGTGGGTGTGTTGGTGGCTGGTGGGAGTTTTGGGGGATTTTGTTTGCTTTGGTTGGTGTTTTTTAATTATTGAGGTGTTGGGCTGTTATATTATGAAGTATCTTCTAACTAATCCAGGAAGGAATAAAGATATTTTTATTGGGGACTGTTGCTAGCCTAATTTTTCTATCAAGTTAGCTGTATGTTAATGTTGTGTGGCAACAGGCGGCTTTGGAGAATGTGTTTCTGTTAACTTACACAAGTGAAATTACACTCCTAATTCTAGGGGTTACTTGTCTGCAGAGAACCTCTGTGCATTAGGTGAAATACTTTGTAGGTTAAAGTATGCAGTTTTGCTGGCATAGGCTGAATTTGTGTTAGGAATATTCTGCTAGTATTGTGTATTTATATGCCTTTAGTGATGAATTTTTGTATATGCTGGCCAGTTTTTAGAGTTTTGGTCATCTATGTCTATGTATTTGAACTGGTGTGCTGGAATGTATTACTCCTTCTCTGGCTTGTTTTTGTTAGTTTGTATAAGTGATATTGGCGGCCCTCACTATTACTTCTGCTGCTATTCTCATTTTGCTGATCCCCCTGCATCAGGCGTATTCTCTCACTATTCTCTGAGCAGTCAGGTTAGTTGTGAAATATGTCTGAGATGGGCATTGAGCCTGAGGTGTCATCTCTTGTACCCTAATGGTCAGTATCCTATTTTAATAAAAAGCAAATGGGAGCAGGAGGAAAGCAGTTAGGAACTTGAATGGATAAGGATTTGAGCCCTATGTGTGGTAAGAAATTGATCTCTTGTTGGCAGTTGCTAATGCTGGCTACATTAGAATTATGGCATAAAGTAGCCAGCTTGCAAAAATGGGTTTTGGTCCTCTCATAGTGCTGTTCATTTAAATTGTGCTGTTTGTAATGTTGTTAAGATGGCTGTCCTTACACTAACACCCACTTTTTTTTTGATGCTGATTCATGGCACCTGCTGCTGAAAGCACGTGTCAGTAAAAGTCAGTTTTCTGGTGTTGATGGGTACTCATATCATTTTAGTGCCTTAATCATAGTGCATTCTTCCTGAAGCTTGGGTGAGGTTATATTCTGCAAGCCTGCTCAACTGACTAAAACTTTCATAGATTGAGACTTCTAGTGTCTGGAACATTACAAATGGCACTGTTCTCTAATCTTTAATGGCTTCTGGTAGCTTTCCAGGGCTAACAAAAGTGCGTATCTAAATATAATTACAGGCTTGGGTTGCACATCAGTGATAAGATTTGCTACAGAATTGTATTTGTGGTCTGTGTTTTTTTTTTTTTCCCTAAAGTATAACCATGTTGCAGGTAGCACCTCACGTGTATTTTTCTGTGTGCTAACTTGTCCATATCTCCACAGATACTACTGTAATTATAGAGAGAACCTGAATTACAATGGGGGACGACAGTGAGTGGATGAAACTGCCCATTGACCAGAAATGTGAACACAAGGTAGGAAATCTTGTCTTTGGGTTTGGCTTGCTGTTCATCTCTGCTGTGGTGATTCTGTGGTACTCCTTTATATAAGTACACCATAGTTAGGTAATCTTGACAGCTGCAGAGCGTGCGTATAACAGATCTGAAACTGCAGCAGTTCTATCCAACCTAGAGGTTGAATATCATTTATTAAGCGGAATTTAGTAGCATGATAGTCTGTACGGCGTAAGCTTGTGCGCTGAAAGATCAGTGCACTCATTCATATGGAGAAATTACTCATCTGTAACTGAAACTGTTATTGGGCTCCCACCTACTCGTCGGTGGTTGTCAGAGTTTATGAAGAGCAGTGGGGAAGACTGGCATCTCTCTATCTAGATCATTCTTGGCAGGAGAAGAATGAGTATTTTGTCCTGTTGCACATTATTCGCATAGTCGTTGAAGAGAAGCCTTGCAGATGCCAGCTTACTAAACACACTTTCAACTATGATTGAAGAACTTTGCGAGATTGGTGAGTGAAGATTATACTAGCACAACATTTAAACATCTGATTTCTGCTTCCAGCTGTGGAAAGCCAGATTAAATGGTTATGAAGAAGCCCTTAAACTCTTCCAGAAGATAGATGATGAGAAGAGTCCCGAATGGTCCAAGTATCTTGGATTGATAAAGAAATTTGTGACAGACTCAAATGCAGTGGCTCAGTTGAAAGGACTGGAAGCAGCCCTTGCTTATGTTGAAAATGCTCATGTAGCGGGGAAGTAAGTAGCCTTTTCTTGCTATTAGTAGGCTGTTACGACAGTTTAATGTGCCTCTCTGAGAAAGGCTGCAGATAAATTTCACAGTGGCTATTAACAATTCCAGTCTTTACCATGGAAAGCAGAACTTGCTTTCTGATCTAGAGAATTTGGTGAATGGTCAGCTTTTCTCCTTGTAGATGGACTCCATGTGCATATGAACTTGTCAGAAATAACTTAAAACGTTCAAAGAAACTATTAAAGGCAGTAGTAAAGATTTCTGAAATGGTGGAGAAAGTGAATCAGTAGTTTGGTGGTATAGGTGCTGTGAACTGGAATTACTGTTCTTGTTTGACTAAAACAGTCTATATGTACAGGGAGTCTTTTTTTTCCAAGGAGATACTTGTGTAATTCATCTGTGAAATAAAATCTAGTTATGTTTATGCGGTCTTGCATCAGACTTAATCAATATGAATCTTCATACCTGCCAGTGTCTTCCCAGGATGTTTTTTAGTATTTCGCTGTTGTCTAGCCCATGAAACAGCCTATGCTCCTGAGGGTAAAATAAAAACACCTAATGGGCCAGGTCAGTGCATTGGTCCACTGCCTTTGTGACCTGATGAAATGAATGAAAGTATTATTTAAAAAAAAAAAACAAAAAACAAATAAACCCAAAGCTTTGTTTAAAAACCTAACAACCTTCCAAACCCCTTGATTTAAAAGTGGTGTAAATGATTTAGTTGATTGGAAGCTTTGAAATAGATGAGAAATTCTGGACAGGGATTGTGCACCAATGCTGTATGTTAGTTATCTGTAACGTATGGAATTCCAGGAAATGGCATTTGTTTGTGGACCTTAACTAATGTATATTAATTAATACACTTTTGAGAAAATGTCTACTATTCACTGTCTGGTGTAGTCCAGTATTAGGAACATGTTAACTAGCACTCAGTCTGCAGAAGTTCTTTTGATTAAACTAGAGGTTGAAGTAATCTCTTACAAAAGGTTATTGCCTTCAAAATTAACTTAGAATTTAGTCCCTATTATATGAGGACTTGTTGAGATTTAATCCGTGATTTGGGTGTTATGTATGCTTTTGTCTGTGGAAAATGGTGTGGAACACCTAATTCACTTAAATGTTCCAAAAGTAACACTCTGTCATCTTTCAGGACAACAGGAGAAGTGGCGTCTGGAGTTGTAAATAAAGTGTTCAATCAGCCAAAAGCCAGAGCAAAAGAACTCGGTCTAGATATATGTCTAATGTATATAGAAATTGAGAAAGGGGAGGCAGTACAAGAAGAATTACTAAAGGGTCTGGACAACAAAAACCCAAAAATCATAGTAGCATGTATAGAGACACTGAGGAAAGCACTAAGGTAAGCTTTTAAGTTTTAGTTCATGGTTTTTGTTGTTTGATGGTTTGTTTTTGTTTTTTTTTTTTTCCCCTCACCCCAGCAGTATGTAGGATCTAATTTATTGCTTAAGTCTTTACTATGCCCATGTTATTGTGGAATAGGATGTGTCTTTACTGAACTGATATTTTCTGACAACAACAGTTGAGAGCATCATGGGATTTGTTAGATGTGAGGGATGTCTTTGTTGTACAAGCCTCATATGGATCACTTTCGTTCACGGCAACCGTTTACCAAACTTCCATTTTCACAATAGACATCTGAAGGAAGGGCAGGATTAATGTGTCTTGCTCCAGACTGTGGAGTTGCTCTTCTGAATAGCTGAAATAAATTTATTGATGGGAAAACTAAAATGTAGTATTTTTTTAAAAAATCTTTTTTTAAGAAAACACTGTTTTCCTCACTGATGTAGGCATCTTTAATTGGGTACACAGTGTGTGTTTTTGGAAAAAAAGAAAAAAGTTCATTGTGCAGTAAGTTTCCATTGTCCATACAGTAATTTCTTTATTAAAAGAAAAGCTGATAACGCTCCCTAAAAATCAAATCCAATTTAAGATGTGCTAGTTGGTTTCGAGATTAGATGTGGAACATCTTTGTTCCAGTTCAAGTATGTTTGTCGCCTTTGAGTTGAGTGAAAAATACTCGGGTTTTATCAAATTCTTGGACAGCAAATTATTTATACACTATTAGATTTTTTTTTTCTAAAAAAGGAAACAGATAATTTTAGTATTTATGGACAGAACACTTTTTTCCTGAATCGAGTAGTTCATGTGAAAACTATATAATATAGATGGAGAGCGTCTTATGCTAGGTGTTTTTTAGGGAACTTCCTAGGGTGTGTGTGTAGATGGTTCTTGTTAAACTAATTGTTTCAGGCTTTTGTAATAGAAGTCAAAATAAAGCTTTGGGCTTAGCATGTTACGCTTCTACTGAGTGAAACTACTGTCCCACATTTAAGAATACATTTTAGCTATTTTAAATTTTCTTACCTAATCAAATGTCCTTTTAACAGTACAGTGTGATTAGAAGCCTGCATAAGCTTCCTCAATATGTTTCAACCAACCATGGCTGTAAAATATCTCATCTGCCTATTTTTAATTTATATGCAGTATTTTATTATCTTTGAGATGGCAAGATCAAATTCTTTCCTGGAGCCCCATTGACTTAACCTTTGTCTTCTGCTTCTGAGCTGTGTTGCTGTGTAAATTTCTCTTGTGCTTTGATAGGGTTTCTGCATTGAAAGACAAATTTTGTTACATTGTACCTAGGTGGGTAGCTCCAGTGCATAACTTAGTTTATGGTGTGTTTTATCTTGTGCTAAGGTTTCTGTTCTTTCTTGTGTCGTTACATTAATTGGATAATATTATGTGGGTTAGATAAGAATAACAGAATTTGCATAGGCACTTTCCCTAATATGCTCTCTCTTTTTTGAGGCATCGTAGAAAAATAAATATCTTGGGCAACTAATTTGTTTATATTCTGCATTTAAGTTGTGTTGTTTCTGAGACTGGAGCCTTCTTTGCAGATTTTAATACTTAGTATTTCTTGAAGTGCTCTTGGCAATAAAATGTTTAGCACTAGAGTTTTTTGGAAAGTAAGATGTGTAAGTTTTAGTTCTCGAGCAGCCATTTTTACTAGCTTTTTCCTGTGGTACTTAGTTGGAGGAAAGCAGAAGAAAAAGTGTGATTGGTGGAAAGGTTAGTTCAGAATTCTCAAGGGAAAGAAATGCCTCTAAACCCCAAAAAATTTATAGCTTCAGAGGTGATTTAGATATGATGCTTTAAGTACTGTAGCACTTAATTACTATGAGTATGAAGAGAAAGTTCATACGTTCTCATTCAGCAGTGATTGAAAAAGGTAGTTTAGTGTATTAACTTCAACAACATGCAGAATCTGCTGACAGGGAAAGGTGATTGGCTGGGGAAACTTGTTTTGTATGTTCTTTCAGCAGCACGTATTTCAACACATGTGTGTTTTGTGTTTTCTGTGAAGATGACCCAGGCTCACTATAATTATCTGGTCCAACAAGTGGAAAAGTGACTAATGCTTTTACTGCAGTTTGCCTCCAAGGATAGACAAAGGAGATTCTATTTTGA
>Ga0065711_1010072_pt1 | contig 10874 bp, 6 predicted proteins | sample Hoacrofraction12_FD_59098 | JGI IMG/M metagenome (GOLD analysis project Ga0065711, IMG submission 59098) | Hoatzin crop microbial communities from Cojedes, Venezuela - Epithelial fraction 12 v2 (version 2) | ecosystem: Host-associated > Birds > Digestive system > Esophagus > Crop | place... | reverse complement strand
GACCTCTGTGGGTCATCTAGTCCAACCCCCCTGCCGAAGCAGGGTCACCTACAGTACGCTGCACAGGATCTTGTCCAGGCGGGTCTTGAATATCTCCAGAGAAGGAGACTGGAAACTGGAAACACAAGGAGTCAACAGGACATGTGAAATAGTCTATCCATTCAGGGTCCTGTCCAACTGGCATGCTGAAACAGGAGTAGATGACCACAGGGAACCTTCTGGCCAGCTGGGGAAGTGTTTAATGAGTTTAGGTGTTTATACAGCTGGGCAGTCCCAGACAGTAAAACGGCATCATCGCTGACTTGAGATTAATGTTGGTTTAGGATTTTATGTGAATTTTCATGTCTAAATCTTAATTTAGATGGATCCTTCCCATGAGTAGCACTTATGTGGGACTACTCTTTCACAGTAGATTTTAACAAATAATGGTGGAAAGGGTCTTAGCGGCATTTTAACTTTAAATCTCAATCTCTGACTGTCACTTAGTTTATCATTTAAATTTAATGGGATATTTGCCTACTGAATAGAAGACAATAAAATATTTCACAAAAAATAGCCTGCCTCCATATTACTAATAAGTAGAAAATAGGCACAACTCGTAATGTGTTCAATTATTTCTGTACCATCTTCACAAATAAATGAATGAAACTTCTACTTACACTCACAAGAGAACAACTCCAAGCCCCTCTGAACTGGCAAAGCTGTATAAGCAATGTTAGTGGAAGCGAAATTTGGGACTTGTGAATTCAGTTGTGTTTCTTTAGACCACAGCTTTCAGGGAAAGCAAGGGCTTGAGGAAAACTGCTTGATAACTGGCAGCTCCCAGAGGATGCATTATATCTTTCCCACTTACTGCTACCTGATATAACTTGACAGCATCAACACTGCTGACGGGTGTAAAAAGAGGGTTGCTATATGCGTCCCGGAACAGGAATTGTCACTGATTCAGCCTTGAAAAGGAAACCTGCAGGAGCTGTCCTTTCCCCGCAGACTTCTGTAGGAGACGATTCTGGGTCTCCCTTTCCCTTTTTCACTGACTTACAGAGAAAATGAGAGCATTTGCCCCTGTGTAATTGTGATTATTGTATTGTATTGTATTGTATATAGGCTATTGTATAGGCTGATTCTGGTGACACAGCTTTGGTTTAACATGCTGAAAACATATTTTCCTTCCATAAGAACTCGCATACAGAGAGGAGAGTAATTTGCTTATTATCCACACATTAGGTCTGGGAATAGTTCCATGAATCATTTTTTTTTCTTTTACCCCGATGAATTTAAGTAAGTTAATGTTGTTTCTTCATGACTCTCAGAGGTATTTTACTAGATTTTCTAAAATGATTAGTTGCAAAATTAAAAGAACACAGAATTACCAACAGTACAGATGACTTCTGTTGCTGTTTGTTGTGTCATTAGGCCTTGGGAATATTTGTTGTAATGTATTAGCACCTGTTTTTGTATTCTCCAAAGATAAGTCTTGGGTATATCTTTTTGCTTACAGTGACAGTGGCAATAAAATTTTCAAATCCTCTTAAGCTATACAATGCATAGGGAAAGTTAGAGAAATAGAGTCTGAATTACAGTGGCTCTCGAGAAAAAAAAGGTTGTTTTTTCATCATAGATGAAAGGGCATTTTGTTAACAAATTTTTCCTGAAGTCCCATTTAAATTATTCAGATTGGCTCTTCTATTGAAATATCGTCAAATATTTGATAACTAACAGTCTGCTTTCAGAATGTACGGAGCATAGCCTTCAGAAAGTATGCCCCAAATCATTAAAGAATGATTTTCGCTTATTACACCATCAAATGTTTCTTCTGTTCAGCAATCATTGCATAGCTAGAAATCACAGAATCACAGAAAAGGCCATGCTGGTAGGGACATCATCTGGTCCAACTCTGTGGCTAAAGCAGGGCCTTAGACTAGGTTATCCAAGGACCTCCAGATCAAGTCTTGAATATTTCCAGTAAGGGCGATTACGTCACTTCTCAGGGTGACCCCTTTCAGCATTTAATTTTTCTCATGTCAATGTTTGGGGTTTTTTTTGTATATCCAGATGGAATTTCCTCCAAAGCAAGACATGTCCCTTACCTCTTATCCTGTCACTGTGCATCTTTTGAAGGGAGCACCTCTACCTTTTCTATAACGAACTTTCAGGTATAGGAAGACAGTAATTAGATGCCCCCAAGCCTTCCTTTCTCTAGGCTGAACAAAACCAAATTCCTTCAACCTTTCTTCATCAGGTTCTTCAGCCTCTAATCATTTTCATGGCCCTTCTCTGGACACTCTCCAATTTCCTAATGTCTCTTTTGGCCTATAGAGGGGTTAAATCTGGACACAGTATTCCAGGTGTTGGCTAAACGGTGCAGGGTAGAGGTGGTATAATTGCATCCCAATGCAAACCAATCCAAAAGAAACAGGTCTTTCAGAAAACTAATGCTAGATGTTGGTTTCTTGCTAAAATTCATTGGATTCAATGTTTTCCCTGTGATTTTTAAGTAGATATATTACTAGAACTACTGTATGTATGTATTTGGCTGGGTTTCATTACTTTCAGTGTAATTGATAGACCCGTTCAGATCCCCTCATCCTGTCATTTATCACTTCCTTCCACTGGTGTTCCTTGACCAACTGTTTCATATTTTTACTTACATTTCAGATGCTAATGTAGGGTTTTTTTAAGAAAGGATTTATTGGTTGCTACAAGCCTTTTGGGCTTGTCTGCATTTGTCCACTGATTACATTGCAGTGTTTCAGAGAAAGGTAAAAACAATTTGCATTTCTGCACAAACTTTCAGCCAGGAGTCTTAAGGCATTTTACAAAAAACCCACCCAGCAGTTTCTCATCCATGCCCATGAGATAGGCAACAATTTGTGTCACAAGTGAGAAAGCTGAAGTAGTGGGAGAATACGATTTGGAACAAAAGGAGGAATAGTTTAGTGTTTCATCTGATTTATCAGATCTCTTGCTACATACACTGAGGGACAACACGTAGCTGTGCTGTCTCCCTTACAGCCTTCTCTAGTCATCCCACAGAATCACAGAATGACAGAATCACAGAACGTTTGGGTTTGGAAGGGACCTCTGTGGGTCATCTAGTCCAACCCCCCTGCCGAAGAACGGTCACCTACAGCAGGCTGCACAGGACCTTGTCCAGCCTGGTCTTGAATATCTCCAGAGGAGGAGACTCCACAACCTCCCTGGGCAGCCTGTTCCAGTGCTCTGTCTCCCTCAGAGGGAACAAGTTCTTCCTCATCTTCAGGTGGAATTTCCTCTGCTTCAGTTTGTGCCTGTTGCCCCTTGTCCTGTCGCTGGGCACCACTTAAAAGAGGCTGACCCCATCCTCATGACACCCACCCTTGAGATATTTATAAGCATTTATTAGGTCGCCTTTCTGCCTTCTCTTCTTCAGGCTAAACAAGCCCAGCTCCCTCAGCCTTTCCTTATAAGAGAGATGCTCCAGTCCCCTCATCATCCTCGTAGCCCTCCGCTGGACCCTCTACAGTAGCTCCTCATCTTTCTTGAACTGGGGAGCCCAGAAATGGATGCAGTACTCCAGATGGGGCCTCACTAGGACAGTGTAGAGGGGAAGGAGAACCTCCCTCGTCCTGCTGGCCACACTCCTCCTGATGCATCCCAGGATCCCATTGGCTTTCTTGGCAGCCAGGGCACACTGCTGGATCATGGTCAACCTGTCGTCCACCAATGTAGCCTGTCCTCATGTTGATGCTGGGTCCATCCTGCAGTTCAGGACTCTGCTACCACCCTGGAGTGAAGCCCAGCCACCCCATCACAGGCAGAGCAATCAGAATGGGAGTAGTGCAGTCAAGGAAGGAAGATTAACCTCTGCTAGCCCTCCCCAGCCTTCCAACCTCTGCAATGTCCTCCTGCTTTCTCTCCCACTTCGTTCAGTTTCTTCCAAATTTCCTGCTGCCAGCCTATCTCTGCTCCACGAGACAGCCTGGAGCTGGGCAAGGTGGAGCTTGCAGACCATCCCATCACATGGTGAGAACAAGCAAATTAGCAACTGCAAGATGGTAAAAGGAACCATATTCATACATAAACGATATAGGGCCATGAAGTTCTAAGCACTCTCTTTATAGCCCAGATGTTTACACTGAATGAAAGGTGTTGCATACCCCTAACCATCTGTAAATACAGTAAAAGAAAATCTTGGCTATTTAAAGCCATTTCTTAGCTTCTTCCCAGGAAGGCTGCAGAACATTTCCAAGGTTTGTATATTACATATTAAGTCTTGGGGTTTTGTTCAATTAACACATTAAAATAATAGAAGCCGCATTTTAAAAACTAAAGTGTGCATTAGCCACTGTCATGAGAAAGTCTTAATTTTTCAAAGGTACACAGCATTCATAGCCTATGTCAGGGCCAGATTTCAAATGTCAGGAGGTGTAGTGACATATCTAGCAATATCTTACCTCACTCTACTGAGGTCTTCAAAAATCTTTTCTTCTAAATTTGGGTGCTGAGATCTTGTGAAATTTAGGGCTTACATACCCCTTCAGGAAAATGCTCAATATAGGCATGACAGTTAGCTAGTTAAATGACCCAAAATTAAAAACTACTTTTCTCCTCTTTAGAATGTATAAAACTACTTGAAAGTTCTTGAAAGTATGGGCATACTTAAAAATGATTGCTTTGCCCCACAGTCACCATTTCATGTGGATTATCAGCATGCTACTTTAATTTGTGGACTCCAAGGAGGGAGAAAAATTAGGTGCTGTTAATTAAATATTGTATAGAGAAAACCAACCACCATGAAAATAGATATTCAGAGCTATTCACAGCAAAATTTTCTTTCACAAAGGCTATGCTCTGGCCAGATACCGAGTAGTTTCACCGTTTATGCTTGTAACCATAGATGTATACACAGTTCTTGAAGCTTTGTACCTGCATTGATCTTTGCACTGAGACTGATACTCTCAGACAAACCTTTAAATTATTTATCTCTTTTGATTAATACAATAATCTTGGATGGACTCAGATCACTTTCTTCACATAAAAGATGATATTGAATATTACTTCTATAGCTGCATTATAACAAATTTCTACTGGTAAACAATTTACTGGGAAAAAAACATGGTTTGCTTCTCTTCATGGAATGTTTGCAGTCAGATGACAGTGTTTATGAGTTTGTTCATACTTGATACAGTTCGGTGAACAGATTTTGTGATCACTGTGTAGCTCTGTATTGTTTGCCAACTAATGACAGGAGGTGTTCAGGCAATTACATGAAATTCACTGTTTCATTTTTATGGCAGGTCAGCTGCGTATCCTAGTATTGTTGCCTTTTCATCACTAAGCTCATTAAGTAATTAGCCTAATCTTTATTTAGCCTGCATCCATCTCCAGAGGAAGCTAAGGGCTTCTCAGGACAGCAAGATTCAGTTCTGCCACACTGTGAAGGGGATGGGACTGGTGGACATGCAAGCTGCTCCAACCGTGGGATGGAAAAAAAACTGTAGATAACAATGGGACCAAGACAAAAAGCCAGTAAGAAAAACCTTGCAAAATTCTATTTGCTGTTCTGGCTACTGTAGATGGAGGGGTTAATGTGTCTGTGTGAGGGACCACAAGCATTACACCTTACAGCTATAATCCTTATGCTTCAGATCTTGATCCTTCTCTTCCTCAGCACCAAGTAGCGTGAGATCTACAGCTACGGAGACTGGACCGTGGTGAGGAATGTGGCAGGTGAAGAGGCCAAAACCTGGCACTGTAGCAAAATTGAATGTCAAGAGCAGGGACAACTTGGTACTAGGGACAAGAGATATGCTTGTTGGTGCAGCCTCCTTGCTCTGGGATCCACTAACCTTTTACAGAAGCTTTCAGTGAGGGCTGAATAAACGAAGACAGGCAGAAGTGACATGTAGAAGTACATTTGTCATGGGAGCAGATGGGAAACAGGCTCAGCATGACTTACTGTGTGTAAATGTATTAGTTTCCCCCTTTCATCTAAGTTGTTCTTGTTTTCTGCACAGATGTAGTATTTGTGAACGCCCTATTTCCTATGCGTACTCCAGGAAAGGATCAATTTGTATGGGAGTTTGGAAAGGTTCAGAGTCTACCCTGAGCAAAGAGGATGCTGTGCTTGTGGCACAGCGTAACCCTGCAGGCTGTGGCTTGGTGTTACAGCGAATCCGTCTGGACCAAACTCCCTGCTGCAGGATGAGGTAAAACACTGATGCTCTGTAAGCCTAGGCAGCTGATTTGGTCCTATTCAGAAAATTTGAGCGGTTGTGTGTTGGTATGTCACCCTCTGCACCTGAGTCCCAACTTTATGCCAGATCAAACATCATCTGTCCTCCTACAGCAGGCATAAAGCCAGCAACAACACTAACAGAAGTAGAAAGTCTGTAGCACAAGCACTAGCTGGATAGCTGGAAAGGTGAGTGTTTATCCTCTCTTGATTCGTAATCAAATTCCCATGCTGGTGATGCAGATGTCATGGGATTCTGACTTTTCTGGCTTTTTGTTTTCCCTCTTGGATTTAGTTTTCACCACACAGACAACGTGTGCTTGATGACTGTATCAGGTGTATTAGATGGCTGAAGTAGATTTATAGGGGGGCTATACATGCACTAACATTAAATATTACTGAAAATGCTGTTGATACAAAACATCCTGTGAGCTCACTGTATCAGGTGCATTGACATGCATTTACAAGCATGTAGTCAGTTAATAAAAATCAGAGGTGTAGACACCAAATAATTGTGCTTGGGTGTATTAGATTACATCTTTCTTTCCTTCTTTCTTTCCTTCCTTCCTTCCTTCCCATCTGCCTGCCTTCCTTCCCTTTTCTTTCCTTCTTTCTTTCTTTCTTTCTTTCTTTCCTTCTTCCCTTCTTTCTGTCTGTCTGTCTTTCTGTCTTTCTTGCTTTCCTTGCCTCTCAAGTTTTATTGGGATACCTGAATCATAGCAGTCCAAACAGTGGGAGTTAACTGAAGGAAGTATTGCCCACATATCTGATCATAGCATTTTGGTAGCAGCGCCCCAGCTGAAGAGTTAAGCTTGCAAAGCTGCATCTGTAAGAAATCTGCAAGCAGTACATACTAGAAGACAGCAAAGATGCCAAGAAGAATAGTCCATTTTCTAATGAAGGCATGCTCTTTGTGAACAGGATTTTCTGCTCTTTGACCAGCTCTGCTTCTCATCCTGTTTTTATCTAGATGTTCCTTTTTTAGTCTATCTTTGACTTACACAAAGGGAGCAGAATTATGCCTAGAGGACACATTTGTTTTTCTAATTCCCAATATGCAGCCACGTTTGCACTTGACTTTCCACTGTGCTTTTATGCATTTAATTGTACAATGAAATTCAATACTTTGGGTTTGTTTGAAATCATAAAATAACTCTCATCAATGAGTCTTTTTGCTTTGCTTCAGTCACAGCATGTGTATGATTTAAAAGTTGCACCACCCACGTTGTCCAAAATTTTGCTATGCACAGATGCTCGGTAAATTGCATACCTCCATCTGTGGCAATATAATTATCTGGAAGAAGGTTTGAGTTTGGATTTAATGCATTGTATTCTGATTCAGCTTGAAAGTGTTTTCATTTCTCTGAATTATGGGGGTGGGGGTTCTGCCACTGAATGTACTCTGCTCTTAAATTTAAAATATTTCTCAGTTTAAGCTCAGAAAGAAATTGAACCCAGTTTAATTAGCAAGAACTACAGTGCCCAGATCTCTTAAGCATTCAGTAATTCTTCAAAGATTTAGTGCATTCATATGCATGTGTAACAGCTGTGTTCTTTTTTCACATGGAATAAGCTTTTGAAATTGACACAAGTACAGTAAATATCTGATAAATATATTTCTAGAAAGTAAATGGGTGAGTGTTTGCCATAACAACTATGACTCTTAGATTTTCAGTAACAATTTTTCTTGTAACAACCACTGAGAAAAGAAATTGGGTAAAAAGCCTGCAGAATTGTTATTTTAGCAAGACAGGGGACAAAAGGACTGTTATTTACCCAAACTGAGCAAAAGCAATAGAAAGAAAATTCAGACGTCCTGTTCCACAACATTATTTTAGCCACTCAAATAATACTCATAAAAGAAAACATAATAAATAGTATTTTCAAGAAAAATCTTCACAAGAAACTCTTATTGTAGTTGCTTATTAGGTTAGGTGTAGTGTGCTGTAATAAAGTAATGTCTTTCTAAACATAGTAATATTGACATTTTTACTCCTCATTTTTCTTGTTCTTATTCCCTAAACAAATAGATGTATATTTTTAAAAATCCCGTAAATTTGTGCCCCTGTTTGAACCATACTAAAGGCATAATCAAAACTGGCATTTGACTGTTGAAAAAAAACATTCTCCTTATAGAGAAACCTGCAAATTCTGATACCTACCTGATCCCTATCAAAGCAGCATGCACTGCATTTATCATCCAGGAAAACTTTCAAGTCAGACTGTGCTCTTTATAAGGTTGCTCACACTTGGTGCTATCTTTGCCCAGGCATAAACACGCAGTCAATCTTTCTTCAACAGATGAGAGGGGTAAAAAATCAGGTCAGTTAACAGAAGGTGAAACTCATTGTGGGGAACACTGCGATATGCAGTCAACCACTGTAGAAGTTTGCAAAGCTTCTGCAAAGAAAAGCCAGAATGAGGGTTCATGTTATCTGCTGGAGTTCTTCAAAACTGAATTTACTAGGCATAGAAAAACTTAAAAATTTGAAATATCAATCTGTGCATCTGATCATAAAACTAACCCCTTAAGAAGAAATACCCCCTGAGTTGAGGACAGTTTTCAAAATGCTGTTCTGAAACAAGGCGAAAACCCCACCAACAGCTCTAAATGTGACATCTGCTTCAAGTTCCTCTGAACTTCAGGGAGTCTGTTAGTGAAGTCATTGCGATGCTCCAGCTTCTCCTGTGTGGCATTCCCACCAATCTCTGTGGCGCGCTTCTCAGCTTTCCTGTGGTGAAGCATTCTGCGTAAGCTTCGTGAAGACACCTCTCTCGTTCTGCTCAAAGCCAGAGCCCACAGCCTGGCATTAGGATACTCCAGCCTGACAACTTTCTTTGCAGTCGAATCTACTGTCACCTTCCTTGTAACCAATTCCTTATTCTTACCATTCCTGCATTCATCCTCGCTTTCCTTAGATGCCTCAGAAGCAAAAGGATAAATTTCTTGTAAAAAAAAAAAAAAAATTACTACCTTGTTGGGTGAAATATCTCTCAGATTTCTGTCTCCAGTTCCTATAACTAGGTAAGATAATTTCACATTTTCTGCTTCTTTTATCCTTGCCTTTCCTTACTTTTTACTATCTGCTCTCAGAAATTAATAGAATAAGAGCTTAGTTCTCATGCATAAAGGCATTTTCAAAATCACAGAAACATAGAATCACAGAATGGTAGGGGTTGGAAGGGACCTCTGTGGGTCATCTAGTCCAACCCCCCTGCCAAAGAACGGTCACCTACAGCAGGCTGCACAGGACCTTGTCCAGGCTGGTCTTGAATATCTCCAGAGAAGGAGACTCCACAGCCTCCCTGGGCAGCCTGTTCCAGTGCTCCNTCACCCTCAGAGGGAAGAACTTCTTCCTCGTGTTCTGACAAAAGTTCCTCTGCTTCGGTTTGTGCCCGTTGCCCCTTGTCCTGTCGCTGGGCACCACTGAAGAGTCTGGCCCCATCCTCTTGACACCCACCCTTGAGATATTTATAAGCATTTATTAGGTCGCCTTTCTGCCTTCTCTTCTTCAGGCTAAACAAGCCCAGCTCCCTCAGCCTCTCCTCATAGGAGAGATGCTCCAGTCCCCTCACCATCCTCGTAGCCCTCCGCTGGACCCTCTACAGTAGCTCCTCATCTTTCTTGAACTGGGGAGCCCAGAAATGGATGCAGTACTCCACATGGGGCCTCACTAGGGCAGTGTAGAGGGAAAGGAGAACCTCCCTCGACCTGCTGGCCATACTTCTCCTAATGCACCCCAGGATCCCATTAGCTTTCTTGGCAGCCAGGGCACACTGCTNGCTCATGGTTAACCTGTCAACCACCAGGACACCCAGGTCCCTCTACACAGAGCTGCTCTCCAGCAGGTCCACCCCAAGCCTGTACTGGTGCATGGGGTTGTTCCTCCCCAGGTGCAGGACCCTGCATTTGCCTTTGTTGAACCTCATCAGGTTCCTTTCTGCCCAACTTTCCAGCCTCTCCAGGTCACGCTGAATGGCAGCACAGCCTTCTGCTGTATCTACTACTCCTCCCAGTTTGGTGTCATCAGCAAACTTGCTGGGGGTACATTCTAACTCTTCATCCAGGTCATTGATGATGAAGTTGAACAGGACTGGGCCCAGTACTGACCCCTGAGGGACACTACTATTTACAGGCCTCCAACTAGACTCAGAGCCACTGATGACAACCCTCTGAGTTCTGCCATTCAGCCAGTTCTCAATCCACCTCAGCGACCACTCATCCAGCCCACACTTCCTGAGCTTCCCTAGGAGGGTGTTATGGGAGACCGTCTCGAAAGCCTTGCTGAAGTCTAGGTAAAAAACATCCACGGCTCTCCCTTCATCTACCCAGCCAGTCATGTCATCATAGAAAGCCATGAGATTGGTCAGGCATGATTTCCCCTTGATGAATCCATGCTGATTACTCCTGATAACCTTCTTTTCCTCCACTTGCTTGATGATGGTCTCCAGGATAAGGTGCTCCATCACCTTTCCCGGGATGGAGGTGAGGCTGACCGGCCTGTAGTTCCCTGGGTCCTTCTTCTTGCCCTTTTTGAAGACTGGAGTGACATTGGCCTTTCTCCAGTCCTCGGGCACTTCTCCTGTCCTCCAGGACCTCTCAAAGATGATGGAGAGTGGCTCAGCAATGACATCCGCCAGCTCCCTCAGCACTCGT
>Ga0065711_1050363_pt1 | contig 10875 bp, 6 predicted proteins | sample Hoacrofraction12_FD_59098 | JGI IMG/M metagenome (GOLD analysis project Ga0065711, IMG submission 59098) | Hoatzin crop microbial communities from Cojedes, Venezuela - Epithelial fraction 12 v2 (version 2) | ecosystem: Host-associated > Birds > Digestive system > Esophagus > Crop | place... | reverse complement strand
TTTTTTTTTTTTTTTTTTTTTTTTTTTGCAAGCTTGCTGAAACCGGATTGATGCTTTCCTCATCTCCAGAAAATATGTACGTCTGCCATTTATAGTGACTCTTACTTCTGGCTTTTGTGGAACATAGTGTTCCTCACTAGAATAAAGTATGGAGTTATCAGTGAATACCTGAAGGGGAGGAGTAAAGAAGATGGAGCCAGGCTCTTAGTGGTACCCATGACAGGACAAGAGGCAGCAGGCACAAACTAAAATACAATAAAGGAAATTGCATTTAAACATGAGAAAACACTTTTTTCACTCTGAGGGTGACCAAACAATGGCACAGGTTGCCCAGAGAGGTTGTGGAGTCCTTGAAGATGTTCAGAAGCCAACTGGGACTAGACAGGTTGGACTAGACAGTCTCCAGAGGTGCCTCCCAGCCTCGGCTGTTCCGTTATTCTGTAACTAGGGGTCTTCAAACAGCAGACCAAGCAGGTCTCTCAACTCTAGGCAAGGTATTTTTTTCTGCACGAGTTCTGCTATCCAGAATTTCTTCACATTTTATACCTATCCTTAGATATGAATGTGCACCTACCTATTTCGGCCTGCTTGGAAGCTAGGACAAACTGGAGAATACGGGATAGAAAAGGGAGAAGAGTAAGAGTATTTTTATATTTTTCTTAAATATACAATTTCGTACAGGTCACACTGGTTTTCTATGCTTTATGCACTTATTGGGATACTTTTCCCTTCCACAACAATATGCTATGTCTGTATAATAAAAAATGCTAGGTAAAATTGCTTTAAAGAAAGCTTTATTTTTCTTTTTCTTTTTGTTGGGCACTACTTATACATAATTACATCTTTGTTATGGTCCACATTATGTCTAAGTGGGTGCAAATCACCAAGAGGGAGATCTGCATGAGATAGAGGAGACCAAAAGGCTCTGGGTCAGAAGAGGGAGGTGCACCCTCAGCTAGTACTCTCCTTTCTTGAAAACATAGCTCAAAATTAAGTAGTAAGCATTGAAGAAACAGCCTGAGCTGAGAACTCTCTACAGGCACTTTGTATTTATGCAAATACCTTTTGGAGTCCTACATATGCATAGTAACTGCTCTGCTGGTATTTGGCCCTGTTTTTACAGCCGACGGTAGTTGTGTAGGTCTGACAGCACTGCTGAAAACTAGGCAACTGGATAAGGCAGAGTACTAAAATTACATTTAGTCTCTTGGAAGATACAAGTGAAGCACAAGGTGACCCCCAGGAGCGGTACTGGAGGAAGCTGTCCATGAGCGTCCTTTGTATCATGAATTGGATAACTGTGGGGGGAAAAAGGGATACTTGCAAAGCTCCTCCTCATGTCCCTTCAAAGCCATTAATCTTGCCTTATAGCATTAGCATGGTTTCTTTCTCCTTTTCAGTCCCCATTAAAGTCAGTTTTCCCCTTGTTTAAATGATCGCCATCATTAGTATTATAATGTTTTGGGTTGAAGACTTGTCTTTGTTTCCATCTTGGTTAAGATAAGTGACAAAGCATGCAGACCTGACGTTTTATATTTGAAGTTGCAGAAACCGTTATCTTTGTTCCCGTAAGCAGTTGGATTTTTACTATTTAAATACTTGGCAATGCAGTGTTTTCTTTTCTGATGCTCTGTGTTCAAATACGCTGTGGGATTTACTTTTTCCTGCTTATTCACAGGTCTTGACATAACATCTTAGAAATGTTACTTAGATGTTTCTAAGACATTGAAGCACTTGCAAAAACAATAATAATAAAAAAATCTGTTTCGAAGGTGAAAAAACCAATCTCTGTTTGAGAGCTTGCTTAGTTCCGTGCTTAGAACATCAGCTTCAATCACAGCCACTAGGAAGTTCTGAACATTTTTTGGGTTGTTGAATTTTCAGAAATTGATCAAATAAATCCTTTAATCCGTATGAACTGTACCATTTTTTTCCCTGCTTGTTTCATCTTAATGTAGCAGTTAGGCATTTTACACTTGAATAGGTTACTTTCTTTGGTCTATGCAACCGTCTTTTGGAAATCCTTTAGAGGTAACCTGTAGTAATGGAGAAGTTGTCTTGTCAGGTATCACGAACATGCATGAAGAAGGGATGGGTTCATACTGACAGCTTGAGTATCCCTTTGCTGCTCTTGTTCCCCTTCCTACACGTGTGTTTTAAAACCGGCCCTTCCTCTGTCTGTCCTCCACCCCTTTTCTTCCCAAGTCTATAATGCTCATATGTGCTGTGAATTTCAGTTTCAAGAACTATTTGGCCACCTGAAGCAAGAAGAAGTCTTGTTCCGTGTTTTGAGGTGTAAAACTTGCTTTTCATTTTCTTTTTGTGATGTATCTGGAAATGTCACAAACATTTGAAGTGAAATTCTTCAATAAAAGTAAGACCTGCCTGTAAATCAAGCTGCCCTGCAAGTCTGAGACAGGCTTCGTGCTGCCAGCAGCGAGTGGTAGGTTGTCACCAGTGTGACACTCACTTTCTCGTGTGGTCCTGCCCTTCCAAACTCTCCAGGGAAGAGGTGATGGAATTGGCAGGAGGAGTTCTCTTGAGCTACCTGATGTATATACATGGCGTTCCCAATGGGAGAATTTACTAGTTTTAGGGACTTGATCTCAGATCTTCAAAATGGTTTTGGCAATTTGCTGCTTCTGAAAGCAACATGTACAGGGTTGCAAGTTTCCTGCTTTTTCTCACAGCTGGAAAGGAGTTTTCATGAAGTGTGAAGGTGTTGGGTGAGCTGCTTTTGTATGACGTTTTCTTCCTGAAACCTGCTGGCTGGAGGATCCCGAAACACCAAGCCCAGTAGTGTTGGAATGGCAATTGCAAGTTGCACAAAGGCAGATCCGCACCAGGTGCTTTTGAGCAGAACACTGGGATAGAGGTGTGACTTCCTGAGATGGTCATAATAGCTTGAGGTCATTACAATGTTTGGCAGCTTTCAGCCAGAGGTACCAACCAAAGCATGACCCTGTACCTTGTGCCACTGTATTAGCACTCTTGCTCTGCTACGGAAAAAACTGGAAGCTTTGTATGTTTTTATAAAGAGGACAGAAGCCCAGCTACAGTGATGCTTATGGGGACCCCGTCTGTGTTTCGTCTTAAAAATGGAGTTATCGAATTTAGAAAATAAACTGCTAATACTGAGGCTGATGAGGTTAACTTTTACTACTGGATCATTTCAGTTTTTTGCACTTGTGAGAGAAGTCAGATGGCCCAGTTACAAATACAAAACTGATACAGTCTCAAAAAATAATTGAATTTTTCTCTCTCAAAGAGCAAAACCATACTAGGTGTAATTCTGTTTCAGTCCCGGTTGTATCTAGCATGATTTTAGAATAGTTTTGGAGTCCAGGGGGATTTCCTGAACATCCCTATTTCCCATGAGCTGTCACTTGAGGTGATTTGTAGTTCTTTAAATGTACTCTCCCTTGAAAGTAAGTCCTTAAATAGTCTGCAGAAGTTTTGAATGCTGGAGTTGTCTCTGATACAGTTAGATTACAACCTTTATTTCTGTATAGTGATTTTTGTCTGTGTAATTTTTAAGTACATAAAACCAGGGTTAACATTAGTTGCTCTTTAAGTTGCCCTCTGCTCAGCTGGAATCTTGAATTTTGGGGTCTTTTAAACCCCTTTAGTGTCCCCAATATTTCTAATCAATAAAGGTCACTTTCTTGTGTAGCTAGTGTAATTGCTATTAAGTTAGTCTACTGAGAGCCTTATGTCTTAAGGAGCTGTTACGATGATCTTTCCAGACAAAGTAGCACTTATACCAGCTTCACAATTTCTCCCTAAGGTAAAAATTCTGCAATTCACTTGAATAAGAAAATGTCTTTCTCTTCCTGCCTTAAACCTGTTAATCTTTTAAAATAATCATGAAAAATGGACAATAAAAAAAGCAGTCATCAACTACAGTATTAGTGGAATAAAAACTGATCAGTCCTTCCTACCCGTGCTTTATTTCTCCCAGGGTCCCTGCAAGCAGGGGAAGCCTGTATCTTGAAGATTTTCCTGGTGTAGCGTGTCTAACATGCAGCCTTCCCTGTCTGCCCACACTGTGAAGTCTCCCATCCGTGTGTCTCATCCTGCTACTGAAGTACTGCACTGTCACTTTTCTAGCCTGGATGAAAGCAGCCTTGTCCCACTTATATCAGTGCTGAATATTGCTTGAAAGAGCATTTCCCAAGCCTGTGGCTTTGATTGTATCAGCCGTCTTTACATCTTTTTGTTGGTTCTTTCTTCTCTGTTGTACCCAGTACTGAAACTCTTGATAAGATATCCTAGCATTATCTGTCATCTCTCATTTATTATCAAAATGTTGTTTTCCCGTCTCCGTAATGCCATCCTAAGTCACCTTGTCATTACGTTTTCAGACAGTTATCTCTGTTTTATTTTACATCCTTTCCACCTGGGAAGAGCTAATACTGTTAAATCAATTCAGTGTGCTCCACTGTGTTATGGTCGTCTTTTAATTTATCTTGTATCACCAAGCAATCTTGCAAAATGGGTATTAGTAACTTTTCAATTAAGACCTAGGAAAAGGTCTTTTCAGAAGGACCTGCATGTGTGCTTGTAACAGGGCATCTGGAGAATCTGGGGACTTTTCTGTACAAATGGTAGGCAAAAGCTTGGAGCACAACAGAAACTTGCTGAGGTGTCTTCATTGATTTCAGAGAACAAGTCTAGGCCGGTGACATTTCTAGATGAGTGGATTTGTGTGTGATGAGAATTATCATCAATTAGAAAAGCAAATTGTCCTGGGAAGGTAAGTAAAGAATAATGCTAATACGAGATAAAGACAGCTTAAAGAATAATGAAATGAAGTACAACTTGTTATGGTGCTATTTGGTATCGAAGGTCCTAAACAAACTTGGTACGTCTTTTCTGGAGTTTCATAAAGTAATTTTTGCACTGTGGGAGCAAAGGTAGCTGCGTCATTTTGGAAGACTTAAAGCATTGCATTGTGGCCTCGCAGAGGGGAAGCGGCCTTCCCTCAGGAGCCGGGAACTGTAGTGATTATTGTACTTCTGTTCCACTGACCCAGCGCTTTTCTTCATGTACAAAACAGAGGTGACGCGGGTCCAACCCGCACTGTGGTTCCAAGCATTAACTAACTCACTCTGTTTAATACCACTCTGGAAATGCCAGGAAGGTTTTGTTGTTGTCCTTTCAGGTTTGGTGTTGGGGGTTTTTAAGAGATGCCTGAAAGTCTTAAGTGCAGTTTTGTTTGCCACATTATTCAAAACTGTGCTACATTCGCTAGCTCCCAGTGAAGGCAGTTGGCAATGCTACAGTGTGGTCACTTTATTAAAAAAAAAAAAAAAACAACAACAAAAAAAAAACACAACACAACACCAAAGGAAAAAAAACCAAAACCCAAATAACACCAGACCGATTTATTGAGGGCTTTACCTAGGTTTGCACTGTTCACGTAAAACACTGGGGAGCGCATGGCTGTTAAAATTATTGGGACAGTGTTAAAAGAAATCAGCAAACTTCTGAACATTTACTGTTATTAGATATTTAGAAGAGGTCTGCAAACAGTGACTTTCTTAAGAATTTGTATTACTACTTTTTGGTATACTAAGAATTATGAGGATATGGAAAGTAATGGGTCTGTTGGAGGTGCCAAGTGAGATGTTTGTGAAAAACCATCACAGATACTGGTACCACTGATACCAGACTACTTGGTACCACAGCAGTCACAAATAAAACTCACTGGTGGTTACTTAGAGCAGATAAGTTTTGAAAAAGTACTGAGTACTGGTTTAAAAGAGGGAGAGAAAAGACTGAAATGAAGGAATTTCCTGTTTTAAGGATTGAAGTAAGCACAGGAAGCAAGATGCACCTTGAAGTTCAAATGTGACTGAGAAGTGTTTCTGTTTCTTAGAAATACAGTGGCATATTTCTTCTGGGCTTACAGTAGGGGCAGTGTTTTTTTAAAGTTACTTTATTGTAAAGGTAGTGCATGAGAGAAGCGCACGAGTACTGGAAGGGTGACAATAAATGCACAGAACTGCCAATGCCAGGCGGATTCTGGCCGTTTCCTGTTGGTGCAGGCGGGAAGCTGGGACGAAGAGGGGTCCCTCAACTGCCCCCACAGCACCCCCGGGCTGGGATCCCCTTGGCTGGGTTAAGCCGATGTTGTTGCCCTGGTGCCCTGTACCATCAGTGGAAAGAAATGAGCAGGTGTGGGTATGGCTCCTCTTCTTCTTCCTCTGCCAGCTATGGAAGGGATGGGACAGATGGCTCAGACATACCTACAATTTCTTGGCCATGTTGCTGCTCTTGGAAAGCTGTTTCTGAACCAGACTGCTGCAGAGGTTAGAAATGGTTTAATTTCCAGCATGATTTTTTCCTTAGCCTAGTGTTCTATACTGGTAACTTGAAACTTGTTGCACTGCGATGTGGTGTCACCCTCCCCACGCCCCCCGGTACGTACTCTTCTGTGGAGTGAAACATCTGCAAAACAGAAAAGATTTTTTTAAGCATAGCTTTCTTGTATCATCTCTTCAAGTTTATATAAATTATATGGACCTAGTGGCAGTTTACGGAAGAGCAGTGAAAGAATCTTCGCTTCCCGTCAAAATCCGTGTGTGCTCGTGCATATCAGGTTTGAAAATCTGAAGGCACTTGGCATGATGATGGTGTGAGATCATTGAGGCCGAAAGGTTTATGCGATTTGGCCATCGCTTCCAACTGAAACTGGTAACAGGCATGGGATTTGCTGGTAATGGTCACTGTCTCTACGTTGCACGGCCTGGGAAGAAACCTGGTCTACCACAGGAGGGCTAGTTCAGGGGCTGCTTTTTAATCTCAATTGCTTTTTAATGCAGTCATGGTTTGTAGGTGTGTGGTAACTGGGAGAAGGGTGTAGCTGTCCCAGTTGCAATTAAAAATAATCTCGTTACCAGCACACAGATGCTTTGCTGTGCCTGTCTGGTTCTCAGAGTTTTGGGGTGGATGAGTAGGCAGAGGCTGGAAGCAGGGTTGAAAGGTGAGGAGGGAGGGACAGGCTGGTGCTGGGACAGGGGGCATCCCGGGGCTGAGATGTCTGACAGCGTGGTGGCACTCCTCGTGTCACCCGCAACATGTTTCGAGGTACGTGTGCCGGTTCATTGACTGAAATCTCTTGGGTTTTTGTAGCAGTTGCTAAGCAACTGTGAAACACTTCAGACAGTATTTTCCTTCCTTAGGCTGGGACTGTTCTTGCAGCAGGGAGAGGAGAGGGGGGAGTGAGGCGTGCGGTGGAGTGGCGTGGTGGGGTGGCTGCCCAGCAGCCGCTCTCCTTTCTTCCACGCACTGCTGCCAAGGTGGTGGAGAAGCTCCTGGACTCGCACTGCACTCCCCTCACAAATTCCCAAATCTACACTGTTGCAGCAATTTCTTTTTTTATGTGCATAAATATTACCCTTGACAAGAGAAGATACTGTATTTTAAATGTTCCTCTGACAAGGAGCAAAATTTTCCAGTAAAACTTCGTTATTTGAAGGTAGGCACTGAGATGTGCAGCAAAGGGACATAAAGCGAGAGCTCGGCTGCTGCTGACCCACTGGTGCCCTTCACCCTTGGAGGACAGGTGTGCTCTCAGTGTGGGCATCCATGAAAATAACTTTAACTTCTGCACCACCTCAGCAGTTCACATAGTGTAAAAACAGCCAGGTGTGTGAACTGTTTTAGTGATTGGCATGCCAGCTATTTAGTTATAGTTCGCAATACTGACAGCAGAATTTATTATTTCCCATAAACTATGACTTATATGTAAGGATTATGTTCAGATTAGCACAGCTTGAAATTGGCTGGTGCTTCGTGCATTTTTATGACTAAAATACGATGTCCTCATTGGCAGTAATTTAGTTTTGGTGTTTGGTTTATTTTCAAGCACCTTCGTTTTACAACTTACGTATTGTCGCTCGGCGGAAAGGCAGCTGTTTGGGGTTCGGAGCCACTAGTTTGCAGTAACAACTGTTGGTTCTCATCCTTATCAGTTTTTCTTTCCAATTAAGATGCAGCTGTTAGGACTTTTGGAGTCTGGGGGGATTATTTTACCTAATGATGTAAATGAAATAATCCTAAAGTAAAGATCTGTCCTTCAGAACAGCCAGGAAAAGACCGGGTTGTGAGACCTCAAAGTTTAGTGAGAAGTACCCCAGGCTGTGACTTTTTGTGACAGGCTACGTAAAAAGATCTGGGGTTTCTTTTCTCATGTAAATGGAAGAGAATTAATGATTCAGAGAAGATTATCCTAAAGAATTTTTTGCACTGCATCTTTTATACCATAATAGGGGAATGTATGTATGCTAATACCTTTGAACTTACAGTTTTCTTGTGACGTTTGGAGCTCGCAGGTACAGGGCTATTTTACTTTTTAGTGAAGAGGCAAGTTTGTGGGGTCTTTAACTTTTTTGCTCTGATACGTTTTCAGTGCTGCATGTGAAAAATCCCTGAGCCACTTTGGTATTTTAGTTCTAGCCTATAAACGGTAATCAGCAGGTGAGAAAGCTGCACACAGAAATCATTGCAGTGTATTGTAGGCTGTACAACTATGCTAAACCTGCCGTTTAAAGTTTGGAACTTGAGCGGGCTGAAGATGGTCGGTGCGAGATTTGATATTTATGTGTAATTTCACTTTGGCGCATTCATGCATTTTTTTTTTTTTTTCAAAAGATTATCCTGTACTCTTCCCCCAAATTCCACCCATATAGCATAAAGTCACTCATAGCTAAATAAGTGCATCCATGTTTGAAATCACATGAGTTAAACTGTAGTGCCATATATATACACAGATATATATATAGAGAGAGAGTGTGTGTACATATATATGCTGCTGCACATATATATAGAGGATATTTTGATTGATAGATTTTCCCAGGTGGAAGATCCGTTGAACGGGAGAGCAGCAGCTTCTTAATATCTTCTGGATGAGATTTTTGGAAAGGTGGAAAGGGACAGGGATCCCAGGTTCCTGGCTCATCACTGCTGCCTTGTGTGGCAGAGGAAGGCAAGGAGCAATCCTGTGCTTGTGTAACTCTTTTTGGAGGGATTTGCATAGTGTCTTTGGACACCGTTTCCTTCTTTTCCTCCAGCTTTCTGAAATAAATATTATAGACAGTTGTTCCACCAAGTTAATCAAAAATGTTTTGGCGTTACCTCTCAACCGTAAATGACAGCATCATCTAAAAGAGTAAAGACTAGTCAGCCAGGTCAAAAATAGAGAATATTTGACATATTCTCCCACTAGTAAAAGCAGGTAAAAATTCCTATTAATTTTCATAATAAAAAAAAGAAATCTTTAATTTCACAAATCATTGAACTCAGTGATCAACTTAGAATGTTAGTGCTGTTGGCAAGTGATATTATAAACCGGTACATCTAGCTCTTATTGACACAACCATTAAGCAATGAATTTTTTCTGTTTTATTTCAATACAGCAAGAGTCAGGAAAGGTTCATATAATCTCCATATTTTTATGAATTCTAAGACCACAGAAATACCCCAAGGAGGTTGTTACAGCAGGCCTATGGCAAAAAATATTTATATACAATGACATGCTATCTTTTAATGGAAAATATCCAAATACAAGTCTTCAAGATTTTAATACAAATACCTGATGCTGTTTGAATAAGGACCATTGCGTGAAAACTTGCTGGGATGGATGGGGCTCCTTGGCCTCCTGGCATCCTGTGGTAGCCCTTGTTTGAAGACACTGCATGGTGTGGCCGGCTGGTGAGGGTTGACTGTACTGAGGGCATTTATTCTCAGGGTGATGATTTTTTTTTTTTTTTTATGTATAAAGAAACTCATTTTTATTGAATTTGTGTGAATGTAGAACAGATACTCTGGTCTGTGTGGATGTGGTGATTGTGAAGATGATGTCTTTTGAGCATTGAACTTTATATGAGAGTGTTTTTAACTTGAATATTCTCAGTTTGAAGATTGTCTAATCAAGGATGGCAGGTTGACTTTTAGGGCATCTAGTGCCATTTAACATGCCCCAGGGCATCTCAGACAGCACAGTGGGCAGGATCCTGGTATCTTAAGAAGCTCTGAGAGCGAGGTGTCACTGTGTTTTAAGTAGTATTGTGACAAGGAAAGAGTGTCTTCTGCTTGCAAACAGTCTGCCAAAGTAAAACCGGAGACCGGATGTTACAACTTTGTATGCCAGGGAACTGAAACTACAGAGACCCTTAGCAAGTCCTAAGAACTGCTTTTTTGTTCTTCTGGTGGTGATTCTTTTTCAGCTTACGCAGGATCTATTCCTGCATGATAACCAAAACAAATTCTGTGTGTAGCTTAAAAATAAATTTTTAAAAGCTGTAGGAATAGTTTAAAAAAACAAACACAGACAAGAAAAACCCAGCAAAAACCCAAACCACCAAAACTAAAAAAGCAAGGATTTTTGTAACTTGCTTGGTCACTAACTTGATTATAGTGGATGTATAAAAAGTGGTCCATTTTGGTGGTACATTATGTTACCATGGTAACATTGACTTACTAATTTAGAAACCCTTCAGGCTAGTTTTGAGAACACTAGCATTGCACTAGTATACCAAAACATGAAAAGACGTATTGTCAAAGTAACTGCTAAAGGTTTAGGATGAGCCCTGTAGATATATGTGGACTTTTTTCCCCCCCAGTTTATATTAGAATTCACATTGTTTGTGTTATAAGAAAGGTCTGTGACCAGAAACAAATTAATATTATTTTATCTTAATGTTTGCACTGTTTTTCTTATCAATTTGTTTTATTTCCTTCTTGGAATTGGACCTGTGGGGTCCCATTGTGAAAGCTATGGTAGGTGCAACTGCTTAGTCCCTCAGCTACAGGGGGCTTCTATTGTTAGGGATGTGTGCTTCCTTGCTCCCAGTGTGTGGACCGTGTATC
>Ga0065711_1050361_pt1 | contig 10875 bp, 10 predicted proteins | sample Hoacrofraction12_FD_59098 | JGI IMG/M metagenome (GOLD analysis project Ga0065711, IMG submission 59098) | Hoatzin crop microbial communities from Cojedes, Venezuela - Epithelial fraction 12 v2 (version 2) | ecosystem: Host-associated > Birds > Digestive system > Esophagus > Crop | place... | reverse complement strand
GGTAGGGGTTGGAAGAGCCCTCTGTGGGTCATCTAGTCCAACCCTCCTGCCAAAGCAGGGTCACCTACAGCAGGCTGCACAGGACCTTGTCCAGGCGAGTCTTGAATATCTCCAGAGAAGGAGACTCCACAAATATATATAATATAATATATTTCAAATAAATACAACTCAAAACCCATTACTTTCCTAATGACAAATCTCCCAAATTATCTTAAGGCTTAATTCCTGACCCAGGGCACCAGGAAGAAACAGTGAAGAAATCTGCAGACGATTCCTACACCTGCCATTCCAATGCAGGAGAAACTGTCAACCACCTGCTTCTAGCCACTGGAGGGAAGAGCAACACGGATTCATGTGTCCCATCATGCGAGACACACAGCAGCCATACATACCAACGCGCTATATCCGAAAGTTTGGAAAGGCCGTACCTTTATAGCACCCTGCTCCCACAGGGGTACTCTACTCATTTATTTTTTATTTTTCCAAGCATCTAACAACAAACTTGGGTCTCTGCTGATCAGCAACACTGCACATCATTTCTCAACTCCCTAAAACCAGGTCAGACCAAAGTCTTCCTACCCAACCGCCACCTCTAACAGGCCAACAGGGAAACACAGCTAGCATGGCCACAATACGTGTCCAGCCTCCTCCGTTCTTCTGACCCTTGCACACAACCAGCTATTTTCCAGCTGGAGGAGAGCTACACTCTTGATTTCTGCTTAAAAAATAAACGTGGTTTTACAAAGTAATTGTCCTATCATATCTTTAATTAAGGAGAGATGGCATTCAAGTATAACTTGAGTAAGATACATCCTAACTACATCAGTGTAGCTCAAAGACAACAGATGAAAGTCTAATGAAAACCCGCTCTTAATACTGAGTAGGTTTTAAAACGAAGAATGGGCATCCTGTTGTGACTGCCGAGCTATGAAGCGAAATGGCAAAGTACTGCAAAACATTCTGTAACATCACAGTAACTCTGCAAGCAGGTTTTTACCAGGAGCGACACCAATATTAAAAGCTCACTTATTTTGCCTAACTTGGAAATCCTGTAATTCTACCTATAAAACATCATTTCTGCCTCGTGCTGAAAAGCCATCTTCCCTTTTCATTACAAAGGGCAAGTAGTACAGCACAAGTCAACCACCTTGGATTTTCACATCCACGTCATACTGCCAGTCAGGACGCCCAAAATCCACATAAGCCTGACACCTAACTTATTTCCTTTCCTATGCACTCAGAAACTTTTCACGTAAGTCACCTTACTAACACCTATCACCTCTGTAAGCCAGCCTTAAAAGACCGTAAAGTTAATATATGACAGACCACTACAGCTCTTTGAAAAACAGGTCACCTGGGTCCTACTGCTTTCCAAAAGTGCACATTGGGTTATCTGGAGCAAATGGTTCTAGAAAAGATTCAGAGTAAATATGAGAGACAGTCACAGTAAGTAAAACTTTCTAAGAAAACATGATACATGAGAAAGTATTTCCAAGTGGTTCTCCAAGACAGCCATAAAGCACAGGGAACACAGTCTGGTAGCTTGACCTTGGCCAGCTGCCAGACGCCCACCCAGCCGCTCTCTCCCTCTCCCTCTCCCTCCTCAACAGATCAGGGGAAGAAAATAAAAGTGGAAAGAGCTCACGGGTGAAGATAAAGACAAGAATATCACCAATTACTCTCACTGGCAAAACAGATTTGACTTGGGGAAAATTTATTTAATTTCTTGCCATTAGAGTTGGATGGCAAGAAACAAACACTGAAACAGCCTCCCCGCCTTTTCTCCCCAGTCTCAATTTTGCTCCTTCATTCCAGACTTCTCTGCCTCCTCCCCTGCAGTGCGGATACTTGCTCTAGCACGGTCTCTTCCATAGGCTGTTTGTCACACTCTTTCCCTCACTCCTCACTGCCTGTGCAGCGTTTTGCACTTTCTTAAATGTGTTTTCACAGTGGTGCCGCCCAGATAGCCAATGGGCTCAGCTGTGTCCTGCAGTGGAACCAGCTGGGCCCAGCATTGAGCAGCCCCAGCCTTTTCTCAGAGGCCCCCCTGCAGATCCCCCACTGCCAACACCTTGCCACCTCCACCCAGTCCTTACCTTAGGATCCATGCCCAAAACCATATCCAGCTCAGAAAAACTGACTCGATCAGTTTTCCGCATGTCCTCGCCCTGCTAAACCTTCCAGGCACCTACCTCTACCCACTGCTGGAGAAACTACACAAAGATAGACAGACCTCGACTGACTCGCCACAGCCATTTTTATGCCACAGTATTCATCTTCACCCTTTCTTAAAGCACTGAAAAGGATAAACTTTAGGGCTTTATGACACACAAACCTGGATGATTTTAAAACACAAATAATACTATTTAAAAAAAAAAAAAACAACAAACACACCAGTTTATCAGCAGCAGAAGCCAGCACTGCAAATGACTGAGCAGTGTTTGCTTCCAGTTCTTCCAGTTCCTCCATTCCTTTTTTCAGGGCTTCGCCTTTTTTTCCTCTCCAGCAAAACGGCTTGAGAAGGTCAGTCTCTTCACAATCACGTTGCTCCTTTGGCTTGTACAACTCCAACTGAGAAAGAAGTTCACCTCTTTCCAACCGTAAGGCTTCAAGCTGTTTCATATATGCCTCCATCTGATCTTTCAGTTTTGCAGTGGTATCTTGCAGTTCATTGATTTCTCTCTGATATGCTACTTCTTTCTGGTTCAGCGCCTGCACCTGGAAATCAAGCCTAGAAACTTCTAGCTGAAGACTATCAACATCTTGAGCATGATTCGCATCTCTCTTTTCCAACTCTGTTTGAAGCTCTGCTGCCTTTTTTGCTAAGCACTGCAACTCGGTTGTGTCAGCTTCTCTTTGATCTGCCATTGTCTTTATCTGCCTGTCTTTCTCCAGAATATTTGCTTCCCTTTCTCTCACAGTATCTTCAAGTTCTTGAATGCGGGAAGAAGTCATCCTTGCTTCAACCTCTCTCTGAGAAAAATGTGTTTGGAAAAGGCTGTACTCTTCCTGAAGCGCGTCATATTGTTTTCTCAGAGAGGTTAGCTCTGCAACATGCTGCTCTGATGATTCTCGTAATTTTTGGCACTTTTTCTCCAAAATTTCGACTTCCATTTTGAATCGCAATTCCTTCTCTTCGAGTTGCTGCTGCAGAGCTTCTCTGGCAGTTGAGACAAGCTCTAGTTCCTCCTGAAGTTCTCTCACTTTGAAAAGAGGCAATGCATTTCTGCTGTTTGGATCAATATCGCCCTGACAATCCGCCAGTCCCTTCCTCAACTCGTTCTGAAGGTTCTCCACTGGCTCTCCCAAAGCAAGTTGATAGAGATCATCCTGGTTGTCACTAACTTCATGACATACTGGTCCAAATTGTGCCAGCTCTTTTTGAAGCTTCTCAATTATTCCATGGAGTTGCTCTACCTCTTCGTCTTTGTCTTTACGCAGCCTTTCCTGGTCACCGCGAAGGTGCTCAACAAGTGATTTGAGTTCTTCAATTTCAGATTTTTGGTCTTCCACAACCTGAGCAAAAGGATAAGGTCCAAATATTACTGTATGTAGGTAGAATTACTATTGCACATAGAGTTTAAATTACATTTTAAATCTGAATCATGCAGGCATTAAATCACACTTAACAGCAGGAAGAACTGCACACTTCAGCTGGCAGCTACTCAGAATACTCTCTACTTTCTTAAGAGAATTATCAAATAGATTTCATTTACAGTAAGATTCTGTATACCTTGCTTCCCTCAAAATCAAGCAGTGAAGACAGTCAGTATTCTTACTTTATTCAGACTGTTCTCTAGCTCGTGCTGGAGCCTCTTCATCTGCTCATTCAAGTGATCGATTTCTTCATTCTTTTCTTTAAGTAGTGCTTGTGGGAATGACAAAACTGAGGAATCGCTAACACCCAGGTCCTGATTTTGCTTCACATGAAGTTTTGTTATATCCTCCTGATCAGAAAAACCAGCAATCTCATTAGAAAGGACCTACTTTCTCTCACAACCTACTGGCAGAACAGAACCAAGAGTTTCATTTAAACATTCTCCTCCTTACTATAATCTCAAAGAACTCAAGAACACAACCACAGCTGCTTTGTTTAGATTTGTACCACTGCCGCAACGTTTCTCAACTTTCAAGGTAAGACAGGAATACTCTAGCCGCCAGACCGACAACCAATCAGTTTTGTAACTTGTACCATTTGCTATGGCCACAGAGGTCAGCAATGCACGCAAAACACTGCAGTTCATAATCTGTCAGGGCAAGAAAAAAGCTAAGCTTTTTATTTAAATCCAATGACTCCAGAAGATAATGCCATAAGCATGAATCTAGAGGATCGGGGTTTTTTGTTCTACAGTAACCAGCATTAGCCTTGTAACAGTAATGCAATATTCCCTTGACTAGAGAGCAAACTAAGTATCCGTTTATAACATCATGAGATGAAGACCACAACACCCAAGAAAGGAGGTGGTCTAAGGTTTTAGCTGGTGCATGCTGAAGCTGAGGAAACCTACCTTCAAGTGTGCATTCTCCAACTGAAGCTGGCTGATGCTGGAAGTGCTAAGGTTCTTTTGCATCTCTAACTGCAAGTTCAGCTGCAATATCTCCTCGTTTTTACTGACCAAATTATCTTTATATTGTTCTAGTTGCTCTAACAAGCTTGCAATCTAAAAAAAAGAAGAAAACGCATAGTTGTTTCAATTAAGTCCTCTTATTTAAGCAGCAAAGATAAAACTTCATTCATAGTCTTCTTTACTGCCAGCAAGTAACCGGCAAATTCTGTGATTTAAACTCTCTCTAATCAATTTGCATTAATAAAGTACTTGAGACACAAAAAGGGAGTAAGAAGCTAGTGTTCCAGCCCCTCAGCTGTGAAACCAAAGTATTGCAAAAGTGGTTTTCCATTTTCTTTAAAAAAAAATAATAATATCTAACTGCTCATAAAACATCTGTTCACTTCTGTTCTGAATAATCAAGGTTTTTATTATCTTGCTGCTATTGAAACAATGGCATACAATTAACCGGAGGATCACCCATGTTGTTGTTCTTTGCACATTCTAAACTGGTCTGTATGTTTGTGTATTACAGACACTAAAATAATTATGTAATATCACATGAACATACAGGGGGGATGTGTATGCATCTGTGCATGTAAATCCAATAAAAGTTCTAGATAACGTAACCAATTACACCAGGTTTCAGCTTAGCTTGGCACAAGAGCTCATCGCTAACATTTTCTGGCTCATAAAATAGAGAAGGTCAGATGACACCATTATAGGTAACCGTCCTTTCCTTTTTTAAAAGCAATTATTGCCCACTTTCAAACAGAAATATATCTATCTCCTGCTCCAATTCAACTTTGGAAGGAAATGAAAATCGGTTTACAACAGATATCGATCAGTCTCAAAGCTGATGTGAATGATCACAAGACAGTTTCCAGTGGCAAGGGAGACGGACAGACAGGGGGATTACAAAACAGAACAAACCAAGAAAAAGGAAGGTTAGTTAACACCAAAGCAGAGACAGTACTGGGTAAGAAGGCATGTTTGCCACACCATTAGTCACCGAGTTTTTGAATGGCTTAAATTCCCAGTACAGAAGTTTGCCCAAAGTGTTTCTGCAGTCACATGAATGACCCGTAAGTCTAGAGGACCCTGCCAAAGCTCTTACCTCTCTCTCTCTGGTCTGCAGTGCTTCCTGCTCCGCCTGCAACTGCTCCTTCAGCACTGGGGCAGACCCGCCGTCTGCTGGTACCCTGTGCCTCGCTTCGTCCAGTTTAGACTGGAGGGCAGAGATCTGAATCAGGTTGTTGTACTGCTGCTGTTGCAGCGCCTCCTTATCCTGCAAAATATATATTTTTTAATGTTAGAATTAATTGTTGTCAGATTTGTAAGCAAAACAATCCCGACGACATACTTCAGCATCCCTGACAAATCCCAGCACAAGAAAAGTACGTGATCCCAATGGCCTAAAAAGAAACAGGAATTCAAAACAACTGAATGTTTTTGGCTCATTTAAGTTTTCACCCCTTTATTTTTTTCTAACCCACGTTTAACAACTTCTGAAAATCTAGCATTCAGTGATGTATTATACTTTCTCAATCACACAGCATTTTATATATCTAATAACCCAAACATCTTGTTCTTGTAGCCATTTCCAAATTTATTATGATACTATATATTTGCCGAGCTAAATTTATGAGGCGGAGACTTAATTTAAATTCAAGAGACAGAGAGTTTTGGGTAGATCAAAAACCTACTATAAATACACCATGTTAAGTCAGAATGTGAAGCACCAGCACTAAGTTTCTGTCAGATCTGTGGTCTGGCAAGCTACCATAGTTCTACTTATTTTAAAAATTTCTCCATAGCTCAATACACATACCTCTCACGGAAGGGTTATTTTAGACTCATCATATGATTTGCCAAAAAAATAAGTAGAATATGACCATATTTTCTCTAATCAAAAAGAACTGAGACCCAGAGTACATGCATATAGCATCTACTGATCCTACAATGAAAGAAGCATCAATTAAAAAATAAAAATATAAATTACCAAGGTAATGCTGTATCACAGTATCAAAACAGCACGCCCAAGAACAGGTATTGCAAACAGTTCACGTCCACACTGCATAGGCCACCTGCTACCCACCCACTAGCCCCCAGCTTTCGGGCCAGCTCTGTGGCTGTCCAGGCACACACGGCACATGAGAGGAAAGGAAATTATAGGGGAGGCAGGCAGTGAGGGTCCACATCTGTGTCATTCACACCTAATACCACTGGCAGGATAAAAAACCAAAAGGTAATAATTATGAAAGTATCAACTGCACTTTTTTGGGTAGGAAAGCACCTATCACAGAAATTGTTTGTTCTGAAGGGAAAAATGAACTCTTCTTGCCACTGCTGCTGTACATGAAAGGACACATGTAACCATGAAACGCAAGCAACAACAGAGCCTATCTTTTTTCCATTTATATCAACTAAAAATAAGACGTTATCCACTTCTAAAGCTCATCTTGCTCACTGACAAAACCCCTCCAGCAATGATGTGCAAATCCAGATTCCTGCAGAACTGGGCTGCCTTACCTCAGACGTTCCTGCACGTACCAGACAGCAGAGCTGCAAGCGTGCCGCAGCTCGTGGCACGGCTCTGCACACAAAAGCAAAGCTTCTCCTCGCATTCTCCAGTTGCTATGTCCCGAGGTTGCTACAGTGACCCAGCAAAAGCAAGTGGCAACCCAGGCAAAAAATCAGAACTTTGTGTAATGCAGCTTCGCTGTAAAACCTTCTTCTGGATGCCCACACAGATGTAGTCTAATGTGGTACCTCTTTCCACCGATACCAAAATCCACAGGACAGCAGACTCCTGAGATGAGCCCCATTTCCAAGACCCCAAGCCAAGGGATGAGCAACCCTCCCAGCACAACCCTGAGCAGCAGCCTCAGTGTTACCCATCAGCAGCCCAAACAACTGGAAGGAATTGGACCAGGAGAAAACAAATACTTGCTCCATGCACATGACGGCAGGGTAAATGGATCCGCTAGCTGTGAGTTTAGTCAGTATTCTTCAAAAAAAGATACCATTTCATATTCAAAATTATTCTCTCTAGACCTATTTCTTACTAGCACTAGTACCCATGATCTCCAATACCTACATTTTTCATATGCTGGAATTTGGGGGATGATAAAGATCCGTAATTGCCATTCACATCAAGTGTATCATTACAGAAAAATTTCATGACGTGCAATCAATCATTCTCAGAGCTCTGTTGGAACTTACTGCACAAAATTGCTTCAAGTCAAGCTGTTACAATGCCTACAGCTGGCAAGTTGAACAGTACAGCCTTGTTTAAATCTGATGAATTAGTTTCTCGGGGAAAAAAGAAAACAAAAAGTCTGAATTTGGCTTATATAGGATTTTTAAGAAAGACCAATTTCCTGGGACATTCAGACAGCTAAAAGAATATTTTGAATCTGCACGGATAAAGAAAGCCTGTTTATCAGCAAGCTAAGATTCCAGAGGAAAGAGCAATGTGCCAACAGCAGCACCACAGTCTCCACCCACCCCAAGGCAAGTCATACAGAAAGCTAACGGGTGCGGCTTTTGTGTGTTTGGATAAAATCACAGCATAGCTTAAGCTGGGCAGGGTCTTTCGAGCTCTCTGGTCCAACCTCTGATGCAAAGCAGAACCAGCATGGCCCTGCTCAAGGCCTCAGCCAGCCGAATTCTGAACATCTCCAAGTCAGAGATGCCACTGCCACCCTGAGCCCCTTTTCCAACATTCAACTGCCCCCTGTGCAGCCATTTCCCCCCACAATTTCACTGGAATTTCCCTCGTTGCAGTTTATGCTTTTATCTTCTCATCCTTTCACTGTGCACCTCCAGGTCTGACTCCATCTTCTCCATAACCTCATATTATGTGGTTGGAGGCAACAGTAAGATCTCCACAAAGCCAAAACCCTGTTGTCTCAGCCTTGCCTCAAAAACCATTTGCTCCAGCCCCGGAACCGTCCTGCTGGCCCTTTGCTAGACTTGCTCCAGTACGCCAACGTCTGTCTTGTACATGGGAGTCTAAAACCAAGCAGCTCTCCAGATGGAATCTCACAAGTGCCAAGTAGATGGGAGTAACAGCACCTAATACACTGAGACTGGCTACTCTGTATCACCTTAGCTGAAGCTAAAACAAAAATATATTTTGTTTAATATTTTAAAAATGAAAAATAATGGAAGCAAATAGTTACAGAATTAGCAATTAAACTAACAAATTTAGTTTAGATCATGCCATTCTCAAATCTTCTGACTTGACAAACACACCAACAATACTTAACCAAGGAAAACTGCTGGGAGGAAACTGAAACATTTGGTTCAAGGTGGCAAAAAAGGTATTTGTATTTTACCCAACATCTGAGTTACCTTTGCCAAATGGAATGAATCACAGCTTCGAGTTAAGAATTACAATCTGCAGTAGTAACAGAGCACTAAAAATTCTGGAGTATGCAAGCGGATCTGGCTCTGAAGGCACACAGCAAGAAGAGCGACCAATTATGATATGAATTTAAACACTGTTATTTATTGAAGATCCATGATGTTTAATTATTTTCTCAGGAACTTCCAGAGAAGCAAAAGAGCAGCTCTAATGCATGCAAGTATGACAATTGTCAAAAAGCAGTCTCTGTAGGAAGTAGGCTTATAGTTCATAAAACCAGAGTTTGTTTAAAGCTGCAGCTGTGACACCTGCCATTAATACAACAGTAACTCACCACTAGGTGCCTAAACAACACCGTAACACAGTCATTGATGACTGCACAACCCCACTTCCATTTAAAGAAGTATTTAAAAATTACTTGTTTCAATTCGGTTTCCACTTTCTTCATTTTCTGCAGCTGTTGTTCCAAGTGGTGTACAGTCTTTGAGACGTCAGCACCGCTGTGCTCCAGTTCTCGGATCTGTGCCATCAGTTTTTCTATCTCTTTATCACGAGCTGTAATTTCTCGGTGGTTTTGCTCCTTTTCTAATAACAGCTTATTGTAATCATCTATCTTCTCCTTTATTTGTGCTTGCAAAGATTCTACCTATACAGAAATGATATACAGATATTCAGGCAATATAACAAACTTCCAGTTGGAAGCCATAGTAATTTCATGTCAAAGTAGGTGAAGTTTTACTATGGACTAAACTACGCTAAGATCCCAGGTGAAAGTAAAACCAGATGTGGACAGAAAGGATGAACAAGTAACTTTGTAAAGTCTCGTTTTCCAAATGCAGCAGCTCTTGAATACACATTTGATTCCTCTCTCTTAATATTTGCAGTATTCTAGCAAAGTGCTGGATGAAGGCATACTCTCAAGGCCCAGTGGTCACCAGAAGGGGCCTTGTGGCGCGGGGTTCTTTTGTTGATTTTTTTTTTGTTTGTTTATTTAGGATTAAAAAAAAAACCCCAAGATTTCATGAATTCTTACTAATAGCATTAGATGTATTTCTGTAACCTCAGAACTCCTTCCTTTGAGGAATTCCAGCTTAAAGAAAGATACCAAGAATTGAAAGGTAAATATGCAGTGTAATATACTCCATTCCTGCAAATCAGAGATTCACAGTAGTAACATAGAACAGGTACTCTTTTTCCAAAAATCGCTTGAATATGAAGAGGATAACAATTTTGCATTTTAGCTCACTGAGATCCAACCATGCACAGAGCTGCAGGAAAACAGTCACTCATTCATCCCAGTAATTGGCACAAAGGCAAGGCTAGGAGCTTTGGTGGGTAACAGAGGCAGGAGAGAACCGAGGGTGACGGAGACTACGTCAGAAGTGATAAAGTCATTCTGCACACTGAAAGCAAGCTCAGAGAGGAAAGCAATAGGAAACCTTCTAAAGGAGAAATAATTTGGTCAGTATCAATGAGTAAGGAAGATGAGATTTTACAAAATAAGTGCTTTGTTGACCAATAAGTGTCTGAATTTATGCAGATGTCACTTCAATACTATAAAATAAAAATTCTTTTTCTTGATACAGAACTTTACATCTTCAAAATATTATAGAGATATTACTAAAGCATAAAAACACCTTCTAGCAAAATACAGAAAAAGAGAGTTAATTTAGTCAAATTAATAAGCATGGAGAGCATCACAGACTGGTTAAGAGAACCAAAAGTTATTAACATTATATTTTCAACTGCTTGCAGGCACATAGACAATTGCTTAATTATGTACATATCTTATTCCCTTCTCATCTCATCAGCAATTAAAAAAAGCTTTTCGGTATGAAAAAACTCATTTAGAAGTTTGGTACTTCCTAATGCTGTAAAATTTTGGCATGAATCACCAGAATCCCAGACAGTAGGGCACTTTAAATGTGAAAAACTTTTTTTTTTTTTTTTTTTTTT
>Ga0065711_1050359_pt1 | contig 10876 bp, 7 predicted proteins | sample Hoacrofraction12_FD_59098 | JGI IMG/M metagenome (GOLD analysis project Ga0065711, IMG submission 59098) | Hoatzin crop microbial communities from Cojedes, Venezuela - Epithelial fraction 12 v2 (version 2) | ecosystem: Host-associated > Birds > Digestive system > Esophagus > Crop | place... | reverse complement strand
CCCGCCAGGAGGCGCTGCGGCTCGCCCCGCCGCCGCCAGCCGCGCTGCCCCTGCGGCCGCCGCTTCCCGCCGACGGGGAGCTGAGGAGGCTCCGGCGGGATGGAGAGTGGGGCTGGGGTGCCAGAGCCCTGAGGGGAAGGTGGCGCCCGCTCCTTTTTCCGTGCCACGCCAGAGGCCGGACAGAACCACAGACAAAGCCCCAAAATTGCCCCCAAGTCACCAGCCCGCTCTGTTGCTGGAGACGCCCCGGGCCGCAGCCTCCTCCGGGGGCACCATCTGCCAGAGCTGAAGTATCGGCCGTGCCCCCCTCAGCTGGTCTCCCTGCAGTGGGTATGTCTCTCTCCTCAGCAGGTCTCCCCTCAGCAAGTCTACCCCGTGGGGGATATCCCTTCAGAGTGTCTTTCCACTCAGCGTGTCTCTCCCCTCAGCAGGTCCTCCCCATGGTGGGTATCCCCTCAGCGGGTCCCCCCCACAGTGGGTATCCCTTCGGCAGGTCTATCCCCTCAGCAGGTCTCTCCCCTCAGCGGGTCCCCCTCATGGTGGGTCTCCCCTCAGCAGGTCCTCCCCTTAGTGGGTATCTTCTCAGCACGTGTCTCCCCTCAGCAGGTCTCTCCCCTCAGCGGGTCCCCCTCACGGTGGGTATCCCCTCAGCAGATCTCCCCTCAGCAGGTCCCCCCCTTAGTGGGTATCTTCTCAGCAGGTGTCTCCCCTCAGCAGGTCTCTCCCCTCAGTGGGTCCCCCTCATACTGGGTCTCCCCTCAGTGATTCTCCTGTCATGCACCCCAGAGGGCGGTGGCATGCAGCCTTCTTTCTCCACAGGCCCCGGGCAGTGCTCTATTGGGAAGATATGAAGGAAATGGCGGTATTACGACATGGAACACCCACAGGAGTGTCTGCAGTGGGTGAGGCATATGGTTTTTAAACGGGGGGGTGGGGGTGGTTTTTCCTGTCAGAGCTGTGGCTGTAAAAGGGGCGTGTTTGATGCAGAACTTGACACATGAAGCCTAAACCTATGGTTTTTATACAAATATAGTTGGCTCCAGAGGCAGTAAATTCTACAGAAGTGTGTTTGTTGGCTATTTGTTTATTACATATGGTTACATGGAGATACCACTGTCTGAGGAGTTCAAGCATTACACTGCAAAGATTAAGATTTTATTTCTGTAGTATCTATATGAAGACTTGGGTGCGATGAGGAAACTGAGGGAAATTAACTGTGCCTTGGTGTTGCCTGGACAAGGTCCTGTGCAGCCTGCTGTAGGTGACCCTGCTTTGGCAGGAGGGTTGGACTAGATGACCCACAGAGGTCCCTTCCAACCCCTACCATTCTGTGCTTCTGTGATTCTGTGAAAATGACAGAGGTCCAAGATGAGGGGGGGGAACACATGGACACAGACACAAGGACGGGACACCCCAAACCTGGAATTACTACTAAAGACATGATCCTGTAAATGCTGTGAATTTAATCCATGAAATTCATATAACGTGAATGATCCCGCTACAATCAAATACGCTCTACTGTAAACCCTGGTTTTGCTGAAGTAAGTGTGAGTTTTGCCTCTGGATTCATAGCGGTCACCTTGTTTCTGAACATGTCTGAAGGTTGATCCCAGGGATATGAAGAATAGAGAGGAAAAAACAGTTTCGGCCTCAAAGGACTAACCAAACTCTGCAGGGGCTTCTGCCACTGACTTCAATAGCCTCTGGATCTGTTACAATATCCTTAAACCCAAATCCATACAAGCACTTACAGGAACACTTAGGATACTGAAAAAGGTAACAGAGTTCAATTACATTACAGTAAAAATCCAGGATAAAGTAAAAAACACAAACCTGCGTGCTTAACTAAAGTATAACAAAAGCAGCGAAATCCCCCGTCCAAGCTGACATTCCTCACTTAACTCTGATGATTATGGTCAGCTTTTGAAGTGTCCGCGATACATTTTATTGAGAAGTTGTACAGGCTGGTACAACATGTTCTATTTAGGCACAACAGGATGCGGAAAAGGTAGCTTTCTCTTTTCTTTTTTTGCTCTTTAATTTCCTAGTTTATTTATATTTTTACTAAGCTGAGGAAAAAGAAGAGAGATTTCTATCCTGTATTGTTTGGAGAAAAAAAGGCATGTATTTTAAATACTGAAAGCTAGAATAGCTGCTTCAAAAGAAGTAATGTATTTAGTGATTTTTTTCATGTATTACATAGAATACAGTTCTGCACTCAGTAAGGAGGACAGAAACTTATGTACAATTTGTGTCACATAATGAACATAATGTGTTACAGAATTAATTCTCTGTTCTACTTTGTTTCAGTTCATGCAGCTCCCCCAGGTTCATTCTTTGATTACAGCTTGTGCTGTCTACCTTGGAAACTGAAATGGTTACTGCCGAATCACTCTGCCTTTCGATTTACAGAAGAATTAGCAACGATCTTTATAGCCAGTTTGCTAAAACGGACCTTGCAGACCCCTTCCCATGCACTGTAGAACCACATATTTAGCAAGGTAGTAAAAATATTAATGGCATTTATTTGCAAAATAATTACTATTCACGGAGAGCAACCACATTTGATATCTGACTATAAAATCAAAGGAAGAGCAGGACTGGGGTCAAAGCAGTAAACTAATTAGAAAAGAGTAAGATAAATAAATGCAATGAGCAAATCTAGATACTGCATATCCTCTGCCTGGGGCAATTCCATTTGGTTAAGAAAATATCAAGACAGCTGAAAAAATGTGAAGTAGCAATGGCTGTGAATGAAAAATCAGACGTAAAGAATATCTGAGGATAAAGAAACAACAGAGCCTTGAGCTGTGATAAATAATACTTCTGCTTCCTTAGCACTTCCCACCTCAGGATCTCGAAATAATTTATGTACACGAACGAATTAAGATTCGCAGCCAAGGTCACTGTGCATCTCCTTTTTTCCCAGACAGTCTCTTTTTCCACTAAGAGATGTTGTTCAAAGGATATTGATGGCTTTCTGTATTTGTTTGGGATTTTGGATGCATAGCAGCCCTGCTGGAGCAGTAGCTCTGACCAAGCTTCTGTGTATGCAGAAACCAGACACGTCCACCGTGCATGTGCAGGGAGCCCTTCTGCCTTTTGTTGTGCAGCGACCATCTGTGCCGCACATGCAAGGAATGTCTGAGGTTTCCTGGCAGATAAATAGGGCAACCTCCTTTGTGAGGGGGTGAATAAACAAATTTTCTTAAGGGGAGCAGAGGATGGTTTATTGGTTTTTACCTTAGATTGTTTTTGCTTAAGCTAGTATTATTATTATCCTTTGTAGTACCACTTCCAGGCCCTAGACCCTGTTTGTGCTGGATACTGCATTACGGAGTGCGTAACAAACCAGGGTCCTTGACCTGAGGAATCCCACTGCTCTGTCTTGTGGAAGGGTTTCTGATGGAAGGCAACATGAATGAGGCAACAGAATTTCAGTCAATGTATAGAAGTACATATATATTTTTGTGGCAAGTTTAGAATTGGTGGCAGAATAAAGGCCAGGGTCTAAGGATAACACTTCAGACTTGCTTACCTGAGTCTTGGGATCAGGTGCCTAAATAAAGGGTGTTTTCAAAAGCGGGAGCACACGCCTTTTCCAGTTATTGTTTATTTTGGTGTCAAACATGGATCTGCTGGTTTTAGTAATCCCAGTATGGATTAATAAGTAGGAAGCAGAATTGTTGTGTCTCATGTCTGACTCGCAAGAACCCTCATTTGGAGAGCACAGCTGTAACTAAGATCTGTAGTCCTTAGGGGAATGAGTTATGGACAAGCACGTGCAAACAAACATCAGAGCCTTGCTGACCGTCCTGTATGCGATTTTGCCTTGGTTCTGTCCCATTCGAAAATTTCAGGTACTTACTCTCCCTGAAAAATTACACCTTTCCTTGGCATGGCTGTACGTATGTCTGAGGCCTGGCTCGAATTATTCGTGCTAATACATCTCCAAGTACTAGACGCTGAACGAGGAATAGGGAAGGCTTCTCTGTTGGAGTAAAGTGGTGTATAATACAGTCGTCTCCATTTGTAACATTTTTTCCTTGGGATTTGGGCTAGAATTACAGGACTATTGAGTCATTAGGCCTGCGGTGTTTGGCCAAGTGTACCAGAGAATAAGTACCTGTGTAATTCTACCCCTCAAGTACATCACACACCAATGCAAGTTGCCATGTGGCTACTGATTGATGCACAGTTTTTCTCTCTACAGAGTTTGTATCTCTCATATGCCTTTTTGTGTTGTAGTTTATCGTGTAATTTTGTGCCAAGACAGCAGCATTTCCTTCCCAGCTGTAGAAGCAAGGAGTGTGATAGAAGTTAGAATAAGGGTATCCTGGTAAAATCCCTTCACTGTCATCTTCTTTCTTAATTTTTTTAATTTCATCCATGGTTTGGGAAACAGTTAAGGAAAGGGTGGTAAGTAATCTGTTATAGCAGGCTTGCCATCTGATTCATAGGCTCGTAGCTGCTAGGGGGTGGTGGGGTGCCAAGTTAGCAGTGAGTCACTTCCTCCTCTGTTTTCACTGATGGAGAAGGAGAAGATAAGGAGACTACTCAAGCTGCAAAGCATGTTCAGGATGCTGGCGTCTGTAAGGACCAAGGTCTTGAAGGACTGTTTCACTGTACTGTTGAAGTCTTACCATGACTTCGAATTCTATCCTAGACCTAGTGCATGACTGGAAGCTTTAATCTGTGTTGTAAAGCACCTGTGCAGCGTGGCCATATTCGACAAATCTGATGGGCGGTTACTTGAGTAGATCCTCCAGAGTTTCTCAGGCTAAGAAGCTCTCAGTCACCAGGATGTAAGTCATTGTGTGGCTTACAGATGAAATTTGGAGCTAGTTCTTTCTACTAGATTTGTCTCTTTTGCTGTATTTAGGTAATAAAAGGGAGGATAACATCATAACTCCTCTCAGAACATACCTAAGGAAACACAGAGTCTGGTTCTAGTCGTACTCAAATAAAAAATGCTGTCGTTTGTTATGTTAGTCTTCTAAGAGTAGGATTAGGGTTAGCATTCTATAGCAGACTTTTACAGAATTATCTGTGACCACGGAGGGGTATGTGCCTATTATCTGCATCAGTTAGTATTGGTCAAATGTAAAAAAGAGTCACAGCAAAGGTCTGTTTAGCTCCATATCCTGCCTCTTGATAATGGCTAATAATTTGTGTATGGAAAACAGGACGAGTACAGAGTGATACTTCCTTTGGTAAACCCTCCCAGCTTCCAGTGGTTTCTGGTTTAGAGACCTTGCTGAGCTGGAGGCTGCAGCTGTATCATTGTTTTTGATATTTCTTGATGGACTTTTTTCCATAAAATTGTCTAACCATTTTTTTGAAACCCACTTGTATTTTTGGCTGCCATAACATCCCGTGGCAATGAGTTCCACAACATCATTAGGTATTGTGTGAAAATGAACTTCCTTTTGTTTGCTTTTGAACCCACTTGCTGCCTGCCAGTTTGAGTTGGTGCCCTATTTCTGTTAAGACTACTTTTAAATAATCATTACTTTTTACCTTTTCCATGCTGTAAGAGCTTGTCTAGAACATACTTGTTAATTCTCCCTGTTTTTCAGGTTGAAAGGCTCTGGCTTGCGTAAGTTTTCCCTGTGCTAAGGCTTTCTAACATCTGTTGTGTGGCTTTGGTACACCATTGTTCTCACCCTTGCTGTAGCTTTGTATTTCCACAATTACTGGAACTGTGCTCAGTATCGAAGAGATGGGCATACTATGGATTTATACAGAGGAATAGTGCCATTTTCTGCTTTGTTCTCTTTCTTCTCCTAAAAATTCCTAACAGGGTGTTTTTTCCCAACTGCTGACACTGTGCTGATCTTTTCAGAGAAGTATCCACTTCTCCAGGATTTCTTTCGTGACTGGTAATAGCTGATTTAAAGCACAGCGAGAATGGCTTTTTCCTTATTATTATTACTTTTTCTTTATGAAATTTAAATTAAATTTACTAATTTCACACCCACTCACTGAATAAATTTTAGGCTTCGTTTTTGGGAATGGCTTTGTATCATCAGCCACCTACCTACAGCATTTCCAGATCATTTATGTAATGTGAAGCAGCAGCAGTCACATCACAGACCCTATTCAGAGTCAGCTGGGGAGTTCCCTGCATCACTGACATTGAACATCTTTTTCTCTTGGTTATGATCTTTTCACCGGTTAAGGTCACTTGTTCTCTCTTTCATTTGGCTTGCAGTAAGGCTCGTTTATGAGCTAGATTTAGAATCATAGAATCATTTAGGTTGGAAAAGACTCCCAAGATCGTCAAGTCCAACAATTTCATACCATATTTCATACCATAGTTAATAGTCTGGCAATTTCCCATGTGGTACCTGTGGGGATTATCAGTTAGTCCACCTATCATTTTGCTATTTTCATCTGTGCTGCTGCCTTAAATTCATCCTCTTTGCAGAAGGCTGTAGGTTTGTGTATTAAACATAGATACAAAGATTCACTGAGCTTTCTTGCTATCGCCTTATCACCTGGGAGTGTTTTTTAAATACCTCACTGAACTCTTGGTACTGTGAACTGTTCCGACTGAGGCAGAGATTTACACATTGCAACAGAATTCTGTTTTTCTCTGGTCAAGTTGCTTTGGGATTTTTGGCCCAGCAGCTGAACTTCTCTGTATCTCTCTTTAAGGATGATGACACTGGTTCTCTCACTGCATGTGAGGTGGAGTTAGGAAGTTGGAGCTCAAAGTTATTCTAGAAACAGATGATTAGATGTGACATCCTAAAATAAAGAACAGAGGGACAGAAAAGGGAAAAATAAAACAAATAAAAAAACCCTTTTCCTAATTGTGCTAAAAGGCTACGGTTTTGGCATTTTTGGTGCTTTTCAGCTTAACTGCTAATGGTTCATATGAGTAACATTACTCGAGTTCACTTATATAGTGCTCGGTTAATCTGTATAGAAAGCTTATGAGGAGACATAAAAATATTTAAAAATGTAAATAACCTAATTTGTTAATTATTCTGTAATTATTCTTTTCTGTATGTAAAATCTGTAGACCTTACTAGGTTTATTCTTTTCTCTAACATCCTTCAGGATGAGATGTCTTTCTTTTCAGGACAGCTACTTGAGTTTCGTAACATGAGTTTCATTAAAATCTGTCATGAGAAATTAGGAGTTAACAGAATATGGTTTCTACAGCATTAACTTTACGTAAATGGAGTGTATAGTAAGCCCAGTTCAGGTAGATTGAGTTTCATGTGAGATCTCAAAATGTTTATTTTACAGCATCCTTTGCTGTGTTTGTATAGCATTGCTGTTGCCTTTCTCCAGATGGGAACGCGTAGGAATGCAGAAGGCAGGTGGTTTGCTCAAGGACATGAGAATCTGTCTTCAGTGCAGTTAACTGGTGCCTTGCTAGCACTTGTGTTAGCTGTGCTTTGGTCTGAGGAGCCACCTGGATTTTGTTGCATTCCCTTTGTGAGCTGCTAGCATTCCTTAATACCATGTTTTGCAAGAGAGTCATCCTAAGATTGTATAGGGCCCTGAGTAACAAGCACAGACTCAGCTGGCTGCAAAGCCTTTTTTCTCCGGGGTTCCTATAAGTGAAAGACAACTGCGTTATGTTGTTCTTTGTGTTGAGGAAGGATGAGCCTTACTTATGTTTTCTTTCTTAGTTAATTGTCATAGGATTTATCTATCCTAAGTGTGGGAGATGGGGAAGGCACGAAGGCTTGGTCTGCATCCTTCCTGAGAAGTGGTTCCAACATCAAAAATCAAAGCCTTGTTTTGGTGTTGAGAGCTGTTAGTTCTGGTTTGGGGTGGTATAGCTCTGTCTGAAGCATCACCAGCCTCAGAGTTTTGCCTATGGATGGAAGCAGAATTGAGGTTGACACTAAGAGCTGTTGTTGACTGTAGTGAGGATGGAAACACAGAACTGTGCATAGCTGAGACAAGACCTCAGAAGTCTGGACTCTCAAACCTCTGCTTTAATAGCATGGGATATTTATGGCCTTGATAAAATTAGGGAAGAAAGATGTGGAGCATCTTCTTATGCAGTAGTCTGAAAATGTTGGGACAATCCTGTTGCTGAGGTTTTCTAAAAGATTAGAAACTTCGCTGATGTCTACCTCTGCAATATATGTGTCAAAAAGTGAAAATTAAAATATCCTTCTCAGAAATTGGGAAGCATCAGTGTGTCAATCACTTTGAAGATCTTGCTGATGCTGAGGCTATGGTTTAATGTGGTCAGAATCTGATCCTTTCGTTGGGGAAAACAATCAAATGCAAAAATGAAAATAAAATTATATTTCTGCAGCTTGCTTTGTAAACAAGTCAGAAACCTTAAGGCCAGGATAGGAACACAGTGGCTACCAACTGGAATAACTCAGCTTGAGCATGATAGAAGGAAATGATAGGTCTCAAGTATATGCTACCTCACAGGAAGATTGTAATGAAATCCAGCCAGCTTCAAGAGAAAAACAAAACCTACTGATTTTATTCCAAGGGAAGAAAGAGAAAAAGAACAGATGTATGGAGTCTTCTGTCCACTTACTGCAATCTGCACCGCTGACTTAGAAACAGATAATGACTTAGCTGCCTTTTCTTTTTGTGCTTCCATCTGTAGAAATGCCCTGGCTTAGACACCAAAAAGATTCAATTTGGGGTAGTAGGGAGGAGGGGCAACAAGGACCTCACACAAGAACTGACCTAAACTCTGAGGAGGTTTGTATAATCTAATTTACAATAAAATGGTATTTACAATGTTATCAGACAAAGCTTAGCAGTGTTAAGTTAAACACCATATAATGTGATTAGTGGGGGAGTCATGCCTATGATGTCATACACATTCTCTGAACTCTTGGAATGGGCAGATAGTGTCTCAGGCATTTATTCTCTTGTGACACATAAAAAAAGCTCCATGAAGATCTGGGGGATGGGGAAGAAATGTACGGGTACACATGCTCAGCAGCGTGCACACGTGCGCGCACACAGCTACGGTGGAGCTGACAACACTGTAGACAGCCTCTCCCTTTGGCGCAGAACTCAACCTGTGGTTGCACCCTGCTAGCGTAGTGCTGTGTAGTGGATACAACAGGCCTTTGGGAATAGTTTAGAAGCTCTAAGTTCTATTCTTCACTCTGCCACAGACTTGGTTTTTGACCGCTAAATCTTCTTTGCCTCTGGTAACTTCATTTTTAACTAGGAAAGGTAGTCAGCTGTATCTGTAAAGTGCCGTGAGTGAAGAGCTGTATGTAGATGGAAACCACCGGCATTCTGTTCATTATGCAGAACAAATACCGTGAGACCACAAAGAGCTTTGCTGTAGATAACAGCAAGTGATTTCACAGTTAGTAATGGCCTATTCATAGAAAGTAAATCTTTATCGTTCTGTCTCTCTGAGGCATGAAAAATGGTATTAAAAATTTTGGCTAGTCTAATTAATCTGGTAAGCAATGCAAATCTCAGCTATAGGTTCACATCAAAGATAATCTAGACCAAATTTAAGTTAAAGCATGTTTTGGTTTAAAAAGCTCTTGCTAAAAGCATCTGAATCAGGAAAAGCTCCTGCTAAACTTTAAAATGATTGTAGTGTTTGTGAAAGGACAGATTCTGGAGTCATTCCATTAAAGAAAAGTATTTTACTCCCCATGTTGACCAGAAGCAATGAGTTTAGAATCCAGCCCATATTACTTCATGCATGTTAATGTTTAATAGAAGCACAAAGATTGCATAAACATTATTTCTGTCATGGTGTGAAGGCAGTACAAGTTGTTTAACTCCAATGTAGAGACTGACTAGATAGTATTCCTGTTTTCAGTGATGCATGGAGCGAATATGGGCCAGACTTCAGTTCAAATGGCAGTTGCAGGTGTGCAGGGTGAGATGGGGCCTGCAGACAGAGCTGAAAAAACTTGAAGAGAAGTGGTGGGCAGGAAGGAACAAGTGAACTTGGAAACTATGGCTGATGCAATGTCAACTCTATTATATGTTAAAATCAACAGCAACACTTGCGTGATACCCATCTTTTATCACAACCAGTAGTTATCGTCTTGGCTGCAACACTGTTGTATGTTTACGGCATTAGCGTGCACTTGTGAAATGTGTACATGAATTTTATTGGACTGCCGAGGGATGCCATCAAGAATAAATCCTTGTTGTTCAGAAAGGGTAAGCCAAACTTCTCTCTGTGGCTGACAAATCAGGAGCAGGTGCCACGTGTAATAAGAACAGGGTGGAGCATTGGCCAGTCTGATCAGACATGTGGGATGTACGAATAACAACAGTGAATGAAAGCAAAGCCTACAGGTAGACACTTTTTAAATAATGAAGGCTGACAGTTTTACACTTTGTAGATATGTGCTACATCGTAGGTGCTGCTTATATTAAATAGTCTGCAAGATTACACAGCTTATTTAGAGGAGAACTCTTATTTGAGGCGTTTTTATGTTTGTTAATGTTTTTTTCCACTCTTACAATCATTGCAAATGGAATATATTATTGTTGCAGATGGTATTGCCAGCAGATGACTCTGAATGATGTACCAGAAAGACATTTTAAATTACCTAGATTAATCTCACAGAGGACTGGACATCCCAGATATATTCTGAAATAGATAAATTTTCCAGGAATTAGTATTTCTGATGCTCCTTATTAAAACCATGTACAAATAGTTATCTGATACCTGGGCAATCAGAGAAACTGTGAGGAGGCAGATTGCACACAGTGCCTTCAGTCTTGAGAACTGGGCTGGCTTATGGACACACTGTGTTACTGTGGTAAGATGTCCTGTCCTGTGCCTCGGTTTGCCCATCTGTGTAGAGCAGGGCGTGATGCTTTGTATAGCATCTGGCCTAGGAAAAGTGTTTTGAATGGCTAGTGACAAATGCCAATTAGGGACATA
>Ga0065711_1050358_pt1 | contig 10877 bp, 5 predicted proteins | sample Hoacrofraction12_FD_59098 | JGI IMG/M metagenome (GOLD analysis project Ga0065711, IMG submission 59098) | Hoatzin crop microbial communities from Cojedes, Venezuela - Epithelial fraction 12 v2 (version 2) | ecosystem: Host-associated > Birds > Digestive system > Esophagus > Crop | place... | reverse complement strand
ATTTGTAAGCATATATTAGGTCCCCTCGCAGCCTTCTCTTCTTCAGGCTGAACAAGCCCAGCTCCCTCAGTCTTTCATCGTAGGAGAGATGTTCCAGTCCCCTCACCATCCTCGTAGCCCTCCGCTGGACTTTCTTCAGTAGCTCTTCATCTTTCTTGAAGTGGGGAGCCCAGAACTGGACACAGTACTCCAGATGGGGCCTCACTAGGGCAGTGTAGAGGGGAAGAAGAACCTCCCTCGACCTGCTGGCCACGCTCCTCCTAATGCACCCCAGGATCCCGTTAGCTTTCTTGGCAGCCAGGGCACACTGCTGGCTCATGGTCCACCTGTTGTCCACCAGCACTCCCAGGTCCCTCTCCGCAGAGCTGCTCTCCAGCAAGTCCGCCCCAAGCCTGTACTGGTGCATGGGGTTGTTCCTCCCCAGATGCAGGATCCTGCACTTGCCCTTGTTGAACCTCATCAGGTTCCTCTCTGCCCAACTTTCCAGCCTGTCCAGGTCTCGCTGAATGGCATCACAGCCTTCCAGTATATCCACCACTCCTCCAAGTTTTGTGTCATCAGCAAACTTGCTGAGGGTACATTCTAACTCTTCATATACATATACAATCTAAGAGTGTATATTACATACGAATGTGTATTATTTGAGTTATCTTAATATAAATATCTACAATGTAAAAGATTCATAGGGTTGATATTACATTATGTTACTAGCTATGTTCAGATATGTTAGTGCTCCTTTTGTGGGGGCTGTCAGGTTTTTCTAGGTCTCTCTGGCTAGGCACAAAGAGGCCTTATGTGAAGGACACACACAATTTAACCCGCATATGGCAGTTATCGACTGGCTAGCACACACCGAAGATAGCCGGGATTTAATGAGCTGTGAGGCTCTCGACCCCTTGTAAGCTCCGTGTGGGGCCTTGGCTGGCCCAGCAGGCATCAGCCAGGCAGGAGGTGTCAGGAACAGATCCCACAGCTGCTGGTTTCCCTGCTTCCACCAGCTTTGTCTGCACTGGTGACTCAACCCAACAACACGAGGATTCTTCAGTAGCCCTCAGCTAGTCTGATGGCCCTGCCTGGTTTTTTTTCCTTCAGGACTGTATCTTTCGTGCTTTCTCAGTGGTCTGAGCCAGGGTTACACAGCTGTGTGGTGTCAGAGCTGGGACTTGGACCCTTGTGCTCAGGCAGCTACACCCCTGGGTGGGGAGCTGCTTACAGCAGGAGCTCAGAGATGACAAGCTACAGGTATCACTTAATGACCCCTTGCACGGGCAGCTTTATCACATGATTTGCTTCAGCTGGCACTTTAATAGCATTTTTAAAGACTTGGAAGATCAAGAGATTACCACACACACATGCCCCGCAGTGTTACTGAAATCAAGGGACCATTGCTGACTTACACAAGCTGAATATCAGAACCTACACTTTGAAAGCATGAATTTTAGTTTTACATGTTATTTCAAAGACAGGCCCACCTACAGCTACAGCTGAAATGATGTGCTGTGTAACCAGGAGTTTGTCTGCACTGAACATTAAAGGAGTGTAGCAATATCTCATCAATAAATGTGCTGTGACAGAGTGATGCTAAGCCTGTGAGAGAAAAAACATAATATTTGAAGTATGCCTTTTTATTATACGTGGGGAGTAGCCATAAGAGACAACTGCAAAAAAGTGTGCTGTTTCTTGGGAGATCTGATCTGGATCTTAACTTCCCAAAGCAACAGGGAGTGGAAGAACCTCTGCACCCAGCTGAAGGGCTGGCAGCTGAAGGGAGCTGCCCTCTCTTAAAGAGCGGACAGCTTGCAGACTGGAGACAAGCCCAGCACACATTAAGCACTGGAGGAAAGCAGGGGATTTGTAAAAAGTTGAGAGGATTGTCTCCAAGGGGTGGAGTAACACCCAGTGAATGAAGCGATGCACTAATGCTGCACTTAAAAGTTTTGTTGTTGTTGTTTCATATAGAATTACACAATCATCCGGATTACTACAGTGCAGCATGAACTTGATCAACTGAGGAGGAAGCTGGATGATACAAAAATGAAACTCATTATAGAAATTAAGGTACTCTGCCTTTTAATTAAAACAGTCTAAATGTTACTATGTATAAAAAAAACCTTAGATCTTCCCAAACCTTAGCTGATGTAAATATTTGCCAAACAATTCTTGTTTTATGCTGTTAGTTTTATGGTGTTATTTGTCGTAACTTTATAATTTGAGCCAAATTACTCCAGAACACCAGGTTATTAGATGATTTTGAATGTATGGCATTCAAGCAGGTTTTCAAGGTACTATGCAAGCTGAGCTTCACAATCTCTTTCATAAAATTCCCATTTCACTGTAAAGGTAATTGAGGGAACATACTTGGTGAGGCACTGATCAGTCGTAGACCATGGGTAAGAAAAAGTTTTTAAAATGGTATAAAGAAAAAAAAAAAAGAGAATGGCTCTTCAAGCAGATGGCAGTCCTCTTCATCTGCTTTATTCCATGCCAATGCTGCCTATGGCTCCTTTTGGAAGGAAGATGATGGTACAGGCCTTCACATTGGATAGCTTTTCAGCATTGAATGCTTGAAATTGGAGTCCTCTACATCACAGAGATTGCCCATGCCCCTGTTTACTGGGTAATCCAGGGTGGAGGTACTCCTTAGGTCTCCTTCATTGTGTAACAAGGAACAGAAAGAACAATGCATTTCACTGTTGTCGCTGAAAACACCAAGGCAAAGTACAGAAGAAAGCACTGCTAGAACTAGGCCATCTAATTAGATGTGTAAAATTTTAAAGACGAAAGATGTATCCTGTATTCAGCCATCCTGTATAAAATTCAGTCTTAGTTATATAAACCCATATGCTTGTCAACTCCCCAAACTTCCTGAAATTGGAATTCCTTAAATTACTGGTTCTTCCGCAGATGCGAAAGCAGGCAGCATCTGATTTACGCGCACTGAGAGCAGAACTGACACAGAAGAAGATTCAATCAGCTTTAATTCTCCAGTCCAGAAAATCAGGAATTTAAGAGGATGACATGACTTTAACATCTGTAAAGTCTTCAGAAACTCTCTAATGCATATAGAAGCTCAGAATTTTGGAGCATTTGTTTGTATATTCTTGAAGTTATCTTGTAAAAAGACATCAATTATATAAATGTTGTGGAATTTGTATACTAGGCTACTGAGGTACTGCAGTTCACTTTTAAAATCTCACTCTAAGATTAGTCAGCTACTTAACCATACAGTTTAACCCAGTAACCTGTCTAAAACAAAGCTAAATTATTCTAGGTAATTTTAAAAGTGCAAATTAGCGAATTGCGTAACATCATTCTTTCATTAACAAAATACCTACAAAGCAAATAAACCTATAATCTATAACCTCCTGTTCTTATTTTCAGGCACATTTTTGGAAAAATGATTAAAATACTTCTTCAGCAACAGTAATCCTCTATTTAGATATTTACTGAAGTATATTTTTGTCATTGTTAGTATCCCTATCTGTAAATTACCCATCTATTATTACCATCTTATTATGAAGTAGGAACATAATCTCAGATAATCTCACTTTATTTCATATCTAGCTGTTTTTATTCCCTCCCTTATTACGAAAACCACATGGACTTTAACCACCTTCTTCTATTGTTAGTGGAAGAGGCAAGCTTTGTCTTGGGCAAGCTGTAATGATGATCCTGGTCCTATTTACAGTATTGCATACTCTGTTTTTCTTTAAGTTCAGGCTCATTCATGTCCTTAGATAACAATTCTCTGAAGGAGTAATCAGAAACCTCCTCTTGATAGTATTTTTTTCTAGCTCTCCTGTTTGCTTCTTTGCTCTACTAGATGTTATTATGTTAAGCAGAACAATAACATGCTAAGAATTAATGCCAGCTAAAAAGCTGACAAGGGTGTATTTATTACGGGAAGTGAAACACTCATGGGAAATTAGTAATATGTTAAGAAAATTGTGCAACTCTCAAAAGAACTTCCAAATGTCTTAAGTCAAACCACCCATTATCCAATTTATTTTCTTAAGGATAGGATTTAACAAAGATTTTAGTGCTAAAGTATTAAATTAATTATTAAAACTACAACCACTTTTGCTCAATCCAGTATTGAATCCCACATCCTGTATTTCAGAATTGTGTCTTAAATAAGACACAAGAGCAGGCAAGTAGCTACTGGAAAATCTGAACCCAAATTAAAAATTAAAAAATACCAGCTCACGATTCTTGACTGCTACAGGAAGTTTTATAATAAAGTCATCTGGCCTTCAGTTAGGATTTTGTAGCTCAGATATCTGCTCCAGAAGACCTCAGTTTCACAAATATCCATCTCACAGTATTTTAGCATATGAATATAAATAGTAATAGAAATTCTGAAGTATCTGTATATCAAATAAATTTATCAGTTTCTCCTAAAACCTACAGACCAGTAGAGCCCTCTGATTTTCCAACTTTTTTTTTTTTAATGTGAGAGCAGTAGGCTTCACCTTCTGCTTTCCAGCACCTGTAGTATCAAGCAGTCAGACACTCATATGAAGTCTTCTAGTCTTCTCCTCAGTAGCCATAATGGTAGTGCTGCTATTCTGTGGTGTTTTCCCAGTAACTATTTAGCAAGAGAACAAAACAAAATAACCACCCCACAACTGACTACATATATCTAATTAAATAAACTGTTTAATAAATGGAGTCACTTAAGCAGGGCACAGTTGTACTTTAATCTGGTTGTGAAACAGTTCGGAAAAGCAGCACAGCAGTGTGGGCGGGAAGCTGTGAAACAAGTAAAGCATAAACAGACAACACTGTTTACCAACCTTAGTGCAGACAGCATTTTATTTAACAAAAACAAAATTCTGTAAACATCATGATTACAGATATTTTTAAAAGTTACACTATTTCTCTAGGCAAATGATTTTATGAAAAATATGAACTAGAAAGAAAATATAACCTCATATTCTCAGAGGCAACACCACATTTTTATGTGTTTTATGTGTTGTTACAAATAACAGTTACTGAATGAATCAGTGTGTGGAAAATAAGTATGCAGTTCATTAAATAAGCTTCTGAGTTCTAGTTTTCAGGAAGTAAAGAAGTTTGAAATGGAAGAAAACATCATCCAAGAGCTCTCTGTATTAATGTTCTCTCTTCAAGATAAGTTCCAAGATTTTTGGGTTCTGCAACTAAGGAATTTACGTGATACATAAGCACAGTGAAACTGGAGTTTATTGGATACTCCTTTTTAACAACAAGTCTGATAAAAATCTTAATGGCAACTACTTCATGGTACGTAATTTCTTCAGTCTGTAAAGCATTTTAATCTCTAGAAGAGTGACCAAGTACAAGCACAAGTTTCACCAAGCTGCTTGTAAGCACCGATCTGTCTCTCCAGTGTTCTTTGTTTAATCTGATTCAAGTGACTCAGCTAAAATATAGGTTGAGGTGGGAAGTCAGAAAGCTGAGACTGCACCGTGCTGCGACCCCACAATGAATACCTGCTGTCCCAGGCAGCCTTAGCAGAGCATCAGTACGAGACTGCCCCTGTAAATCCACCATTTGGTTGTACTTCATAGGTTGGAAAAGACCTCTAACATCAAGTCCAACCGTCAAGAATTTACTTGTTACCAGATACACACTGGGTTCAAGCTTTAACCAACTTATGGTTGCTGTGAAAAATTAAAAAGATGAGCAGTCTTCTAAAAAACCCGATGCTAAAACAACATTGGAACTTTTTGAGGAATGAAAATATGGCTTTGCATACAAAATAACAAGATGAATTTGGCTAGTTCTCAAAATTTTTGTGATCATAGCATATTTACATAAAGTCAAAATCTATGCTAGTATAAGCCGTAATAAAAAATTTATTACCAATTTTCATCATTCTAAATCAAAGGTTCACGCAGTTCTTATGGTGTCAGGGCTTGCCACATTGCTTCAGTTTGTTGTTCTGCTACAGGTTCCCGGGAATAGTCAAGACTATTTCCATTCCACATGCCAATGCCCCTTAAACCTCGATTCTTCACATATGATGCTTTTAGAGAGATGCTGCGAGGATCATCGTACCATACTTGGTGGAAGTGACCAAGAGAATCCTAGAAAAACGTTTAAATACCAGTGTCAGTATCTACCTACCTATATAAATAGGATACACTGAAGTTCATTGAGTTTTGATTACATGTTGAATACAATGAAAAGTACAATTAAAAACTCAGATACACAAGCTATGTACTTCACATAATGATACTTTCCTGATTTACAAATTATTTTTCACACAGGACAATTAAAAATTTTAAGTAAAAACTTTGGCTATTATTTTACCTGTAGAATCTAAGTTACAAAACAGTGATACACTTTAACTGAAGTTAGAGCTAATTTGTATTTTAATAATTTTTTAAGATACAACTAAAATCTCAGAGACACTATCTAACCTAACAGGTGATTTTAGTTAGAGATTAAGTGCTTTTTTCAGCAATAAACAGTTTTAGAGGACTTTATAAAATTTTGTCAAAGTTACGTTGCTTTGACCTGGTCATTGCTTACACAACCTTTTAATCATCTACATGTGAAACTTAAAATTATGTCTGGAGAAACAGGATGAAATGCGTACACTGTGTTGTTCATGTAAGCACTGTCATTCATGGACTCTTTCACTATGTCTGTGTAGAAACCAAATGCAGAAGAGAACACGCATGCAAGCCATTGGGTTAGAAAAACTTGAGAGCATCTCAGAATCTGTTTTCCTTTAAATCAGTCATCATCTCATAAAAGTAACTATAACAGTGATGGATGGAGCTATAGGATTTCTTTGTGCCAGAATGTCCTTTTTGACATGATACAATCTCTCAAGAAAACTGCAAAGTAATAAAGATCTTTATCACTTCTGTAGTCTTCAGTCACTGCACCCCTCTTTCAGACTAGAAATTCAAGATACGGAAATCCGGCCATCCTTTACTACACGAAAAAAAAGAATTAGAAAACACAAACGGAAGAATCTAACCCTAAAAACTTTAAAATCACAGAGAACTATGGTTCATGAACGTTTACTCCACAACATGGTGTCTTATAATGAGATGCTTACCTTGTATTCATAAAATGGAGACTTCTGTACCTCATCCCACAGCGCCCCTGAAAGAGAACTGTTCACCTGCTTCATTATTGCCCCATAGGGGACTTGATGCCCTGCAGCATCACTGCAAGGAGCCCCACGGAAAGGTACTTTGGAAAGGGAACAAACATGATCCTGGAAAAAAAAGGCAGAAGGCCTGAGTTTGATGTTACATAGATTTACTGAACTCCAAGACAGCAGTACAGTCAAGACCAACGTCACAACAGCCACTGGGGTCTCAAAAATCCCAAATCTTCAAGTATCTGCGCCAGACATACTATTTGTAGACAGAAGTAAATTAAAACAGATAAATTTTGTTTACCCTGTAGTCATACAGGATCGGGTGGACATCATTCAACTTACACAGTTGTCCTATCTGTTCCACTTTTAATTCACTCTTACATTTTTTGTAAGTATAATGTAGTTTGAGACCCATGATTTCTCCATAAGCTGCTCCACTTTTAACAGCCACAGTTTTGCTATGGTTTGTGGCACCTAGTCTTTCAGCAGTGAGCTTAGCGACTGTGTTGAGAAGGCAGATACAAGTGGTGTAGTGCCTTTGGACACCACCTCTACAGTTAACATCTACAGCTCCTCAGTCAAACACGGCACTTGGGTATCATGGGGTTCAGGCTGCCTGGGGAGAGGTAGAACACCTTGTCTGGTACCACCCTGCTCATCAGTTATCAGCCACGCAAAAGTCTCTCTCGAGTCCCAGCTTTATGCTCTTATCCATCAAATCGCAGTATTTCCTAATCCAAAACCAGGATCACCAAAATCTAGCTGTTTCTTTACAAGGAAAAAATTAACAGTCCGATTGTAAATGAATAATCTTCATCCTACCTTAGACAGGTTTTGGCAGACGTAGTCGTAGCCATACCAGGGGACGCCCATCACAAGCTTCTTAGGATCGATGCCCAGAGTAATGTACTCTTCATATCCTAGTTTTGAAGGAAATAAAAATTAAGATGCATTATTGCATTTTCCCATGCTTTTTATTCTTACAACTAATCTGGAGCCAGAGCCAATACAGGACTTGCACGATCCCCAGAGGGCAAGGTGCAAGCTCCTCTTTACCTCCCACCTGCCTACTCCTACATTGCTCTGTTCAGAACCTCGGAACTGCTCTAGCTGCTCACACTGACAACCAGCTGCCCACAACAGCAGTTCACAAGGATGAGAGACAAATGTCTCAGGTTCTTCGTAAGCCCAGGCAGACACCATTGCTTTGGCTGCTTTTTGTCATGCTAAAAACATTCTTCACAATCGTGAGGGCTCGACAATTACTGTACAAGTAACAACACCTGACTGCGAAAGGTTTATCTGTAGTGCCCTAAGGATGTGAGATACTGTTTTCACAGGAGGACAACACATATTTGGGCACACCCAAAAGCCTTAACACAACCAAAAAACTTGTCTAAGAAATGCCAATCTTTTCTATCTATTCACGTGAACAAATGGAGATGTTCTGACTCCTGGGGAAGCGTTTTCTCCTCACCAACTAAAGTCTGCAGGTAGGGAGCATTGGCTTTTGCAATGCAGTCTGTCCAGATCTGGCTCTGTTCATCGTACGACATCACAAATAAGAAGTCACAGGCATCTGCAATCCCAGTGTAGTTGTAGCATCTTTTATCTATGCATGCTGGAGACCAAGCCACATCAAACGTTACCTGAAGGAAAAATGCACAAGTTAGTATCGTGTCTGGCACTCAGGCGCTCTTGTTTTCTCTTTAAAAAAAAGCTGTAACTTTTAAAGACAGCACTTCCCAAATGTTGCTTATGTTTTACCCACGGCGATACTAATGAACTACAGGAGAGGCTGCTCAGATGATAAAACAAACATTAGATAATAAACAGTGAGTGCCCCTATTAATGAATTCAAAACACCAAAGAAATTAAAATACAACATGAAAACCATCTCATCAAAAATATGAATCAGAACGCAAATCCTTAAAACTGCAGTGATGGGTTTACCAAAACATTGGCCAGCTTTTGCACCAGAAGGCTGGGTTTGCCCGACTTGCAAAGATTCATCCAGCCACGCTACTCATCACACACAGCAGTTATATCGTATCTACAAATCTCAGTGAAACCCTTCTTCCAGTTCTTACAGGTCAAAAAGCGTGATTCTTCTGATAGCAGATCATAGCTAACATAATTAACCATTCGTGAGAATATCACGCTTTAAATCTGCATTTTTTTTTTCTTCTTTGTATGCTAAACAGCATTATCAAAACCCCTTGCATTTCACAGTTAAACTTAATGTTTGTATAAAGAACATTATTATTACCTGTGATCCCGGAATTTCTCTGTGAAAAGCATCTGTAGTTTCTTTAACAAGCTCTGTTAATGCGTAATACTCAGGGGAGGTTTCATTAACTTCTTGCTCTATATCTAAGTTAATTCCATCCATATACTGTCTTTTTGCAAGGTCCACCTGCTGGGATATCCATGCTGCTCTTTCAGCAGGATCAACAATTTCCTTGAGCAGCACATCACCTAGGCAAGAGGCCTTCGCCAGTTAACACGTATTTGCACCACAGCAGTAGTAAGGAGGAAAAGTTTGTCTTTACTAAACCAACTAGCAGAACCACAAAGTAAAAACTCCCCACCCCCATACTGGTAAAACATGAAGGAGTTAACTTTTTCCCCAAGCATAATTTTGAGAACCCACCCCAGAAGAGCTTACCAAGCTTCTTTGAGACAGCGGTGTTTAAAATTAAGTTCCTTTTGGTTTTTTTTTCCTATCATTTCCATATCCTTACTTCTGCTTAATATGTTTCTAAGCCACTGTAAACTTCCTTTCTTGAAGTCCATTTACTTCCAGTATTTCAAGGGAGCTGGAAGGACTGTGCCTCACTGTTCTGATAAACGTGCTTTTACCTTTAATCTTTGTTGTGTTCCACACTGTGGTCTTGAATTATGTTTCTGCCTCAACAGAGCCAAAACTTGATTACGGCATGTAAGCACAGATGGACAAGATGGACTTTCTGATCAGCATTTGTACCTACACAGAGTTCCCAAGTACTCATGTCCTGAAACTTCACCACTTTCTAACACACAGGGACTGATTTCAGTGAAAAATACTAAAAATTTCTTGCAGCCCCTTCCTGTTCCCTGTCTTTTGGGTACTGCGCACAACATCCGGAACTCAGACCCAACCAGGTGTCTACTGCAGGCTTCTCCTTCCTGCCCGCTCCACCACAGCTGTGATGTTCCCTGTTAGCGAACTTTTATTTAGGTGCCACTGGACTGGTTTTGCTATGACTGTGGCAGAAGCCACTGCTGGTTTTCTTTTTAATACCCTGCATACCAGCACGTGCAAAATGTCAAGGTATTATAGCCCTGTGTGCATTATCCCCTTATTAATTAATCCTCTTACTGATTTTTTAACACTCTGCACAGCAGTGAATGCGAAATGTCACGGTGTAAGAGCCCTGTGCACCCTGGGTTCTCACTGACGCACCGCACCGGCCTTCTCAGCAGGCGACCGACCTTTCAGCACGACCCTGGCGCCCTTGGAGTGCGCCTGGCACACCAGCTCCGGGTCGAGCTTTCCGAAAGCCGCCACGGTTGTGATTTTTGACCAGTCGTAGGATTTCCAGGCGTCCTTTCCCACGTCGAAGACGAAGACCTGGGACGGGGTAGGAAGCAGCCCCATCAGCCCCCGGCACGGCCCGCCAGGCTGGCTGTTGCCCCGCACGCCCCGGGGAAGGCGCCCGGCCCCTGTCCCCGGGCTCCAGCCCGCACGGCCGCCCCGCCGCCCTCCGCCTGCCCACGGGAGCCGCTGCCC